>MLJW01000013.1_pt1 | contig 331585 bp, 320 predicted proteins | sample 888231 | NCBI WGS metagenome assembly MLJW01 (sample SAMN05788063, study PRJNA343431) | mine drainage metagenome | isolation source: sample collected from the inflow into an acid mine drainage treatment plant... | place: Germany: Lusatia, lignite mining district
TCCTGCAGGGCACCGTGCAGCACGCCGTGGCCACCCAGCAGGCGCTGGGCAATCTGTACTACCGCCCCGGCGATGCGTATCAGCTGAACACCGGCATCCGCTACGCGGGCTTTGGCGCCAAGGTCTCTCCCATGCTGCAGCTGAACGTGGTCAAGCGCGAGACCGACAGCGGCGCATTCACCGTGCCGGTCGATCCGGTCACCGGCGTGTCGGTCAGCGGCGGCACCCTGGCGTATCTGGCGCCCGGCGTGTCCGTGCGTGTCGGCGGCGGCGCCTCGGTCTACGGCTTCGTGCAGATCCCGATCTACCAGAACGTCAATTCCCTCCAGCTGACGCCGGGCTATACCCTGACGCTGGGGATGCGACAGTCTTTCTGAAAAGGACATTGAGATGGCCCCCCGCATGGAACGATCCTCCCGGCCGACGTTGCCGGTCTGCTGGCCGGCTGCGCTGCTGGCGCTGCTGCTGTGTTGCGTCCCCCCGGCCCGGGCGGACGGATGGAACCTGAAGGACAAGGACGGCGTGCATTACAGGCTCTCCGAACAAAAGGGCAAATGGGTGCTGGTCAATTTCTGGGCACCGTGGTGTCCGCCCTGCCTGCAGGAGATGCCGGAGCTGGAGGCGTTGCAGCAACAGCACCGGGATGTGCGGGTGATCGGTGTGGCCGTGCTGTACCGGAAGAACCAGGAAGTCCTGGATGCGGTTCGGCAAACGTCCGTCTCCTATCCCATCGTGCTGGGCAACGAGGACATCGCCAGCGACTTCGGCGAGATGCGCGGCATGCCCGCCAGCTTCCTCTATTCTCCCTCGGGAAAACTCGTCGGCAGGCATGATGGGCCAATCACCAGGGCCGAGGTGGAGGACATATTGGGCGGCAGCGCGTCGCCTGACGGCGGCAGGTTCTGATACATGAGGCAATATCAGGGGCGCATCAACCGCTTGCGCATGCGTTGCAAGAATGTTTCTCCGCGGTTTGCCTGAGGTAGGCAACTATGGGAGGATGCTCCCCAGCCATACCCCGTCAACCGCCTTTCAGGAGAACGCTATGTCAAGAATGCACAATGTTGCCTTACCTGTAGCGCTGCTGTGCTCGGCGCTGGCCTTGTCGGCCTGCGCAACCAAGCCGAAGGAAGTGGCCGCCGAGCCCGCTCCGGCACCGGTCGCCGCCGAAAAGACGGCGACCCCTGAACCGGCACCCGCACCGGTTGCTGCCGAACAGGCCCCCGCCCCGGCAGCGGCCGCAGAGCAGGCCGCCCCCAGGCCCGTCGTCAAGAAAGCCAAAAAGAAAAAAGTAGCCAAGGCAGCACCGGCCCCGGCCGCTGCACCCGCACCTGAACCCGCGCCAGCGCCGGCACCTGCTCCGGTGGCGCAGCCGGAACCGACCCCGGCACCCCCTCCGGCCGTGACGGTTGCTCCGGTGCCCAAACCTGCCGAACCGGGGATGCTGGAAAAATACTGGCTCTGGTTGCTGGGCATCGTCATCGTCGTGATCGCCGTCGTGGCTTTGCGTAAGAAGAGCTAGCGCGTTCCGGCCTGGATGGATCGGCGCCTTGCAGAAGGCGCCGATTTTTTTCGCCTGTGCATGGTGATAGACTGGGCATGCGATTGGAAGAGCGCTGCTTGTGCCAATCCCCGAATTTCAACCTTGGTCAGGGAGGTCATCATGGACAACGACAGGGAACACGATGCCGAAGCGGATGACGGTGCGCCATCGAAGGCGGATATTGCCCGCGCCAGGCTGAAGGTCATCGCCCGCTATGCGATGCTCGCTTTCGCCCCCGTCGTGTCTGTCGTCGCGCTGACCGTCGGCGTGATCGCCGTGGTCAACGATCGATCCCAGGCCGAGCGCGACCAGTTGGGCGAGTTGACCGCCAAGGTGGAGAATCTGAATGCAAGCCTTGCCGGTAGCCGGGCCGAACTGGAGGCGCTCAAGTTCGCCGTGGCGCGAGACAAGGCGCTGCATGCGGAGGAACGCAAGAAGCTGGATGAGCAGGACGAGATGATCGTGCAGAGCGTGACCCGCCTGCAGATCAAGCTGAAGGTGACGCCCACGCTGGAGATGCAACTGCAGCAAGCCGCCAGCGCCCCCGTGGCGGCCAGTGCGGCCTCTGCGCCGGCCGCTGTGCCTGCAACGGCAGCAGCCGGCAACAAGGCAGCCGTGCCTGCTGCCGTGCCGAAGAGCGTCGACAAGACGCCCGAGCAGGTGAAATCCCTGAAAGAGGCGATCCAGAAATTCAACGGTAAATAAGCACCGTAGCGGGGCCGGCTGCGCTAGCTCCGGCATACCGCCAGTTCGGCCCATTCCGTCGTGTAGCGCTGCGACCGGTTCTCCCTGCGCATCGCCCAGCGCGCGCTGATTCCTTCCCCCAGCAGCCGGATCGTTCCGCTGCCCATCCTGCGGTTGATCCGATCCAGTGTGTTCATCAGCGTGCTGGATTTTTGCTGCAGGGCAGCATCGTCGAACAGCGTGTCGGGTTTGTCTGCAGCATCGATGATGTGGGTGAGCGTGACGCCGGCCTTCTGGTAGGCGTAGCCGCTGCGGTGGATCCGGCTCAATCCGTACAAGGCGGCGCGGCAGAACAGGCGGGTGTCGTTGCTCGGCCAGGCCAGCGGCACGATGATGCTCTGCTGGTATTGCGGGTCGCGTTTCCGGTGCGGGTTGGTGCGGATATATATCTGGATGCCGCCCGCCAGCGAGCGCTGTTGGCGCAGTTTCTCGGCGGCACGGGTGGTGTAGGCGACCAGCGCCTGCTCCAGGTCGGCGAGGCTGGAAGTGAGCGTGCCGAATGAGCGCGAACAGGTGATCTGGCGTTTTGCGGGTGCGACGTCGTCCAGTTCCAGGCAGGCGATGCCGTTCAGTTCCTCGACGATGCGTGCCAGCACGATGCCGAACCCGGCGCGCAGCCTGCCGGCCGGTGCGCGCTTCAGGTCGAGCACGGAACGGATGCCGATCCGTTCCAGTTTGGGCACGGTGTGCCTGCCGACGCCCCACACTTCGCCCACTGCAATGGAGGAAAGCAGGATATCCAGTTCGGCGGGGGGCATGCGGTTGAAGTCGCACACCCCGCCGAAGCGGCGATCCTGTTTGGCGACATGGTTGGCGAGCTTGGCCAGCGTCTTGCTGGCGGCGATGCCCACGCACACCGGGATGCCGACGCATCGCCCGACGGTTTCGCGCATCTGCTGGCCATAGGCGGTGTGGTCGGTTGCGATGCCGCCCAGGCCGAGGAAGGATTCGTCTATCGAGTAGACTTTCTGCTCCGGACTGAAACGCGAAAGCAGCGACATCACGCGGTTGGAGATGTCGGCATACAGGCTGTAATTGGACGAGAGGGCGACAATGCCGTGTCGCCGGGCGAGGTCCTTCATCTGGTGCCATGGCGCGGCCATCTTCAGCCCGAGGTCCTTTGCTTCCTGCGAACGAGATACCACGCAGCCGTCGTTGTTGGAAAGGACTACGACCGGTTTTCTTTCCAGCCCGGGCTGGAACAGGCGCTCGCAGGAAACGTAGAAGTTGTTGCAATCGACCAGCGCGATGGCGCGGCGCATCACGTCACACCCGGTGCACGTTCCACTGCACCACCCCCCAGATGGAGAAGTCGTGCTCGGCGGTGACGGCGACATCGGGATAGTCCGGATGGGCGGCGCGCAGCAGCTTGCCTTGCGGGGTATAGAGCAACTGCTTGACGGTGAATTCGCCGTCGATCACAGCCACCACCACGCAGCCGTGCGCGGCCGGAACGGAGCGGTCCACCACCAGCAGGTCGCCGTCGAAGATGCCGAGGTCGCGCATGGAATGTCCGGCGACGCGCATGAAGAACGTGGATTCGCGGTGCTGGATCAGGTGCTCGTCCAGGCTGAGGCGTCGCTCGACGTAATCGTCGGCGGGCGACGGAAATCCCGCCGGCACAGCCTTGCGCAACAGGGCGCGCTGTCTTTCGAACATGGATTTGTTGGGGTGTGTCAGCGACAGCAAGGCGGAATGCGGCTGCCGGAGGCGCCGGGAGGAAAGATCGGGATTGAAATTGGCCATGGCATGATGGGTGCAGAACGAACGTTCTCTAATGCTAGAGAACGTTCGTTCTGTTGTCAACCCCGTGCACGGATCATGCGGCCGGGAGCAATGCCAGCGCCTGGGTTTCGCAGGAGCGGCGGACGTCTTCATTCAGCGTCTTCAGCCATGCGGCGGGCATTTCCACCATCCCGTACACGGCTCCTGCCAGCATGCCTGCAATCGCGCCGGTGGTGTCGGCATCGCCGCCGCGATTGACCACGTCGATCAGGCAGGTGCGGAAATCGTCGGTATCGAAGAAACTCTGGAATACCGCCTGCATCGTGTCGACGATGTAGCCGCCAGGGTTGACGATCTGACGCACTGCGCGGAATCTGAATTCGGGATGACGTGCGACGAGCGGGTGGGCATGCTGGTGCAGCAGGTGGTTCTTGCTGGCACCGCGCAGCGCATCCTGCACCATGAACACCAGGCATTCGCAGGCGGCATCGGAGAGCGCGCAGTGATGGGTGACATGGGCCTGCGCGCGGCAGGCGGCGCGCACGCTTGCTTCCGCCTGGCCGAAAGTGGCCAGTGCCACCGGCAACACGCGCATCGCTGCGCCGTTGCCGGCATCGTGATCGGAATAGGGCGCTTCCGGAATGCCGGTCCTGCGGAATTGCAGCAGGTTGCGCCGCACGGTGTTGCCGATATCCACCGGTTTGGCGCGCATCCAGGCATCGAAAGCCTGTGCGGCGGCAAGTGCGTCGACTTTACCTTGTGCAAGGATGGCATCGCCGAGCGCCAGCGACATGGTGGTGTCGTCGGTGACCTGCCCCGGTTTGAGATGCAGCCAGCCGCCGCCGCGCAAGGTGTCGTGCACCCGGTATTGCGCCGCGATCTCGCGCGGCGTCATGAATTCCACCGTGGCACCCAGCGCATCGCCGATGGCGAGGCCGAGGTAGGCAGCGATGGCGCGGTCGGTGGTGATCATGGCAATGCGACTCCCTTCGTCCGGATATCCAGCCTGCATGCGTTGCCGGGGCTGCAGCCATGGCAACGCATGCAGGTGTATCGGGCTGTCATCCTTTGACAGTCCCTGTCGGAAGACTGGCTGTCCCGGCAGTAGTTCCGTCAGCCGTGCTGTAGGTCGATCACTCCTCGGGGCCGAAGCAGTTCAAATAGTCGGTGCAGTATTCGCAGCTGGGCGCCCGGCACGCATTGATGCCTTCCTGTTCGCATAACTGCTTGTACAGGAATTTCTTCCACTTCATGTCGTGCACGTTCCTTGCCGCGAGCGCGGGGAAGTTCTGCATCATCAGGCGGCTGAGATGGTCGCGCGACCACAGCCCGAGGTCCTGCCACAGGTGGTCGCTGGCCATGCAGGCGGCGGTGACGATCTCCGCCATCCATTGTTCCGACATGTGCCTGTGGGCGCGGTGTTGCAGCAGCAGGCCGAGCACGTCGTCGCGCTCCGGCGCACGCGAATCGGCTTCTGCTGCCTTGCAACGGATGACCAGCTCGACGCCGGGGAAGTGGTCCGTCAGCAGCGCAGAGAAGTCTCTCTCTTCCAGCCCGAGACCCGGCGGCAGTGCGCCCACGCCGCCGATCTGGCTGGAGATCATCTGCGCGAACAAGGCGTCGTTGGATAATCCCGCCGCGTGTGCCATCAGTTCCGCATACAGTCCCTGATCCGGCTGTGCGGCGGGCTTCTGCGCGGGCATGGTGTCTGGCTGCATGGTCGCTCCTGCGGTGGTGTGGATAAGGTTCAAGCCTTGACGGTGATATCCCCGCCCAGCACTTGCGCCTGACAGGCGAGCCGCTGGTCGCGGGCGGCCATGTTCTCCTGCAACACCCGGTCTTCCAGCACCGAGCGCTCGCTCATGTTCTGCATGCCGGATGCGATGCATACCAGGCATGTACCGCATTCGCCTTCGCGGCAGCCGTAGGTGATGCCGGCGCCGACCTTCTCGGAGATTTCGATCAGCCGCGTGCCCGCAGGGACGGTGACGGTGAGGCCGATGTTCCCGAACGTGACATTGGCCTTAGGCATGGTCGGTTTCCTCGGGAGTGGGGCAGGGTTCGGAGCGATGGCAGATGGGACAGGGTTCTTCTTTTGGCTGGCTATCGTTCAGCCCGATCCACGCATCCACCGCCCTGGCATCGAAGCCGGCGCGGAATTCGCCATCCACTTCCATCAGCGGACGGCGGATCAGCAGCGGTTCGGCAATCATCATGTCGAGTGCGGTCTGTGCATTCACTGCGACGGGGTCCACCTCGCCGGATTTGACGCGCGGCGCGCTCGGATTGAACCATTGCGCCACCGGCAACGTGCCGAAGAACGGACGCAGGCGCGCCGCACTCCATTTTTCGGCGAGCAGGTTCTGCGCCAGCACGGTATGTCCGGATGCGGCCAGCCATACCTTCTGCCTGGTGTTGTTGCCGCAGCCGGGTTTTTCGTAGAAGACGACGGTGGCCATGATCCGCGATTCCTCAGGCCGCCAGTTTCTGCAGCGGGATGCCGGTGAGCGAGCCCGGCGGGTTCATCGCGTCGCCGTCCTCGTTGAGGATCGCGCCTTCGATCGGGCAGATGGTGGCGCACTGCGGGTCCTCGAAATCGCCCGCGCATTCCGTGCACTTGCCCGGGTCGATCAGGAAGTGCGGCTTCGCTTCGTAGATCGCCTTGCTCGGGCACAACGGTTCGCAGGCCCAGCAATTGACGCAGGATTCGATGATTTCCAGAGCCATGTCAGTTCCTTCTTTAAAATGTAGCCCGGAATGCATGAAAGTAATCCGGGAAAGTTTCTACCCCCTCCCTAACCCACCCCCTGCATGGGGGTGGGGATGGGTTCCTTCCCCCTTTCAGGGGGAAGGTTAGGATGGGGGTTAAGCTACCTTCTGCTGCTCATCCAATTTCGCCTCCAATTTGCCCGCCGTCCGCATCTCTTCGTACACCTTGAGCACGGCATCCTCGATGGCTTCCATCGCATGCTCGCCGTTGGGCTGGATGCCGGCGGCTTCCAGCGGGCCCCAGGGTTCGTAGCCGACCTTGCTGCACAGCACGGCTTCGCAGCCGGCCAGCACCTTGAGCGTCTTGTCCAGCGCGCTTTCGCCGTCGCCGCAGGTGTCGCCGCCCTCACAGTAGGGGGTGGTCTTGCGGTGGCCGATGAAACGCACGCCTTCGGATGAAGCCTCGTAGATCAGGAACTCGCCGGCATGGCCGAAGTGTTCGTTGATCACGCCGCCGCCCTTGGTGGCGACCGCCATCAGCACCGGGCGGGTAGTTTCTTTCTTCTGCACGCCCTGGATGCTGACCAGCTGCACCTTGGCCTCCTTGGCAAGGCGTTTGCTCTCCAGTTCCTCGTTGATGGCGGCATGCACCTCGGCGCGCATCTTCATCGCTTCCGGATAGTTGATGTCCATCTGCTCGATCTTGTCCATGGTGAACTCGGCCCCCCTGTCCTCGCCCAGCAGCCCCACCGCATCGGCGCGGCACTGGCGGCAATGGCGCATCATGTTCATGTCTCCGGCGCAGGCATCCTGCAAGGCCTGCAGCTCCTCGTGGGTGGGGCCGCGCTGGCCGGTGAGGCCGTAGAACGTACCGTGTTCTGCTTCGGAGATCAGCGGCATCACGTTGTGCAGGAACGCCCCCTTGGATTTGACGATCTTCGACACTTCCTCCAGATGCTTGTCGTTCACGCCGGGGATCATCACCGAATTCACTTTCACCAGGATGCCCTTGGCCACCAGCATCTCCAGTCCTTTCTGCTGCTGCTCGATCAGGATGGCGGCGGCTTCGCGGCCCTTGATGCGCTTGTTCTTCCAGAAGATCCACGGATAGATCTGCGCGCCCACGTCTGGATCGACGCAGTTGATGGTGATGGTCACGTGGTCGATGTTGTGCTTGGATAACTCCTCCACATGCTCCGGCAACGACAGGCCGTTGGTGGACACGCACAGCTTGATGTCCGGTGCCTGCTCGGCCAGCTGGCGGAAGGTGGAGAACGTGCGCTCCGGATTGGCCAGAGGATCGCCGGGACCGGCGATGCCCAGCACCGTCATCTGCGGAATGGTCGCCGCGACGGCCAGCACTTTCTTCACCGCCTGGTCCGGGTGGTGCAACTCGGACACCACGCCGGGGCGCGATTCGTTGGCGCAGTCGTATTTGCGGTTGCAGTAATGGCACTGGATGTTGCACGCCGGCGCCACCGCCACGTGCATGCGCGCGAAGTAGTGGTGCGCTTCTTCCGAATAGCAGGGATGGTTGAACACCTTCTGGCGGATATGCTCCGGCAGATGGTTCATCTGGTCGTCGGTTGAACCGCACGATCCGGCGGAGCAGCCTCCCTTGGGGGCTTCGGTTGCAGTATTGTTGATGACGGGTAGTTGCACGATCTCTCCTCCGCTAAGGTCTGGCCGAGTATGAGCAAACAGCGTGCCCGGCTATTTATGCCAGTTAACCGCTTGTTTTATATGCATCGTGTGCGAATGCCATGCACCGCTGTTGTAAATGGCACACGACAGCGGCACCCGCTTGTGGCGAAGGCGACAAAATCCTCATGCGGCCGTTACCGGGGTAGGCAGGTTGAGCGGCCAATCGCATACCGGCTCAGCGGGTTAGCGCGCTGCCGCGGGGCAGAAGCGCGGCTGGCACTGTATTTGCCTGTACTCCCGCCATGAAACATCATCTCGACTGGTCTGCTTACCAAACCGCAGGGCAAGGCGATGCCTATGCCGGCATCCCCGCCGCGGGAGGCGATCTCGCCAGGGCCGTGGCGGTTTGCATCAACGACAGGCTGTGCCAGCGCGCCTCCAAGGGCGTGATGTGCCCGAGCTTCCGCGTCACCGGCGATACCGCGCATTCGCCTGGCGGCAGGGTGAAGGTGCTGAAAGCCGCATTGAACGGAGAGCTGGGGGCAGAAGCCTTCGCCGGCGATGAACTGGCGCAGGCGATGGAGCTCTGCGTCGGCTGCAAGGGATGCAAGCGCGAATGCGCCAACCAGGTCGACATGGCTGCCATCAAGATCGAATATCGGGCGCAGGTCAACGCAATGAGGGGAGTGGCGCATCGCGACTGGCTGATGGCGCACCTGCCCGATTGGCTGCGCCATCGGCGCACATTGCGCCGCTTGATCGTTTGGCGCAATCGCGCACCCTGGCTGGCGCGACTGGGCGAATTTGTTCTCGGCATCGCGGCAAGGCGCCGCTTGCCGGAGCCGGCGGCTGTACCGTACCGCGCACCCTCCGTGCATGCTGTGCCCGAAACAAGCGGCAAGGACGTGGTTCTGTTCGTCGATACCTTTGCCATGCACTTCGAGCCGGAGATTGCCGAAGCGGCATATCGGGTGTTGAGCGCCGCAGGCTACCGCGTCCTTACCCTGCAGGCAGCTCCGGACGACGATCCCGGGCGCGCCCTGTGTTGCGGACGCAGCTGGCTGTCGCTGGGGCAGGTGGAGCGTGCGCGGGACGAGGCGCGGCGCATGCAAGACGCCTTGCTTCCTGCGCTGGAAAGCGGGATACCCATCGTCGGGCTGGAACCTTCATGCATCCTGTCCCTGCGCGACGACCATCTGAAGCTGGGTCTGGGCGAGAACGCCGCGGCCTTGTCCAGGCAGGTCTATCTGCTGGAGGAATTCATCGCGCGCGAACACGACCGCAAGCGCTTCACGCTCGAATTCAAGCCGCTGCCGCCGGGGCGGACGCTGGTGCACGGACATTGCCACCAGAAAGCGGTCGGTGCGATGAAATCGTTGCGCAAGGTGTTGCGCCTGATTCCGGAGTTCGAATTCGAGTTCATCGAGGCGAGCTGTTGCGGCATGGCCGGCAGCTTCGGCCTGGAAGCCGAACATGCCGATATCTCCATGCGCATGGCAGAGATCGATCTGCTGCCGGCCCTGCGTGGCGCGCCCGATGCCGCCGTCCTGGCGAACGGCTTTTCCTGCCGCCACCAGATACGCGAAGGCGCACATCGATCTGCGCGGCACGTGGCATTGCTGCTGCGCGATGCATTGAAGGTGGAGACATCATGCTGACGGGCGCGATGCTGGGATTGCTGGAACAGCTCGGGCTGGACATCATCACCCTGACCGAGGGGCTCAGTGAAGCGGAGTTCTTCTCCAGCCGGCTGGCTCGTGCGCAGGTCCTGCAGCGCCTGGGCAGCATGACCAGGACTATCGCCGATCTGCCGCTCGAGGTGCGCCAGCGCATGCCCGAGATCGACTGGGCAGCGTGGGACACGCTGGCATCCATTCTGCCCGGCAGCGTGCATCATCCCTTGCAGATATGGGAGGCCGTGCAGGAACTCACCCCGCTGACCGTGCAGCGGTTGAAGCGCTACAGGAAACAGCAGCCGAGGCTGTTTTCAATCGTGCCGTGAGTTGATGACTGGGAGCGTAAGGGCAGGTTTTGCTCATGGGCCCAATTGCCATGATCGTATTTCAGTTGGGGAGGGCGTATCCCTGCTCCTGGAACAGTCTGATACAGGCATCCACGGCGGCGGGTTCGTAAAGCTTGCCTTTGTTGAGCGCGATTTCCTGCAGTGCCGCGTCGATTCCCAGCCCGGGCCGATACGGGCGGTGCGACGTCATCGATTCCACCACGTCGGCTACCGCGATGATTTTCGCCTCGAGCAGAATCTGGTCGCCCTTCAGCGCCTGCGGGTAACCTGAACCGTTGAGCCGTTCGTGATGTTGCAGCACGATCTGGGCGATCGGCCAGGGGAAATCGATGGATTTCAGAATCTCATATCCGCTCTGGGCATGCTGCTTGATGAGTTCGAATTCGAGTGGAGTGAGCCGCCCCGGTTTGCTGAGGATCTCGGCCGGGATTTGGATCTTGCCTACATCGTGCACCACGCCGGCCAGCTGTATTCCCTCTATCTGCTCTTCCGCAAGGCGCAGTTCTTTGGCAATCGCGATGGCCAGTTGCGCCACGCGGCGCTGATGGCCTGCCGTGTAGGGGTCACGCATTTCCACGGTTGCGGCAAGCGCCGTGATGGAATCGATCAGGCTGGTTCTGAGCTTCCGCTCGCTTTCTTTCAGTTCGGCCGTGCGTTCGCCAACCAGTTCCTCAAGATGGTTGCGCAGACGATTCAACTCCAGATGCGTATGCACTCTGGCCAGGAGCTCATCGCGCTGATAAGGCTTGGTGACATAGTCTATGGCGCCGACATGGAATCCCTGCACTTTCTCATCCGATTCGGTCGCGGCGCTGACAAAGATGACAGGCACATCGCGCGTCGAGGGTTGCGCCTTGAGGCGGCGGCACACTTCATATCCGTCGATTCCGGGCATGCGGATATCGAGCAATACCAGTTCCGGAGGGTTCTGAGATGCGGCATGCAGGGCCAGTTCGCCATTGATGGCGGAGCGAACCTCATAGCCGGCCTCCTTCAAGAGGTCGGTCAAAAGCTTCAGGGAAGCCGGTGTATCGTCGACCGCGAGTATTTTGCCTTTGTGGTTCATGTGAGGGTTCCGTGACTGGCCTGCAGTGCCTGAAGGATGGCCGGGTAATTATAGTTCTCCACCAGATGATGCAATAGGCCATGCAGTTTTGCATCATGGGCAGTAACTTGCCGGATGGCGGCATCGATACGTTCGCCTTCCAGGCTTTCCAGTGCATCATGAAGCTCATGGCGCAATTCGGATGGCAGGACTGCCAGCATTTCCGGCGTCAACGCAACCTCGCTGGCCGGTTCCGTGGTGGCCGCATCGGCGTAGACATATTTCACCCCAAGCTGCTTGGTCAGGCATTCATATATTTCACTGAAGCGATAGGGCTTGCGCACAAAATCGTCCATGCCGGAATCGAGCATTTCTTCCCGTTGTTCCTTGAATGCGGATGCGGTGACGGCGACGATCTTCACCGATTTGCCGCCGGGCAATTTGCGGATGCGCCGGGTTGCCTCCATGCCATCCATCACCGGCATGCGCCTGTCCATCCAGATCAGGTGCGGCTGCCAGCTCTGGAATATTTCCACCGCGCGCGCGCCATTCTCGGCCACTTTGACCGGGAAGCCGACGCTTTTCATCAGCTGGGTCAGCAGCAACTGGTTTTCCAGCTGATCCTCGACGATCAGAATGCGGTATTCAGGTTGACCGGGAGCCAGGCTCGTTACTTCCCGCATGGACATGCTCTCCGGCATGGCTACATCGTGCGCTTCGATTTTTTCCAGCGGCAATTCCACCTGGAAGATGGATCCTTTGCCCGGCGTGCTTTCGAAACTGATCGTCCCTCCCATCAGTTGCACATACTGACGCGTGATCGTCAGCCCCAGCCCGGTTCCTTTCTGCATGGCCGACTCACCCAGTTGCACGAATGGTTCAAAGAGCTTTTTCTGGTCTTCCGGTTTAATGCCTATGCCTGTGTCCTCGACCTCGATCAGCAGGTGCGGCGTGGTATTGGCGATCACTCCCAGGCGCAGGGTAATGCCGCCTTGCTCGGTGAATTTCACGGCGTTGCCTATCAGATTGATCATCACCTGGCGCAAGCGGGCCGCATCTCCCTTGATATACCGTGGAAACTCGGACGACTGGTCGACCAGCAACTGCAGTCCCTTTTCCTGTGCGCGTACATGCATCATGTCGGTGACATCCCGCACCAGGCTGCCGAGATCGATGGGGGCGATTTCCAGCTCGACACGGCCGGCTTCGATCTTGGCCATTTCCAGCACGTCGTTGATGAGGGTCAGCAGATGTTCGCCGCTGCGGTTGATGATGTCGAGGTCCTCGCGCTGTTCGTGTCTGAGCAATGCGTCCTTGCGCATCAGGTTGGAAAATCCGAGAATCGCATTCAAGGGCGTGCGCAATTCGTGGCTCATGTTGGCCAGGAAGACGCTCTTGGCGCGGTTCGCTGCTTCCGCCGCATTGCGCGCCAATACGAGATCCGCCGTGCGCATCTGCACCACTTCCTCCAGGTGATCCTTGTACCGCCTCAGTTCTTCCTGGGCTGCTTTCTGTTCGGTCACATCCCGGGCGGCGGCAAATACCCCGAGAATCTTGCCGTCCGCGTTTTTGTAAACGGAGGCGTTGTACAGCACGTCGGTGAGCGTGCCATTGCGGTGCCGGATCGTGAGCGGGTAGTCTGTGACGTATCCTCTGGAAAGGACCTGCAGGTAGCCTGCCCGCGCTTTCTCCGGCTCGGTAAAGTAGTCGGAGAAATCGGTGCCGATCAGCTCCTCGCGCCGCACCCCGGTCGCTTTAATGCTCCCCTCATTGACATCGGTGATCTTGCCTTCCGGGCTGATGGTCACCAGCGGGTCGAGACTTGCCTCGATCAGGCTGCGGTTATAGATGCTGGCCTGGCGTACTTCATTTTCCAGGCGCTTTTTCTCGGTGATATCCCGCGCGATGGTGGATACCCCGGTGATCTTGCCGGAAGCATCCTTGATGGGGGAGAGGGTGAGTGCGATCTGAATCGGGGTGCCGTCTTTGCGGATTCTTTCCGATTCGTAGTTGACGACGGAGGCGCCATTGCGAATTTTTTCCGTAAAGTCATAAATCTCGGCATGACGTGACGGGGGCGCGAGGAGGGTAATCGGCTGGCCGACGATTTCGGCCGCCGAATATCCGTAGATCGTTTCGGCGCTCTTGTTCCAGCTGGTGATGATGCCATCCAGCGTTTTGCCGATGATTGCGTCGCTGGACGATTCCACGATGGCGGCAAGCTCCGCGCGCATGGCGTCCTGCCGCTTGCGTTCGGTAATGTCGCGGCTAATGCCAAGAAGTATTTTCTGTCCGTCTATCTCGACGACGCGGGAGTGAACTTCAAGCGGGATGATGGATCCATCCTTGCAAATGCGGGCAGTCTCGAATGTGGCATGACCGGATTTCGCTATCTGCTCGATTCTTGCTCCAACCTTGGAAGCGTTTTCTGGGGTGCTTAACTGGGCGATCGATTTGCCCACCACTTCTTCTTTCGTATAGCCCATGCGTTCATAGTCGACGCGATTCATGTCGACAATGTGACCGTCCATTGCAACCAGTTCGACGCCGTCGGTGATCGAATCAAAAATGCTGCTGAACTTTTCCTTGGCCTGTTCCAGCAGGGCATACGGCTCCTCGATGATTTCGACCACGATGGCGCGGTATATGAACAGATAGGCGATCACCTTGTATACATGCCCGAGCACGTTGTAGCTGCCGGTCATGGTGGTGTACAGGGTGAAGTAGAATTCGCTCATCGCCAGGGTGCATACCGCGCCGAATAGCAGCACGACATTGAAGGGCTGCGGCTTGCGCATCTTCGTCCACAGTATTGCGGCCGTGAATATGTTGATGGCGATAAGCAGGTACTCGAAATCCCTCTTGAATGCGGTGAGTCCCTGCTCGGGAATGAACGTATCCGGCAACGCGTCCTGGTGATAGATCACTATCCAGTTGATCGCCAGGGTCAATGTCAACAATGAGCCGAAGGTCAGGTAACGAGTGGCGGTCGAGATCGTCCGCATCCAGGGGCGGATGGCTACCACCAGCAGGACCAGGGATGCAAACAGGCGTGCCGCCAGCCAGAAATTCAGATGTTTTTCCGAGTCGTTGGGTGAAATGAAATCGGGCATGCCGCCATAGGACACGGTGTGGGAGAGGTCGAGAACGCCTACTGAGAAAAAGACCGAGGCAAGCAGGATGATATTCCCGGATATCTTTTGCTTGTTCGGGTTCCAGCCGACGGCGAATACCATCATGGAGACCACAATGGATACCGTCTCCAGGAAGACGTGCAGCGGTAGATAATTGGGGATGCCTTTGAATTCGGGCCAGGTGGGCAATAACCAGGCCATCAGTTGAATGCCGGCAAGCGTCAGCAGGATTCTGACCGTGCCGAACATGGCACGGCGATACTGGGGGTGGAGCCCGAAAAATCCCGGCTTATCCGTTTGTGGCATAGGTGGGGCCTGTCATATCTGCGAGTGAAACCATCATACCCAAATAACACTGCTGGTGCCCAAGGTAACCCTTGCTCAGGACGGTGCGGTTGCTTCGCGGCATACCCGATTGCGTCCCGAATGCTTGGCCTGATACAGCGCAGCGTCGGCACGTTTCAGCACGGTATCCACATCGGCATCTCCGGTTTGAAGACTGGCCAGCCCGATCGAGACGGTGACGTGGAGGGGGGAGCCGTCTTCCAGTGTGACAATTGCCCGCTCGACAGCCTGCCGCAGCCGTTCTGCAACTTCCAGCGCTTGTGTGCCAGTGGTTTCCGGCAACAATCCGGCAAACTCCTCGCCGCCAAGACGTCCGAGAATATCGATTTCGCGCAATGTGCGAGTGGCCACCTCGCTCAATTTTTGCAGTGCCATATCGCCGATGTGATGGCCGTAGGTGTCGTTCACGGACTTGAAGTTGTCCAGGTCGAGCATCAGCAGCGAGAAGGGTTTGCCATGCCGCCGGGATCGTGTGAGTTCCTGCTCGGCGAGTTCGAAGAAATGGCGCCGGTTGTTGAGGCCGGTCAGCATGTCCGTGCGCGCCTGGTGCTCCAGTTCGCGCTCCAGTTTCTTGCGATCGGTCAGGTCGAACAAGGTGCTGCGGCTCATCACATAACGACCGGAGGCATCATAGATGGCCGTTGCGCTCAGCAAAACCGGGAGCAGCGAGCCGTCCTTGCGCTTCAGCTCGAATTCCAGATCGTGCACATAGCCGTTTTGCTTGAAGCGAGGGAAGTTTTCCTGAAAGGTCTGCAGGCTGGAGGATGTCAGCAGATCGGAAAACTTTAATTTGCCGATCACCTCGTCGCGGTTCAGGCCCAGCCACGCCAGCTCGGTGTGGTTGATTCTGGTAAACGTTCCGTTCTCATCGAGCGAGTGATAACCGCATGGCGCATGATCGTACAAATCCTCGATCTCTTTGGCCGACCTGCGCAGCTCGTCCGCGATGCGCTTGCGCTCGGTGATGTCCTGGTTGATGGTGATGGCGCCGCGGATGCTCCCATCGGGCCTGCGCAGCGGCACGGCAGAGTCGAGTATGATCTTGTGCGCACCATCGAAACTCTCGATCTCGACCTCTTCTTCAATGCAGGTCTCGCCTTTTTCGACCGCCCGCGCGCCGGCCCACTCATGCGCGCCGATTGGATTTCCGTTGTCGGTCCGCCAGCCCTTGTATTCGCCAAGGCGTCCGAGTTCGACATAGCGCACGTCCGCCCAGATCCGCTGTGCGGCAGGGTTGGCGAATGTCACTTTCCCTTCCGCATCGAGCACCCAGAGTCCCGTCGGCAGGATGCTGATGATGGTATTCAGCTGTTCCTCGTTTTCGCGCAATGCCTGTTCTGCCCGTTCCCGCAGCATTGCGGTGTCATAGAGTTTTCCGGCAATTGCCAGAATCAGTGCAGCCAGGCCGGCGATGCTTGTTGCCGTAAACAGCGCGAGGAGAAAAGTTTCGCCGAAATAACCGGCGCGGTAGCCTTGCTGGATCAGCCACCCTGTCGCCAGCGTGAAGGCGATTGCTGCCGGCAGCAATCGCCGCACCATGACGCCCGCGGGAGTGTTGCCGGCGGCAAAGCGCCGCAGCGGATAATCGGCGCGCGCGTTGAGTATCCCGACCGCAAGCAGCACGAAGATTGTCGCGGCGTGTATGGACATCGGCGTGTAATTGAGCCTCTCCCGCAGGAAGTCCTCGATGTCATAGCCGTAGCCGATGACGGATGAGCCGCCCAGGATGAGGGGTGCCATGGCCAGCGCGTGGATGGGCACAACGCGGCCGCCTTGCCCGGTGCTCAACAGCAGCAGGGCTGTCCCCAATCCGATAAAGCTGAGGACTGTATTGAGCGCCATCCGGCCGGGAATGTCGCCCGGCAGATGGGTCACTTCCTCAATCAGCAACTGATCTATGCCGAGATCGATGCCGCTCAGGTATTCCACCAGCGTGCCGATGCCCAGAAGCAGCACCAGGCCGGCACACGCTTGCGCGATGGTCCGCAGAGGGCGCCCCGGGATGCCTGTCTCGAAACCCCATAGCGCCACCCCCGACAGGATGAAGCCAACAGCGGTATTGGCCTTCATGGCAACCAGGCCGGGGAGAGCGCTCTTGAAGGGGGACAGATCGAATATCCAGCCGATGATCACCAATACGCCGGTGGCGACGGCAATTGCCGAAACCGCGTGCGGCACAAAATCGAATAGCCGGTAGATTCGGCGCGGTGCTGGGGCATCCATGCGGCAACTCCCAAAAAATGCGGCCGACTCCGGGGTCTTGCATGCTGCAGATCCCTGATCGTCAGGCCAGAATCTCCGAAATGCCGTCGTAGTCTAGCATTGTTCATATCATGGGCCGGATAAATGCCGGGGCGGTTTGTTCCGCATCGAGCGTAAATTTTCTGCCCCGGGTTCCCGGTGGTGCGAGCGGACTCAAGGTTTCCGTCTGCCGGATTGGAGGTGCATCAGAATCCGAAAATGAAGCTTATTTCCGGATAGGTTTCGCTGCACGAGTTGTAAATCGCGGTCTGGCAATTCAGGTACGACTCATAGGCAAGCCCGACTCCCGCAACGCTGCTGCGGCCTGCGGCAAAGTAGACGCCCGCACGCGCGCCGACCGAATTGATATCGGGCAGCCCCGAGATGATGGAATGGCGATAGAACCCGCCGATATATGGCCACACGGAAGCCCGTCGATCGAAGACGTACTGTACGGAAGGCGAGATCTTGTTGATGCCTGGGCTGCCACCCGACCAGTTCTCGTAAGACAGGCCGACACCCACCCGATCTGCCACGAAATAGGTCGTGCCTGCGCCGAGTACCAGGTAGCTGTTGTTGAAAGCATAGCCGCTTCCCGCCAGCAGCGAGAATTGGGTGCTTCCCTGGTCGAATATCCCCGCCACATCGGCCGCACACGCGGGAAGCGTGAGCATCGACAGCAATATCGTCAAACGCAGTCTGTTCATTCAGGGACCTCTCGTCAGGTTGGGGAAACCGGCCCGTCACTTGTTGCTGGTGGCATTCTGCTCATTTCTCTTTCGTTATGCCAGCGCTGGTTGTTCCTCTCGCTGTGATGGTCGAATCTGCGGCCCTGGGGAAATCCTTCAGGCAGCAGCGCCCGGAAGGATTGCTCGTTTCGCAGGAACAGCGGCCAGCCCTGGTCTGTTCGATCACGAAATCCTTGATGGCGGGATCCCGTTGCAAATCTGCATTGCGTATGCCGAAGCAATAACAAAGCAGGCTGTCGTGCGACTCTTCCTTCGCTCCAATGCGGGTGCGCAATTGCGACGCGACGATAGTCGAATCGTCATCGCCAAAATACACCACGTTGCACGCCGGATCGTCGCAGAAGAAATAGCGGGAAGCGGTCGGAGTCCAGGACCACGAAGCTTTGAGGTGATGCGCAATCGTGCGAGCGGAAACTTCCGCATATTCCAGGCCGTTGGCCGGGCAGCGATGCTTCTTTGGAAGGGCGGTCCCGCCATCGGGCAGGGAGCAGCAACCGGTCATGTCGTGTCTCCTTCAATATGTCGTGACAGGGCGGCAGGCGCATGTTTCATCCCGGTGCCCAACTGACTAGCCGTTGTGGAAGACGGATTGCGCCAGGTGCATCGAGATGCTCGACCAGGCTACGCTGACCAGTGCCCAGCCAACCGCAATCAGTATGAAAACCAGGAAGAATTTTTTCACTGCACAACTTTTCGTGTCGAGAGGTCGATGGAGGCGGGCAGTGTTCTTCGAATCAGCGAACGGCCCGTTTTGTCCACACTATACCCATTCGGTTGCGATTCATCCAATGCCTGCCTTTGCCAGCCGTTGTTTCCCGTACCCCCAAGTGCTAGAGTGACAACGCCAGGCCGGCAGGTGCGATTGCACATGGTCAGCCTGTTCGCCACTTTGCGGGAGCAGACACAATGAACACGACAGCCAGAATATTCGCAGCGGCGCTTCTTTCAAATCTCGCAATCTCCCTGGCAGCGGCCGACGGTTTCTATGCGGGCGGGGAAGTGGGAGTCTCTACTGTGCCCGATATGAGGGGCGCAGCCGGCCAGACGATGGTGAATTCTGGATATCCGACGGTGACCGTGTCGCAAAACACGGGTAGCGGCCTGGCCGGGATCTTCGGCGGGCAATGGGTGACGAACAACTTCGGATGGGAGGCCAATCTTGCGAGCCTGGGCTTCATCCGGGGGCGGGTGGCAGCCACCAACGGCCCCAGCACCGTTTTCACATCGTACAGATATGCAAGCGGCGCCTTGAGCCTGGCCGCCATGGGCGGGGTCGACATTACGCCTGATGCAAAGCTGTTCTTCAAGCTCGGGTTGTTCGATGCCGCCGTGACCTACGATGGTCCCACCAGTACCGTTTCGGCGAACAGTACCGGGCCGATGTTCGGCGGCGGCCTCTCGTACAGGATCATCAAGCATTTGTCCGTCAGGGGCGAACTGGTGAATTATGTCGGGGTGCGCTTCCCGAACTACGAGTACTTCACGCCCACCAACATCACGATAAAGAGCAACGTCACCATGTTGGCCGTCGGCGCTGCGTATGAATTTTGACGGGGCATGAGAGCGCTGTGACTGCCGGAGGGAAGGCTTCTGGCAGGACTGGCATCAATCCGGCAGATCGAACAGCAGGACTTCTGCTTGGGCGGCCTGCCCCAAGCTGAGCAGCTTCTCGTCGCTTGCCATCAGCGCATCCCCCGCAGCCAGCACGATTCCGTTGACAACGAGATGCTCGGTCGCAACGTGCAGATAGACCTTGCGGCCGGATGCGACGGGGTAATCGATGCCATCCCCGGCGCCGAGTATGGATGCGTATACCGCGGCATCCTGGTGGATCAGGACGGAGCCATCGCGCCCGTCTGGAGAGGCGATCAATTGCAGCCGGCCTTGCCGGGATTCCTGCGCGAATGTTTTCTCTTCATAACCGGGGGCGATCCCTTTCACATCGGGCTCGATCCAGATCTGCAGGAAATGCACCGGTGCCGATGGCGAATGGTTGAATTCGCTGTGCCTTACCCCTGTGCCCGCACTCATGCGTTGCACATCGCCGTAATGCAGGACTGAGCCGTTGCCCATGCTGTCCTTGTGCTCCAGCGCACCGTCGAGCACATAGGAGATGATCTCCATATCGCGATGGCCGTGCGTGCCGAAACCCTGGCCGGGGGCGACGCGATCCTCGTTGATCACCCGCAGTGGGCCAAACCCCATATGTGCGGGGTCGTAGTAGTCGGAGAAAGAAAAACTGTGGAACGACTGCAGCCAGCCGTGATCGGCAAATCCGCGATCGTTGCTTTTACGCACCGTTAACATGGTTGCTTCCTTTCATTGCAGGCGCAGGCAGCCTGGTTGTTCTTGCAATCAATGCGACTTGCGTGAACCGGGCAGCATGCGCGTGAGGACATCGTCCCGGTCGAAGAAGTGATGCCTGAGCGCTGCGGCGATGTGGCCGGCGACGATGGCAGCCAGCAGCATATTCAAGCCCCAGTGCACGGTTTGCAAAATATCTCCCAGTTCCTTGTTCTTCGATAGCAGATCGGGGAGAGGGAATACGCCGAAGAGCACGGTCGGGAAACCTTTGGCCGAACTCATCAGCCAGCCCGATAGCGGGATCGCGAACATCAACAGATACAGCAGTCCGTGGCCGCCGCGAGCGAGGGTGCGCTCAATACGTCCCATATGCTGCGGCAATTGCGGCGGGTGCTGATACATGCGCCACGCAAGCCTGACGATGGCCAAGCCGAAAATGGTCGCGCCGGCCCATTTATGCCACGAATAGACGCGCAGTTTCCAGGGGGAGAGCGGCAGGTCGTGCATATAAAGGCCGAGCGCAAAAAGGCCGATGATGGCAATGGCCATGAACCAGTGCATCGCAATGGCGGTTGCGGTGTACTTTTCGCTGGCGGATCGCCGCGGCGGCGATACGCGAATGTCGGTCGTGAAGTTTGCTGGCAGGATATCCATGGTGATTGCCATCTCGCTGTGTTGAAAATGGCTCCCATGTTATTCGGTTCAAATGGCCGGATAAATCGTCATTCGTGGCATGCAATATCCCATTATTGGAACATCGGGCCGATTGCCGGTTCGAGCGAACGGATACGGTTTCCTGGCGGCCAGTCCAGGCATGACACTGATCATACAGGCAGCAATGACACAGCAGGACGCCGATGTTTGCCATTTGCGGGGACCATTCAGTACACTGGGCGGCTGGAATGATTCATCAATGGATATGGAGAGAGCATGCGATTTTCGAAAAAGATGTGGCTAGTTGCCGGGTTTCCGCTGGTTACAGCATTGGGCGGCTGCGCCAGCAGCATGATCGAGGTGCGCCAGGGGAGCGACCGGGTTGCTCTGGCCGAGATCAATCAGGTGGGCGGCTGTCAGGCCAAAGGCGAGGTCACGGTCAGCGTGCTCGCCAAAGTCGGATTTTTCCATCGCAGCACCGACGATGTAGAGGCCAATCTGCTCCAGTTGGCGCGCAATTATGCGGTGGATTCCGGCGCGGATACGGTGGTGAAAGACGTGTCGTCCGCACCGGGAGAACGCACCTTCAAGACCTACAAATGCAAGCCCTGATGGCGGAGAGGTTGCCGGGCGCGGAGCATCAGGAGGGCGAAGCTCGCCCCGCGCACGAGGCTAGAACGCATAACCCACGCCCAGCTTGAAGATGGTGTAGTTCGTCTTGCTGTCCGGTTCCCAGGATACGAATCCCCCGCCGACGGGGTACACCGCACTCATGCCGTAGCTGAAACTCATGTAGTCGATGCCGGCATTCCCGTGGAAGTGGTTCGAGAATGCGTAATCGGCGGCGAGGCCCACCTTGTAGAGCGTCGAGTTGCCAAGGGCACCGGAGAAGCCATTCAGGCCGGGGCCGGAATTCACCACGATGTTGGCTCCGAAGGTGGTGCCCAACATGGCATTGGCAGAAAGAACCAGCCTGCTGTTAGCGGGTGAAAGCTGCCACAGGGTGCCGACCGCAAAATAATTGTGCGTATAGGTCTCGCCGTAATTGACCCCGCGGTCCCATTTATGGTGGCCGATCTCTACGTAGGGGGTCAGCATGAACGGGGTGACGGATCTGGCTCCGACGCTACCGATTTCAAAACCTTGCCCGAAGCGCGCATTGAAATTGGTCAGCGCTGCGCCGGATACGCCGACGATGGATCCGAACACGCCGCCTGTGATGGGCATGCCGGTATAGGTGGTCTGACCGCTGGAATGATCATATTCGGCCGCGAAATACTGGTCGCTTCCGGTCATGGCAGACAGGAAAATGGCCGAGCCGGGCACGTCGCCTTTTTCCGTATCCAGCGTCCCGGTCACGGTGCCGAATATGCCATTGCCTGTTTCCGTGTAATCCACATTCGTCGAGATGGCCTGTATGCCGATCTGGTTGTTGGAGGCCCTGATGTCGGCAGTGCCGGCAAACGTGGCGAACGGGAAAAGGAGGCAACTGACGGCCAGGACTGATTTTCGCAACATCTGGACTCCCCTGCGTGAGTGAACGAACCTGCAGGCTCAATTTATCAGATATGACGATCTTTCAGGGAGCCCGTCCAGAAGATCCTCGAATTCATCGAGCGTGACCGGCCTGCCAAACAGATATCCCTGGAATGCATGGCAGCCATTGCGCTGCAGAATTTCAAGCTGCTGATCGGTTTCCACGCCTTCCGCGATCACTTCCAGGCCGAAGTTCCTGGACATGTCGATAATGGTCTGGACCAGCACGGCGTCGCTTTTGTCGCTCACGATGTCGCGTACAAAGGATTGATCTATCTTGATCTGATCGAGCGGGAGGCGCTTCAGATAGCTGAGGGACGAGTAGCCGGTGCCGAAGTCGTCCATGGAAAATTTCACGCCGAGTTCCTTCAGGGAATGCATCTTCTGTATGGTGTCCTCGACATCGATCAATACCAGGCTCTCGGTCAGTTCGAGCTTCAGCAGTGCCGGATCGATGCTGAACCTGTTCATTATTTCCTTGACCTGATTCGCAAAGTTTTCCTGCCGGAATTGGCGCGCACTCACGTTGACCGCAAGGTGCAGATGCCTGGTCCGGGCATCTTGTTGCCATCGCTGCAGCTGTGCGCATGCCGTTTCCAGGACCCATTGGCCGATCGGCAGGATCAGTCCGGTATCTTCGGCCAATGGAATAAAGTCTGCCGGGGAAACCACGCCATGGTTCGCATTCAGCCAGCGCAGCAGAATCTCGGCTCCGATGATGTTGCGCTGGTTGTCGACTTGCAGCTGGAAATGGAGATGCAGCTCCTGGTTGACCAGTGCGTGGCGCAATTGCTGTTCCAGCGTGGCGCGCAGCTCGACAGCGGTCTGCATGGAAGATTCGAAGAAACGTATCCCGCTGCCGGTGGCCGACTTTGCCTGGTACATGGCAGTGTCCGCCTGTTTCAACAACTCTTCTATGCTGGTGTCGCGTCCCTGGAACAGGCACACGCCGATGCTGACGCTGCAGTGGTGCTCGTGACCCGACAGATGGTATGGATAACTGAGCGATGCCACGATTTTCCTGGCAATGCTTTCCGCCTGGCTGGCTGCGATTTCCCGGTCATCGCTGAGATCCTGCAAGATCACGACAAACTCGTCACCGCCCAGCCGCGCCACGGTGTCGTTTTCCCGTACGCATGACTTCAGTCTGGCCGCGACTTCGATGAGCAACATGTCGCCGGCATCGTGGCCTTTGGTGTCGTTGATGATCTTGAAGTCGTCCAGGTCCATGAAGAAGATCGCGCCAAATGCACAGGTGCGGAGGCTGTGGGTCAGCGCCTGGCCAAGCCGGTCGACGAGCAGGCGGCGGTTGGGCAGGTCGGTCAGCGTATCGAAAAACGCCAGCCGGTGGATCTTCTCCTCCGCCAGCTTCCTGTCGGTCATGTCCATCGAGATCGCCACGAAATGCGTGATCTCACCCGCCTCATTGCGCACTGCCGAGATATTCAGCCACTTCGGATAGACCTCTCCGTTTTTGCGCCTGTCCCATATTTCGCCGGTCCAGTTTCCTTCTTCAATAATCGAGGCCCACATCTGCCTGTAGAATTCCGCATCGTGCCGCCCGGATTTCAGCAGGCTGGGATTCCGGCCGATGACCTCTGCTGCGGCATAACCGGTCAGGCGTTCGAAGGACTTGTTGACGCTGACGATGCGAGCTCGGGCATCGGTGACCACGATGGACTCCTGGGTCTCGAATGTGATGGATGCGATGCGCAACTGCTCTTCGGTCTTCTTGTGCTGGTCGATGTCCTGCATCGAGCCGATCGTGTACAGGGGCCTGCCATGCGAGTCGAAATGCGTGGTGCCGCATTCCTTCACCCACTTGATGCGGCCGCCGGCGAACAGCAAACGATACTCGATACTGTAGCTGTTGCATCTGGATAGCGATTCGCAGAATCTGCGCATCACGGCTTCGCGATCTTCAGGGTGGATCAGCGAGAATTTGGCATGGCCCAGCGAACGCGCGGGAGCATGCGGGTCCACTTCAAGTATGCGGTATATCTCCTCGGAACCCTCCAGAACGCTGCTGTAAATATCGAACTCCCAGTGCCCGACTTGCCCCAGTTTCTGGGTTTCCTGCAACAGCGCATTCTGCTTGATCAGGTGCAGCTCGTGTCTTTTGGTTTGTGTGATGTCGGTGCGAAGCGCGATATAGCCTTCGTGGACGCCATTCCTGTTGCGCTTCGGTGCGATTGAAGTTGCGACCCAGTACAGGCTGCCGTCCTTGGCGCGATTGCATATTTCGCCTTGCCAGGTTTTCCCGCTGGCGATGGTGCGCCACAGGTCGCGGAAAAACGCTTTGTCGTGATGGCCGGAATTGATGATGCGGTGATTCTGGCCGATCAGTTCCTCGCGACTGTATTGGCTGAGTTGGCAGAATTTGTCGTTGACGAAGGTGATCTGCCCCTGCAGATCGGTTGTGGCGACACAGGCATGCTGGTCCAATGCAACCGACAGGCCGTCGACATGGGCAGTGGTAAGGCTGGTCCAAGATTCCTGGAGCATGATATTCCCGAAAAATTGCCTGGCGCGACATTAACCCGCGTGGCAGGAAAGGTCTATGCGATTGATGGCCTATGCCTGTATCTAGAACTTTAGTTGCGCAGGGCTATATCTTTTACGCGGATTTAACGCAGGCAAGGGCATCCACATGCGGAAAACTGTTGTGAAGGTACTTCAGGCGGAACAGACAGAAATCGATCCGCAGGTCCGACTCGGGCAAGACGATTCTAATTCGAACAGATGGGATTCATTTTGCAGGCCGGGCACACTGACTCAGTGGAAGGGCGCATATGGGCAAGAGCAGCCAGCCATTGCTCGCACTGATTCCCATATTTCTGCAGGAACTTGTGCGAATGCACCCTCAGGTACTCGATGATCTGGGTCTGCATGCAGGCAGTGAAATCGAACTTCCGATTGTTCCTGTATTCGCCCCAGATGAATTCTTCCGGCAGCATGCCGGCTTGCCGCATGTCTCGAGTGAATCCGAAGATCGCATAGAACTTGTCCGGATCCTCGATCCAGTGGATCGGCTCGCCGTTGATTTCTATATAACGATACATTTCGTTGCCGGGATTGGAGAGATTGTATGTGATATTCGGCAACGTCTTCTTCATGATCGCTCCTGAGTGGTTTATTCCCTTGCTACCTTGCCGATGCGCCTGAATTTCGCCATCGAAAAATCAGCAGCGGGCAGTCGGGTGATGCTATCAGTAGCGGGAATGTGCCGATATATGCCGAAATATATAGATCGCAGTCTATTACATGATCCAAGCATGGTTATTGCGCGGCGTGAATAACGCGTCAATCCGGTGCTGGCGGGGAGGGCGTGGAGCGATGGTCGGGTTGGTTGGCGAGAGCAAATCCGAGGAAAACTGTTATGCACAATAATTGTGGATAACTACCCAGATAAGTGTGCCGAAACCGCGCTAACCATAAACCGTATATGCCGTTTTTTTGCGTCGATCAATTCGTGACCGTCTTCTCGGCCAGTCGAGATGAAAACAGGCGATAGGCCGACGAATCCCGCGTTGCTTTGGGTGCGAAAAACGCTTATTCGCGTCAGGCGATCCTGAAGCGCGCCGCCAGTTCGTCGAGGCTCTTGCTGAGTTCCGCCATCTGCCCGGCCGACGCTGCCGTCTGCGAAGAGGCCAGCGTGTTCTGTTCGGTTCCCTGGGCGATTTTTTCGATACGCTGTGCGATGTCGCGCGCCGCCAGTGACTGTTCCTGAATCGCATGCGTGATGTCGTCGACATCGCGTGCGGCATTCTCGGCGGCTTCCCGGATGCTGCTGACGGAATCTCCCGCCTTGCGCGCCAGTTCGACCCCCTCGTTGACCTTCGTCACGCTGACGCCCATTTCCTTGACGGCTTCCCCGGTGCCATCCTGTATCTTGACGATCATGCCGCTGATCTCCTTGGTCGAATTGGCGGTGCGCTCGGCCAGCTTGCGCACTTCGTCGGCCACCACGGCAAAGCCGCGGCCCTGTTCTCCCGCGCGCGCCGCCTCGATGGCGGCGTTCAGCGCAAGCAGGTTGGTCTGGTCGGCAATCTCGCGGATTGCTTCAGCGATGCCGGATATCTGTCTGGAATATTCCTCCAGACCGTGGATTTTCTCTGCGACGTGATTGACGGACTGGGCGATGTTCTCCATCTCGGTGGCCGCGCTGTGAATCACGCGGCCGCCCTCGACGGCTTTTTCGCTGGAAATCTGGCTGACGCGGTGTGCGTTATCGGCATGCTCGCTCACCTGGTCGATCGATACCGACAATTCCTCCATGGCCGATGCCATGCCGGAGGCGGCTTCGGATTGCATCTGGCTGACTTCCGAACTGTTATTGGCCGACACGGAAACATCGCCGGACGACTGGTTCAACGAGGCGATTCCTTCGCGCACGTTGGCGATCAGCTCATGCAGGTTGTTGCGCATCACCGAGAGCGCGGCATTGAGGTCGCCCAGTTCGTCCTTGCTGGCAGGCGGCAGCGGTTTGGTGAGGTCGCCGGCGGCGATGGTTTCGGCCGCGACTTTCGATGCGTTCAGACAGCGCCTGATCCTGTTGATGACTTTCCATGCCTGTATCAGCAAGGCTGCCGAGGCCAGTCCGCCGATGATCGTGAGCGTCGCTGTGTCCAGCCCATACCAGATGGCCGCGATTGCCAGGATGAAGCCGGCAACCCCGTTCGCCGTCAGCAACCACAACCGGGTTGCAATGCTGATGTTGTTGAATCGCCGCGAAAGCCTGGCCAGCGCGTTGCCGCTGACCACCTGGCCTTCGTCCAGGCTGATGCTCGCATCGCGGTTCATTTTTGCGTAGAGCTGTTCGGCTGCGCCGATCTCCTCGCGCGAGGCGGCCACGCGTACCGAAACGTAACCGCTGCCGTCCGCCAGCGGCGAGGCATAAGCACGCACCCAGTAGTGGTCGCCGTCCTTGCGGCGATTCTTCACCAGGCCGCTCCAGGGGCGTCCCTTCTTGAGCGTATCCCACAAGTCGCGGAACGCTTCCGGCGGCATGTCGGGATGGCGCACCAGATTATGCGGTTGCCCGATCAGCTCGTCCCTGGTGTAGCCGGACAGTTCGACGAACGCAGCATTGGCACGGGTAATCTGGCCCTTGAGGTTGGTATAGGAGATGACGGTCTTTCCTTCGGGGAAGGGAAATTCGCGGCCGGACACTGGCTGGTTATTGCGCATGATTTCTCCTGACAAGATGTTTCAAATAGGGGTGATATTTCCGGGATAAGCGCAAAACGAATTCACCTTAGTCCTGCTCCGGGATTCCCATGCGTCGAACAGAGATGGAATTCCGTCCGGATTGGGGCAAGGAGGCTGCGAGGCAAGCGGCTTTCGCCGGCCGCGCATGTTCTACCGTCCATGCGGCGGGTTGCCCTGGATTGGATAAAGTATGCCCGCGCTCACTGCGCATTACCTTCGGTATCGAACACCAGCAGTGTCGTCTCGCCGTCGATGTCGGTGATCTCGGCTGCGCTCAGTTTGCCGCTGTCGTGGTAGGTGTAGCGGTGTGCGAGCTCGATCTCGCCGTAAGCGAGCTTGTCGAATCCGGTGAGACGTTCCTGCTTGTCGAAGTAGCCGCGGAAGTAGGTGTTGCGATTTTCCACTTCATTGGCTGGCAGTTCGTTCACCAGCCTGAACGGCAGTCTGATACCGGTATAAGTGACAAAAAAGCGGAGCGTTGCCCGGTTTGGGTCGCGTGCGGCATCCATATGGGCTCAGGCGCGCAACAGGGCCTTGGCCAGCCGCTCGGAAAGCTGGTCGGCCGTGAATTGCGGTTCGTTGGGCGGGTACATCTCGTCCTCGATGAAATTGAAACCGTGCTCCTGCGCCAGCGCGAGCAGTTCGCGCACCTTCTGGCAAGCGATGAGTTTCGCCTTCAATTCCAGATCTGTCCTCGCTTTGTCGGAAAATCCCTTGATGTCTTTGAGCGCCATATGTGTCCCGTCTTGTTTTGGAGTAAATGAAACAACGGAAGTCATTTGTTCCGTCATTGTCGGTTGGAATGTCGCAATTTCAACCTTGTGCATCAGACAGCAAATTGCATGCCGCGAGGTCGAAGTGCAAGGTTGGTCATTCCGGCGCAGACCGGAATCCGGCGGTGACGTACATCGCGCGGAGCGGACACAAACAAAATCCGTCGCACTTGCGTTGGAGTTGGAAAATCTTCTGGATTCCGGCGTGTACTAAAAGCAGGCAATTTGCTCCTCGGCGAGCCGAGTGCAAAGGCGGCACCGCCGGAACGGGTCCTGGTTTAAATCTGCCGCACCTTGATATTCAGCGTCTGGATGCGATATGCGATCTGGCGCGGCGTCATGTCGAGCAGGCGTGCAGCCTTGGCCTGCACCCAGCCGGCCTGTTCCAGTGCGGCGATGACCTTCTCGCGTTCGTCCAGGTTGGGATCGTCGAGATCGAGTTCCTGGATCGAACCGCGACTCGTCGAGATCTTCTCGTCGATGCCGGTGAGCAGGATGGCATCGCGGTCGATGGTGTCGCCCTCGGTCATCACCGAGGCGCGCTCCAGGCAATTTTCCAGTTCGCGCACGTTGCCGGGCCAGTCGTGATGCATCAGGATGCGCAGCGCGGCATCGGTCAGGTTGAGCTGACGGCCCTGTTGCGTGCTGATTTTCTCCACCAGAAAGCGCGCGATCTCCGGAATGTCTGCCATGCGGTCGCGCAACGGCGGCAGGTACAGCGGCATCACGTTAAGGCGGTAATACAGGTCTTCGCGGAAGCGGCCTTTTTCCACTTCGGCTTCCAGGTCGCGATGGGTGGCGGCGACCACGCGCACATCCACCTTGATGGTCCTGGTGCCGCCGACCCTTTCCAGTTCGCCTTCCTGCAGCACGCGCAGCAGCTTGGCCTGGAACGAGGCGGAGATTTCGCCGATCTCGTCGAGGAATACCGTGCCGCCTTCTGCCTGCTCGAAGCGGCCCTTGCGTTGTGCCACGGCGCCGGTGAAGGCGCCTTTCTCGTGGCCGAACAGTTCCGATTCCAGCAAGGTCTCGGGCAATGCGGCGCAGTTGAGCTTGACGAAGCTGCCGCGCGCGCGCGGCGAGTTGTAGTGGATGGCGTTGGCAATCAGTTCCTTGCCGGTGCCAGTCTCGCCGCGGATCAGCACGGTGGTGTTCCATTTCGCCACCAGCCGCACCTGTTCGAAGATGCGCCGCATCGGCTGGGTGTGGCCGATGATGTTGTCGAAGCCGTATTGACCGCGCACGGTGCGGCGCAGCACATCGCGTTCCTCGGCGATCTCCATTTTCTCCTGTGCCACTTCCTGCGACAGGCGCACGCTCTGGCCGATCAGGTTGGCGACCATCTCCAGGAAGCGCTGGTATTCGTCGAGCGACTTCTTGATGGCAGGGGCGGGCTGCGCCGCCAGCACGCCGACAACCCTGGCGCCGATGCGGATGGGCACGCCGACGAATGCGCCCTGCGGGTTGTAGATGCCGAGACGGGAAAGGAAGCGCGGTTCGTCCATGATGCACTCGACCACGATGCTGTTGCCGGTCTTGAGGATGGCCCCGACCACGCCTTCGCCGGGCAGGTAGCTGACCTCCTCGGTGACCGTGTCCGACACGCCGTACACCAGCGATACCTGCAGCTCGCCGCTGGCCGCGTCGATCAGGCTGACCATGCCGCGTTCCAGCGCCATGCCTTCGTGCAGTGCATGCAGCACGCCGTCCAGCGTCTGCTTGAAGTTGAGCGAGTGCGACAGCACGCGGCTCACCTGGTACAGCGTTTCCAGCTCGGCGTGCAACAGGTCGAGTTCCAGGCGCGGGTCAGACATGATTGCCTCCCTCCAACAGGGGCAGCTGCACGCGCACGCGGCAGCCACTGCGATAACCGGGGTCGATGTCGATGGTGCCGCCGTGGCGGGTCGCCACTTCCTGCGCCATGGCCAAGCCGAGACCGAGATGCTGGCGTGCGGCGCCCTTGGTGGTGAAAAACGGCTGGAACGCCTTGTAGCGCAGTTCGTCGGCGATGCCGGGACCGCTGTCTTCGACGAACACTTCGAGATGGTCGGCAAGCAGGGTGCAGGCAATGCGCAGTTCGCGGCGCCCGCCGCGCTGTTCGTTCACCGCTTCGATGGCATTCGAGATGAGCTGCTTGAACAGGTTGGACAACTGGGCCGGATGTCCGGAGATCATGGCTGCATTCTCCGACGGCAGCCATTCCACCACGATGCCGGCAGCCAGCAGGCTGGCCGTGGCCAGCTTCAGCACATCGGCCAGTATCTCGTTGAGGTTGACAGGTTGTGCGGCTTCGCCGCTGTGGTCGGGAATGCAGGCGCGCAGCGTCTCCAGCACTTCGCGGCTCTGCCGCATCGCTTCCTCGAGCGCACTCGCGGCGGGCAGATCGCTGCCCGCCTCGCGGCGGCGCCCCATCATGTTGGCGGCGGCACTTAGCATATTGAGCGGGCCTTCCAGCTGGTACACCGCGCCCGCCAGCGTCTCGCGCAGGCCCTGGATGCGCTCCTGTTCCGACAGCAGTGCGCGCAGGCTGTTGATGCGCAGCGCTTCCTGCTGGCGCTTGAGCTCGCTGATGTCCTGGATGGTGAGGAGCAGATAGTGGCGGCGCAACGGTTCGTAGAATGCATCCGCGCCGACATCGTGCTCCTCGAACCAGGAGATCGCGCAGGAGAACCAGCGCGGCGGCCGGCCGGAAGTTTCGATGCAAACCTCGCGTGCGGCGATGTTGCGATGCACGTCGTAAGCCTGGGCGAATGCGTCGCCCATCTGTTCGCGCAGGGCGGCAAGCAGACGCACTGCCGGCTCCTTGCCGAGGTCGCCGATCAGTTTCTTGTACTCCTGGTTGTCCAGCAGCACATGTTCCTGTTCGTCGAGCAGCACGATGGCGACCTGCGCCGCATCCACCACCGATTCGATCAGGGTTTTCTGGTTCTGCACCTGGCGTTCGAGGCGGTGCACCTCGGTGACGTCGCGATGCATGCCGAGGTAATGCGTGGTGATGCCCGCTTCGCTTACCACCGGGGTGATGGTGACATCGGCCAGATAGCGGTCGCCATCCTTGCGCTTGTTCACCAGCAGGCCGTTCCATGGACGCTGCCGTTGTATCTGCGCCCACAGCGTTTCGTACACCAGCTTGGGCGTGACGCGGTACGACAGGATCGATTCGTTGTGGCCGACGATCTCGTCCTGTCCGTATCCGGTGATGCGCTGGAACGCGGCATTGGCATACAGGATGTTGGCATGCGCATCGGTGATGGAGATCGCCAGCGCCGCCTGCTCCACCGCCTGGCGGAACAGATGCGCAGGGACAGTGCCGCCGCCATCGGTGGCGGATGCGGGCTGTGTCGGTAGTTGCGGTTCGGTCGGTTTGGCCATGATGACTCCATTGCATGCGGACGGTGCATATTCAGCAATATCTGTGCCGATGATTTTTCGTTCCGCTTCAATGTCGCGTGAACGGGGCGGCTTGTCGCATTTGCTACATCGGTGCATGGTGCGACCCGACAATGACAAAGGTTTTTTGCACCTGTCTGGTGCGTTGCGGCACCAAACGCCTGATTTTGTGCGTCTCCGTTTCCCCGGGCCCGTTCTGGCATGACGCTTGCACTTAGCAGCGCAGGAGAAGATCGATATGCGCGAATATGTGTTACTGCTGCTGAGTACCGTGCTGGTGAACAATGTGGTGCTGGTGAAATTCCTGGGGCTGTGCCCGTTCATGGGCATCTCAAAAAAGACCGATACCGCCGTCAGCATGGGGCTGGCCACCACCTTCGTGATGACCATGGCGTCGGCATCCTGCTGGATGCTGGAGCACTGGCTGCTGATGCCGCTCGGCATGGTGTATCTGCGCATCCTCGTCTATATCCTGGTCATCGCCGTGGTGGTGCAGTTCACCGAGATGGTGGTGCGCAAGACCAACCCCGCGCTGTACCAGGTGCTCGGCATCTACCTGCCGCTGATCACCACCAACTGCGCCGTGCTGGGCATTCCGCTGCTGACCACGCAGGAGAAGCTGCCGTTCGTGAACAGCCTGCTGTACGGATTCGGCTCGGCGGTCGGTTTCACCCTGGTGCTGTTGCTGTTCGCCGGCTTGCGCGAACGGCTGGCGCTGGCGCAGGTGCCGTCCGCCTTTGCCGGTGCGCCGATCGGTTTCATCACGGCAAGCCTGCTGGCGTTGGCCTTCATGGGTTTTGCCGGACTCGTTTAACGGGAGGAAGAAATGTTCGTCGCCGTCGTCAGTCTTACTCTTCTCGGTTCCGCCATGGGGCTGTTCCTCGGCTACTCTGCGCGCAAGCTGGAGGTGGAAGGCAACCCGCTGGTCGCTGAGATCCAGGCCATCCTGCCAGGCTCGCAATGCGGGCAATGCGGTTTTCCCGGTTGTGCCGGTGCCGCGCAGGCGCTGGCCGATCGCAATGCGCCCGTCACGCTGTGCCCGCCGGGCGGGCGTGCCGTGGTGCAGGCGCTGGCAGCCAAGCTCGGTGTCGAAGCCAACCTCTCCGATGTGAGAGACAGTGTGCCGATGATCGCCGAGGTGAAAGAGGAGATCTGCATCGGTTGCACGCGCTGTTTCAAGGTGTGTCCGACCGACGCCATCATGGGCGCGGCACAGCAGATCCATGTGGTGTTCCGCGAAGCCTGCACCGCATGCGGAAAATGCGTTGAAGTGTGCCCGACCGAATCGGTGACGCTGCAACCCATTCCGGTGACGCTGCAATCATGGTACTGGCATAAACCGGCAGTATCGCAAGGAGCGGCAGCATGAAACTGTTCGACCTGAGAGGCGGCGTGCATCCCGAAGGCCGCAAGGACTTGTCGGCCGAGTGCGATATTCGCCCCCTGCCACTGCCGAAGAAACTGTTTGTGCCGTTGCAGCAGCATATCGGCGCTCCCGCCACGCCCGTGGTGAAAGTGGGCGACCATGTCCTGAAGGGACAATTGCTCGCCGCGGCACAAGGGGCCGTCTCCTCGTCCGTGCATGCGCCGACATCCGGCATCGTCGTTGCGCTGGGCGATTTCCCGGCGCCGCATCCTTCCGGCCTGCCGGTGCCGACCATCACGCTGGAAAGCGACGGCGAAGACAGGTGGGGTGCGACGGAAACGGTGGACGATCCGTTCTCGCTCTCGCCCGAGAACATCGCCGCACGCGTCGCGGCGGCAGGCATTGTCGGCCTGGGCGGTGCGACTTTCCCGGCAGCGCTCAAACTGAACTTGAGCCGCAGTAGCGGCGTGCGGACGCTGATCATGAACGGCGGCGAATGCGAGCCCTACCTGACCTGCGATGACCGCATCATGCGCGAACGGGCTGTGCAGATCGTCGAAGGCATACGCCTGATCGCGATTGCGGTCGCTGCCGGAGATGTGCTGGTCGGTATCGAGGACAACAAGCCGGAAGCCATTGCCGCCATGCAAGCCGCGGCACAGGGCAGTGCGGTCAAGGTCGTGGCGATGCCGAGCATGTACCCGATGGGCTCGGAGAAGCAGATCATCCAGGTGCTCACCGGCAAGGAGATCCCCGCCGGCGGGCGCCCGGCAGACATCGGCGTGCTGGTGCACAACGTTGCCACCGCGTTCGCCGTGCAGCAGGCGATCCGTTACGGGCGGCCGTTGATCTCGCGCATCGTCACCATCAGCGGCGGGGCGATCAGGACGGCCTGCAACGTGGAAGCACTGGTCGGCACGCCGGTGCAGGAGTTGATCGAATTCGCCGGCGCTTATGCGCAGCCTGCCGCACGCCTGGTGCTCGGCGGCCCGATGATGGGACAGCAATTCACCAACACCGGGGTGCCCGTGGTCAAGGGCACCAGCGGCGTACTCGCGTTGACGGCAAAAGAGATCGGGCAGGCGGAGGCGTCGCCGTGCATCCGTTGTTCGACCTGTGTGCGCGCCTGTCCGGTCGGCCTGCTGCCGCTGGAGATGGCCTCGCGCATCCGTGCCGCCGACCTGGCCGGTGCGGTCGCTTTCGGATTGAAGGATTGCATCGCCTGCGGCTCCTGCTCCTACGTCTGCCCGGCGCACATCCCGCTGGTGCACTACTTCAACTATGCCAAGGGCGACCTGGCCACGCAGGAACGCGCCAAACTGAAACAGGAAGCCACCAGGAAACTGGCGGACGCACGTAACGAGCGCATCGAGCGCATCGCGCGCGAGCGCGCCGAGGCGGCGGCGAAACGCAAGGCCGCGCGCGAGGCGAAAGAACGGGCCGCGAAAGAAGCGGCCGCACAGGCAGCATCGGAGACCGCATGAACCTGGCATATTTGTCTTTTCCAATATTCCCTCCCTCTTGCAGAGGGATAACCAGCGACTTAGCGGCTTTACCGCTTAGTCGAATGGCTAGTAGTTTCACCAGGGCCAGGGTGGGGGTAGAAACGTTAAGTACGCACAGAGTCAACCTCCATCCCAACCTTCCCCCTGCAAGGGGGAAGCTATTTGGCGTGCCATGTGTTTTCGTGTCGAGGAATAGAACATGAACCCCATCGCCCATTCCCCTCACGCGCACGCTCCCGTCTCCATCGGCAAGGTGATGGGTACGGTGCTGCTCGCGCTCACGCCCGCCACGCTGTTCGGATTCTGGCTGTACGGCTGGCCTGCGATCAACCTGTGGGCGGCGTCGCTGATCGCCGCCCTCGCCGGCGAGGCGTTCGTCGTGCGTCTGCAAGGCCGCGCCGTGCGCCCGGTGCTGATGGATGGTTCCGGCATTCTCACCGCATGGCTGCTGGCGATCTCGTTGCCGCCGTTCGCGCCGTGGTGGATCGCCGTGCTGGGCAGCCTGTTCGCCGTTGTTATTGGCAAGCAGGTATTCGGCGGGCTGGGACAGAACGTGTTCAACCCGGCGATGGCGGCGCGCGTGATGCTGCTGATCTCGTTCCCGCTGGAGATGACCACCTGGGTTGCGCCCGCGCCGCTCGGCTCTGCGCATGCGCCGGGCTGGCTGGAAGGATTGCGCATCACATTCATGGGGCAGCCGCTGGACGGCATGGCCAGCGCTTCGCTGCTCGGGCATGTGAAGACTGAGTTCACGCGCGGCGCCGGGCTGGATCAGGCGCTGGCCGGTTACTACGCGCCGTTCGACGCGCTGTGGGGCAGTCGTGCGGGCAGCCTGGGCGAGACGGCGGCGCTGCTGATACTGCTCGGCGGATTGTTCCTCATCGCGCGGCGCATCATCACCTGGCATGCGCCGGTCGCCATGCTGCTCGGCGTCGCAGTGCCCGCCCTGGTCTTCAACGCAGTCGATGGCGGCCACTATGCCGGGCCGGTGTATCACCTGCTGAGCGGCGGGCTGATGCTGGGTGCGTTCTTCATCGTCACCGATCCGGTGACTTCGCCGAATACCGCCACGGGACAACTCATCTTCGGATTCGGCTGCGGCCTGATGACCTGGATCATCCGTACCTGGGGCGGCTATCCGGAAGGCGTGGCGTTCGCCGTGATGATCATGAACACCATCACGCCACTGATCGACCAATACGTCAAACCGCGCATCTATGGGCGCGACCGCAAGGGCGCAGCATTGGCTGTCGAGAAAAAATAATGATGCAAAACCATTTGCCACAGAGGCTACAGAGAAAACCGCTGGTAACCAGAACCTTGCGGGTGAATCTTCGAAACGTTGAAACTCGACGGATATCTCTGTGCCCTCTGCGGCTAACAAGTTTTTAAAGAGGTTTTGAATGAAACTCGAAGAATTGCGCGGCAAGCTGTCATACCAGGGGATCCTGCTGGGGAGCGTGGCATTGCTGACCAGCGCCGCGCTGGCCTATGCGGCGCACCTGACCGAGGCGGACATCAAGGCTGCGGAAGCGGCCGATCTTAAGCAATCGCTGACGCAGGTGTTGCCGGGCGAATACGAGAACGACCTGCTCAAGGACACGGTCACGCTGACGGGCAAGGACGGCAAGGTGCTGGTGTATCGCGGGCGCCGCGCGGGCAAGGTCGAGGCGGTGGTGTACCGCATGATCGGACACGGCTATGCCGGCACACTGGTATGCGTGATGGGCGTGTCGCGTGAGGGCAAAATACTCGGCGTGCGCGTCATCAGCCACAAGGAGACACCGGGACTGGGCGACAAGATCGAGCCGGCGAAGAGCAGCTGGATCCATTCGTTCGAGGGCAAGTGGCTGGGCGAGCCTGCGGCGGACAAATGGGCGGTGAAGAAGGACGGCGGCGTGTTCGACCAGTTCGCCGGTGCCACCATCACGCCGCGCGGCGTGGTCAAGGCGGTGAAGGAGGGGTTGGAGTTCTTCGAACAGAACCGGGCGGCATTGCTCGACGAGGCGGGAGGCAAATCATGAGTTACGCACGCATTACCAAGGACGGATTGTGGGACAACAACATCGTGTTTGCGCAGATACTCGGCATGTGCCCGACCATGGCGGTGACCAGCAGCGCGACCAACGGCCTCGGCATGGGGCTGGCGACCACGGCGGTGCTGCTGGCCTCGAACGCGATCATCTCGGCGGTGCGCGACCTCATCAGCCCAGACGTGCGCATCCCGGTTTACATCGTGCTGATCGCGACCCTGGTGACGCTGGTGGATGTCAGCCTGAATGCCTGGGCGCATGACTTGTATAAGGTGCTCGGACTGTACATTGCGCTGATCGTGGCGAATTGCGCCGTGCTCGGCCGTGCCGAAGCGTTCGCCGCCAAGGCTGGCGTCGGCGAAGCGGCGATGGACGGCTTGATGATGGGGCTTGGATTCACCTTCGCGCTCACCACCATCGGCGGCATCCGCGAATTGCTGGGCGCGGGCACGTTGTTCGCCAATGCGCATTTGTTGCTGGGGCCGGCCTTCGCCTTCCTCGAGACCACCGTGATACCCGATTACAAGGGCTACCTGCTGATGATCCTGCCGCCCGGCGGTTTCATGGTGCTGGGGTTCCTGCTGGCCGGACGCCGCGTCATCGAGAGCCGCCGTGCGGCGCGTGCTGCAGCTGCGCCCGTGCCTGAAGCGGTAGCGAGTTAGAACAAATCCCGTTCGTCCTGAGCTTGTCGAAGGATGAACGACGCATCAAGCCACTTGTCATTTATCGCTCGCCTTTCGACAAGCTCAGGGCGAACGGCTAGATCAGGGAGTATGAACCATGCAAATCGGCGTCGCGTATTCCGAACCCGCACAGCAATTCTGGTTGCGCATTGAAGTGCCGGAGGAGGCCACCGTGCAGGCCGCCATCGAGCAGTCCGGCATCCTGAAGAAGTTCCCGGAGCTCGAATTAGCCAATTGCACAGTCGGTATTTTTGGTAAAGTCGCTCAACTCGAAGCGACGCTCAAGCCCGGCGACCGGGTGGAGATCTACCGTGCCATCACTGCCGATCCGGCCACCGTGCCGCGCCGCCGCATCGAGGGAGATGACGACGATTAACGCCTGAATTGGGAACGAGATGGAATCCTCCGCAGCCCTGGAACTCGCAAAACACACACTCCTGATATTCGGCATCATCCTCGGCCTCGGGACGTTCTCCGGTTTGCTGGCCCGCCTGGTGAAGGTGCCCGATGTGGTGGTGTTCCTGCTGGTTGGCATGCTGATCGGCCCTGGCGCGCTGGGGCTGGTGGATATCAAGGCGGATTCCACCGTCAACCAACTGATCCTGATCTTCGGCTCCAGCTATATCCTGTTCGACGGCGGCGCTTCGATTCGCCTCGCTGTGCTGAAGGAGGTGTGGATCACCATCGTGGTGATCGCCACGGTCGGCGTATTGATCTCGGCGGCCATTACCGGCGTGGCGGCCTACTACCTGTTGGGGGTGCCGTTCATCGTGGCGCTGCTGCTGGGGGCGACCATCGCTTCCACCGATCCGGCGACGCTGGTGCCGGTGTTCAAGCAGATCAGGATCAGGGAACGTGTGGCGCAGACCGTGATGAGCGAATCCGCCTTCAACGATGCGATGGGCGCGATCATCACCTTCACCGTGCTCAATGTCGCGATGGGGGTGGGAGAGTTCTCCGCTGCGGATGCGCTGCTCGATCTGCTCAAGCAATCGCTTTTCGGCGTCGTGATCGGCGGTGTGCTCGGCTATGCCGCAGCGGTATTGATTGCGCATGAAAGATTCGGTTTCCTGTCCGAGTATGCGCCGGTGGTCACCTTGATGGCCGTGATCGGCGCCTATATGGGCGCGGACGGGATGCATGCCAGCGGCTTCATGGCGGTATTCGTGTTCGGTATCATGCTCGGCAACCAGGAATCCCTCGGCCTGACGCGCGCGCACGAGGACCGCAAACTCCTGGAGGATTTCATCCTGACCACCGCGCTGATCATGCGCATGTTCATCTTCATCCTGCTCGGCACCCAGGTGGACTTCGCCCTGATGAACCAGTATCTCTTGGCCGGAGCGGCGGTCGTGGCGATCTTCATGCTGGTCGCACGTCCGGCCACCGTATTTCTGTGCGCCTTGCCGGACCGTCGCGCCAAATGGTCATTCAAGGAATTGCTGTTCATGTGCTGGACGCGCGAGACCGGGGTTATTCCCGGCGCGCTGGCCGGCATGCTGGTCGGCATGAAGGCGCCCGGTGCGCAGATCATCGCCTCCGTCACCTTCATCGCCATCCTGATGACCATCCTGATCCAGGCCACCACCACCCAGTGGCTGGCGAAGAAGCTCGATCTGCTGGTGGAGGAATAGGGACTCCTGCCAAGGATTCCGCTGCTGCGCACTGCTCCGTCAGCACCGGGCAAATCGGCTATAACTGCTTCTTCAGGTGCATCGCCAGTGCGGCATCCATCATCGCCAGATGCGTATCGAACCATTCCGGCAATCCTTCTTTCACGTAGGCGCGTACCAGCGGCAGATGCCCGCGCTTGAGGCTGCGGTTCAGTTGCTGCAATTCGCCCAGAACGCGGTGGTGTTCTCCTTCGTGTTCGGGCAGTCCGCGGTATTTTGAGGCGCGCATCAGCGCGCCTTCTGCCTTGAAATGCGCAGCGGTGTGATTGACCAGCGCCTGGAACAGCGCCGGAAATTCTGCATTGCCGGCAGCGACAAGCGCGGCAACCTGTTCGACGAATTCGCGATGTGTGGAATCCATCTCGGCCATGCCCAGCGTATGGCGGGTTTCATCCCATATCGCTTGATGCTGGGTCATGCTGCGGCCAGGCTGCCGTTCCATTGCTGCGCGGCGGCAAGAAAGTCGGCCACATCGGCATTCACGATCTCGATGCCCAGCCTGCCCAGATAGCGCTTCTCCTTGTCGGTCGGATGCGGAATGAGCGCCCAGCCTGCGGGCCTGTCGGCGCCGAAGACGATGTCGGAGAACACCATGCGGTCGGTATCGCGGTTCAGGCGCAGGCCGAGCAGCAGGTAGCGCTTGTTCTGGCGCATGCGCTTGACGAACGACGGGATGGCGAAGCCGCCCATCAGCTCGGTGATGTAATCGACGAAATCGGCATCCGAGGCGATGTAATTCGACTCCGGCAAGGGCGTGCCGAGCGGCTTGAACAGGATGGGCAGGCTGCTGTCCACCGCCTCCTGCTCGATGGCGGAATAGCTCGTGCCATCGTACTTGAAGAGGCGGAAGCGGAACGCATTGCCCGACATGCGCGCAATGCCGACGATCAGCGTATGCGGTGTGGAGGCATATTGCTTTTGCAGCTGCGTGTCGCGGTTGGCGTCGATGAGGTAGGGCAGCTTCTGCTGTGCCAGCCAGGCATGCAGCGCGGAAGTGCTCCATTGCGTGTCGCGGTAGGTTGCATCGAGGAACTTGTTCACCGCCGCGCGGCCGCGCTTCAGTTCCACATTCATCGCGGCACGCGGAAATTCGAACATCAGTTTGGGCGCCATCGGCTGGCCGTTGTTCATGGCAATGATCAGGCTGTTGCTGTCGGCGGGGATGGCCTTGCCCGTAGCTGGGTCGATCACACCGTCCAGTGCGCCGGGGCCGAGATAGGGAACGACGCTGCCGTCGGACAGACCGGCAAGAATGTTTTCAAAGGCGGTGCTCATGAGGATGACTCCTTCTGGTGAATGATGACCAAGCCATTCGCAATAAACGGGCCAGCGCGCCTGTCCAGCACTGGCGGGGGTTGCGGCGGAGCCGGGTTTGGAGGGAATGCGACAAAGCGAAAAACCTTGTCGCAAAGGGTGCGGGGGTAGGATGAAGAACGCCGTTCGCCTTGAGCTTGTCGAAAGGGTGAACGTCGGTGGAATCCGTGAATAGTTGCGTGCCGCTTGACTAAAGGCATTGCCATTGGCTTAGCTTGCTCCGTAACATGAGTTCATAAGGGGAAGCGGGCTAAATGATCGCGAAACTTGCCAGTAGAGGCCGAGTCAGCTGACCTCGAATCGCTGACCTGGGAATTCGACTCCGGTACTTTTGGACATTGCTGAATCGCAGATGTCTGCTATGTAGACTGGAGCCGCCATTGATTGCGTAAACTGGCGAGCGGCAGGTCGTAACCCTGAAGAGACAGATAGCGTTGCTGTTTCGCTTCCCCAAAGCAGACGCATACTACCTACCGCAACGTACCCAGAAACAGCGATCACGCATTCTCCAAAGCAGCCACTTGCCCGCAATCTGTAGCTGATCACTGTGTTTGAGTTAAAACCGCTAATTTTCGCCGAGGCGGTTATGCAAATAGCGAATTCGTGTCCGCATAACTTCAGCCAAACAATCCTCTGATAGGCTGCCTCCACTACACAATGCATTTCTGCGCTTGATCCAATCTCTTTGATCCGCGACTGCAAGGGCGCTCTGTTTGGCGCGCAATGCTTCATAAGCACGGGCGATTTCGAAATCGAAGATGCGTAGAACTTCCGAAGCACAAATTGTCTTCTCAATCTCAGTTCGTGCATCTCTGCAATTGAAACTCGGACCTGAAAAACGGTCGGCGATCTTTGCAATACCCGATACCCCAAGCTTTTGTTCTTTAGCGGTCAACCGTGGATTCTTGGATAAGTAGTAATCCAGTCCGTTTCCTTGTGAATCCCGGATACTGGGATCCGCACCAGCGTCCAGCAGTAGCTTAATCACGATCGGACTAGCGTTCTCGGCTGCGTAAGTGAGCGCGGAACGCTCCACGCGTTCAAATCCATTTGAACACGACGCCGCCACATTACGGGTAACGGCCTTAACATCAGCATGCGCAAGAAGGAGTGTGCGGACAGAATCAGGACGATCCAAGTGAGCGGCGACCATCAATGGGGTTTTGCCAAACTCATTTGCCTGGTTTGGACTAGCCCCAGCGCCAAGCATTTTAGTTAGACCATATGGCCATTCGACGGCATTCGCCACTGCCTCAGATAATGCTTCTGGGCCAGATTCTTGAACGTAAGCTTGGTTTCGTGGATACGTTATGGATGCTGGATTGGCGAGCATACTATTAAGTGCATCTTTATCCCGCCCTACAAGTGCATCGACAATGGAATAATCACCAAAGTAAAGGTCACGTGATTCTTGGGTCATTTCAAATTGATTCGGCAAAATGAACCTTGCACCAATTAATTCTTCCACCACGCGGACGGCCTCGGATTTTGCTTTTCCCGGTTCCATCGCAAATTCTTTAGCGAGGTATTCTGCAACGCCTACTTCGGCTGGCCTTATATGCTCTTCAAAGGTCTGGTATTCCCGCCTGGACCAAGAGTCATCAAGACTCCAATACTCCAAATATTTTTTTGTTCGATCATCAAAAACATAGTACGGGTTGCCAGCCGTCATTGAATTTTGCTCAATTGAGACAGCCCAAGGGCGTGACGCTGCACGTCGCTCCGCCGCGGCCGCCTGCGCATCGTGTTGCAGGCCGGAGTGCATGGTTCCGCAGTCTTCACCACCCGCACCCATGGTCCGAATTACTTTGATCAGGCTTCCTACACCGGGGGTTGCCAGAAACTTTGCGTATGCTTCCTTGTCGCCCTTAATTCCCACCCTGCACGCTTCACTTATCGTCCCATTTCCATGTAAACGATAAAGACTTAATTCGAAGGGATGCAGGCGGTCGAAAGCCGTATTCCCAGCAAAGAAGTAATATTTGTTATGCCAGGAAAGTAAGGTGTGTTCTGCCCAAACGTCTCCGGTCTGGTGCTCGGTCTTATCGTCAGCAATGGCGCTTGGATAGTATTGCTGCGCTCCGAGATCAGGCTTTTTTGGCGATGGGTATTGTGAGTCCTGTGGGACCGTAGTCCATACGCCCTTGATTTTTTCCAGGGCGGCATTGAATTCCTTCTCGGATTGAAATACGTAGGCGTAGTGCCAATTCCCTTTCCAGTTGAATTGGTCACTGCGGTAGATGACAACCTGCTTTTTGCCGTTCCCGTCGAGATCTAAATCCAGCTTTCCGATGAACGAAGATGTAGTGTCAGGCGATTCACCCACAACCGGATCCCAAGTGAGAGCCTCCCAATTTCCCACCTCTGGGGTAGTAAAATCCAAATCCGGGCTCTTTGATGCAAATATTTCCTTGGCTCCGAGCAGAATCTCCTTGCAGAGTGTTGGCTCGGCATTCACGGTTAATGCTGGTTCGACCGGCCAGCGCCGTGCACCGAAGTCATCGGCAGCGCTCTTTGCGTGAGCACAAGTCACAAATGAAATGGTTATTAACAAAAAAATAAATCGGCTCACAACGCCCCCTTTTGCGGTGAATTATTGTGGTAGTCAAACCTAGCAGAAATCATTGAACCCGGCATATCAGAAATTCGAGTGCACCGCGCAATGTCGGCAGCTGGGGCAGAGCGGAACTGCATTTTGCCAAATTGCTTGCAGCAAAGCGGACAACCGTGTAAGTCCGCTCCTGGCCGAGGGTTGCCTAATCAGCTGTTGATTTCGCTGTGTATTGTACGACTGCTTCTGTGTGTAAAGCGGGCATTTGACAGTACGGTGCATCAATACGCCGCAATACCGACCTCGTACAATCCGCCAATCACCGTGTATTCGTCCTCTCCCTGCAACATCCCCGGCAGCAACCTCGCATAACAGAAGACTTTGGACAGCGGCACTTGCGCGGTGAGCAGGTAGTCGCCGAACTCGTCCGCGCGTTCGCGGTTGGCGGTGAAAGAGCTCAGGCTGTTGAACAGTACCACGCGGCGTTTGTCGTCCAGGGTTGCCAGTGTCTCGTAATCGTCCACGCGGTTCACGCCGCGATACAGGGTGAGATGGCTTTCGCCGGGATGCTGGCGCGCGAGTTCGTGCTGGCAGTAGGTGTAGAGCAGATCGAACTGCGCTTCCAGCGCGTTGGTTCCATACAGCGCGGTTGCGCGCATTTCCAGGTAACGGCGGTAGGCCTCGCCGGAGAGGTCGCGTATCTGGCCGCCGTGGTGTCTGGGCAGCAATCCAAAGCGCGATTCCACCCAGCCCTTCAGTGCCGCGCCCTCGCGGCCGTCCGCATCGAAGCTCCAGCCGCGCACCATGCGCAGGTAGTCGGCCTTTTGTCTCTTCTGTTTCGATTGCGCGCTGTAGCCCGCCTGTTCCGGTTCATCCAGATAGAACGAGGCGTTCATGTGCATGGTGAAGGCGTCGGCTCTTTCTTTGGGGTCGTCCATTTTGTCGAGCAGGGCAAACAGGCCGCCGTGGAATTGGGCCACGCCGTCGAGTTCGAGCGCGACGGGGGAGCGCTGGAAGGTGAGGCCGCCGAGGATGTCGGCGGGGAGGTTGCAGCGGTTGATGGGCAGCCGCGCGGTGCGCGGCAGGACGATATTCGGGCTTGTAGGCACTGCTACAAAGGCCGGACCTTTGTTGCGTTCCACATCCGCCGGTGTGTTGTGCGCTGAATAATTTTTATCAAGCATTTCAGGCGGTTGTGCGTTTATCGGAGGGGTGGCACGGAGCTTGCGAAGTAGAGGGTGCGAGCGACAGTTTTCAATCGCGAATCAAATTTTGCAACTCTCAAGGAGACTAACATGGCACTGCGTCAATGCGCAATTTACGGGAAGGGTGGGATCGGCAAGTCCACTACGACCCAGAACCTGGTGGCAGCCCTGGCTGAAGCCGGCAAGAAAGTGATGATCGTCGGCTGCGATCCCAAGGCCGACTCCACTCGCCTGATTCTGCACTCGAAGGCCCAGAACTCCGTGATGGAACTGGCTGCCGAAGCCGGCAGCGTCGAGGACTTGGAACTCGAAGACGTGCTGTCGGTTGGTTTCGGCGGCGTGAAGTGCGTCGAGTCCGGCGGTCCCGAGCCCGGCGTCGGTTGTGCCGGCCGCGGCGTGATCACCGCCATCAACTTCCTGGAAGAAGAAGGCGCGTATGACGAAGACCTCGACTTCGTGTTCTACGACGTGCTGGGCGACGTGGTGTGCGGCGGTTTCGCGATGCCGATCCGCGAGAACAAGGCGCAGGAAATCTACATCGTATGTTCCGGCGAGATGATGGCGATGTATGCCGCCAACAACATTGCCAAGGGGATCGTGAAGTATGCGAACTCCGGTGGCGTGCGCCTGGCCGGCCTGATCTGCAACAGCCGCAACACCGACCGCGAAGACGAACTCATCATGGCACTGGCAGCCCGCCTGGGTACGCAGATGATCCACTTCGTGCCGCGCGACAACGCTGTGCAGCACGCCGAGATCCGTCGCATGACCGTGATCGAATACGATCCAAAGGCAAAACAGGCCGACGAGTACCGTGCACTGGCGAAGAAGGTGGTGGATAACAAGAAGTTCGTGATTCCCACGCCGATCACCATGGACGAGCTGGAAGACCTGCTGATGGAATTCGGCATCATGGAGAAGGAAGACGAGTCCATCATCGGCAAGGCGGCAGTCGCAGCCTGATACTGCAAAGCCATTAGCTACAGAGGACACGGAAAGCACAGAGAAGACTGGCTGACATATTGCGGGCGGGGGTTGGTTCTGATTTTCTCTGTGTGCTCTGTGGTCTCTATGGCTAAAAAGATTTTGATTTTGTCGTGCGTGCCGGGAAGTTGTCCGGTCACGAGCCAACCCTGACAGACTCCACAGATTGGTGGGTCATTAAAGGAGAATGAAATGACAGCATTGACACGCGAAGAGACCGAAGCCCTCATTCAGGAGGTGCTCGAGGTCTATCCCGAGAAAGCGAAGAAAGACCGCGCCAAGCATCTGGCGGTCAACGATCAATCCATCGAGCAGTCCAAGAAATGCATCACCTCGAACCGCAAATCGTTGCCGGGCGTGATGACGATCCGCGGTTGCGCCTACGCCGGTTCCAAGGGCGTGGTGTGGGGCCCGATCAAGGACATGATCCACATTTCCCACGGCCCGGTCGGCTGCGGCCAGTATTCCCGCGCCGGCCGCCGTAACTACTACGTCGGCACCACCGGCGTGAACACCTTCGGCACGATGAACTTCACTTCCGATTTCCAGGAGAAGGACATCGTGTTCGGCGGCGACAAGAAGCTTGCCAAGCTGATCGGCGAGATCGAGACCCTGTTCCCCCTGAACAAGGGCATCTCCGTGCAATCCGAATGCCCGATCGGTCTGATCGGCGACGACATCGAAGCGGTGTCGAAGAAGGCTGCCAAGGAGATCAGCAAGCCGGTCGTGCCGGTGCGCTGCGAAGGATTCCGCGGCGTGTCGCAATCGCTGGGCCACCACATCGCCAACGACGCGATCCGCGACTGGGTGCTGGGCAACCGCGATGCCAAGGAGTTCGCTTCCACGCCTTACGACGTGACCATCATCGGCGATTACAACATCGGCGGCGACGCCTGGGCCACCCGCACCATCCTGGAAGAGATGGGGCTGCGCGTGATCGCGCAATGGTCCGGCGACGGCACCCTGGCCGAAATGGAGAACACCCCCAAGGCCAAGCTGAACCTGCTGCACTGCTACCGCTCCATGAACTACATCAGCCGCCACATGGAAGAGAAGTACGGCATTCCCTACATGGAATACAACTTCTTCGGCCCGACCAAGATCGAGGAGTCGCTGCGCAACATCGCCAGCTTCTTCGACGACACCATCAAGGCCAACACCGAGAAAGTCATCGCCAAGTACAAGCCGATGATGCAAGCCGTCATCGACAAGTACAAGCCCCGCCTGCAGGGCAAGCGCGTGATGCTGTATGTCGGCGGCCTGCGTCCGCGGCACGTCATCGGCGCCTACGAGGATCTCGGCATGGAAGTGGTCGGCACTGGTTACGAGTTCGCGCACAACGACGACTACGACCGCACCATCAAGGAGATGGGCAACGCCACCCTGCTGTACGACGACGTCACCGGCCTCGAATTCGAGGAGTTCGTGAAGAAGGTCAAGCCCGACCTGGTCGGCTCCGGCATCAAGGAGAAGTTCATCTTCCAGAAGATGGGCGTGCCCTTCCGTCAGATGCACAGCTGGGACTATTCCGGCCCGTACCACAGCTATGACGGCTTCGCCATCTTCGCCCGCGACATGGACATGACCCTGAACAACCCGTGCTGGAGCAAGCTGACCCCGCCGTGGTTGAAACAGGCAGAACCGGTCGCCGAGAAGGCGGCTGCGTAATCGCCGCTCTGTCCCCTCTCCCTGCAAGGGAGAGGGGCGGGAGCAAGAGTTTATTGATCAATCTGTGCCGGCATCTGCGCATGAGCAGTGCGGCTAAGGAGACAGAAATGCAAAAAGTCGATGACATCAAACCCTGTTATCCCCTGTTCCGTCAGGACGAATACAAGGATTCGCTGAAAAACAAGCAGGACAACTTCGAAGAGCGCCACGATGCGGCCAAGATCCAGGAGACCTTCAACTGGACCACCACGATGGAGTATCGCGAGCTGAACTTCAAGCGCGAAGCGCTGACCGTGAATCCGGCCAAGGCCTGCCAGCCGCTGGGCGCCGTGCTGTGCGCGCTGGGTTTCGAGAAGACCCTGCCGTATGTGCACGGTTCGCAAGGCTGCGTGGCGTACTTCCGCACCTACTTCAACCGCCATTTCCGCGAGCCGGTCTCCTGCGTGTCGGACTCCATGACCGAGGACGCGGCCGTGTTCGGCGGCCAGCAGAACATGAAGGACGGCCTGGAGAACGCCAAGGCGATGTACAAGCCGGACATGATCGCGGTTTCCACTACCTGCATGGCCGAGGTGATCGGCGACGACCTGAACGCGTTCATCCGCAACAGCAAGAATGCGGGGCACGTACCGGAAGAGTATCCGGTTCCGTTTGCGCACACCCCATCGTTCGTCGGTTCGCACGTCACCGGCTGGGACAACATGTTCGAGGGCATCATCCGCTACTTCACGCTGAACCACATGGAGGACAAGGAACCGGGCAAGAACGGCAAGATCAACATCGTTCCCGGTTTCGAGACCTACCTCGGCAACTATCGCGTGATGCACCGCATGCTGGACGAGATGGGCGTGCCCTACACCATGCTGAGCGATCCCACCGAGGTGCTGGATACGCCGGCCGACGGCCAGTTCCGCATGTATGCGGGCGGCACCACCCAGGCTGAAGTGAAGGATGCGCCGAACGCCAAAACCACCTTCCTGCTCCAGCCCATGCAGCTGGAGAAGACGAAGAAATTCGTCGAAACCACCTGGAAGCACGACGTGCCCAAGATGAGCATCCCGATGGGGCTGGAATGGACCGACGAGTTCCTGATGAAGGTGTCCGAAGCCGGCGGCAAGCCGATCGCGCCTTCGCTGGTGAAGGAACGCGGACGCCTGGTGGACATGATGATGGACAGCCATACCTGGCTGCACGGCAAGAAGATCAGCCTGTACGGCGATCCCGATTTCACCTTCGGCATGACCAAGTTCCTCACCGAGCTGGGGGTCGAGCCGCTGCACGTGCTGTGCAACAACGGCGGCAAGAAGTGGGAGAAGGCCATGCGCAAGATGCTGGACGAGACCCCCTACGGCAAGAATACCCAGCTGTTTGCGGGCGCCGACCTGTGGCACTTCCGTTCGCTGGTGCTGACCGAGAAGCCCGATTTCATGATCGGCAACAGCTACGGCAAGTTCATCCAGCGCGATACGCTGCACAAGGGCAAGGAGTTCGAGGTGCCGCTGATCCGTATCGGCTTCCCGATCTTCGACCGCCACCATCTGCACCGTGCGACGACGCTGGGTTACGAAGGCGCCATGCAGATGCTCACCACCATCGTGAATGCGGTGATGGAGCGCCTGGACGAAGAGACCCGCGGGATGGGGACCACAGACTACAACCACGACCTGGTTCGTTAATGCGGCGATGAGCCTGTTGCGCGCACCGATGGCGGCGTTGGGCGGTACTCGGAATCCTCACGTACTACGTGTGCGTTCCGGTTCCTCCGCTCCGTCCGCCTTGCCCTCGGTGCGCTCATGACGGCTCCTCATCCGCATTAAGGGCAGCTGGTTACGAAAGGAAGTAGCAATGGCAAACATCATGATCCGTCGCGATGCAAAAGGCAGTTACCAGTTCTACCTGCCCAAGCGCGATCTCGAGGACACCATCGTCTCGATGGAGTTCGACACCCCGGAGAAGTGGGGCGGCGAGATCAGGCTCAACAACGGCGGCATGTATTACATCGACCCGCAACCGGCGCCGGCGCGCCTGCCTTATTCGGTACGGGCGAAACGCCTCGATGCGGCGGAATAAACGATAGGAGAATCATCATGGCAATGAAGATCAACGCAGACCTGTGCACCGCTTGCGGCGACTGCGAACCGGAATGCCCGACGGCATCCATCAGCGTGAAGAAGGGTTTGTATGTCATCAGCGCAAGCGGATGTACCGAGTGCGACGGCGAGTACGACAAACCGCAATGCGTGAAGGTGTGCCCGATCAAGGGATGCATCACGCAACTGGCAGCTTAACGAGCGACAGCCCGGCTCGGCAGCTGGGGCCGGGCTGGCCTGAAGGAGTATCGCCATGAACAACGGCATCATCACCAAATCCGCCGCCTTGCGCATCGCGCTGGCGGCACGCACGATGGACGACGTGGACGTCGCCGCGCTGGCTGCGCGGATCGGCGACCATCTCGGCCTGCCCATCACCGAGGAGAAACTGTCCAGGCTGACGGTGGCCGACCTCAAGCTGATGCTTTCCGGCGAGGAGACGGTGGAGCCCGATGTCGATCCGGCCAGCCTCAAGCTTGCGGTGCGCCAGCTGTGGGGCGATGCCGGCGATGTCGAAAACCTGCCCAGGCCGCAACCCTACAAGGAGGGCGACATGCCGGGCAGCCTGCGCGTGGCCGTCGCCTCGAACACCGAAGAGAATGTGGACGGGCATTTCGGTTCCTGCCCGCGCTTCCTGGTCTACCAGGTGGGGCGCGGCGAAATCCGGCTGATCGATGTGCGCCCGACTTTCGTCACCGACGAGGCGGAAGACAAGAACAGCGCGCGCGCCGAGCTCATTGGCGATTGCCAGATCGTCTATGTGCAATCCATCGGCGGTCCGGCTGCGGCCAAGGCGGTGCGCGTCAACGTGCATCCGGTGAAGACGCCGGAGGGCGGCAAGTCGGAGATCGCGTTGCAACGCCTGCAGGCCGTGCTGGACGCACCGCCGCCCTGGCTGGCCAAGATCCTCGGGGTGCAGGCGAAATCGCTGAGCAAGTTCGCCGCGGAAGCCGACCAATGATCGTGCCGGAGACCCTGAACCGGATCGCCAGTGCGGCTGCCGCCTGCGGCGAGCTGAACGACGATGCGCTGCTGAGCCTGAAGCAGACCTGGCCGGATCTGCGTTTTACCCTGTGCAGCAACGAGGATATGCCTGCGCGCCTGCCGCCGGCGCTGCAGCGGGAAGGATTCAACCTGTATCTGATCAACGGCAGCGAGCACTGCCTCAGCCTGACCGACGATCCGGCGCAGGCCATCGGCGTGGTGCTGGCGTACGTGGACGAGTGACTGCGTTTCCGACGGGATGCGGCGGAGCGGGTTCCCGGTCCGCATGACCGCTAGCAACGCAAGTGCGGGCTAGTCCCTGCCCGCCCTGAACTCGCTGGCTTCGATGTGCTCGCTGAAGATTTGCATGAGTGCGGGGTCGTATTTCTCCCCGGTTTCCTGTCGCAGGATGGCCATGATCTCCGGGTGCGTTCTTGCTCGGTGATATGACCTGGTCACTGCCATCGCGTCGTAACTGTCGGCGATGGAGATGATGCGCGCGCAGATCGGGATGTCTTCTCCCGTCAGCCCGTCCGGATAGCCCGACCCGTCGTAATGCTCGTGATGGTGGCGGATGATCTGCGCCGCGTGTTCCGATCCTTCGAGTTCGGTCGCCGACATGATTTTCTCGCCGATCTCGGCGTGGGTCTTCATGACCTCCCATTCGGCATCGTCGAATTGCGCCGGCTTCAGCAGGATGTGATCGGGGATGCCGATCTTGCCGATATCGTGGAACGATGCGGCGATGCGGAGTGCCAGCAACTTGTCGGTGGACAGGCCGCAGGCAATCCCGATCGCGGCCGAGAGGCCCTGCACCCGTTCCGAATGCAGTTGGGTCAGCCGGTCGCGGTAGCCGAGCGCGACGGACAGCGCTTTGGTGTAGGTGTAGAGGGCATTGAATGCCGGGTTTGCTCGTTCCATGTGTGCCTCCCGAACGAAAGTCTTTCGTGTTGACGGCCCAGGTCGAATCTTACAGCTTGCGCACCAGCGTCAGGCCATCCGCCATGGGCAGCATGACCTGGTCGACGCGCGGATCGTGGCTGATCTTGCTGTTCAATCTTTGTACGGCCGCGATCTCCGCATCGCCTATCCTTGCGCTGAGGTCGGCATGCAGCAGGTTCCTGTCGGCCACTGCGCCGAACAGCAGCACATTGTCGATCGCCATCACGCCGCCCGGCCGCAGCAGGCTGAGCGAACGTTCGTAGTAGGCATCATAGTTTACCTTGTCGGCGTCGATAAAGATGAAATCGAAGCTGCCGGCTGCGCCCGACTGGAGCAGGCCATCCAGCGTGCGCAGCGCCTTGCCGAAGCGGAAGTCGATCTTGTGCGCGACGCCTGCTTCCTGCCAGTATTTTCTGGCGATGTCCGCCCAGCCCTCGTTGATGTCGCACGCGACGAGGCGGCCGTCGTCCGGCAGCGCCAGCGCGTTGCACAAGGCGCTATAGCCGGTATAGGTGCCGAGCTCCAGCGCGCGTCCGACGCCCAGCGTCTTGACCAGGAACGACATGAACCGCCCTTGTTCCGGCGGTATCTGCATGATGGCGTGCGGGGCGCGCGAAGTTTCCTCGCGCAGGCGCTGCAATATCTCCGGTTCGCGCAGCGTGGACAGGAGGTAGTCGCGAATCTTTCCGGAGAAGCGTATCTCGGCTTTTTCCATGATTGTGCTAGCGCGGCTGCAACATCTTCATCCAGGCGGCATTGTAGGTCGGCGGGATGGCGCCCGCGGCCATTTCCGGGCGGCTGCCTATGCGGCATTCCGCGCCGTCGAGCTGCTGCGCCCATTCCCTGAAGCGCAGCATGCTGACGGGATTCATGACGCAGGTCTTCTGGCCGAACGGATGGCCGAGCTGGAACAGCAGATGCCCGATCTCGTGCGCGAGATATGCGCCGGCCAGTTCCGCCGCATCCTCTTCGGAGTACTGTTCGCCGCCGCGCAACAGTTTCGTCGGCGCGGAATCATCCTGGAACGGGAAGGTACTCATCACGATGTACGAGCCGTACTTGCTGTCGCGGCTGAACGACGTGGTGCCGACGGTGAGGCCGCCGCGAATGGCGGAGTGGAGGTCCGCGCCGTAGTATTCGGCGCTCGCGATCGGCTGGTTGGTGATCACCAGGTCGTATGGCAGGTTGCCGTAGCCCAGCGTATCCCAGTACACCCATTCGTTGTAGGGCGAGGCATCGAGCACCGGCGCGCCGTCGGCGGCTTTGAGGCGGCGCCATTGCTGCAGTCTTTCCAGCATGACGTCCGCCAGCAGTCCGGACAGCGCCGTCAGGTCCTTGGGGTGCGCGTTCGCCGGCAGGTAGGGGGCCGCGAAGGCGAGCGCATCCTCCAGTTTCGTGCCGCGTTCGGTCAGCGTGGCATCGATGCCGTCGACCAGTTTCTGCCTGTCGCCCTTGCCCGACTTGAAATCGTATATGGACGACAGGCGCTCCTGCATGACGGCTGGCGGGATGAGCGCGAACAGCCGGTCGATGCCGGTTTCCGGCGCGTCGGTGAACTCGATGTAGACGCCGAAGTTCTTCCACACGGTCAGCTGGGCCGAAGCCAGGACGATCTTCAGGTGGTCGGGGGAGAAGCGGGCGAGGCGCGGATTGATGGCGTGCACGACGCGGAGCTTGACCGCCGCGTCGGGCCTGATCGGCGGGATGGACGATTTCTGCCAGTCGTCGTCGACTTCCCCTTTGCAGCCGAACAGCAGCAGGGCCAGGCCGATACTGAGGCACGTTGATCGCAAGGCGGTCTTCATTTAGGCAGTGTGAATTCGGTTCGCTGTCCGGCTTGCGACCCGGTCACAGCCCCAGCACGAGCAGTATCCCGGCTGCAACCGCCACGACGGACATGATCGTGCCCATGCCCGAAAAACTGAAATGCAGGATGTGCGCCAGGCCCGTGGCGATGAGCCAGGCAGCCAGCAGCAAAGATCCGATGCTTCTTTTCATTGCGAGATTCCTTTCAAGTGCATGTCTGCATGTCTGAAGTGATGTCCTGCCTGCATGGCGAAGACGGCCAAGGCTATCAATTTTTATGGCATTCATAGGCCTTTGGTTGGAAAGACGATGAATATGAACGGGTCCGAACCGTACCCGCCCGGCAATTCCCGGTCAATATGCCAAACGGCCTATATAGTCGCTGGCCTTGGTGCAGCTTGCTATCATTGCATCCATTCTGATCCGGAGTTGAACGATGTCCATCCCGCTGCGTGTCCCTGCCGCCTTGATCCTGCTGTTGTGCGGACTGATGATTTCTCCTGCAATGGCCGGCGAGATCGGCGTGGCGGTGGCATCGAACTTTGCGGCGCCGATGGAGCGTCTGGTTCCCTTGTTCCAGAAGGAGAGCGGGCACACGGTGAAGGTCAGCCTGGGGTCGAGCAGCAAGCTGTACGCGCAGATCAAGGGCGGCGCGGTGTTCGATGCCTTCCTGTCCGCAGACGAAGAGATCCCGAAACGCCTGATGCAGGAAGGGTTGGCGGTCGGCGGTTCGCGCTTCGTTTATGCCACCGGCAGGCTGGTGCTGTGGAGCGCGCAACCGAACCTGGTGGATGACAACGGGGCGGTGCTCAACAAGGGAAATTTCAGCGTGCTGGCGATCGCCAACCCGTTGTCCTCGCCATACGGCGTGGCGGCGAAAGAGACGCTGACCAGGCTGATCATGTGGAATGCGATACAGGACAAGCTGACCAAGGGCGACACCGTTGCGCAGACCTATCAGATGGCGGCGACCGAGAAGGCCGACCTGGCATTCATCGCGCTGTCGCAGGTCATGCGCGACGGCAAGGTGACGCACGGGTCCTGGTGGATCGTCCCGCCCGAAATGCACAAACCCATCCGGCAGAGCGCGGTGCTGTTGAGCGGGGCGAAAGAGCCGGTCGCGGCGAAGGCGTTCCTTGCTTTTCTGCAGAGCGAGAAGGCGCGGGCGGTGATGCGCGGATTCGGGTATGAGTTTCCGCGCGAATAAATCCCTCTGCTGCCTGGTGGCGCGATACAAGTAGCTGCAGGCTGCTTGCCGGCATCCCTTCGCAATTCCCGTGAGATAATCAACCTGGTTGTATATTTTGATGCATAACGCTGGCTGGCCGGTGCTATTGGCATGACTGCGTACCGTTTGTAGCGAATGGCACAATTTGTCTAAAAATATACAAATCAGGGTGTTGTGTTGGCTGGTTTGAGGGCGTTGCAGATTCGCCGGAATCAAGTGTGGGCGAGGGATGGGGCGGGAATGCGCAAAATGGCATCGCTTTTGCTCATCGTTAGGATGTGACTGGTTATAACGTGCGAGGTTCTGTCATGGCTCAAGCGATCATCGAGAAGAAAACCGGAACGGTGTCCAGGCTGAAGATCGCCAGGGGACGGCGCTGGGATCATCTGGAACTGCTGGAGCGTATCGATGCGACGGGCTCCATCTCGGCGGCGGCAAATGCGATGGGCATGAGCTACAAGGCTGCGTGGGAAGCGGTGGAGGCGATCAACAATCTTTCCGAGCAGCCCTTGGTCGAGCGCAAGACCGGCGGCAAGAAGGGGGGCGGTACCACCCTCACCACCCATGGCCGCCGGGTGGCAGGAGCGTATCGGCGGCTGGAGCAGGAGCGCGAAGAGGTGCTGAAGAAGCTCGCACAGGTCATGGACGATTTTGATGAGTATTATCATTTGATAAGGAGATTCGACATGAAGACGAGTGCGCGCAACCAGTTTCTCGGCACGATCAGGAGCATCAAGCTCGGGGCGATCAATGCGGAGGTGATCATGGAGATCGGCGGCGGGGATGTGCTGGCCGCGGTGATCACCAACGAGAGTGTCGACCATCTCGGCCTCAAGGTCGGCGCGGAAGCGTATGCCCTGGTCAAGGCGCCATGGGTGATCGTGACCACCTCGGACGGCTTCAAGACCAGCGCGCGCAACGAGCTGCACGGCACGGTGGTGCGTTGCCAGGAAGGTGCGGTGAACGGCGAGGTGATCATCGAACTGGCCGGCGGCAAGACCGTCGCCGCAGTGGTGACCAACGACAGCATCAAGTCGCTGGGCCTCAAGGAAGGGGTCAAGGCGTGTGCGCTGATCAAGGCGTCGCATGTCATTCTGGCAGTCAATGCATAGGTGGATCATCGATGAACGCGCGTAATCTGAATCTGTGGCTGGCAGCTGGAGCGCTGTTGTTCGGTGCGATGAATGGGGCGAACGCGGGCGAGGTGAACGCTGCGGTGGCGGCGAATTTTTCCGCACCGGCGCAGCAAATCGTTGATCTGTTCCAGAAGCAGAGCGGGCACACGGTGAAGCTCAGTTTCGGTTCCAGCGGTAAGTTCTACTCGCAGATCAAACAGGGAGCGCCGTTCGACGTGTTCCTGTCCGCGGACGAGAAGAATCCCAAGCTGCTGGAGCAGGAAGGACTGGCGGTCGCCAACACGCGCTTCGTGTATGCGCTGGGCAAACTGGTGCTGTGGAGCGCCAGGCCCGGGTTCGTGGACGACAAGGGAGCGGTGTTGAGCAGGGGGGGCTATAACAAGCTGGCCTATGCCGATCCCAAGCTCGCACCTTATGGACAGGCCGCGGAAGAGACGCTGCAAACCATGGGGCTGTGGAACGCTGCAGTGCAAGGCAAACTGGTGACGGGCGAGAGCATCGCGCAGACCTACCAGTTCGCCGCCACCGGCAACGCCGACATGGCTTTCATCGCGTTGTCGCAGGTCACCAAGGACGGCAAGGTGACTGAAGGTTCCTTGTGGCTGGTGCCGTCGCACATGTACAGCCCGATACGCCAAAGTGCCGTGTTGCTGAGCGGCGCAAAGGATCAGGCCGCGGCGCAGGCTTTCCTGAAATTCCTGCGCAGCGAGCAGGCCGCGGCGGTCATCCGCAGCTTCGGTTATGACAAGCCCTGATCCGGGATATCCATGGATGCGCTAGGTGCCGACGACCTGCAGGCAGTCTGGCTGACGCTCAAGCTGGCCAGCGTCGCGACCTTGCTGCTGCTGCTCGTCGCCACGCCGCTGGCGTGGTGGCTGGCGCATAGCCGCAAATGGTACAAGGGGTTGGTCGCGGCGCTGGTGGCGTTGCCGCTGGTCTTGCCGCCCAGCGTGCTGGGCTTCTATCTGCTGCTGCTGATGGGGCCGCACGGCGCGGTAGGCGAATTGACCAGGGCGTTGCATCTCGGCATGTTGCCGTTCACTTTTGCCGGGCTGGTGGTGGGTTCGGTGCTGTTCTCGCTGCCCTTTGCCGTGCAGCCGATCCAGAACGCGTTCGAGGCGATCGGCAAACGTCCGCTGGAAGTGGCAGCGACGTTGCGCGCGAACCGGTGGGACCGCTTCTTCAGCGTGGCGTTGCCCCTGGCGCGCCCCGGTTTCATCACTGCGATCATCCTTGCGTTCGCGCATACCGTCGGCGAGTTCGGCGTGGTGCTGATGCTGGGCGGCAATATCCCCGGCGAGACGCGCGTGCTCTCGGTCGCCATCTACAATCATGTCGAATCGATGGAATACGCCACCGCGCATTGGCTGGCCGGTGGCATGGTGCTGTTTTCGTTCGCCGTGCTGCTTTCCCTCTACCTTGCGGGCGGGAAACTGTTGAAAGTCGTGCGATGAAGAGCGCAGCGGCAAGAGCGATACAGGCCAGCTTCCGTCTGCAACTGGATAGCTTTGCGCTGGACGCCGCATTCGCTGCGCCGGCGACAGGCGTCACCGCCCTGTTCGGACCTTCCGGCTCGGGCAAGACCACCTTGCTGCGCTGCATCGCCGGCTTGGAGCAAGCCGCCGGCTCATTGCAGGTGAATGGCGAGACATGGCAGGACGAAACCGCGTTCGTGCCTACGCACCAGCGGCCGTTGGGTTATGTGTTCCAGGAAGCCAGCCTGTTCCAGCACCTGTCGGTGCGCGCCAATCTGGAATACGGTTACCAGCGCATCCCTGCCGCCGAACGCAGGGTGCGGCTGGAGCAGGTGGTGGAGTGGCTGGGCCTGGAGCGCCTCGTCGAACGCCGCGATCCGGCCAGGCTTTCCGGCGGCGAGCGGCAGCGTGTCGCCATCGGCCGGGCGCTGCTCACGAGTCCGCGCATCCTGCTGATGGACGAGCCGCTCTCGGCGCTCGACACCAGCAGCAAGCAGGAAATCCTGCCGTATCTGGAGCGCCTGCACCGCGAACTGGAGATCCCCGTACTCTATGTCAGCCATGCGCTGGACGAAGTGGCGCGGCTGGCCGACCATCTGGTGCTGCTGGATCGGGGGCGCGTCATCGCCAGCGGCGCACTGGCCGAGACGTTTGCGCGGCTCGACCTGCCCATGGCTCATTTCGACGATGCGGGCGCGGTGATCGAGGCAACCGTGGCGCAGCATGATGAAGCCTATCACCTCACGCGGGTCGACTTTGCCGGCGGCAGCCTGTGGGTGGGGAAAGTGGCGCAGCCGCCGGGCAACCGGGTGCGTGCCCGCGTGCTGGCGCGCGACGTGAGCATCGCCACGCAGCCGCCGCACGGTTCCAGCATCAGCAATATCCTGCATGCGCGCATCGCCGAGATCCGCGACGAGGGGACGGACAAGGTGAACGTGCGCATGACTGTCGGCGACGCGCAGGTGCTGCTGTCGCGCATCACCCGCCGTTCGCGCGACCTGCTCGACCTGGCGGTCGGGATGGACGTGTATGCGCAGGTGAAGAGCGTGGCGCTGATGGCCTGATGCGGGGCGCCGAACCGGCAACGGAAACTTCTTGGTATCGGGAGCAAGGTTGCATGACCATTGAAATCGGCTTCGCCACCGCGGCAGACCTGCCGCAGCTCGCCGAACTGCTGTCCGAGCTGTTCACGCTGGAGAGCGATTTCCGGCCCGCGCGCGACAGGCAGTTGCGCGGCCTGCGCGCCATCCTCGACAATCCGGCCGCCGGCCGCCTCTTCGTACTGCGCATCGACGGCCAGGTGGCGGGCATGGCCAATGCGCTGATCACCATCAGCACCGCGGAAGGCGGGCGCGTGCTGTTGCTGGAAGATGTGATCGTGCGCCGCGCGCACCGCGGCGGCGGACTGGGACGGCGGCTGGTCGAGCATGTGCTGGCGTGGGCGGGGGAACAGGGCATGACGCGCGCCACCCTGCTGGCCGACCGCGACAATGCGGCGGCGCTGGAATTCTATCGCAAGCTCGGGTTTGCCTCTTCGCACATGACGGTGTTGCGCAAGCCCGTACCCTGAGTCGCGCGGTTTTGTCGCAATCGCTACAAAACCGGCCTTTCCACAACTCCTGCCATCTGACCAATCCCTGTCGCTGAAGGCTTTGCGCGCGATCTTGCGCGCTGGCACGTTGGTTGCTCGTTTGCAATACGGATATATTGCGGAGCGACAATTGAAAGTCTTGAAGATGTCGATATGTCATTCTGAGGCATCGCCGTTGACGGGTGTCGTGTGTGCGGATTGCCAGGCCTGTCCCCATCGTGCGCTATTGCCGGAAGGCCGATGTGTGCCGGGCGACATCTGCCTCACCGCGCAGAGCGGGCGGCAGATCGACCGCTTCCTGCGGCGCAATCCGCAGCTCGCCGAGGATTATCTGGATGACGGGTTCTGGGAACGCCGCGCCATCGCTGCGCGCTATGCGCCGCTGGAACGGGTGCGGCAGATGCCGCGCGACGCGGATGAAGTGGTGCGCCGCGTGGTGGCGAGCCGTCTGCCCATCGACGAACTCGACGATTACCTGCACGACAGCGATCGCGAAGTGCGCATGACGGTGGCCGAGCGCATCGCCCCGGAACGCCTGAATGCGCTGATCGCGGACGAGGATTACCTGGTGCGACTGCAGGCAGCCCGGCGCCTGCCGCACGGGCAGTTGCGGCGCATGGCGGGCGACGCGGACCGCGAGGTGCGCAAGGAGGTGGCGCGCCGGTTGCCGTCGTTTGCTCTGGGCATGCTGGCGCAAGACCGGGACGACGAAGTGCGGCGCATCGCCGCTTCGCGCATGCTGCCTGCCGATGCGGCGGCGATGCTGGCGGACGACGATTGGGTGGTGCGCCTGGAGGCGGCGCAGCGAGCGCCTCTGGAGGCCCTGGCCGGATTGGCGGATGACGCCGAGGCGGACGTGCGCGCGATGGTGCGGCAGCGCCTGAATGGATTTTTGCCTGGGGACGACCGATGAGTATCTACACGCTTGATGCATCCACGCTGCACAACCTGGCCGGCGAGATCGGCGCCCTTCCTCCGCGCCCGCATCACAGCGCGCTGCTGGAAGTCGCCAACCGCATACGCCCCGGTTGCACCTTTCGTTATGCGCTGAATCGGGGCGGCTGGTATCGCCCCGGCGGCATCATCCAGCCGGATGGCACCCGCATTGCCGACAATCTGGAATCCTGGGCAAAGGCGGAACTGGCGATTTGCGATGGCGACATGCACGAACTGGCCGAGCGCCACGCAGGCAGCGGCTTGCTGGCGACGCGCCACACGGGGCGCACGCATTATTTTGTCGCTCCCTACGGTCCGGCACCGGCGGATTTCCTGCAACTCGAAATCGAAGAATTGCAGGAGGTGCTCGACCGCAAACTGATCGACGCCAGCAGTCCGCCGGAAGATCTGCAGGAGTTGACGGAACCGATCCTGCCCGAAACGCTGGAAGCACAGGCGGTGGCGGCACCCCGATATCTTTTCCGCCGGCTGATCGATATGCGGCAGACCGTCGCCAGGATCGCGGCATCGGATGCGCGCAATGCCGGTTTGCCGCGCCTGCTTTCCGAATGGACCCACAGCAGCGCGGCGGCGCGCGGCCATTTCTGCGACCACTGGATTGTTGCGCTGCGCGAACACCAGGACCGCTATCGCAATCCGGTGGTGTCCGCATCGCTGGTTTCGCGCCATGCGCGCGAACTCAAACCCTTCCAGTGGAACCCTGACCTGGCCGGTGTCGAGATGTGCGCGCAGTTGCAGGCGTTCGATCGCGCCGCCGGATATGTCTCGGCCTGGTACGCCCATCTGGTGGCCGGCACCATCACCCCGCCCAAGGTTGCCTATGCCGTGGCGCGCGATCTGGAGGCCGGCTTCAGGTATTTGCCGGATACCGAAGCAGCCTTGATCAGGAACTGGGTGGCGGCGCCATACTCGGCGTGAGGCGGGATGGATCGCGCTGTGCCAGGGTTATTCCCTCGATTGCGCGGGCATCGGTAACGGAACCGGCCGACGGCATTATTCAATTCTCGGGCCAGGCGATCCAGCCGTTCGGCCGTCTGCGCGGCAGCTGCCATCGAGGTGCAAGTGCTTTCGACCATCTGGGCGATCTGTTCGACCTGAACGGCGATATCGTTGCTCGCGGAACTTTGTTCACGCGTGGAATTCGCCACTTCGCCAATGCGGACCAGCGTTTGCCCGCCCCTGCGCGAATATCCCTCAGCAGGGTAGCCGCGCTTCGGGCAAGATCGACGCCGATTTGCGCGGTGGCCTTGACAGTGCGTACTGCAAGATTGCTCACCTCGCTTGGTGCAGGCTGATACCGGCCTGGAGGAGGGAAGCGGCGTGGCAAATTCCCGCAAGTCAGCCAGGGATAAATAACAATTTGACACTCATGGGTTTTTAGGCACATAGTTACCGGGGTTTTTGCCCCGGTGCGTTTTCAATTGGGATTTGCGTGCCGTTCAACTTCACTTGTCCGGGAGGATTCCATGATTGCCTTGCCACTCGTTTTTGTCATGTCGCCGTTCATCGTGCTGGTGTTCATGATTATTTTTGCTGGCCAACCAAACCGATAGCTGCATGGTTGTGCTTTGACCCAAGGTACACATCTGGGAAAGCCTGGCTCTGGCCAGGTTTTTTTTGCCCAGTGCATTCGAATCGTGACCGCGAATGCTGGCCGCAAGTCGTTATTCGGGGGTTTTCTGGATGGTTACTGATGGGCTGTTGCCGGAATGAACAGTTCGGGATCGACCATTGCTCCGTTAAGAACCACACTCCAGTGCAGATGCGGGCCGCTGGCGCGCCCAGTCTTGCCGGAAAGTCCGAGCAGCTGCCCCTTGCTCACCGTCTCGCCCGCTTTAACGCCAATCCGCTCGAGGTGGCAGTACATGGTGATCAAGCCATTGCCGTGGTCGAGAAAGATCGTCTTGCCGTTGAAAAAGTAGTCGCCGACCGCCAGCACCCGGCCTTGGGCGCTGGCCTTGACCGGGGTGCCGCTCGCGACCGCCACATCAAGGCCGGCATGCGGCGAGCGCGGTTCGCCGTTGAAGAATCGGCGCACCCCGAAACGCCCGGCCAGATTGCCTTCAGCGGGAACGATGAAGGCCAGGTCGGTATCGGGCGCAGCGCGCCAGTGGCGCTTCAGTTCCTTGATGGCGGATATCTCGCGCTCGGCGCGGGCCAGGTCGGCAGCCGACAGGTCCACCTTGCTCTTGTCCTTGAGCGTGACGTGTTGTTCGGGATAGTCCTTGGGATTGACCACGAAGGACTCCGCTTTCGTTGCGCTGCCAATTTTGACGTTCAACTCATGCGGGCCCGGTTTCATGTCCAGAGGCAGGCCGACCACCGCGTACCATTGATCGTGGTCGGCAGTGACCAGCACAGGCTGGTTGCCCAGCCAGGTTTGCGGCCTGTCGGCAGTCGTTGCCGTACTGCCGAGCGGAACGACAGCAATGCCGCCGGGAACATTGGAGGACTGAGGGAGGCTGGCGTGGGCAAGCGGCGGCAAAGCCAGCATGAGCAGGCCGAGGAAACAGGAGCGAAGCATGGTGGCAGCGAGCAGGTGCATGATCCTTATTTGGCAGTGGTATCCGTCCGACCGGTATGTGGCCGCAGTCGCAACCGCAGCGTCGGCCCGCATTATGCCTCTTTGTCATCGCCCGGCTCAATACGCCGCCGGTCAGGCTGGGCGATCATGGATTCACTTCCTGAATATCCAGAGCAGCAGGGATAGCACGAGGGAGACAACGACGCTGGTCGTGATCGGGAAGTAGAAGCTGTAGCCTTTCCGTTCGATATGGATATCGCCCGGAAGATGGCCAAGGCCGAGTCGGGACAGCCAGGGCCAGGCCATGCAGATCAGTATGAGGACGATGCCGCCGATGATGAGCCACTTTGCCATTGCCGCTATCTCCGGGCTGGACGCTGAGCTTCAGCCCAAAGGCTTGCGCAGCAGTATCTCGTCGAATCCGGGGGCGACCAATCCCTCGATCGGACCGATCGGGTAGAAGCCCAGCCCTTGATAGAAATTCAGGGCCTGATGATTGAACGACGAGGCGATGACCCACAGGTTTTTGGCCTCGTAACGCGCTTCAGTCTCTGCCCACGCCAATACCTGCCTGCCGATGCCGCGCCCCCTGTAGCCGGGCGACATGCCCAGCAGCTCGATATAGGGGCCGCGCAGCCACGGGTGGCGCACGCAGATCACCCCCGCCAGGTTGCCATCGACCAAGATCGCGTAGCGGCGCAGTGCCGCATCGTCGCGGAGCAGATAGCTCGCCAGCGATGCGGCGGAAAATTTCAGGCTTGCCCACGGTTCGGAGCTGGCAAGCATCTCTGCCAGCGACAGGGCATGCTCGTTGGTCAGGGCGGTCGAGAGCTGACAGCTATCCAGGTGTTCCGTGGTCTTGCTGAATGCCTTGCGCGGCGCGTTCGTGGTCATGGATTTTTGCCTGATAGTGTTGGTTTCGATGCGCTGCCCATCATGCCGTTAAACCGATCTCTGCGAACCGGAATGAGCATATTCGTAGCAAATCGGTGCAAATGCAAATCCTCAGCGGGGGCGTCGCCGGGGGAGATCCGGCTGCGCTGCATGGGCCCCGGAATTTGTTGCGTACGGTGTGCTTGTCGGATTTGCTACAACGCACATTGCAGGAAAGCTTATTGAAATCAATGTGGTGGAATTGGCACGGCATTTGCCAATACGTAGGCGTCATTACTCATGAGTGAATGCCATGCAAGCCAAGGACATTGCCGAACTGCTGAACGAACCGGCATGCACCCATAACGCCAAGTCCAAGTCGGGCTGCGCGCGCCCCAAGCCAGGCGCGACGGCGGGCGGCTGTTCGTTCGACGGCGCGCAGATCGCCTTGCTGCCGATCGCCGACGTGGCGCACATCGTGCACGGCCCCATCGCCTGTGCCGGCAGTTCCTGGGACAACCGCGGCACGCGCTCGTCCGGGCCGACCTTGTATCGCATCGGCATGACCACCGATCTGACCGAGCAGGACGTCATCATGGGGCGCGGCGAGAAACGGCTGTTCCACGCGATCAGGCAGGCGGTGGACAGCTATTCGCCTGCGGCGGTATTCATCTACAACACCTGCGTGCCCGCGCTGACCGGAGACGACATCGGCGCGGTGTGCAAGGCGGCCGCCGAGAAATGCGGCGTGCCGGTGGTACCGGTGGACTGCGCCGGTTTCTACGGCACCAAGAATCTGGGCAATCGCATCGCCGGCGAGGCGATGTTCAAGTATGTGGTGGGCACGGCGGAACCGTTGCCGATCCCGCCCGAGGCGCAACGTCCCGGCATCGCCGTGCATGACGTGAACCTGATCGGCGAATACAACATCGCCGGCGAGTTCTGGAACGTGCTGCCGCTGTTCGACGAACTTGGTCTGCGCATCCTGTGCACCCTGTCGGGCGACGCGCGCTTCCGCGACGTGCAGACCATGCACCGTGCCGAGGCCAACATGGTGGTGTGCGCAAAGGCGTTGCTCAACGTCGCGCGCAAACTGCAGACCGATTACAAAATCCCTTTCTTCGAGGGCAGCTTCTATGGCGTGACCGACACATCGATGGCGTTCCGCGAATTCGCGAAGCTGCTCAATGACCCGTCGCTGACTGAACGCACCGAGGCACTGATCGCGCGCGAAGAGGCGAAAATCAATGCGGCGCTGGACCCGTGGAGAGAAAGATTGCGCGGCAAGCGCGTACTGCTCTACACGGGCGGCGTGAAGTCCTGGTCCATCGTTTCCGCCTTGCAGGATCTGGGCATGGAAGTGGTGGCTACCGGCACCAGCAAATCCACCGAGGAAGACAAGGCGCGCATCCGCGAGATCATGGGCGAAAAGACCAAGATGATCACCGACGGCAGCCCCAAGGCGCTGCTGGGTGTGGTCAGGGAATACCAGGCCGACATCCTCATCGCGGGCGGACGCAACATGTACACCGCGCTGAAGGCGAAGATTCCTTTCCTCGATATCAACCAGGAGCGCGAATTCGGCTATGCAGGCTACAGCGGCATGGTCGAACTCGCGCGCCAGCTCGCGCTGACTCTGCAGAGCCCGGTGTGGCAGTCGGTGCGCAAGCCTGCACCGTGGGCGAAGGTGTCGGCACCCGGCATTGCGTTGGGGGCGTGAGATGAAACGAATGCAACCCATAGCGACGCATGACACCTTGTTCCCTCTCCCTTGCAGGGGTAGGGTGAGGGTAGAAGCAATGAGTGTTTCAGCCCAGGGTTTCTACCCCCATCCCAACCTTCCCCCTGCAAGGGGGAAGGAGTTACAGGCGGGAGGAGCATGACATGGCCGAGATACTGAAACGCAACAAGGCACTCGCGGTGAATCCGCTCAAGGCCAGCCAGCCGGTCGGCGCATCGCTGGCTTTCCTCGGCATCAACCGCGCGATCCCGATGATGCACGGGTCGCAGGGCTGTACCGCCTTCGGCAAGGTGTATTTCGTACGCCACTTCCGCGAACCGATCCCGCTGCAGACCACCGCGATGGATCAGGTGTCCACGGTGATGAACGCGGACGAGAATGTGATCGAGGGGCTGCGGGCGGTGTGCGAGAAGAGCAAACCGGCGCTGATCGGCTTGCCCACCACCGGTCTTGCCGAGACGCAGGGCACGGACATCAAACGCCTGGTAAAAAATTTCTACGCGGCACATCCGGAATACGCCGGCATTCCCGTCGTGCCGGTGAACACACCGGACTTCAGCGGTTGTCTGGAAAGCGGCTATGCGCTGGCGGTGAAAGCCATGCTTGAAGTGCTGGTGCCGCAAGGCAATCATGTCGGCAAGCGCAAGAAACAGGTCAACGTGCTGGCCGGGTCGTTCCTTACGCCGGGCGACATCGAACATGTCAAGGAGCTGATCGAGGCATTCGGCCTGCGTCCGCTGGTGTTGCCGGACATCGCCGATGCGCTTGACGGCCATCTGACCGAGATGGAAAGCAGCCCGGTGACGGTGGGCGGTACACCGGTCAACGATATTGCCAGCATGGGCGAATCCATCGCCTCGCTGGTGCTGGGCAATTCGCTGTACGACGCGGCCGATTTCCTGAAGCGACAGACGGGCGTGCCGGATTATCGCTTCGATTGCCTGATGGGGATGGATGCGGTGGACAGCTTCGTGACGGCGCTCGCTGACATCAGCGGCAAGCCGGTGCCGGAGAAGATCGAGCGCCAGCGCGCACAGCTGCAGGACGCGATGGTGGACAGCCACTTCATGCTGGGTTTTGCACGCGTTGCCATCGCTGCCGATCCCGACCTGCTCTATGGCTATGCGCGGCTGGTCGCCGAAATGGGATGCGAGGTGGTGGCGGCAGTCGCCCCGGCACGCGCCGATATTCTCAACGAGGTGTCCGCAAGCCAGGTTGGCATCGGCGACCTGGAAGACCTGGAGCTCGCTGCCAGGCGAACGGGTGCGCAGCTGGTGATCGGCAATTCGCACGCGGTGGAAACGGCGCGCCGCCTCGGCGTGCCGCTGCTGCGTGCCGGTTTCCCGCAGTACGACCTGCTGGGCGGCCATCAGCGCCTGTGGGTCGGTTATCGCGGCACGCGCCAGTCCTTGTTCGACCTGGCCAACATGCTGGTGGAGCATGGGCATCACGAGCCCGAGCCCTACGTTTCCATCTACCACCGAGGAGTGCGCCATGCGACATCTGCGCCTGGTGGAAAGCACTAAGGCGCATGCCATGAAAGTGAAGATCGCCTTCGCGACCAGCGACCGCCGTGAGGTCAACCAGCACTTCGGCGCGGCCGAAGCGTTCGCGGTGTACGAGTTGAGCGAGAGCGAAACGCGCCTGATCGAGGTGGCCGAATTCATCGAGACTGCGATGGACGGTCATGAAGGCAAGCTCGCCGCCAAGGTCGATCTGCTGGGCGATTGCGCGGCGGTGTATTGCAATGCGGTGGGGGCCTCGGCCATCCAGCAGCTGCTGGCCAAAGGTATCCAGCCGATGCGCGTGGACGAGGGCACGCTCATCGACGAACTGTTGTGCGGCCTGCTGAAGAGCATGGCGAACGAGCCGCCGGTGTGGCTGGCGAAACACATGAAAAAACAGTCGAGCGCCGCGCGCTTTGCCGAGGACGAGGAGTGGCAGGAATGATCGAGACGTCGGCAAAGGTGGTTTCTGCCGCCAACGGAACGGTGCTGGTCGAGCCGGGCAACGAGTCCGGTTGCGGCGGCTGCAAATCGCGCAGCGCATGCGGCGTATCCGGCCTGGGCCAATATTTTTCCGGCAACCGCAAGGCCATCGAAGTGCAGTGCGATGCGAGCGTAACCGCGGGCGACGAGTTGCGGTTGAGCATGAGCGAAGGCGACATGCTCAAGGCCGGGTTGCTGGCCTACCTGTTGCCGAGCGTGATGGCATTGGCCGGCGCGGGCATGGCGGCATCGCATGGCGATGTGGCGGCAGTGCTGGGTGCGGCGATTGGCGTCGCGGTCGGGTTGCTGCTCGGACGGATCAGCGGCTGGGTGCCGAAGATGAGTGTGAAAAGCGGAAAACAATTTGCCACAGAGAACATCGAGACCGCAGAGAGGTAAGCAAGCTTTCTCTGTGTTCTCTGTGGCTAAAAGGTTTTTGAATTTATTAAAGGAGAAACACCATGAACCAGGCAGTCGCAGCAGATCCGTTGTTGTCCACCGATTTCATCCAGGAGATGGCCAAGCAGATGCGCGCCATCGACAGCTACGGCACCTACGATGGCTGGCCGGTGGAACGCATCCTGGCACCGTATGTGGTGACCAAGGAACAGCGCCGCGCCATCCCGGTAATCGGAGATCCGGACGAGATCCTGCTGTCCCGCATCAAGGCGTTCTACAACGCCATCGCTTCGCTGGTGGAGAAGGAATGCGGTCTGATGGCCGTGCCGATGATCAACATCACCCACGAAGGGTTCGGCCGCGCGGTGATCACCGTGGGCAAGCTGGTGGTGATGGACAAGACCCTGCGCGACGTGCACCGCTACGGCTACGAGAGCCTGTCGAAGATGAAGGACGAGGCGGACAAGCTATTGTCGGTGGCGCTGGAAATCGTGGGCAAATATCCCGAAGTGGCGGGCATGTAAGGAGCGAGGCATGACCGAAGAAGAACTGAAAGCGCTCGACAAGGAAGTGAAGAAGCTCAAGCGCATTGCCAGCGAATGGGCCTCGCAGCTGCACGACCTGGTCGAGGACAAATTGCCTGCAGGCTACCAGGAGATACCCGGCATCGCGCAATCGACCTACGACGCGTGCCGGGCCTGGGCCGAGGCGAGCGCGAGATTGAATGCGGCACAGAAAGAGACGCAAGTTTAAAGACGGAGAAAGAAAGATGGCTAACATCACCGGCATCACCCGAGGCGGATCGCCTTACGAACCCACCTTCGTCACCGCGCTGAACGCGGCCAACTGCATCGGTTGCGGCCGCTGCTACAAGGTCTGTCCGCGCAAGGTGTTCGAACTGGTCGAACGCGGCGAGGATGACGAGAACTACGACGAGGACGAAGACAACAGCATGGTGATGACGCTCGCGGACATGCTGGATTGCATCGGCTGCGGCTCGTGCGGGCGCGTGTGCCCCAAGCAATGCCACACGCACCAGCCCATGCCGGCGGGAGCCTGATCATGGCCAGACCGGCAAAGCATGTGTTTGTGTGTTCGCAGAGCCGGCCCGCCGGCCATCCGCGCGGCTCCTGCGGGCAGAAGGGATGCGGCGAGGTGGTGGAGGAATTCATGCGGCAGTGGCAGCAGCGCCAGTGCTTCAGCAAGGTGCTGGTGACGCCGAGCGGCTGCATCGGCCCGTGCGGCATGGGGCCGAACGTCCTGGTTTATCCCGAAGGCATCCTGTACGGCAATGTCGGCAAGGCGGACGTGAGCCAGATATTCGAAGAGCATCTGCTGGGCGACAAACCGGTAGAGCGGCTGCTCGCTCCTGCGGACATATGGTAGCGGGCGCGGTGTCCGAGCGGCTGCCGCCGGAACTGGCGCTGCTGGTGGAACGCATCGTCGCGGCGCTGCAGCGGGAGGCGGTCTGCTACACGGCGACCGGCGCTGCACCGAAGATCGAGCCGTCCGCACTGCAATTTGTCCGCGTCATCGATCCCGGCAACCAGCAGCCGGGCTACGAGGGCATCTGGCGCAATGCGCGCCATGACCGCTGCGGCAGCCTGACCATCAACAGCGACAACAGCTTCTTTGCCGAGTACGATCTGTTCTGCCAGCACCCGCGCGACCCGCGCTGGTTCGTCGAGATGGTCACGGTGTGGGGCAACGACGAGTCGTTGCGGTGCGAGGCGAGGCTGATCCCGTGCGTATGAGGTGAGCGATGAGCAGATTCCAGATGGGCGACATGGTGTTCGCAGCGCAAGACCTGTTCAACGAGCCGCTGGAAGAGACGGGCGGGGGCGGTATTCCCGGTATCGCTCCCGACGCGCTGCTGGCGCCCGCCGGCGCGCGCGGCATGGTGGTCAACGTCGGTCATGCCCAGGAGCTTCCTGAGGCCGAGATCTATCTGGTGCGCTTCGAGACTGCAGCGGAGGGCGTGCTGTCCGAACCGATCGGCTGTCTGGCCGAGGAACTTTGCGCTTCCGGCCAGTCATGAGCGATACCCGGCTTGCGACCGTGCGGGCCTACCATGTTCGCAGCAAGCATGCGCTGGATCGTTATGCTGCCGGGCCTGCCACCCTGGACTGGGATGCCCAGCCTGCGGCGTTCCGCGATTGGGCCGGAGCGCAGCAGGTCGCGTTGCCGCGCGATGTTGCCATGTCCGGGATCTCCTGGGCCGAGCTTACTTCAAAGCGGCCATCCTTGCCGCTGAATACAGCCAATCTTGGATCACTGTTGCGCCTGTGCGTGGGCCTGACGGCCTGGAAGGAATATGCCGGATCGCGCTGGTCGCTGCGCGCGCATCCCTCGTCCGGCAACCTGCATCCCACCGAGACATGGCTGATCGCCGCCGGCGTGACTGGGCTGGATGACGGGCTGTATCACTACCATAACCTGCATCATGCGCTGGAACGCCGCGCGTGGAACGCGCCGGCGCAGGCGCATGGTGCATGGCTGGGATTCAGCTCCATCCACTGGCGCGAAGCCTGGAAGTACGGCGAACGCGCCTTCCGCTACTGCCAGCTCGACCTCGGCCATGTGCTGGCTGCAGTGAGCTATGCCGCGGCACTGCATGGCTGGCAGGCGAGTCTGGTCCAGGCGGACTGGATAGCTGTCGCGCACAGTCTGGGGCTGGATCGCGAGGCTGACTTCGCAGGTGTGGAAGGCGAAGAGGCTGAGGTCATCGTTGCATTGCAGGCTGCTGATGAAGTGCTACCGACGGATTGGCAACACTGGGCAGGCAAGCCCAGCCTGCTCGATCCGCATCCTTTGTATCAATGGCCGGTGATAGAGGAGGTGGCCGAGGCGACGCGCGGTGCCTCGCCGGTCGTCGGGGCGGCATCTGCAGAGGTTGCCGTGCGCGGAGACGGCGGCGATGCCGATGCCGTCGGGGTGATCCTGCGGCGCCGCAGTGCGCAGGCATTCGACGGCCGTTCGATGATGCCGTCCAGCGTGTTCAGGCGCCTGCTTGCCGCCTTGCTGCCGGGCGGCGCGCCGGTGTGGAAGCTGTGGCCACATGCTGCGCGCGTACATCCGCTGTTGCTGGTGCACAGGGTGGAGGGGATTGAACCGGGCCTGTATGCGCTGCCTCGCACTGCAGTGGCCAAAGGTGCGCTGCAGTCGGTTCTGCGCGATACATTCTCCTGGCAGCCTGCCGATCCGGAGTTGCCGTTGTTCCAGCTGGTAGCCGCGCGAGCAGGCAATACTGCGCGCACACTATCCTGTCATCAGGATATCGCCTCGCACTGTGCGGTCGCATTCATGATGGTGGCTGAATTCGCCCGGCCCGTTGCGGCAGACCCTGCCGCCTATCGCCACCTGCATTGGGAAGCGGGCATGCTGGGCCATGTGGTCACGCTGGAGGCCGAAGCGGCGGGGTGGCGCGGTACCGGCATTGGCTGCTTTTTCGACGATGCCGACCATGAAGTGCTCGGCCTGTCGGACGACCGCTACCAGGTGATTTACCACTATGCCGTCGGCCTGGCGGTGGACGATCCGCGGCTGTTGACGTTGCCGGCATACGAAGGCGAGGGGAAGGATGGACATGGATGATCGCTTGCTGAAATGCCTGCGTTTGCTCGGGACGGCAAGGGGTGTGGTGCATGGTTGAAGCGAGCGCACCACCGTTTGCCGTGAGTCGCTGCCGGCACCGCGTACTGGGGCTGCAGGTGAGGATCGAGTTTGCCGATGGCTTTGCGCTGAGACTCATGCCGGCCGAGGCATCCAGCCTCTCTTTCGCACTCTCCGCAGTGCGCTCTGGCATCAGCCCGGAGCGCGAGATATACCTGAGCCCGATCGCCAGCGACGCTGCCTTCGTCGGCACGGTACGGGATGACGGGATCGGCATTGCCGTGCAGTCCGGCACGCTTGAGCTGGACTGGCCGGGCGTAGCCAGTCTGGCGGATGTGCTGGCCGCAGCGATCGGGCAGGGTTGATCTGGTGCCACAACGGCAAAAATGACACGCCCGGCGTATGGCGCATATTTGAGGCTGCCGGAATCCAGCATAATGCGGTCATCTACTCGTGTTGCGGAGGTGGTTGATGCGTGTGGCGATCATCGGTTCAGGGCCCGCCGGATTCTATGCCGCGGAGGCGCTGCTCAGGCGCACGGACGCTGTGGTCGAGGTGGACATGTTCGATCGCCTTCCCACCCCGTACGGGCTGGTACGCGGCGGGGTTGCTCCCGATCACCAGAACATCAAGGCCGTCACCCGCGTCTACGAAAAGACGGCAGCGCGCCCCGCATTCAGGTTCCTGGGCAATGTGCGCCTCGGCAGCGACATCTCGGTTGAGGATCTGCGCCGGCACTATCACCAGATCGTCTATGCCGTCGGCAATGAGGCCGACCGCCGGCTCGGCATCCCCGGCGAAGGCATGCCGCGGTGCACTCCGGCGAGCGTGTTTTTCGGCTGGTACAACGGCCATCCCGATTATCGGGATGCGAAGATCGACCTGTCGGTGTCGCGCGTGGCGGTGGTGGGCAACGGCAACGTCGCCATCGATGCGGCCCGGATCCTGTTGCGCACGCCTGCCGAACTGGAAAAGACCGACATCGCTGCGCATGCGCTGGAAGCCCTGCGTAACAGCATGGTGCGCGAGGTGTTCATCCTTGGCCGGCGCGGCCCGGCGCAGGCATCGTTCACTGCGGCCGAACTCAGGGAACTCGGCGAGATGGAGGATGCCGAGCCGGTCGTCGAACGGGACGAAGTCGCCGGGGGCGTTGCGCCGGAGCCTGTGCAGGACTCGCCGCAAGACAAGAATCTGAAAGTGCTCCGCTCTTTCGCCGCGCGGATGCCGGAGGGCAAGACGCGCAAGCTGCATATGCGTTTTCTGCTTGCGCCGACGGAGGTCATCGCCGGCGCCGACGGCAAGGTGGCCGGGCTCAGGCTGGAGAAGAACCGGCTGGAGATGCGGCCCGATGGCACTGTCGCTGCGCGCGGAACCGGCGCGTTCGAGACCCTGGAGGTCGGCATGGTGCTGCCGGCGATCGGGTTCAGCGCCGAGCGGATCGCTGACGTCCCGTACGACGAAAAGGCGCACGTGATTGCCAATGAGGACGGGCGGGTGGTCGATGCGGCCAGCCGTGCAGTGGTGGCCAACGAATATGTCGTCGGCTGGGCCAGGACGGGGCCGCACGGGCTCATCGGCTCGCACAAGGCGGCTTCGGCCAGTGTTGTTGCGCACATGATGGCGGATGCGGACGGGCTTCCGGCCCGCGCACTGCCGGAGCGGCAGGCGATTATCGAACTGCTGCGCGGACGCGGCGTGCAGCCGGTCTCGTTCGACGACTGGAAGCGGCTCGACCGGATCGAGGTCGCACGCGGAGAATGGCGCGGTGCGCCGCGCGACAAGCTGGTCGATGTCGCATCGATGCTCGCGACGCTCGACCGGCACGCATGATCCGCTGTTGCATGGTGCGAATGCTTGCGTGGCGATTTGAATATTGGTATATTAATACTAACTAATATACCGGGTCGGCTTCTGGTATATCCCGTCAACAGGCAGGAACAATGGCCCAGCCCCGCATGCGAGTGGAATGCAATGCGGGGCTGCAACAGCATAGAGCAGACAGGCAGCGAGATGGAGAAGTCGGCGTACCGGTGGAAGAGAAGGCTCGTGCAACTGGGCACCTTGGCATTGATCGCGCTGATCCCGGCGCTGGGCTTCTTCCGCATCGACCTGAGTACCGCCAGCTTCAGCATGCTGGACAGCCAGATCTGGTGGTCCAACTTCGCTTTCGTGTTCGGCCTCGCGCTGGTGGGCATCACCGTCCCCCTCATCATCTACATGACCCTGGGCACCGCCTGGTGCGGCTGGGCGTGCCCGCAGAATCTGCTGTCGGAATGGGCCAACAATCTTACCTACAAACTGCTGGGCAAGCGCGCCAGCGTCGACGTCAACGGCGAAGGCCTCAAGGTCGCGGCCGCCAAGAACAAATTCTGGAACTGGGCCCTGCTCGGACTCGCTTTCCTGGCCGCCTCCCTGTTCCTGGCCCTCATCCCCTTCCTGTTCTTCTTTCCGTTCAGCGAAGTGCGCGGTTTTTTCAGCGCCGGCCCCAGCGGCCAACTCTCCACCTTCATGCAGCGGCTGTATTACTTCACGGTCTTCCTCATTTTCATCGACATCGCCGTCATTCGCTACTTCATGTGCGACTACGCCTGCCTGTACCGCATCGGCCAGAAGATGTTCAAGACTCGCGACGCCCTGCACATCGCCTATGACAGCAGCCGTGCCGCCGAATGCAACAAATGCAACTACTGCGCGGCCAGCTGCATCACCCGCATCGAACCCACCCATATCACCATCGACGACAGCTGCATCGACTGCGGCGAATGCATCGACGCCTGCGACCGCCTGCATGCAAAGACCGGCACTACCGGCCTGTTGAGCTTCGAATTCGGCGAAGCGCGCCGCGATGCCACCTGGCGGGACACCCTGCGCACCCTGTTCACCCGCTTCAACTGGCCGGTGGGTGCCTTCTTCCTGGCCGGCGTCGCCATGATGGCTTGGGGCATTTACACCCAGCAACAGATCCCGGCGCAGATTCCGCTCGAACAGCAGCTCAAGGAACGCCAGCTGGCCAAGGTCTGCAACAGCCAGTGCGAAACACAGCAGCAATCGTGCAAAGGGGGCGACATGGGGGCCTGCTACCGGGCGGCCGCCTGCAAATGCGCCTGCTACCTGGAGCAGGATCCCGGCAACGAGGCGAGCGGCCGCTGGCAGCAATGCGTGCAACAGAATACCGCCAACGCCCGGGAGCGGGCGGGACATTCCAACAAAGCGCCCTGACCGGGCGACAGGATTCGACAACTTAACGGGAAGGAGTACCCAATGTTCAAGCTACCCGCCGTGATCGTCTACATGATCATCGCCTTCAACATCACGGCATTCACCGTGCTGCTGCAACTGGACATGCTGATCATCAAGTCGATCATCTTCAAGATCATCGCCTGGGCCTTCACCATCGGCGCCTGGGCGCTGGCGTATGTGAACCGCGACAAGGTCTGGGAGATGTTCTGACCCGGTGCTGACACGGAACGAATTTCATCAATCAGGATTAAAGGAGATAGATCATGAATCCGATGGCTCAAGCATTCGGGATCGGAACACTGCTGGGGATCGCGCTGTTTTTCATCCTGGCCCGTTTCGGACTGATAGACAAACTGCTGGCGTCGATGGAGCGCTGGTTCCGCTAGAACTTCCGGGGTGACAGCAGGATGGCGCCCCGGCGCTTTGCCGGGGCGATGCATGCGGTCATTCCGGCGTATCGTCCTGTTCCGGATTCCTCTTTTCCTGGGCGCGCTTGCCGATCCGCCAGAGGAACCAGAACACCGTCACGATGGTGACCAGCGTGACGGCTTCCATGATCCAGACGAGCGACTGGACGTGCTCCCGCTCCGGCATGCCGATGTATGCCTGTGCATTGCCGCCGAGCAGCACCGTTCCGCCGACAGCAAACAGAACACGAACCGCCTTTTCCAAGCCTGTTTTCATGCCATCCTCCCCGATTGTTTTGCGTTCCCTGTTGCGGGCGCCGCCGGCACCCGCATCGATTGTATGACGTATTCGACAACGAAGTGAATCTCAGGTCGGTCGATGGCCGGCGAGAGCGGCCCGGATGCGCGATCACATATCCAAGCCGCCTCGTGCCGATACCGGGTTCAGAAGGCGTATTGCAGCATCACGCGGTTGTCCACATAAGAACTGCCCCAGCTCGCCAATCCGTGTTCGATGCCGAGACGGTCGCGGATCGTCAGGCCTTCGAACGAGCTATCCAGATGATAGGCCAGATCCAGCATGAGGGCGTTGACGTTGGCGACATAAGGCGCGGTGTCGTAGCGCGAGTAGGTGATCTCGGCATCCAGTTTCTCGTTCAGCAACTTCAGGTTGGTGCCGATCTTCCAGGCGTGGCCGGCTCCGCGCGCGGACACCAGGCCGTAGTTCATCACGGTCGTGTAGAGCGGATCGGTATTGTAGACCTGGGTATACGGCGACAGCAGATTGCCGTTGGATATCCCGGCGGTGGGATTGAGCGGCACCTTGTTGAAGGCGAAATATACGCTGCCCAGCTTGTCCGGCAAGGCGACCCCGGTCTTGGCGCCGTAGACCTTGCTGTCGACTGCTCCGAGCAGGTTGGCACCGTCGCCGGTCTCGCGCATGAACTGGAAGTCGACGAAAGGAGACAGTCCGTCCAGGTTCATCTTGTATCCGCCCTGCAGCCAGGCCATCTGGGCGAAGTCGTAAAAGCGGTACAGCCAGGTCTTGGCGCTGATGCCGTCGTTGCGGTAGGTCATTCCAAAAGCTGCGGCGCCGATGTTGCCGCCGGTGTAATGGGGGTTGTCGTACGGCAAAGCGAAGATATTGCTGTTCGAAAAACTGTATGCGGTGCGGTTTTCGTAGCGGAAGACGCGGTCCCCTTCGAATTGCAGGCCCGGGACGGGCGAGTACGAGACGACACCAGCCTGATAGAGGTTGGGGATCATGAAGCCATCGGACGGGTTGATCCAGGGATTGTCGATGTTCTGGTTGCCGATCCGCGCCAGGAACTCCGGCTTCCTGTACTGAACGTAGGCTTCACCGAGCGTGTATATCCCGTAGTCCGTCCCCATCAGCAGCGGGTTGATGTATTTGTTGTTCTGGTCGTGATTGTTGAGGCCGATGTCCTGCGCAAAATACACGCCCAATGCCGCACCGAGGCCGTCGGGATTCGCGGTTTCCACTTTCAGCCTGCCGCCCAGCGAAGTGGAGTGCAGATCGGTCAGGGTGCTATTGGTGTAATCCCTGCTGAAGGAATACGCGCGGATGTTCCCCGAGAATTTGAAGTCCGGCAGTGACGGGTCGGCGGATGTGTCCGCATAGGCGGCGCTGGCGGCAAGCATGGCGCTGCCGAGCGCCATTCTGCAGCCACGGTTCAGATTTGGCATGAGATTTCCTTGATCGTTGAATTGTCGAAAGAAAGTGGAACGCCGGGCAGGTCGTCGACTTTCGTTATGCATATTCATACATAACGAAATTGTATGAGCAAAACGCGTGCCTGTTCCCAGAAGTGCCGGTTTCACCGGTGGCGTGCGCGGTTTGCCGCCAAATTGCTGCGCGGGGAATCAAAGTTTTGTCGGGCTTGTCACGCTACGCAGAACGCGTTGTAGGATTTGCAACGAAGTGCGGCAGGGAGAGGTACGGTTGGGAGGAGAAAACCTCCGGCACGGCATCGTGCCGGAGGGGGCTGCGCGCGCGACGGACGTCAGTTTGGTTCGCGGTATTCCGCTTCCAGCAACTTGGCCTGTGCTGCCGCCAGGCGTGCGATGGGCACGCGCGGACCGGAGCAGGAGACGTAATCGAGTCCGGCGTGGTGGCAGAAACGGATGGAGCCGGGATGGCCGCCGTGTTCGCCGCAGATGCCGACTTTCAGTTCCGGATTGGTGGCGCGGCCTTTCTGCACCGCCATCTTCATCAGCTGTCCGACGCCCTTGATGTCCAGCACCTCGAACGGATTGTCCTCCAGGATGCCGGTCTCGGTGTAAGCGGGCAGGAACTTGTTTTCCGCATCCTCGCGGCTGAACGAGAAAGTGGCCTGGGTCAGGTCGTTGGTGCCAAACGAGAAGAACTCGGCTGTCTCCGCCATGCGCCCGGCGCGCATGCAGGCGCGCACCACTTCCAGCATCGAACCGAACCTGAATTTCACGTCGATGCCGTGGGTCGCTTTCACTTCCTCGTGGATGCGCTGCACATAGCTGTGAATGCGCTTGAGCTCTTCCACCGTCGCCACCTGCGGCACCATGATCTCGGGATGGATCTCGATGCCCTCGTTGGCACATAGGGCCGCCGCCTCGAGGATGGCGCGTATCTGCATCGAATAGATTTCGGGATAGGTGATGCCCAGCCGCACGCCGCGGTGCCCCAGCATCGGGTTGACCTCGGCCAGCGCACGCACCTTCTTCAGCACGACCTCTTTCTTGCTGATCACATCCTCTTCCAGGTGCGATTCCTTGAATTCGCCCAGCCCGCCCATGAGCTTGGTGAGGCCGTCGGCATACTGCTGGTACAGCTTGGGATTGAGCATCTTGAGCGTATCCGGCAGTTCTTCCAGCCCCTTGATGGTGTCGCGCAGCTGGTGCAGGTGCGCGATCTCCAGTTCGAGCTGCGCGGCGGTGGGCAGGAACTCGTGCATCGGCGGGTCGAGCAGGCGCACGGTGACGGGCAGCCCCTTCATCGCCTTGAAGATGCCCTTGAAGTCGGCGCGCTGTATCGGCAGCAGGCGGTCGAGCGCGGCCTGTCTCGCTTCCGTGGTTTCCGCCAGGATCATCTCCTGCACGATGGGCAGGCGGTCGGTGCTGTTGAACATGCGCTCGGTGCGGCACAGCCCGATGCCCATTGCGCCGAATTCGCGCGCGCGCGCGGCATCATTGGGCGTGTCGGCATTCGCCATCACCTTGAGCCTGGCCACTTCGTCCGCCCACGCCAGCAGCGTGGCCATCTCGCCGGAGAATTCGGCATGCACGGTCGGCACCTCGCCCGCATAGACGTGCCCGGTGCCGCCGTTGATGGTGATGACGTCGCCTTCATGCAGGATGGTTTCGCCGATCTGCGCACTGCGCAGCACATCGTTGATGACGATCTGCTCGCAGCCAGAGACGCAGGGTTTGCCCATGCCGCGCGCCACCACGGCTGCATGCGAGGTCTTGCCGCCGCGGCTGGTCAGAATGCCTTCGGCCTGGAAGAAACCGTGGATGTCCTCCGGTTTGGTTTCCTCGCGCACCAGGATGATCTTCTCGCCGGCGCGGCCGCGGATCTCGGCCGTGTCTGCATCGAACACGATCTTGCCGGAGGCGGCGCCGGGCGAGGCGGGCAGGCCCTGCGCCAGTGACTTGCCGCGGAAGTTCGGCGCCAGCTGCGGCACCAGCAGCTGTTCGAGCGTCGTCGGGTCGATGCGCAGCAGCGCGCGATCCTTGGTGATGAGTCCCGCGTTGAACATCTCCACCGAAGTGCGCACCATGGCGCGTGCGTTCATCTTGCCGTTGCGCGTCTGCAGGCAATAGAGGATGCCTTTCTCGATAGTGAACTCGAAATCCTGTACCTCGTGATAGTGCGATTCCAGCCGGTCGCGCAGCGCGATGAGCTGGCGGTAGATCTCGGGCATCTCCTTCTCCATTTCGGAGATCGCCTTGGGCGTGCGGATTCCCGCTACCACGTCCTCGCCCTGCGCATTGGTCAGGTATTCGCCGTAGATGAGGTTCTCGCCGGTACCGGGATTGCGCGTGAAGCCGACGCCGGTGCCGGAATCGTTGCCCATGTTGCCGAACACCATGGTGCAGACGTTGACTGCGGTGCCGTTGGCCATGTCCTTGGTGATCCTGAATTGCTTGCGATAATCCACCGCGCGCTTGCCCATCCAGGAGTGAAACACGGCGCCCACCGCGATCTCCAGTTGTTCGTAGGGATCCTGCGGGAACGGTTTGCCGCTGTGGCGCTGCACGATCTCCAGGAACCCGGCTGCCACCTCCCGGAGATGCTCGGTCTGCAGGTCGACATCCTGCAAGGCGCCGAATTTGCGCTTGACCGCGGTCATGTGCGCGTCGAAATGTTCGTCGCCGATATTGAGCGCGATCTTGCCGAACAACTGGATGAAACGGCGGTAGGCATCGTAGGCGAAGCGTTCGTTGGCGGTCTGCTTGATCAGGCCCTTGAGCGAAGACTCGTTGAGGCCAAGGTTGAGGATGGTGTCCATCATGCCCGGCATCGACATCGAGGAACCGGAGCGCACCGACACCAGCAGCGGGTTGTCGCTGCTGCCGAAACCCTTGCCGGTCTTCTTCTCCAGCCCCTTCATATGGGCCTTGACGGACTCCATCAGGCCGGCGGGCAGCTGGTTCTTTTCCAGGTAGGCAAGGCAGGCTTCGGTGGTGATGGTGAAACCGGGCGGAACGTTCAGGCCGATCTGCGTCATCTCGCACAGATTCGCGCCCTTGCCGCCGAGCAGCATCTTGTTCTTGCCGTCGCCTTTTTCGAATTCGAAAATGTATTGTGTGCTGCCGGTCATCGCGCCTCTCCTTAGCTTGCATGAAAGAAACCAACGGACATCTTCAAACTGCTGGTGGGCCTGCGAGCCGAATGTTACGCCTGATTGGCACGTTATGGCACGGTCGCGAAGCAACATTCCCCGTGATGCGGGGTTGATGTCGGGGAGAGGGGCAGGGCGGGGTGACGCTAGAGCGGCAAGCCGAATTCCGGCGCAATCGATTTCAGCCAGGAATCGAGCCGTGCATCGGTGAGCGACTTCTGGTTCTCCTGATCCAGCACCAGGCCGACGAAGCGTTCGTCCCGCAATGCTTTGGAGGAGATGAAATCGTAATCGTCGGCGGGCCATGCACCGACCACCCTGGCGCCACGGGCAACGACAAACTCATAAATGATGCCCATCGCATCGGCGAATTCTTCCGGGTATTTGGCCTGGTCTCCCAAACCGAACAGGGCGACCGTCTTGCCGCTGAAATCCACCTGCTGCAGCTGCGGCAGGAACTCTTCCCAGCCGCCGCCCATGCAATCGGTGGACAGGCCGGGCAGCTGGCCGCCTCCCAGCGTGGAGGTGCCGAGGATCAGGTGGGAATATCCGGCCACCAGTCCGGCGCTGGCCTTGTTGACGTTGAGCGCGTCGGCCATGGTGGCGTCGTCGAAGCGCTTCTTGATCAGCTTGGCGATACGCCGTGTGTTACCGGTGCTGCTGGCGAAGAAAAGGCCGATGCGTGGCATGTTGTCTCCCTGAATGTGCTGCCGATTGTCATGTTCGCGACAATCGGAAACCGATTTGACAGTGCGGATCAGACCGGTCCGCGTCCTGCACGCTTGAGTTCGACCGTCCGCTTCAGCGCTTCGTCGAACGGGACCCTGTCGCCCTTGGGCTTGTAGTCCGAGAGGGCTTTGCAGACCGTGACGATTTTCTCCGTCGCCGACTGTCCCTTGAAGTCGCCCTTGTCCAGCGCGGCGATGTCGATCAGCTCGTTCCAGATCAGGCCTTCCTGCATGCCGATGGCGGCGATGGACAGGCCGTCGATCTCGATCACCAGCGGCCTGTCGATGTTGACCACGAACAGGATGATGCGGACATCCGGTGCGAAATCGGCCCGGTAGTAGTCCAGCACCTTGGGCAGCAGGGCGAGCTCGTCGAGGCTGCCGGCGTACAGCTTGATCTTGCCATTTTCCGCCAGCACGATAGTGTTCTTGATGGTGGCGGTGGGCGGCTTGCGGTGGCCGAGCGCGTCGCCGATCTCGCCCAGTTCCAGTACCAGGTCGCCGCGATAGGCTGCGTAAGCCGCCTCGGATTCCTTGAAGTTCATGTTGAACAGCAAACCTTTTTGTTCGTAAGTGTCGAATAGCATGGTGCGCCTTGTCGTGTTGATTGATGGAGCACCCAGTTCAGCAATATCCGTACCAGTGCCGCAGGCATTTTTCAGTTACTATTTGGCAGTGATCAGAACGCCGCAACGAACATGAGCAAAGCCTTCACCCGTGAAACCGACGACGATGACGACGATGCGGGAGTGTCATTGCCCGCCATCCCCGCCGGCAGCAAGAACTACATCACCCCGGCGGGTTACCGCCGCCTGAAAGAGGAATACATGCACCTGCTGGATGTGGAACGTCCGGCGCTGGTGCAGACCGTGGCCTGGGCGGCTTCCAACGGCGACCGCTCGGAGAATGGCGACTATATCTATGGCAAAAAGCGGCTGCGCGAGATCGACCGCCGCCTGCGCTTCCTCGCCAAGCGGCTGGAGAATTCGGAGGTGATCGATCCGGAGCAACGCCGGGGCTGCGAACAGGTGTTCTTCGGCGCGACGGTCACGGTGTGCCACGGCGACGGCACGGAACGCACCTACAGCATCGTCGGCATCGACGAGGCGGATGCCGGCAGCGGGCTGATCAGCTGGGTGTCGCCGCTGGCGCGCACCCTGCTCAAGGCGCGCGTGGACGATGCCGTGATGTTGCGCCTGCCCGACGGCGTGGAAGAACTGGTGGTGGTCGAGATCGTCTACCAGAGTATCGAGTCGTAGATGTCCTGATGCCGGTCTGCCATGCAGTGGGCGACCGGGTGTGTGCCGATATCAAGAGAACAATCGCGGGAGGCGATCCATGAAGACGAAGATCCATATATTGCTGGCAATGCTGGTGTGCGGCCTGACGGCGGGCCAGGCGCATGCGAACACGGTGGTCGGTGCGATTTCCTGCGCGCAATGGCAGGACAGGAAGAGCAAACCCGCCGATGCCGAGGCGTATGCGGTCTGGCTCAATGGCTATCTCTCCGGGGCGAACGGCATGTACGGCGAAATGCTTGCACGGGACTTCATCAGGAACTCGGACAAGATCTCGATCCAGGACTGGACGGATGTGTATTGCGACAAACATCCCAAGGCGATGCTGCAGGACAGTGCCGACGCGCTGGTCAAGCTGCTGATCAGGGATCTGCCGTTCTGATGCAGCAGATGCCGTCCACCAGCAGAGCAAGATTCCCTGTGCGCATCATCCTCCTGACGTCGCTCGCCATGCTCGCGTTCGCCGGCAATTCGCTGCTGTGCCGCGTCGCGTTGCGGCACTCCGGCATCGATGCGGCGAGCTTTACCGCAATCCGGCTGGTCGCCGGTGCGGCAGTGCTGTGGCTGGTCGTGAGGGTGAAAGGACGGGCGTTCCCGGGCAAGGGCAACTGGTGGTCGGCATTCGCGTTATTTGCCTATGCGGCAGGATTTTCCTTCGCCTATGTGAGTCTTCCTGCCGCCACCGGCGCGTTGCTGCTGTTCGGCGCCGTACAGGCGACGATGATCGGCTATGGCATCCGGGCGGGGGAAAGGCTGCAAAAGATGCAGCTGGCGGGGCTGGTGCTTGCGCTCGCCGGACTGGTCGGCCTGTTGCTGCCGGGACTGTCTGCGCCGCCGCTGTCGGGCTCCTTGTTGATGCTGGGCGCCGGTATCGCCTGGGGCGTGTATTCGTTGCGCGGGAAGGGGGCCGGCGATCCGACCAGGGTGACGGCAGGGAATTTTTTGCGCGCGGCGGCGATCGCCGTTTTCTTGAGTCTGTTGCTGCATGATGGTGCCGCTGTGGATGGCGCCGGGTTGCTGTACGCGATATTGTCGGGCGCACTGGCATCCGGAATCGGTTATGCCATCTGGTACACCGTGCTGCCCGCGCTGAAGGCGACGCATGCGGCGACTGTGCAACTGAGCGTCCCGGTGCTGGCCGCAGTCGGCGGGGTCGCGTTCCTGGCCGAGCCGCTCACGTTGCGTCTGGCATTCGCCTCTGTCGCCATACTCGGCGGGATCGCGCTGGTCATCCTGGAGAAACCGGCTGCGCCCGACGCCCGCCGGAGTGCTGCCGCCGAGCATTCGGCACTGCGCGACTGAACCGCGGCCGCCTGCCGGGCGGGACGGTCGTGACGGCTTGCAGAAACGCTATTGTTGCGACACCTGGCGGTAATCCCTGGGCACCGTGAACAGGCTGTCGTGCAACTGGTCGAGCTTGAGCGATTTCACTTCCACGGTGAACGACAATATCGGCTCGCCTTCGGCCGCCTTCATCGTCTCTTCGGTCTTCTGTTTTGCGAACATGCCGGTGAGGCCGGAAACCAGTCCTTGCGGGCTGGTCGAGATCGATTCCTGGCGCGCCGGTTCTTCCCGGGTTTCCTTGGGCGCACACGCATTGCCGTCCATGCTCCATGCCAGATGGGTCGAGATCGGGTATCCCTTGATCTTTTCCATTTGCCTGCCCGCGTCGAGGAACGCCTTGAGATCGGCCTGCTTCAGGGAACTCGCCATGTAGGCCGTGATCAGCTTTGCCGCATCGGACGGGAGTATCTGCTGCCTGCCGGCAGGGGCGACGGCCCCGGCAAATGCGCGAGCATAGGCTTCTTCCATATCCAGCGCATCGCGTATGGAGCGGGTCATCGGCGTGGTCCAGATGTCCATGTTCAACGTGCTGGTCGAGGTGCGTGCCGCGTTGTCGCGCAGCTTGACCACCCAGGCGACCTGGTAGCCGTCCGTGTCGAAGCCGTTGATGGTCTTCTTTTGCCCGGTCGCCTTTACCGTGAAACTGGTGCGCGCGATGCTCATGCTGCAACCGGATTCGTGCCGCGCCTTGGGTGGTTGCTGCGTGTCGTTCTGTTTGGGCGGGGGACGCTTCGATATTTCGGCGCACCCTTTCAGGGGGCATTCGCTGTATTCCTGTTTTTCGGTGTCGAGCAGCCACTGCAGGTTGCGGTCGATGCGCGAAATCCGGGTTCCGGATTTCGATCCGATCAGATAGCCGGAGAAGGTGCCCGTGCCCTTGAACATCGATTCGTCGCGGCGCATGTTGCTGCGCACATAATCCAGTTCGGTGCTTTCGGTGGGGAAGAAGCCTTTGATGCCGTTGTTGACGACATGCCGTTCTATTACGGCGGTGGGGTGGAGCGGGGTGTTGTCGACCACTTCGACCGGTTTCGCTGCGCATCCAGCCAACGCAACCGCAACGGCGATGGTGCAAAGAGAATTGCGCGACATATCCCCTCCCGTTCGAATTTTCTATGCCGATTATGAATCTTTTTCGGCCCGCTCGGTAGGATTTGAGCCAGCCGGGGTGTCGTCCGGGATCATGGGGGCGATTAAGCTTGCTGTGTGTGCGACATCGGGTCGTTGCCTTAAGCCTGTTTTCAACCCCCATTTCCATTCATATCCACATGAGTTTAAAGGGTAATGTTGTGTGTCGGCGTACGTTCGATTGGTCGGGTTAGTTGTTATAATCCGGCCAGTGCATGATTGATTCCCTGTTCACCCTGCAAGGCCGTTCGATGCCGGCATGGCATGGATAGCCGGAACCTTCCTACATATAAAAAATTATTCATCTCCCACTCTGGGCATTTCGGTTCGACTGCACGGGCAGGCGAAATTGCGACTCATGCGTAACGACAATCACACATCGATGCCTGCCGGCACCTTCCTGATCGATCAATCCCAGGCGGGCAAATGGAGGAGTTACGGCCGCTATCTGCCCGGGCTGGTGCTGATGGTTGCCCTGATCGCCACCTATCTGTTGTGGCACATACAGGAGCAGGCGGTCGAGAAGAATGCCAGGGATTATTTCGATTTCCGCGTGAACGATGCGGTGGAGAAGACAGAAAGCCGGCTGCATCTGTATCAGGAGGCCCTGCGCGGGACACAGGCCTTGTTCGATGCCTCCGGCAGCATCGGCCGGCACGAGTTCGGGAAATATGTAGCTAGTCTGAACCTGGGGTCGACATATCCTGGCATCCAGGGCATCGGCTTCTCTCTGCGCATTCCGCCGCAGGAACTGCAGAGCCATATCGCCTCGATACGCAGGCAGGGTTTTTCCGACTACACCGTCAAGCCCGCGGGCGCGCGCGAATCCTATACCTCAATCGTCTACCTGGAGCCGTTCGATTGGCGCAACCGGCGCGCGTTCGGCTATGACATGTATTCGGAACCCGTGCGGCGCCAGGCGATGGACGCCGCACGCGATAGCGGACAGGCCGCGATGTCGGGCAAGGTGGAACTGGTGCAGGAGACCGGCCGGGATGTGCAATCCGGGTTCCTGCTCTACTTCCCCGTGTACCGGGGCGGAGCGCCGCATGCCACACTGGCGGAACGGCGCGCCAATCTGACCGGATGGGTCTATGCGCCGTTCCGCATGGGCGACCTCATGCGCGGCATCTTCGGAGAACGCGCCAGTGAACTGGACATCCGGTTCTATGACGGAAACGAGATGTCCGGCCAAACCCTGCTGTACGAATCCGGTTCCCGCCACAATCCCGATCCGCACTTCCTGTCGGTCCGCCATCTGGACATTGCCGGCCATGCATGGAGCATGCAGATCGCTTCACAGCCGAGCATGGAGGCGCGACTCAACACCAGCCAGCCTCACTGGATCGCGGCTGGCGGCAGCGCGGTCAGCCTGCTGCTCGCGCTGATCACCTGGCTGACGATCAATGGCCGCAGGCGCGCCATCCAGATTGCGGTCGATCTAAACCAGAGCCTGATCGACAGCCGGGAGGCTCTGCAGCAGGAGAACGAGAAGAATCTGGCGCTGCTGCGCAACGCCAGCGACGGGATCCATATCCTCGATGCCGAGGGCAATGTGATCGAGGCCAGCGACTCGTTCTGCAGCATGCTCGGCTACCGGCGGGATGAGGTGATCGGAATGAATGTCTTGCAGTGGGATGCCGGATTCGAGGATGCCGCGCAGTTGCATGCCACCCTCAAAAAACAGTTCGATCATCCGGTCCGCACCCAGTTTGAAACGCGCCACAGACGCCGCGACGGCACGATCTTCGAGGTGGAGGTGAGCGGGTTTCCGCTCATGCTGGGTGGCAAGCCGGTGCTGTTCAACTCTTCGCGCGACATCACCGAGCGCAAGCAGCTGCAAAGGCATCTGCAGGACGAGCGCGATTTTGTCGCCGCCATCCTGCAGTCCGCCGGCCCCCTGATTCTGGTGATCGACCGCCATGGTTCCATCGTCCGCTTCAACCGTGCGGCGGAAGAGTTCACCGGCTACCGCTTCGACGAGGTCAGGGACAAGCCGTTCTTCTGGCGGAGATTCCTGCCGCCATGGCAGCAGGCGGGCGTCGAAACCGTATTCGAGTCCGCCCTGGCCGGACAGATCACGACGAACTACGAGAACTTCTGGATGCACCGCGACGGAAAAGTGCGGCTGTTCAACTGGACGAACGCGCTGATCCTGGACGGCAGCGGCAAGGCCAGCTTCCTGATCGCCATCGGCAACGACATCACCGAGAAAAGGAAAGCGGAAGACCTGGTGATCGAGAACGAACAGCGCCTGCTGGAGATACTCAACCTGAGCCCCATCGCTGTGCGGATCGCCTCCAGGCAGGCGCGGAAAGTGCTGTTCTGCAATGCCGGCTATGCCGAGCTGATCAGGAACCCCGATGCGATCGGGGACGATCCCGGCAAGTATTACGCCAGGGAGGATGAGTACGACGAAATCCTGGCCGAACTGTCGCGCGGGAAGCCCATCATCAACCGCGAGGTCCAGTTGCATATCCCCGGCAGCGGCTCGGTCTGGACGCTGGCCTCCTATATGCCGATCAGGTACCGCGGCGAAGACGCGGTGCTGGGCTGGTTCTACGACATCACCGAGCGCAAGCTGTATACCGTCAGGCTGTTCCAGAGCGAGATGGAATACCGTCACCTGATCGAATTGCTGCCCTACGGCGTCCTCATCCATCGCGACGGGAAGGTGCTCTTCGCCAACCAGACGGCGGCAACGCTGTTGCGGGCGGGGGAGTCCGAAAACCTGATCGGCATCCAGGTGCTGCAACTGGTACATCCCGATTACCGGAACATCGTCATGCAACGCGCCCGCGCCGCCATCGACCAAGGGGAGAACTCGGCGGTGATCGAGGAAAAGCTGGTCAGGCTGGACGGAAGCGTGTTTTACGCCGAGGTCGGCGCCATCTCGGTGCTGTTCGAGAACCAGCCGGCCTCGCTCGCCGTATTCGTGGATGTCACGCAGCGCAAGCAGAACGAGGACGAATTGCGCCTGGCGGCGTCGGTATACCGGAGCAGCAGCGAAGGCATGCTGATCACGGATGCGGAATCGCGCATCGTCGCGATCAATCCAGCCTTTACCCAGCTGACGGGCTATACGGCCGACGATGTGATCGGACAGACGCCGCGGATCCTGAAATCCGGCCTGCAGTCGAAAGAGTTCTATCAGGACATGTGGGCGCAATTGCAGGCGGCAGGGCATTGGCGCGGCGAGCTGTGGAACCGGCGCAAGGACGGGAACGTGTATGCCGAGCACCTGACCATCAATGTCGAGAAGCGCGACGACGGCAGCGTGCACCGCTATGTGGCCTTGTTCTCGGATGTCACCGAGCAGAAGAAAAAAGAGGAACAGATCTGGCGCCATGCCAATTTCGACACCCTGACGGGGCTGCCCAACCGGCGCCTGTTCTACGACCGCCTGGAACAGGAGGTGAAGAAGTCTTCCAGGACGGCAGCCTCATTGGGGCTGCTGTTCATCGATCTGGATCGCTTCAAGGAAGTCAACGACACGCTGGGCCATGCCAAAGGCGATGCGCTGCTGATCGAAGCGACCCGGCGCATCCGCAAACACATACGCGAAACGGACACGCTCGCCCGGCTGGGCGGCGACGAATTCACCGTCATCCTGCCGGCATATGCCGAGACCGCGAACATAGACCGCATCGTGCAAAACATCCTGCGCGAACTGTGCAGCCCGTTCGACCTGGGCGAAGGGGATTTCGGGCATGTGTCGGCCAGCGTCGGCATCACGCTCTATCCGGAAGATGCGGGCAACCTGGAGGAACTCCTGCAACATGCAGACCAGGCCATGTATGCCGCCAAGGATGCCGGGCGCAACGGATTCAGCTACTTCACTGCGTCCTTGCAGCAAGAGGCGCAGGAAAAGATGCATCTGACGAACGACCTGCGCCAGGCGCTCGGGAGGAACGAACTGGCGGTCTTCTATCAGCCTATCGTCGAAGCCGGGAGCGGCAGGATAATCAAGGCCGAGGCGCTGCTGCGCTGGAACCATCCCACCCGGGGCTTGATCGGTCCGGCCACCTTCGTTCCCCTGGCCGAAGAGTCCGGCCTGATACTGGAGATCGGCGAATGGGTGTTCCTCGAGGCGATCGGCGCGATCCAGCAATGGCAGCGGAGAACCGGGCTTCTGGTCCAGGTGAGCGTGAACAAATCGCCGATCCAGTTCGTCCGGGGCGAACAGCATCCGTGGCTGGAACGACTGGCCCATTCCGGCCTGCCGGCCTCCAGCATCGCCGTGGAGATCACCGAAGGATTGCTGATCACCGATTCGGCCAAGGTCAGGAACGAACTGGTCGAGTTCAAGAAACAGGGGATCGAAGTGTCGATCGACGATTTTGGCACCGGCTTCTCGGCGCTGTCCTACCTGACGCAGTTCGACATCGATTACCTCAAGATAGACCGCTCCTTCGTCAAGGATATCAATGAGGTCGAATCCAGCAGGGCTTTGACCGAAGCCATCGTCGTGATGGCGCACAAACTCGGCATCAAGACCATCGCCGAAGGCGTCGAGACCGAGGCGCAGCGGGATAGGCTGATCGGGCTGGGCTGCGATTATCTGCAGGGGTATCTGTATTCGCACGCGGTGCCGCCGGCCGAGTTCGAGAAACTGCTCCTCCGCTGAGCGCCGCGGACAATTGTGCCCTGCCGCCGATCGCGCCGCAGCGGGGCAGGCAAGACTCGGACGGGCCGATTCAGTCGCTTGACTTAAGCAAATGACTGAATTACCTTGGGCGTCCCTACACTGCCCCGGGGCACGATGTGAGCGCCAAAAAGGAAAACAGATGCCTGTTGATGCAGACGGCGCTGCGCGTGTTCGGGCAGCAGCCCGCTGCCCAGGAAGAAACGCGCTGGCGCTTGCTGCAGGCGGCGAGCGAAGTATTCGCCGAGGTCGGCTACCATGCGGCAACGACGCGCGAAATATGCAAAAGAGCCGGGGTCAACCTGGCTTCCATCCATTATCACTTCGGCGACAAGGCGGAGCTGTATCGCGAAGTGTTCCGCCTGCCGTTCCTGAACGAATGCAATACGTTCAATACGCTCGACATCGCCGGTGTCTCGCTCGAGCAGGGGCTGCACGCTTTTTACCAGTGGTTTTTCCCGCCGGTCGCGGAGGAGGACCCGATGCTGCAGTTGTTCATGCGGCTGCATGCGCGCGAGGAGGCCGAACCCAGCGGTGTGCTCGGCGATGCGATGATGCAGGCGTTCCGGCCGAGTCACGACAAGCTGCAGGCGCTGTTATGCCGCGAGTTCGGCCTGAAGAAACCCGATGCCGAAGTGGATCGCATCACCTTCGCGGTGCTCGGCATGGCGACCTTCTATTTCCATAATCGTGCGGCCGTCAACAATTTTGCCCCGAAGCTGATCGCAGGACAGAAGGCCAGCGAGGTGATGGCGGAAAGACTGGTCGGTTATGCGGTGGCGCTGATCGAGGCGGATCGCAAGCGCCGCACAGTTGCTGCGCGAACAAAAGCCCAACGCTGATACAAGGAACAGGATCGATGATGCAGACCAGCAAACATGCCCCCCGGATATTCAAGATCGCCCTGACGACGCTGCTGACGGCCGGAGCCGTCGGCTGGATGTTCCACAGCGGACGTTCCGGTGCCGAGCCGGCCGCAACTGCGGTCAGCCGTCCTGCGCTGACGGTGCGCACCACGATGCTGCATGAAGACAAGTGGGGGCGCACGCTGACGGCCAACGGCAGCATCGTGCCGTGGCAGGAAGCCATCATCAGCGCGCAGGTGCAGGGCGTGCGCCTCGCCGAGGTGAGGGCCAGCATCGGCGACCATGTGAAACAGGGCGACGTGCTGGTGACGCTGGATAATTTTGCCCGCCTCAGCGACGATCCGAACGTATCCCATTCCGCCCAGGGCCGCATCGTCGCCCCTTACGATGGCGTGATCTCCGCGGCCAGCGCGAATTCCGGCTCAATGTCGCAACCGGGTGCGGAACTGTTCCGGCTGATCCGCAACGGCCGGCTGGAATGGCGTGCAGAACTGACCGCAGAGGAACTGATGCTGTTGCGCAAGGGCATGACGGCGGAGGTCGCCGTCGGCGAGGGGCGCGTGATCAAGGGTACGGTGCGCGCGATCTCGCCCGCGGTGAACTTGCAGACCCGCTACGGCTATGCGCTGGTGGCCCTGTCCGACAGCTCGGGTGTCGTTGCCGGGCTGTTCAGCCGCGGCACGTTCGATATCAGCGGCAAGAAGACGTTGTGGTCGTTGCCGCAGGCGGCGGTCTTGCAGCGCGGCAGCAAGACCTTCGTGCTGGTGGTGGGCGCGGACAACCATGTGCACGAACGCGAAGTCACCGTCGGTCAGCGCAATGGCGACCGCGTCGAGATCAGGCAGGGGCTCAAGCAGGCCGAGCCGGTGGTCGAGAGCGGGGGGGCGTTCCTGACCGAGGGCGACGTCGTGCAGGTGGTGAAATGAACGTATCCGCCTGGTCGATACGCAACCCCATTCCGGCGGTGCTCGGTTTCGCGATGCTCACGTTCCTCGGCGTGATGTCGTTCAAATCGATGAAGATCCAGCTGTTCCCGGACATCGACCTGCCGACGGTCATGGTCACGGCCTCGATGCCGGGCGCCTCGCCCGACCAGATGGAAGCCGAGGTGGCGCGCAAGATCGAAAATGCGCTGGCCAGTGCGCAGGGCCTGAAACATCTGTACACCCATGTCACCGACGGCACCGCCGTGATTTCGGCCGAATTCAGGCTGGAACGCGATACGCGCGAGGCGCTGGAGGATGTGCGCTCGACGGTGACGCGCATCCGCAGCGACTTGCCGAAGGAAATGCTCGATCCGGTCGTCACCAAGGTGGAGCTGAGCGGCAAACCGATCGTGACCTATACCATCGCCGATCCGGAGATGAGCGAGGAAGAACTGTCCTGGTTCGTCGACAACAACATCACCAAACTGCTGCTGGGCGTGAAAGGGGTCGGCGCGGTCAACCGGGTCGGCGGGGTGACGCGCCAGATTCGCGTCGAACTCGACCCGGCCAGGCTGCTCGCGCTGAACATCACCGCCACGGAAGTGTCCACGCAGTTGAACAAGATCCAGCAGGAAGCGCCGGGCGGGCGCACCGATCTGGGCGGCATGGAGCAATCCGTGCGCACCGTGGCGACGGTGCAGACGGCCGCGCAGCTGGCACAGATGGAGATCAGCATCCGCGACGGCCGCCGCATCAGGCTGGACCAGGTGGCAGACGTCAGCGATTCCATCGCCGAACGCCGTTCCGCCGCGCTGCATGACGGCAGGGACGTGGTCGGCTTCGAGGTCATCCGCTCGCTCGGCGCCAGCGATGTCGAGGTGGGCAACGGGGTAGCCAGGGCGCTGGAAAGCCTGAAACAAACGCATCCGCAGGTCACCGTGCAACGCGTGTTCAACACGGTCGACCAGGTGTACGAGACCTACAAGGGGTCGATGGAGATGATCTTCGAGGGCTCCCTGCTGGCGGTGATCGTGGTGATCTTCTTCCTGCGCAACACGCGCGCCACCATCGTGGCGGCGACGGCCTTGCCGCTGGCGGTCATCCCGACGTTCGCGCTGATGCATGTGTTCGGTTTCACCATCAACCTGGTGACCCTGCTGGCATTGTCGCTGGTGGTCGGGGTGCTGGTGGACGATGCCATCGTCGAGATCGAGAACATCATGCGCCATCTGGAGATGGGCAAGTCGCCCTACCAGGCGGCGATGGAGGCGGCCGACGAGATCGGCATGGCGGTGATCGCGACGACCTTCACCCTGGTCGCGGTGTTCCTGCCGACGGCGTTCATGAGCGGCATTCCGGGCAAGTTCTTCGTCCAGTTCGGCTGGACGGCCGCAGTGGCGGTGCTGTTCTCGCTGGTGGTGGCGCGCCTGCTGACGCCGATGATGTCGGCCTATTTCCTGCGCCCGCGCGCGCTGCATGCGACGCCGAAGTGGTTGCAGATCTATCTCGTCTGGGCGCAGTGGTGTTTGCACAACCGCAAGAAGACGCTGGCTTTCACCGCGGTGTTCTTCGTCGGCTCGTTCGTGCTGGCCGGGACCCTGCCCACTGCCTTCCAGCCCAAGGACAACCTGTCGCAGACCCAGGTGACGCTGACGCTGCCGCCGGGGACCCGTTTCGACCAGACCTATGCCATGGCCGAACAGGCGCGCAGCATCATCATGCAGAACCCCAACGTCACGCTGGTCTATACCGCCATCGGGGCGGGCTCGACAGGGGGGAATGTGTTCGAGCCGAGCGGTGCATCCGATGTGCGCAAGGCCACGCTCTCCATCCAGCTCAAGCCGCGGGGCGAACGCAAGCTGCGCAAGCAGCAGATCGAGGACCAGTTGCGCGAGGCCCTGATGGCGCTGCCCGGCGTCCGGTTCAAGGTCGGGCTGGGTTCCTCCTCGGATAAATACCAGCTGGTGCTGACCAGCGAGAACAGCGAATTGCTGGCCAGCTATGCGCTCAAAGTGGGACAGGAACTGCGCACCATCCACGGCATCGGCAACGTGGTATCGAATTCCAGCGTGCTGCGTCCGGAGCTGGTGGTGCGCCCGGACTTTGCCCGGGCGGCCGACCTGGGGGTGACCTCCAGCCAGATCGCCGAAACCCTGCGCGTGGCCACCAACGGCGATTACGACCAGTCGCTGGCCAAGCTCAACCTGCCTGACCGGCAGCTGCCCATCGTGGTGAAGCTGCGCGACGATGCACGACAGGACATCCAGCTGCTGTCGCACCTGGTAGTGCAGGGCTCGCGCGGGCCGGTGCTGCTGGGCAGCGTGGCGAACCTCAGCCTGGAGAGCGGCCCGGCCGAGATCGACCGTTACGACCGCCAGCGCAACATCTCGTTCGAGATCGAGCTGGCAGGACAGCCGCTGGGCAAGGTGCAGGCGGCCGTGCTGGCCCTGCCTTCCATCCGGAACATGCCCGCCGGTGTCGAACTGGCGCCGGTCGGCGATGCGGAGATGATGCAGGAGCTGTTCGCCAGCTTCGGCCTGGCGATGTTCACCGGCGTGATGTGCATCTACATCGTGCTGGTGCTGCTGTTCCGCGACTTCATGCAGCCGGCGACGATCCTGTGGGCGCTGATCCTGTCGATCCCGGGCGCCTTCCTGGCCTTGTTCCTCACGCACACCGCGATCTCGATGCCGTCGATGATCGGCATCATCATGCTGATGGGCATCGCCACCAAGAACTCCATCCTGCTGGTGGAATACGCCATCGTGTCGCGGCGCGAGCGCGGCATGAACCGCAGCGAGGCATTGCTGGACGCATGCAAGAAACGCGCGCGTCCCATCGTGATGACCACCATGGCGATGGGCGCCGGCATGATGCCGGTTGCGCTCGACCTCGGCATGGGCGACGGCAGCTTCCGCTCGCCCATGGCCATCGTGGTGATCGGCGGCCTGATCACCTCGACTTTCCTGAGCCTGCTGGTGATCCCGGTAGTGTTCACCTATGTGGACGATTTCATCGTCTGGCTGCGTTCCCTGGTCGGCAGATTCAGGACGGCGGGGGCGCCGCAGCAGGTGTCCTAGCGGAATCCGGGCGCCGCTCAGGCACCCGTGCGTTCCAGTACGGCGGCGAAGAATCCGTCGGTGCCGTGCAGTTGCGGGGTCAGCTGCAGGTAATCGCCCATCTCCAGGTCGATGTGCTGCTGCCGCAGCGCCTCGCCGGCAGGCACCAGCGTGAATTCCGGATGGGCGGCGAGGAAGGCTTGCACGATGGCCTGGTTCTCTTCATGCAGCACGCTGCACGTGGCATACACCAGCCGTCCGCCCTGTTTCAGCAGGCGCGCGGCGGAAGCCAGGATCGCAGCCTGCTTCTGGTTGAGTTCGGCCACGCTCTGCGCGGACTGGCGGAACTTGAGGTCGGGGTTGCGGCGCAGCGTTCCCAGACCGCTGCAGGGCGCATCGACCAGTACGCGGTCGATCTTGCCGGCCAGCCGCTTCACCTTGCTGTCGTTCTCGTGCGCGATCAGCTGCGGCTGCACGTTGCTGAGGCCGGAACGCTTCAGTCGCGGCTTGAGGTTGGCCAGGCGCTTCTCCGAGATGTCCCAGGCGTACAGCCGACCCTGCGAATTCATCAGCGCACCCAGCATCAGCGTCTTGCCGCCTGCGCCGGCACAGAAGTCGACCACCATGTCGTTGCGCTTCGGCGCGAGCAGCAATCCCAGCAACTGGCTGCCCTCGTCCTGCACCTCGAACTTGCCGGTGAGGAACAGCGCATGCCTGTTCAGCGCCGGTTTGTCCTTCAGGCGGATGCCGACCGGCGACCAGGGCGTGGCCTGCGCGTTCAGCCCCTCGGACTGCAACGCCTGCAGCACCTCGCCGCGGTTGGCCAGCATCGTGTTCACGCGCAGGTCCAGCGGTGCCGGCTGCTGCATGGCAAGGCCCAGCGCGAGGATATCCGCTTCGCTGTGGTGCGGGCGCAGTTTGTCGATGATCCAGTCCGGCAGTTCGGCCTGGATGGACAGAGGCAGTGCTGCGCCGGCGACCCCTTTGACCTTGCCCAGCCAGTCGGCTTCCTTGGCCTTGAGCAGGGGCTCCAGTTCGCGCAGGTTGTAGCCGCCGAACCTGACCCAATATGCCAGGGCCATGCGGCGCGCCGTGGCCTGTCCCTTGTCGTCGAGCGTGCAGCTGTGCTCGAGCAGCAAACGGTGGCGCAGCACGCCGAACAGGGTTTCGGCGACCAGCGCGCGTTCGTTGGAGCCGATGCGTTCGGCCTGGAAGAAATGGCGCAGCACGGCATCGGCCGGATGTTCCATCTTCAATGCGCTACGCAGGGCTTGCACCACCAGGTCGAGACGGTATTCAGTTAACAGCATCGCTTCTTGCTCCTTGTTCTTCCGACACGCGGATGTCGGTGATGACAGCCTCGCCGGTGATATCTCCGTTTCTTTCCAGGAAACGCATCTTGACCGGGAACAGGCGATATTCCCGGGCCAGCCATATTTCCAGACCTTCTTCATCGGGGCCATGAATTTTGCGCAAATGCACGGTGAGCAGTTTGCCGAGCGGCGTGTCGATCGTTTCGTTGACGAAGACCGCGAACTGGTATTGCTCGATCTTCTTGCCGTTGCAGACCGAGACGGCGGTGGTTTCCGCGCGGGCCAGCGGCGGGAACTGGTACAGCACGCTCAGGATGTCCTGTGTGTCCGGCGGCAGTTCCATCTCGATGCCGTTCGAGAAGCGGGCCTGCTGCGCCGTGCGGTCGAGCTCCACCGCATTGCGCTGGGTGGCGACCTTCTCGATGCGCTCTTCGGTGAACAGCTCGGGATGCAGGCCATCCTTGTCGTAGCTGCCGTTGCTGTACTGGTCCAGTTCGTAGCTCTTGAACAGCCTGGCCAGACCGACGGTGGTGGTGGCCGATTTCAGCACATAGCGGCCGGCCTTGATCTCGAGCGTGTGTATAGCTTCGCCGACGCGGAAATTGCTGGTTCCCTTGTTGATGGCGAAAGTCAGTTGCGCATGCTGGGGCAAGGGAGGGCGTTTGGCGGCATGGTCGGTAGCCGATGCGATGGTTTCGGTCGCGGCGGGGGCGCTGGCCGCGACCGCCGCACTGGCAGCCTGCGCGACATCCGGCTGCGGCGATGCCGCGGGCGCGGCGGAAACCGGCGGCTGTGCCGAGGGGCTGGGCTTGTGCCTGGGTTTTGGCTTCACCGCTTCGGCCGGCAAGGCTTCGAGTTTCGCTGTCAGGGTCGGCAGCGCCGGCCTGAAGCTGGGCAGCCGGATCTCCGGCCCCCACAGCATCAGGCCATGCAGCAGGAGAGAGATGCCGATGGCCAGCGCGATGCGGCGCGGCGTGCTGTCCAGCCCGAATTTCACTGGGTGATGCTCAGCGCGGTGAGGACTTGTGTCAGTTGGTCGCCGCTGTCCTCGGTCAATACGATCTTGCAGGGAACGTTGCCGTTCTCGACCGACAGCCAGATCTCGGTCTTCCAGGCGGTCGACTCGGGCGGGGTGCTCAGATAGAGCGTTTCCAGCGTCCCCATCGGAACCGTCAGCATTTCCCTGGAGCGGATCACATAATGGCGGGTATCGATCTTGCTGCCGTTGGTGATGTGCATGACCAGTTCCTTGTGTTCGTGCAGGAAGGGGATGTAACGGAACTGGTATTGCACGCTCAGGCGGTCTTGCGTATCCGGCGGCAACGGTTCGAAGCGCTGCCCGTAACGGTCGCTGAGCATGAGGGTGGCCTGGCCCCAGTCGAAACTTGCGGCGGTGTTCTTGATCGTTTCCTGCGAGCGCCGGTAGACGAAGTTCTGCGGGTGCAGTCCCTGTGCGGTGACATCGCCTTCGCTGACGACATGGAGCGTATCGGGTTTGAACAGGGCCAGCAGGCCGACCGGCCTGGTCACGCTCTCGATGCGGTAATGGTTGCCGCTGCGCGTGAATTTTTCGGTGATCTCGGCGATCTTCACGCCCTTGGTGGAGACGTCGTAGCTCGCTTCGATGCGCTGCGCCGGCGGGGCGGCGAACAGCGCGGGCGGGATGCAGCACAGCAGCAGGGCGATGTATGAGCGCATGGTTTATTCCACTCCCGGTGAGATAAGTGCCGCCCCGGGCTGCTCCAGACGGTTGCTGGAGACCCGGCCGTGCTCGTTCAGCCACACCTGGTTGCGGCACAACCAGCGGATGGCTTGCGTGTAGATGCGATGTTCTTCGCGCAGGACCCTGGCAGACAGGGTCTGCGGGGTATCGTCGCGCATGACCGGCACGGCCGCCTGGATGATGATGGGGCCGTGGTCGAGCGTGGGCGTGACGAAGTGCACCGTACAGCCGTGTATCCTGATGCCGTCATGCAGGGCGCGCTGGTGCGTATCGATGCCGGGATAGGCCGGCAGCAGCGACGGGTGGATGTTGATCAGCTTGCCGCGATAGCGCTCGACGAATTGGTCGGTGAGGATGCGCATGAAACCCGCCAGCGCGATCACGTCGGGTGCATGCCGGTCGATCGTCGCCGCCAGTGCGGCATCGAAGGAGGCGCGGTCCGCATAGTCCCGGTGTGACACGACGGCGGTCGGGATGCCGCGCGCACTGGCGATCTCCAGACCTTGCGCATCGGCGCGGTTGCTGATCACCGCGGCGATGCGGCAGGGCAGATTCGCCTCCAGCAGCGCCTGCATGTTGCTGCCGCGGCCGGAGATGAGGATGACGATACTTTTCACGGTTCAGCGGACTTGGGTCTGGTGCTCGTCGCCGTTGCGTGCGCGGATGACGCCGATGCGCGAGACCGTCTCGCCGGCCGATTGCAGGTGTCCGATCGCCGCATCCGCATCCTGCGCGCCGACCACGACCACCATGCCGATGCCGCAGTTGAAGGTGCGGAACATTTCCTGCTGCGCCACGTTGCCGCCCTCGCGCAGCCAGTGGAACAGCTTGGGCATCTGCCAGGTCTTGCTGTCGATGTCGGCGACCACGTTCTGTGGCAGCACGCGCGGCACGTTCTCGGTGATGCCGCCGCCGGTGATGTGCGCCATGCCTTTCACCGTGATCTTTGTCATCAGGCTCAGCATGGGCTTCACGTACAGGCGCGTGGGGGCCATGATGCAGTCGGCCAGCGTGCGCTCGCCGTCGAACCTGGCGTTCAGATCAGGTTTGCTGCGCTCGATGATCTTGCGCACCAGCGAGTAGCCGTTGGAGTGCGCGCCGTTGGAGGCCAGTCCCAGCACCACGTCGCCGGCGACGATGTGCTCGCCGGTGATGATCCTGCTCTTTTCCACCACGCCGACGGCGAAGCCGGCGAGGTCGTATTCGCCCACCGGGTACATGCCCGGCATCTCGGCGGTCTCGCCGCCGATCAGCGCGCAGCCGGAATCTTCGCAGCCCTTGGCGATACCCTTGATGACCTCAGTGGCGGCAGGCACGTCCAGCTTGCCGCAGGCGAAGTAGTCGAGGAAGAACAGCGGTTCGGCGCCCTGCACCAGGATGTCGTTTACGCTCATGGCGACCAGGTCGATGCCGACGGTGTCGTGGCGGTTCAGTTCGAACGCCAGTTTCAGTTTGGTGCCCACGCCATCGGTGCCGGAAACCAGCACGGGTTCCTTGTATTTCTTCGAAATCTCGACCAGACCGCCGAAACCGCCAATGCCGGACAGGACTTCGGGGCGCATGGTGCGCTTGGCAAAGGGTTTGATGTTCTCGACCAGTTGGTCGCCCGCGTCGATATCGACACCGGCATCGCGGTAGGAAAGGGAATTGGACGGGGTGCTCAAGTTGAGTTCTCGCTTTCTTAAAGGTAAAGTGCGGCACGTTTCTAAGCCGCGAATTTTACCCGAAATGACCTCATCCCGCTTTGCTGCTATGTGCCGGCAGACCGACGCTGTCGTTTTACCGGCCGGTCTGTGCCACCCGGGTGGCTGCCTGCCGGTGTGCAAGGTGTACCCCGAGCCATGACGCAACTGCTATTGGGCATCGCCCCGGAATGGGTCCCCACGCTGGAGAACTTCGTCGCCGGGCGCAACGACGAACTGCTTGCCGCGCTGAACCACGCGCTTGCGGCGGCACAGGGCGAACGCGGACTGTATGTCTGGGGCGAGACCGGCAGCGGCAAGAGCCATCTGCTGCAGGCGGCGGTGGGGCATGCCCGCGCATCCGGACTGGCGGCGGTCTATGCCTGCGGTGCAGTGCCTGACGCTGCACAAGTGGTGGCGGTGGACGATGTGGAGAAACTGGACGATGCGCAGCAGATCGCCTTGTTCGCGCTGTACAACCGCCAGCGCGAACAAGGCGGCATGTTGCTGGTGAGCGGCACGCAGGCGCCGGCTTTCCTGCAGTTGCGCGACGACCTGCGCACCCGCCTCGGCTGGGGACTGGTCTACCAGGTGCATGCGTTGAGCGATGCGGAAAAGGAGCAGGCGCTGCGACAGCATGCCCTGGCGCGGGGCTTCGAATTACCACCGGAAGTGACAACCTACCTGTTGCGCCACGGACGCCGCGATCTGCCTGCCCTGCTGGCGACGTTGGATGCGCTGGACGAGCATTGCATGCGCCTGAAACGCGCCGCTTCCGTGCCGTTGCTGAAAGAGGTGATGCGCGCCGATCGAGGGTAGTAGCCTGGCACCGAATCTGCGAGAATCGGCACGGGAGGATGATGCGCAATCAAATAAAAGCAAAAAACGATCGTGATTCATAAATCATTTTGAGGGATATCTATGAGAAAGCAGGCATTGTTGGCGGCAGTCATGGCGGGAGTTTCCTTGCAGGTTTTTGCAGATACGGGTATCGATGCCCATCTGTCTACCTTGGGTTACGGTGTTGGCGTGGGATTTCAGGCGACGGACTCGGTTGTGGCCCGCATCGGTGTCAACCAGTTCAATAAGACCTATACCACGACATCAGGCTCAGTGAATTACACCGGTAACCTGAAACTGTCCAGCGCCGACCTGCTGATGGATTGGCACCTGTTCGGTGGCGTGACACACCTGACCGCGGGGCTGGTCTATAACAACAACAAGGTTGATTTGACTTCTACTGGCCCCTACACGATCAATGGCACGACCTATACTGGCACGTTGAATTCCGCTGTGACCTTCAACAAGGTTGCACCGTACCTGGGTTTCGGCTGGGGCGGGCAGATGAAGAACAAAGGACTGTTCTTCAATTCGGATATCGGTGTTTTGTTCCAGGGCACGCCGAAAGCAACCGTTTCCGGCAGCGGCAATGCTGCAGCGGATGCGACAGCGCAGTCGGACCTGCAGAACAGCTTGAACAACTTCAGGTATTACCCGGTGGTCTCGTTCGGCATCGGCTACGCATTCTAGAATCATCAAGCATCGGTTGTTCGGAAGCCAGGTCTTGCAGCAGAGGGACTTGGCTTCTTGTTTTGGGAGGAAGAGGTGAATCTGGCTTTATTCGATCTGGACAATACCCTGTTGAACGGCGACAGCGACTTCGAGTGGTCGCAGTTTCTGATCGAGCAGGGCGTGCTCGACCGCGAGCTGTTCGAGGCAAAGAACCTTGCGTTCTATGAACAATACAAGGCAGGCACGCTGAATATCGGCGAGTTCCTCGATTTCCAGCTCAAGCCCCTGTCGCGCCATGCGCGCAAGTTGCTGGACGAGTGGCATGAGGAATTCATGCGCCGCAAGGTGCGCCCGATGATGGGGGAAAAGGGGCGCGACCTGGTGGCCAGGCACCAGCTGGCAGGCGATGTGTGCGTGATCGTCACCGCCACCAACAGCTTCGTGACCGCTCCCATCGCGCGCGCCTTTGGCGTGGCGCACCTGATCGCGACCGAGCCGGAGGAGAACGACGGCGAGTTCACCGGCAATGTCGCCGGGATCCCGAGCTTTCGCGAAGGCAAGGTGGTGCGCATGGAAAATTGGCTGTCCAGCCACGGCTGGAGTTGGGAAAGTTTCGAGGAAACATGGTTTTATAGCGATTCCCTGAACGACCTGCCGCTGCTGTCCAAGGTCCGGCACCCGGTCGCCGTCGATCCCGATGCGACCTTGCGCGCGCATGCCGAAAAGCACGGCTGGCCGGTCATTTCCCTGCGGTAATTCGAAACTCGCGTAGCGATTCGAGCGCCCTTTCCCCCATTCGCGGGGGAAAGTTGGATAGGGGGGCGGTCATGGAAAATCTCAGGATGTGAGTTCTTGACATGACCGCAGAACGGAAGGTCCTGAGGGGCGGTGTATAATCCCGCCTGTCGCCGCATCAACGCGGCGATTTCAACTTTTCTGACGATGATAAAAAGACTGATCAAGCGGGTGTTTGGCAAGACTGCTCCGGCGCGTACGGCGGGAGCGGCGCACGTGATTCCCTATGAAATACACAAGGTTAGCCGGGATGGCATCAGTTACGGCGCACGCCGCGTGACCGACGGCCTGCAGGCTGCCGGGTTCAAGGCCTTCGTGGTTGGCGGTGCGGTGCGCGACCTGTTGCTGGACCGCCAGCCCAAGGATTTCGACGTTGCCACCGACGCCACGCCGGAGGAGGTGAAGCGGGTGTTCCGTCGTGCGCGCATCATCGGCCGGCGCTTCCGCCTGGTGCATGTGATGTTCGGCGAGGAGACGGTGGAGGTTTCCACCTTCCGCCGCGCGATCGATGCGGAAGATGCGGAAACCGACGAGCACGGGCGCATCCTGCGCGACAACGAGTTCGGCGACCAGGAGCAGGACGCGGCGCGGCGCGACTTCACCGCGAATGCGCTGTTCTATGACCCCTCCACGCAGGAGATTTTCGATTACCACAACGGCTATGCCGACATCCGCGCCAACACCCTGCGCATGATCGGCGACCCGGAAGTGCGCTACCGCGAAGACCCGGTGCGCATGCTGCGTGCCGTACGCCTATCCGCCAAGCTCGGCATGAAACTGGACCCATCCACGGCGGCCCCGATTGCCAGGATGAAGGAGCTGCTGGGCAACGTGCCGGAAGCGCGCCTGTTCGACGAGATGCTCAAGCTGCTGCTGTCCGGCCACGCCTTGCCCTGCATCAAGAAGCTGCGCGCGATGGAGCTGCACCACGGCATGCTGCCGATGCTGGACGTGATCCTGGAGCAGCCGATGGGCGAGAAATTCGTCATGCTGGCGCTGCAAAGTACCGATCAACGCATCGCCGAAGAGAAGCCGGCATCGCCCGCCTTCCTGTTTGCCGCCCTGTTGTGGCACGAGGTGCTGGCGGCCTGGAAGAGCCGGCAGGAAGCTGGCGAGCGCCCGGTGGCAGCGATGCATGCGGCGATGGATGAGGTATTGGACAGGCAGCGTGCGCAACTGGCCATCCCGCGCCGGTACGACACGGTGATGAAGGAGCTATGGCTGCTGCAGCCGCGCTTCGAGCAGCGCGGCGGCCAGCGCCCCTTCCGGCTGCTGGCATTGCCGCGTTTCCGCGCCGCTTACGATTTCCTGATGTTGCGCTGCGAGAGCGGCGAGGTGGATGCCGGGCTGGGGGCATGGTGGGAGGAATTCCAGCATGCCGGCGACGAGCGCCGCGCCGAGATGCTGCAGCCCGACAGCGACGCACCCAAGAAACGCCGCCGGCGCAGCAAGAAACCCGCTGCCGCACAGGCGGAATTGCCCATAGACTGATGAAACACATGGCATTCATTGGATTGGGCAGCAATCTGGCCGATCCGCTGGCGCAGGTATCGAGCGCGCTGGATGCATTGGGCCGGTTGCCGCAGCTGCGGGTGGTGCGCAGATCCTCGTTATATCGCAGCGCCCCGGTGGGATATCTCGAACAGCCGGATTTCATCAACGCGGTGGCGCAGCTGGAGACCGGACTGACGCCGCGTGCCTTGCTGGATGCGCTGCTGGCACTGGAACACGAGTTTGGCCGGACGCGCGAATTCTGCAATGCGCCGCGCACGCTGGATCTCGACTTGTTGCTGTACGACGACTTGCAGCATCACGAGCACGGGCTGACCATTCCGCATCCGCAGATGCATCTGCGTGCATTCGTGTTGCAGCCCTTGCTGGAGCTCGTGCCGGATTGCGTGATTCCCGGAGTCGGCCCGGCGGCAAAGGCGGCGCTGCAATGCGCAGAGCAGAGGCTGGAGAGGGTGGTTTAGTCACATGGCGCTCGGCCTGTTCGACGGTCATGCGCCGATGTTTGAAAGGTTTTGCCGGAATGTCCCTGAGTAAGTATCGCTACATCGTGGTGGAAGGCCCCATCGGCGTGGGCAAGACCAGCCTCGCACAGCGCCTGGCCGATCATGCCGAAGCGCAGCCACTGCTGGAAAAGCCGCAGGACAACCCTTTCCTGGCCAATTTCTACCAGGACCCGATACGTTATGCCTTGCCCACGCAGCTGTTCTTCCTGTTCCAGCGCATCAACGAGGCGCGCGACATGGCGCAGATGGACCTGTTCCGCAGCCGCACGGTCTCCGATTACCTGTTCGAGAAGGATGCGCTGTTCGCACGCCTGACCCTGAGCGATGACGAATACAAGCTCTACCAGACCATTTACCAGGGCCTGTCGCCGCAGGCGCCCACGCCGGATCTGGTGATTTATCTGCAAGCGCCTGCTTACACGCTGTCCGAGCGGGTGCGGAGGCGCGGGCATCGCTATGAGCGCACGATCCAGGATGATTACCTGGCACGCCTGGCTGACAGTTATGGCGAGTTTTTCCATCATTACGACGAAGCGCCGCTGCTGGTGGTAAATAGCGAGCACCTGAATTTTGTGGATAATGCGGATCACTTCAACCTGCTGCTCGACCGCATCGGCAAGATGCGCGGGCGACGCGAATATTTCAACGTAGGCGGGGATTGAAATTGTTTTTATTCGTTTGCCTCCTCACCCGCTTGCGGGAGAGGATTGAGGAGAGGGGCTGATGCGGAAGACGCTCACGACATTGCAGGCCATGCGTAACCAGGGCGAAAAGATCGCCGTGCTGACCTGCTATGACGCCAGCTTCGCTTCCCTGATGGAAGCGAACGGCGTGGATGTGCTGCTGGTCGGCGATTCGCTGGGGATGGTGATCCAGGGACGCGCGACCACCCTGCCGGTGACCATCGAGCAGATGGCGTATCACGTTGCGTGTGTCGCGAGCGGTGCGCAGCAGGCGTTCATCGTCGCCGACATGCCGTTCGGCACTTCGCAAGTCAGCCCGCGCGAGACTTTCGCCTATGCCGTGCAGCTCATGGCGGCAGGAGCGCACATGGTCAAGATCGAGGGTGGCGAAGAAATGGCCGACACGGTGCAGTTCCTCAGCACGCGCGGCATCCCGGTGTGCGGGCATATCGGCCTCACGCCGCAATCGGTGCATCAGTTGGGCGGTTACCGGGTGCAGGGCAAGGGCGACGCCGCTGCCCGGAAATTGCTGCGCGATGCGCTGGCCCTGCAGCGGGCTGGGGCGGGCATCGTGTTGATGGAGGCCATTCCGGCGGCATTGGCGTCCGAAGTCACCGCGACGCTGTCCGTCCCCACCATCGGCATCGGCGCCGGCGCCGGTTGTTCCGGACAGGTGCTGGTGGTGTACGACATGCTGGGCATCTATCCCGGCAAGAAGGCGCGCTTCGTCAAGGATTTCATGGTTGGCGCGGGCTCCGTCGCCCAGGCGGTCGCAAACTACGTTGCCGAAGTGAAATCCGGGACATTCCCTGCGCAGGAACATTGCTTCTGATGCAGCTCGTTCATTCCGTGGTCGAACTTCGAGCAAGGCTGGCGGGCGAGCAGTCGGTCGCCTTTGTGCCGACCATGGGCAATCTACACGCAGGACATATCGAGCTGGTACGTATCGCGCGCCAGCACGGCTCCTGCGTGGTGGTCAGCATTTTCGTCAATCCCCTGCAGTTCGGCCCCAACGAAGACTTCGACAAGTATCCGCGCACGCTGGAAGCCGACTGCGCCAAGCTGGAGGGACTGGCAGACGTGGTGTTCGCCCCCACGGTGGGCGAGATGTATCCGGAAAAGCAGACCGTCTTCGTCGAGCCGCCTCCGGTCGCCAACGAGTTATGCGGAGCCTTCCGCCCCGGCCATTTTCTCGGCGTGGCGACCGTGGTGCTGAAGCTGTTCAATCTGGTGCAGCCGCAAATCGCCGTCTTCGGCAAGAAGGATTACCAGCAGCTTGCCATCATCCGTCAAATGGTTATCCAGCTGAACCTGCCCATCACGATCATTGGCGCGGAGACTGCCCGCGCGGCGGATGGCCTGGCGCTGTCGTCGCGCAACCAGTACCTGTCCGCAGAAGAGCGAACCGAAGCGGCATTTTTGAGTCAAATTCTGCGTGGGATGGGGATTGCCCTGAAAGAGGGAGAGACCGGTTATGCCGGTCTCGAGGAAAAGGCGGGCGCGGCGCTTGCCAAGCGTGGCTGGCAGGTGGAGTATGTTGCAGTGCGCAGACAGGCCGATCTTGGCATTCCGGGAGAGGGCGAACGCAATCTGGTCTTGCTGGCAGCCGCCCGGCTGGGCAAGACCCGGCTAATCGATAATATCGAGGTTGGTCTTTGATTTCGGGGCGTTTATAATGCGCGCCCGCCGGACTTTGGGTGGAAGTTTAAGATTGCCTTTCTCGTGCGCTTCCTTGCCAATCGGCGGGAGAGGGCAGAGGAGAGGGCAGAGGAGGTGACCATGCAACGAACCATGCTACAGGCCAAATTGCACCGCGTGCGCGTGACGCAGTCGGAGCTGCATTACGAGGGTTCCTGCGCCATCGACGACGACCTGCTGGATGCTTCCGGCATCAGGGAATATCAGGCGATCGACATCTACAACGTCACCAACGGCGAGCGCTTCAGCACTTATGCCATCCGTGCCGAGCGCGGTTCGGGCACCATCTCCGTGAACGGAGCGGCAGCGCACAAGGCCGACCCGGGCGACATCCTCATCATCGCGGCATTTTCCGTCTATTCCGAACTGGAATTGCAGAAATACCATCCCACGCTGGTCTATGTGGACGAGAACAACCGCATCATCGACAAGCGCGACAAGATACCCGTACAGGCTGCAGCCTGAATGAACAAAGCCCCGCGAACGCGGGGCTTGTTGTTTGCACGACCCGAAAATTTACTCAGATGCGTTTTGCCAGTTCCGCGGCCTTGCCGGTGTAGGTCTGCGGGCTCAGCGCCTGCAGGCGCTGCTTTTCTTCGGTGGGGATGTCCAGCGTCTGGATGAAGGCGGCGAGGCTGTCCTTGTTGATGCCGCCCTTGCCGCGCGTGAGTTCCTTCAGCTTGTCGTAGGCATTCTCGATGTTGTAGCGGCGCATCACGGTCTGGATCGGCTCCGCCAGCACTTCCCAGCTGTTGTTCAGGTCTTCCGCCAGGCGCTGCGGGTTGGCTTCCAGTTTGCCCAGGCCTTTCAGGCAGGATTCGTAGGCCAGCAGGGTATAGCCCAGTGCGACACCCATGTTGCGCAATACGGTGGAGTCGGTGAGGTCGCGCTGCCAGCGCGACACCGGCAACTTTTCCGACAGGTGCTTCAGCAGGGCATTGGCCAGCCCGAGATTGCCTTCGGAGTTCTCGAAGTCGATCGGATTGACCTTGTGCGGCATGGTGGAGGAACCGACTTCGCCGGCCACCACTTTCTGCTTGAAATAACCGAGCGAGATGTACCCCCAGATGTCGCGGTTCAGGTCGATCAGGATGGTGTTGGCACGGGCGTAGGCGTCATACAGCTCGGCCATGCAATCGTGCGGCTCGATCTGGATGGTGTAGGGGTTGAAGGTCAGTCCGCGCGCTTCGACGAATTTTTTCGCAAAACTTTCCCAATCCACGTCGGGATAGGCCGACAAGTGTGCGTTGTAGTTGCCCACCGCACCGTTGATCTTGCCCAGGATCTCGACGTCGGCGATGCGCTGGCAGGCGCGGCGCAGGCGGTATGCTACGTTGGCCATCTCCTTGCCCAGGGTGCTGGGGGTGGCGGTCTGGCCATGGGTGCGGCACAACATGGGCAGGTCGGCGTGCTGGTGCGCGAGCTGCTGCAGGCGGTCGATCAGGACCTGCAGCGTGGGCAGCATCACCTCGGCGCGCGAGTGGTTGAGCATCAATGCATGGCTCAGGTTGTTGATGTCTTCCGAGGTGCAGGCGAAATGGATGAATTCGAGCGCCCTGGAAGTCTCGGGGATCCCGGCAAGTTTCTCGCGCAACCAGTATTCGACGGCTTTTACATCGTGATTGGTGCGGCGCTCGATGGCCTTGATCTGGTCCGCATCGGTTTCCGAGAACTGCGCGACGAGTTGCACGAGATGAGCGATGGTGGCGGGGGAGAACGGCGGCAACTCCTTGATGCCGGCCTCGTTGCTCAGCGCCTTGAGCCATTCGATCTCGATCAACACGCGATAACGGATCAGACCGTATTCGCTGAAGTGACCGCGCAGACCTTCCAGTTTGCTGTGGTAACGCCCGTCCAGCGGGGAGAGTGCGGTGAGTGCCGAGAGAGTCATGGTGTATGGGCTGGAAAAGTTTCAGGTGCGCATTTTACGTGAAAGCATGCCAAAGCGCAGCGTCAGGCAGCAGGTTGGTTCAGGTGCAGTGTGCGTGTGGGGAAGGCGAACTCGGCGCCGTGTTTGGCAACGATCTCGGAAATTTGCAGCAGGATGTGCTGTTTACTCGCATGGAACTGGGACAGTTTGGTGTGCCTGCTGAAAGCCTGGAAGACAAGGTTGATCGAGGAGTCGGCGAATTGATCGAAAGCCACTACCGTTTCCTGCCCGGTATCGATGTCGGGGTGGTTCTGCAGCATGGCCTGTATTTCCGCGACGATGGCGCCCATCTTGCCGAGGTCGTCATAGCGTAGGCCGATGGTCTCGCGGATGCGGCGGTGCGACATGCGCGACGGGTTCTCCACCACGATGGAGGTGAACAAGGCATTGGGCACGTAGATCAGCGCCATATTGGTGGCGCGCAGGCGGGTCTGGCGCCAGCCGATGTGTTCCACCTTGCCTTCGATCTGCTTGTCCGGTGAGCGTATCGTCTCGCCCACATTGAATGGCCTGTCCAGGTGGATCATCAAGCCGCCGAAGAAGTTCGCCAGCAGATCCTTGGCGGCGAAACCGACTGCGATGCCGCCCATGCCGCCGAAGGCCAGCACGCCGGAGATGCTGAATCCCAGCGTTTGCATCACTCCCAGCGCGGCGGCGACGATCACGGTGATGCGCGCCACCTTGCTCAGGCCGTCTACCGTGGTGCGATCGGCTTCCTCTCCCATGCCGGTTCGCGAGCTCACCACGTTGTCGCCCAGTTCGCGGATCAGCTGGAGCAGGAACCACGAGAGGCAAAGCACGATACCGATGTCGCGCATGGGGGCGATATATTCAAGCAACTGCTCGCCGGTCTGGCGATGGATCAGGTGCAGCGCGAAAGAGATGCCGCCAAGCCAGATCAGGACCGGCAGCGGTCTGCGCGCGGCCTCGATCAGCGAGTCATCCCATATGTTGCTGGTGCGGGCGGCGATTTTTTCGGCATGTTGCAGCACGAGCCGTGCCACAACATGAGCTGCAACGGTGGCAGCGAGGATCAGCAACAGGCGGATGGTTTCGGGGCTCAGGTTGATGGGCATGGGGATTCCCGCTGCTTACTCGATGATGCCGCCGCCAAGGCAGATCTCGCCGTCGTACACCACGACGGACTGGCCCGGCGTCACGGCCCACTGCGTTTCGTCGAAGGTGAAGTGCGCAGTGCCGGCACCGGCAAGGGCGATATGACAGGGAGCATCCTGTTGGCGATAGCGGGTTTTGGCGGCGTAGGTGCGTGCGGTGTCCGGTGCATGGCCGCCTATCCAGTGCATGTCCAGTGCATCGAGCTGCGAATTGAGCAGCAATGGGTGGTCGTGACCCTGCACCACGATCAGGCGGTTGCGCGGCATGTCCTTGCCGGCGACGAACCACGGTTCGCCGCTCGTTTCGCGCGAACCGCCAATACCCAGCCCCTGGCGCTGGCCGTAGGTGTAGAACGACAGACCCATGTGTTGTCCCACCACCTTGCCCTCGGGCGTGACCATGTCGCCGGGTTTGGTGGGCAGGTAGCGGTTGAGGAATTCGCGGAACGGGCGTTCGCCGATGAAGCAGATGCCCGTGCTGTCCTTCTTGGCATGGTTGGCCAGGCCGTGTTCGCGCGCAATGTTGCGCACCTGCGACTTGAGCAGGTGCCCGAGCGGGAACATCGCCTTGCCCAGTTGCTGCTGGTTCAGCCGGTGCAGGAAATAGCTCTGGTCCTTGCTGTCATCCCTGGCTTTCAACAGCTGGAACAACCCATCGGCTTCGCGCACCTGCGCATAATGTCCGGTGGCGATGGCATCGGCCCCCAGGCGGATGGCATGGTCGAGGAAAGCTTTGAATTTGATCTCCGAATTGCACAGGATGTCCGGGTTGGGCGTGCGCCCGGCCTCGTATTCGCGCAGGAAGTAGCTGAATACGCGGTCCTTGTATTCCTTGGCGAAATTCACCGCCTCGATGGGAATGCCGATGGTGTCGGCCACGGAGACGGCATCGATCAGGTCCTGACGCGAGGAGCAGTATTCGCTGTCGTCATCGTCTTCCCAGTTCTTCATGAACAGGCCGACCACTTCATAACCCTGTTGTTTCAGCAGGAGCGCAGTGACCGAGGAATCCACGCCGCCGGACATGCCGACGACGACAGTGACTTTACGATTGCTTTTCACGATTGACCCCTCTCCCTCCGGGATAGCCAGCGAGTTGGCTGCGGTTTTTTGCAGCCTGGTCGAATGGCCAGTTGTTTTACCCAGAGGGTTCGGGTGAGGGAGTGCCCTTTACTCATAGTGGGTGATCAAATCCAGGGGGTAACGTTTACCCGCAAGATAGTCTTCCACGCAGCGCAGGATCAGCGGGCTGCGGTGGCGCGCTTGCGTGGCGCGAAGCTCGTCCAGCGTCATCCAGACGGCGCGCACAATGCCCTTGTCCAGTGCGCGTTCCGGGTGATGGGCGAGGATGCTGCCACCGAAGGCGAAACGCAGATAGGTGGTGTTGGATGCGGTGGAATGCCAGCGGTAGACGCCGATCAGGTATTCCGGCGCGAATTCATAGGCCGATTCTTCCAATGCTTCACGTACTGCGCCAGCAGGCAGGGTCTCGTTCGGTTCCCAGTGCCCGGCAGGCTGGTTGAACAAGAGGCCATGCGGAGTATGTTCTTCCACCAGTAAGAACTTGCCATCCAGTTCGAGGACGGCGGCGACGGTGGCATGTGGTTTCCAGATCATGGGGGGATTTTAAACGAAATAAAAAAGGCAGGGTCACCCCTGCCTTTTTGGAATGAAGCCAGATTACTTGGCAGCTGCGTCAGCGGCCTTGGCTTTCTTGGACTTCTTTGCTTTTTTTGCCTTTGCCTTGTGTGCTTTCTTGGCTGGCTTTGCTTCTTCCTTGGCGGCAGGAGCGGCGGCAGCAGCAGGAGCGGCGGCAGGGGCAGCAGCGTCAGCAGCAACGGCGGAGAAAGAAACCAGAGCGAATACGGCAGCGATCAGAGTGGACATCAGTTTCATTTGAGGCTCCATGAGTAGTTGATAAACGTTTATGACACTACTGTGTCGGAACCTATAACGCGGCTGGTTATCGTCGCGTTGACACAAATGCTGAATTTGGTGCCGGGGGGGGGACTCGAACCCCCACGCCCTCTCAGGCACCGGATTTTGAGTCCGGCACGTCTACCAGTTCCATCACCCCGGCAAAGGTGGATTCCCGTGCGGCACCGGATTCCGGCTGCGGCCACCGCCATGCGGTTTAACCTGCTGGGCAAGTCAGCCTGCGCAGACATGTCTCCAGAAGGAGACATGGTGAAGCCCGGCATACTGTCCGCCAGCCACATCACCCCGGCAAGGGAAGGGCGCGAATTATCCATGAAACGCCCCCCCTCATCAACTACAATGCGCGTTTTTCTTCCGGCATCCAGTGGATTTCCATGCGCACTGACGAATTCGACTTCATTCTGCCCGAGCGATTGATCGCCCAGCATCCGCCCGTCCGGCGCGGGGCGAGCCGTTTGTTGCAGGTGGGGAAGTCCGGCCTGCATGACCGCCGATTCGCTGATCTGCAGGGATTGGTGCGGGAGCATGATTTGCTGGTGCTGAACGATACGCGAGTATTGAAGGCCCGCCTGTTCGGCGAGAAGGAGAGTGGGGGCAAGGTCGAGGTACTGGTCGAGCGAGTGCTGGATGAGCATGACGTGCTGGCGCAAGTCCGCGTCAGCAAGGCACCCAAACCCGACAGCCGTTTGTTGCTGGCCGAAAAGCTGTGGGTACGGGTATTGGCGCGCGAAGGCGAGTTTTTTCGTTTGCGTTTTGAAGGGGGCGAGCCGGTATTTGCCCTGCTGGAGCGATATGGCCATTTGCCCCTGCCTCCTTATATTACCCATGCTGCCGAGGCGGAGGACGACGAACGCTATCAGACCGTGTTTGCGCGGGAACCCGGCGCTGTAGCGGCACCCACAGCCGGATTGCACTTCGGCGAGGAGATGCTGCAAGACCTGCGCGGCAAAGGCGTGAACATTGCCTTCGTGACCTTGCATGTGGGAGCGGGGACCTTCAAGCCGGTGCGGGCCGAACGGATTGAAGAGCATGTCATGCACAGCGAGCGCTACAGCATTCCGCAAGCTACGGCAGATTCCATCGCGACTGCAAGGGCCCGGGGCGGACGGGTCATCGCGGTGGGAACGACCAGCCTGCGTGCCCTGGAAAGCGCCGCGGCCGCCGGCGGGTTGGCCGCGGGGGCTGGCGAGACATCCATCTTCATCACGCCGGGATACCGTTTCAGGGTGGTCGATGTATTGCTCACCAATTTCCATCTGCCGAAATCCACCTTGCTGATGCTGGTGTGTGCTTTCGGAGGCATGGACAGGATGCTTGCGGCGTACCGTCATGCGGTGGAGCAGGAATACCGTTTCTTCAGCTATGGCGATGCGATGTTGATAGAGAGAGAACAATGAAATTCACCTTACACAACACTTCGGGTGCCGCCCGTCGCGGCACGCTGGATCTTGCGCACGGCAAGCTGGAGACGCCGGCCTTCATGCCGGTCGGCACTTATGGTACGGTCAAGGCGATGTCGCCGCTGGAACTGAAGGACATGGGCGCGCAGATCGTGCTCGGCAATACCTTCCATCTGTGGCTGCGCCCGGGGCTGGAGGTGATCGCCGCCCATGGCGGCCTGCATCGTTTCATGGGCTGGGACAGGCCCATCCTTACCGACTCGGGCGGTTTCCAGGTTTTCAGCCTCGGACCGCTGCGCAAGATCACCGGCGGCGGGGTGGAATTCAAATCGCCGGTCAATGGCGACAAATGCTTCCTCTCGCCGGAAGAGTCGATGCGCATCCAGCGCGTGCTGAATTCGGATATCGTGATGATCTTTGACGAATGCACGCCCTATCCGGCAGACGAGAAAGTGGCCGGGGAATCCATGCGCATGTCGCTGAGCTGGGCGGAACGCAGCAAACGGGCGCATGAGGGCAATCCCAATGCGCTGTTCGGCATCGTGCAGGGCGGCATGCATGAACATCTGCGCGACGAATCGCTGCGCGGTTTGATGGACATCGGCTTCGACGGTTTCGCCATCGGCGGTCTGTCAGTGGGCGAACCCAAAGAAGATATGCTGCGCATCCTGCAGCATACCGCGCCACAATTGCCGCAGGACAAGCCGCGCTACCTGATGGGCGTGGGGACGCCGGAAGACCTGGTGGATGCGGTGGGGCATGGCATCGACATGTTCGATTGCGTGATGCCCACGCGCAATGCGCGCAATGGCCATCTGTTTACGCGTTTCGGCGACGTGCGCATCAAGAATGCGCAATACCGGCTGGATACCCGGCCGCTGGATGCGGATTGCACGTGTTATACCTGCCGGAATTTCAGCCGCGCCTATCTGCATCACCTGCATCGTCTCAACGAAATACTCGGTGCGCGGCTGAACTCAATCCACAACCTGCATTACTACCAGGAGCTGATGGCAAACATGCGAGCAGCTATCGAACACGGCCGGTTTGCCGAATTCGCGGTCGGCTTCCGTCGGGCGCGGGCCGGTTTGTAGCTCCCCTGCGCTTGGCGGGTGCGTAGCAAGACAGTCATGTCTTCCGTGATAGAATGCCCGCCTTTGATTTTTGAACCCTATTTTTCGACAGGAGTGGTTATGATTTCTATCAGCGAGATGTTCATCAGCAACGCTTATGCGGACGGCGCAGCGGCGGCCCCGCAAGGCGGGGACCTCATGCAGTTCCTGCCTCTGGTCGCCCTGCTGGCCGTTTTCTATTTCCTCATCCTGCGTCCGCAGCAAAAGCGCGTCAAAGAGCAAAAAGCCATGATAGAGGCGTTGCAGAAGGGGGATGAAGTCGCCACCGTCGGCGGCGTGCTCGGGAAAGTCGTCAAGGTCGGCGAAGACAACGTGGCGATCGAGATCTCCGATAACGTCGTGGTCCAGGTGCAGAAAGCGGCAGTGCAGAACGTCCTGCCCAAGGGTACGATCAAGTCGATCTGAATCATTTCAACCATGCCGCAAATCAAGGTGTCGCAATGAACCGCTATCCGCTGTGGAAGAACCTGCTGGTATTGGCCGTACTGATGCTGGGCCTGGTGTATGCCTTGCCCAATCTGTATGGCGAGGCGCCGGCGGTGCAAGTGTTGCCGTTGCGTTCCAATCTGAAGGCTGACGCGGCCCTGATGGCGCGGGTGGAAACGGCGCTGAAGACGGCGCAACTGAATCCGCAAGCCATGTCGCTGGACGCCACCAGCGTCAAGGCGCGCTTCAACGACACTGATACTCAGATCAAGGCGAAAGATCTCCTGCATGCCCAGCTTGGCGACGACTATATGGTGGCGCTCAACCTGCTGGCACGCTCGCCGCAATGGCTGGCCGACCTGAATGCCTTGCCGATGTACCTAGGTCTGGACTTGCGCGGGGGGGTGCACTTTCTGCTGCAGATCGACATGAGAGCGGCGCTGGACAAAGCGCTGGAATCGGCCTCCAGCGATATTCGCAGCACTTTGCGTGAGGCGAACATTCCTTATTCTGGCGTCACCCGCGATGCCGGTTCGATCACCACCCGATTCCGCGATGCAGGCGCGCGCGGCAAAGGCGAGGATGAACTCAAGCAGCATTTCGGCGGGCTGGAATTCAGCGCACGCGAGGAAGGCGGCGAATACCTGCTGCTCGCTCATCTCAAACAGCAAGAGCAGATTCGGATACAGGAGTCGGCCGTGCAGCAGAACCTGGTGACATTGCGCAACCGCGTGAATGAACTGGGTGTGGCCGAGCCGGTGATCCAGCAACAAGGAGCCGACCGCATCGTGGTGCAGTTGCCGGGCGTGCAGGATACCGCGCGCGCCAAGGATATCCTGGGGCGTACCGCCACGCTGGAAGTGCGTCTGGTGGATGACGAGCACCATTATGCCGAGGGCGGGATCATTCCATTCGGCACCGAGGTCTTCAAGGATCGCGACGGCACCCCGCTGCTGGTGAAGAAATCCGTGATCCTGACCGGCGAGCGCATCAACGATGCTCAACCCGGTTTTGACAGCCGCAGCAACGAACCTGCCGTGCATATCAATCTGGATGCGGTCGGTGCGCGCAAGTTCAAGGAAGCGACGCGCGAGAACGTGGGCAAGCGCATGGCCATCATCCTGTTCGAGAAGGGGAAGGGTGAGATCGTCACTGCGCCGGTGATCCGCGAAGAGATCGGCGGCGGCCGTGTGCAGATCAGCGGCAAGATGAACACCGAGGAGGCGAAGGATACTTCGTTGCTGCTGCGTGCCGGTGCGCTGGCCGCGCCGATGGAGATCGTCGAGGAGCGTACCGTCGGCCCGAGCCTGGGGGCGGACAATATCAAACGCGGTTTCGATTCCACCAAGATCGGTTTCATCGCCATCGCCGCATTCATGATCGTCTATTACCTGATGTTCGGTACGGTGTCAGTGCTGGCATTGGGCGCCAACCTGCTGCTGCTGGTTGCCCTGCTGTCCATGTTGCAGGCCACGCTCACTTTGCCCGGCATGGCGGGCATCGCGCTGACGCTGGGGATGGCGATCGACGCCAACGTGCTGATCAACGAGCGCATTCGCGAAGAGCTGCGCAACGGCGTGCCGCCGCAAACCGCGATCCATGCCGGCTACGAAAACGCTTTTGCCACGATCCTGGATTCCAATATCACCACGCTGATTGCCGGCATCGCCCTGTTCATGTTCGGTTCCGGCCCGATCAAGGGTTTTGCTGTGGTGTTGTGCCTGGGCATCCTGACTTCGATGTTCAGTGCGGTGCTGGTGTCGCGCGCGCTGGTGAACCTGATTTATGGCCGCAAGGTGCGTTTGAACAAGGTCGCGATAGGCTAGTCCGCTCGCGTAGCGAGACGCATAAGGGAATTAAGACATGGAATTCTTCCGTATCAAAAAAGACATCCCGTTCATGAGCTATGGACGTTACACCACGACCATTTCGCTCGTGACTTTCCTGTTTGCGGTGTTCTTCCTGGCTACCAGAGGATTGAACTTTGGCGTCGACTTCACCGGCGGGACGGTGATGGAGGTACATTACGCCCAATCGGCCGATCTGGACAAAGTGCGCAACCAGTTGCGCGGCATCGGCCTGAACGATGCGCTGGTACAGAACTTCGGTTCCAGCCAGGATGTGCTGGTGCAGATTCCGCTCAAGCAGAACAAGGCCGGCGCCAAACTTTCCGAACAGGTAATGGATGCCCTGCATCAGCAGGATGCGAATGTCGAATTGCGTCGCGTCGAGTTCGTCGGACCGCAAGTCGGCAAGGATCTGGTCGATAATGGTGCCATGGCCCTGTTGCTGGTCAGCCTGGGCATCGTCGGCTATCTGTGGATACGGTTCGAATGGAAATTCGGCCTGGCGGCGATCATCGCCAACCTGCACGATGTGGTCATCATTCTCGGTTTCTTCGCTTTCTTCCAGTGGGAGTTCTCGCTCTCCGTGCTGGCAGCGGTACTGGCGGTGCTCGGCTATTCGGTGAACGAATCGGTGGTGGTGTTCGACCGGATTCGCGAGAACTTCCGCAAGATGCGCAAGACCGAGGTCGCCGTGATCATCGACAACGCCATTACCCGTACCATGTCGCGTACCGTCATCACCCACGGCTGCACGCAGATCATGGTGACCTCCATGCTGTTCCTCGGCGGCGAAACGTTGCACTATTTCGCGCTGGCGCTGACCATCGGCATCCTGTTCAGTATCTATTCCTCGGTGCTGGTCGCCAGCCCGCTGCTGATGATGTTCGGCGTGTCGCGCGAAGATTTCATCAAGCCGGAAAAGACCGAAGCAGAAGAAGTGCTGCCGTAAGCAAGGGAGCCGATTTTGCTCGACATCATCTTGCACCTGGATGCGCACCTGCTGGCACTGGTGCATGACTATGGCATATGGGTTTATGCCATCCTGTTCGCCATCATCTTCTCCGAAACCGGGCTGGTGGTTGCTCCCTTCCTGCCGGGCGATTCGCTGCTGTTCGTGACGGGAGCCTTGTGCGGCATGGGCTCGCTCGAACTGCACATCCTGCTGCCTTTGCTGGTACTGGCTGCTTTCGGCGGGGATAACACCAATTACTGGATCGGGCGCCTGCTGGGACTGCGGCTGCTCAACAGTTCCGGTCAGCGCTTCATCAGGCATGAGCATCTGGAGAAGACGCGCCATTTCTATGCAAGGCATGGCGGAAAAACCATCATCTTCGCGCGCTTTCTACCCATCGTTCGCACCTTCGCACCGTTCGTGGCAGGTATCGGCACCATGCGCTATCGTCTGTTCATGGTGTTCAGCGTGCTGGGGAGTCTGGCGTGGATCGGCAGTCTGACGCTGGCGGGTTACTTCTTCGGCAACATCCCCGTGATCAAGAACAACCTCACCTTGATGATCGTTGCCATCATCTTCATTTCCTTCGTTCCGGCTATCTTCGAATTTTTCCGGCAGCGCCGCGGCGCGAACTAGGCGCAGGCCGGGAGCGTGCGCCTCCCGCGCAATTTTTCCGCATCCCAATGAGTTATTGCCCAATCCAGCAGCATCGCCACGCTGCTTGCGGCAGTTTTATCCGGCGGACGTTGCTGCAAGAAGTCGAGTACCTGCATCAACGTTGCGATGGGGTGTGAAACATCCACCGGTGCAGCCAGAGTCTGCTTGCTCAATTTCTCCCCGGCCGCGTTCACCGCGACAGGCAGATGCATGTATTGGGGGGTAGGTAGCCCAAGCAGGTGCTGCAAATGTATCTGGCGCGCAGTGGACGCCAGCAGGTCGGCGCCACGCACAATGTGGGTGATGCCCTGGAACGCATCGTCCACCACTACCGCGAGTTGATAGGCGAACAGGCCGTCGGCACGCTTTACCACGAAATCGCCGATCTGGCGTTCAAGGTGCTGGGACTGGAAGCCCTGCAATCCGTCATTGAATCCGATCGCATCATTGTTCGTCCGCACCCGCCATGCGCGAGCTGTGCGGCCGGCAGGGATGCCGTGGCGACAGGTGCCGGGGTAGACCGGTCCCTCGATGCCGTTCAGCGCGGAATCGGCGATCTCCTTGCGCGTGCAGCTGCAGGGGTATGCCGCGCCGGAGGTGCGCAACTGCTGAAGTGCCGCGTCATAGGCCGCCGTGCGCTGGCTCTGGTACAGGGCGGGTTCATCGCTGTGCAGGCCGAATGCATCCAGCGCGCGCAGGATGTCATCCGCCGCGCCCGGTATGCAACGCGGCGCATCGAGATCCTCCATGCGCACCAGCCAGGTGCCGTGGTTACGTTTTGCGTCGAGATAGCTGCCGACTGCGGCGACGAGCGAGCCGAAATGCAGGGGACCGGTGGGGGAGGGGGCGAAGCGCCCCCGGTAACCGGAATCAGGCAGGGACGGCTTCCTCTTCAAACTCCAGCACCACCTTGCCGTCTTTCACATCCACGGTGACCTTGCCGCCGTTCGCCAGTTTGCCGAACAGCAGTTCGTCGGCCAGCGCGGAGCGGATGGTGTCCTGGATCAACCGCGCCATCGGGCGGGCGCCCATCAGCGGGTCGAAACCGTGTTCGGCCAGGTAGTCCTTGAGCGCATCGGTGAACAGCGCGTCCACTTTCTTTTCGTGCAACTGCTCTTCCAGCTGCATGAGGAATTTGTCCACCACGCGCAGAATGATCTCCTTCGACAATGGCGCGAACGAGACAATGGCATCCAGGCGGTTGCGGAATTCGGGCGTGAACAGGCGCTTGATGTCGACCATTTCGTCGCCGGCGGAAGAGACGCTGGTGAAACCCATCTGCGTCTTGTTCAGGGCTTCCGCTCCCGCATTGGTGGTCATGATGATGACCACGTTGCGGAAATCGGCCTTGCGTCCGTTGTTGTCGGTGAGCGTGCCGTGATCCATCACCTGCAGCAGGATGTTGAAGATGTCCGGGTGAGCCTTTTCGATCTCGTCCAGCAGCAGCACGCAATGGGGCTGCTTGGTGATGGCTTCGGTAAGCAGACCGCCCTGGTCGAAGCCGACGTAGCCGGGCGGCGCACCGATCAGGCGCGAGACGGCATGGCGTTCCATATACTCGGACATGTCGAAACGATGTATCGGCATGCCCATGCTGTAGGCGAGCTGGCGCGCGACTTCGGTCTTGCCAACGCCAGTGGGGCCGGAGAACAGGAAGCTGCCGATGGGTTTCTGCGGGTTGCCGAGGCCGCTGCGCGACATCTTGATGGCGCGGGCCAGTGCGTCGATTGCCTTGTCCTGCCCGAACACGGTGGCTTTCAGGTCGCGGTCGAGGTTCTTCAGCGCATTGCGGTCGTCGTGCGATACCGTGCGCGCCGGGATGCGGGCGATCTTGGCGATGATCTCCTCGATCTCGTGCTTGCCGACGACTTTCTTCTGCTTCGACTTGGGCAGGATGCGTTGCGCCGCACCCGCCTCGTCCAATACGTCGATCGCCTTGTCCGGAAGATGGCGGTCGTTGATATAACGCGCAGAAAGCTCGGCGGCGCTGGTGATGGCGGCTGAGCTGAACTTGATGCTGTGATGCTCTTCGAAGCGCGACTTCAGTCCTTTCAATATCTCGATAGTCTGTTCGACCGAGGGCTCGGAGACATCGATCTTCTGGAAGCGACGCGACAGGGCGGAGTCTTTTTCGAAGATGCCGCGATATTCCTGATAGGTGGTGGCGCCGATGCATTTCAGCTGCCCCCCCGATAACGCAGGCTTGAGCAGATTGGACGCATCCATGGTGCCGCCGGACGCGGCACCTGCGCCGATAAGCGTGTGGATCTCGTCGATGAACAACACCGCGTTCGGCGCGTCCTTCAATTCCTTCAGTACCGCTTTGAGGCGCTGCTCGAAGTCGCCGCGGTATTTGGTGCCGGCCAGCAAAGCCCCCATATCCAAAGCATAGACATGTGCGTCTTTCAGGATGTCGGGCACTTCGCCTTCGACGATGTTACGCGCCAGGCCTTCGGCGATAGCGGTCTTGCCGACGCCCGCTTCGCCGACCAGCAAGGGATTGTTCTTGCGGCGACGGCACAAAGTCTGGATCACACGCTCCAGCTCCATGCCGCGTCCGATCAAGGGGTCGACCTTGCCTGCCAGGGCGTGAGCATTGAGGTCTAACGTGTAATTCTTGAGTGCGCTGTCGTTGCTGCCTTCTTGCTCGGCATCGGCTTCGTTCGCTGTCTTCTGCGTCGAAGGCTGTATTTCGGCGGTCTTGTTGATGCCGTGCGCTATATAGTTCACCACGTCGAGGCGGGTGATGGCGCGCTGGTTGAGGAAATAGACGGCGTGCGATTCCTTCTCGCCGAACAGTGCCACAAGGATGTTCGCTCCGGTTACTTCCTTTTTATTGGTGGATTGCACATGCAGGATGGCACGCTGGATCACACGCTGGAAGCCGACAGTAGGCTGCGTGTCCACCTCTCCCGTGCCGGGTACCACCGGAGTGTGGGTTTCGATGTGTTGCACCAGCACCGCGCGCAATTCCTCGATATCCGCGCCACAGGCACGCAACACATGCGCGGCCGATGGATTGTCCAGCATGGCGAGTAACAGGTGCTCGACCGTGATGAACTCGTGCCGTTTCTGACGGGCCTCGACAAATGCCAGATGCAGGCTGACTTCCAGTTCTTGCGCAATCATTTAGTTTTCCTCCGTTTGGCATCGTAAAGGATGCCCATGTTGCTTTGCAAACGCCGATACCTGAGATACCTTGGTTTCAGCGATGTCTTTCGGGTAAACGCCGCATACGGCCGAACCCTCATTATGTATTTGGAGCATGACTTGCGTCGCTCGTTCCTGTCCCATCGAAAAAAAAGTCTTCAATACGTCAATGACGAACTCCATGGTGGTGAAATCGTCGTTCAGCAGGATCACCTTGTACAGCTTGGGCGGCTTGGTTTTGCTGCGCTCCAGCAGGTTTACGTTTTCTTGCTTGGTTGCCATCGTTCGCTATTCTCACCCTATGTTCAGATGCATATTTGACGATTAGCTCGGGTTTTTCAAGTCAATTCGACAATATTTTGTATTTAGCCCTTGACGTTATAAGTTCAAGTGGGGTAAAAAGCGCTCGGGTGTTTGAATCAAAGTATCTGCAGTGCTGGTTTTGCCATGTGCGGTCCCATTTGCGATCTTGGAATTCAAACAATTTGACGGGATTTCCACCCGTCGTTTTTTGTAAGGAAGCAAAGCATGGCAAACGGTACTGTTAAGTGGTTCAACGACGCAAAGGGTTTCGGTTTCATTACTCCCGATGATGGCAGCGAAGACTTGTTCGCACATTTCTCCGCGATCAACATGAGCGGCTTCAAGTCCCTCAAAGAAGGCCAGAAGGTCTCTTTCGAAGTGGTGCAGGGCCCAAAGGGTAAGCAAGCTTCCAACATTCAAGCCGCCTAATTAGCGGTTTTTTTGTTGCTGTAAAAAGCCTGCCGTGCAAGCGGCAGGCTTTTTTTCATGTGGCGGTCCAAGGGGCGATGAATATGCCGCCCCCCGATCAGAGGGCACTCAAGGCTGTATTGAACGTTGCGCTTGGCCGCATCGCCTGCGAGGTCTTGCCAAGGTCCGGATGGTAATAGCCGCCCATATCGACCGGTTTTCCTTGCACCAACAGCAGTTCCCGCTCGATCTTGGCCTCGTTGTCGGTCAATGTCTGCGCCAGTGGAGCAAACTTCACGCGCAGTTCCTTGTCGATGGCCTGTGCGGCCAAGGCCTGCGCCCAGTACAGGGCGAGGTAGAAATGGCTGCCGCGGTTGTCGATCTCGCCGACCTTGCGGGCGGGCGACTTGTCGTTGTCGAGGATCTTGCCTATTGCCTGATCCAGCGTATCTGCCAGCACCTGCGCTTTGGCGTTCTTGAAGGTCTGCGCCAGATGTTCCAGCGATACACCCAGCGCGAGGAACTCGCCCAGGGAGTCCCAGCGCAGGTAGCCCTCCTGCTGGAACTGCTGCACATGCTTGGGGGCCGAACCGCCCGCGCCGGTTTCAAACATGCCGCCGCCGTTCATCAACGGTACGATGGAAAGCATCTTGGCGCTGGTGTTGAGTTCCAGGATGGGGAACAGGTCGGTGAGGTAGTCGCGTAATACATTTCCGGTGACGGAGATGGTGTCCAGCCCCTTGCGGGCACGTGCCAGCGTGGCACGGCATGCGTCCCCCGGCTCCATGATCTTGATGTCCAGTCCGGTGGTGTCGTGATCCTTGAGGTATTTCTCCACCTTGGCGATGATTTGCGCATCGTGTCCACGATTCTTGTCCAGCCAGAAGATGGCGGGCGTCTGGGACAGGCGTGCGCGCGTGACGGCGAGCTTCACCCAATCCTGAATGGGCGCATCCTTGGTCTGGCAGGCCCGGAAAATGTCGCCCTGTTCAACGTTCTGCTGCAGCAAGGTCATGCCGGTTGCATCCACGATGCGTACCACGCCGTCGCCGGTGATCTCGAAAGTCTTGTCGTGCGAACCGTATTCCTCGGCTTTCTGCGCCATCAGGCCGACGTTGGGCACACTGCCCATCGTGGCGGGGTCGAGCGCGCCGTTCTTCTTGCAGTCTTCTACCGTGGCGACATACACGCCTGCGTAACAACGGTCCGGGATCATGGCCAGCGTATCATATGGCTTGCCGTCGGCTCCCCACATCTTGCCGCCGTCGCGGATCATCGGCGGCATGGACGCATCGATGATCACGTCCGAAGGCACGTGCAGGTTGGTGATGCCCTTGTCTGAATTTACCATTGCCAGCGCCGGCCCGTTGTGGAAGCAATCGGCGATGTCGGCTACGAGTGCTGCGCGTTGGGCTTCTGGCAAGGCGAATACCTTCGCTTCCATGTCGCCAAAACCGTTGTTGACGTTGACGCCCATTTTCTTGAGCTGCGCGCCATGTTTGTCGAACACCTTCTGGAAGAACACGGAAACGGCATGCCCGAACATGATGGGGTCGGACACTTTCATCATGGTGGCTTTCAAGTGCAGCGACAGCAGCACATCCTCCTTCTTCGCCGCAGCGATCTGCTCTGCGTAGAACTGGCGCAGCGCGCGGCGGCTCATCACGGCGGCGTCGATGATCTCGCCTGCCTTGAGTGCCAAATTGTCCTTGAGCAGGGTGACCTTGCCGTTTTTGTCCACGAATTCGATGCGGGTGCTGGTGGCTTCCGGTACCGTCACGGATTTTTCGCTGCCGTAGAAATCGCCGTTGTTCATGTGTGCCACGCGGGTCCTGGAGTCGGGAGTCCACTTGCCCATGCGATGCGGATGCTTGCGCGCGTATTGCTTGACCGAGGCTGCAGCGCGGCGGTCCGAGTTGCCTTCGCGCAGCACCGGGTTCACCGCGCTGCCGAGCACCTTGCTGTAACGCGTTTTGATTTCCTTCTCGGCGTCCGTTTTCGGGTTCTCTGGGTAGTCCGGCACTTTGAAACCCTGTGACTGTAATTCCCTGATTGCAGCCTTCAACTGCGGGACCGATGCGCTAATATTCGGCAGCTTGATGATGTTCGCTTCCGGCTTCAGGGTCAGTGCCCCAAGTTCGCCCAGTCCGTCCGCGACCCTCTGGGCGGCAGACAGATGTTCGGGAAAGCTGGCGAGGATACGCCCGGCGAGCGAGATGTCGCTGGTTTCGACGACGACGCCGGCCGCCTTGGTGAAGGCCTGTATGATAGGCAACAGGGAGTAGGTTGCCAGTCTCGGTGCTTCGTCGGTCAGGGTATAGATGATCTTTGGGGTCGTCATGATGTTCTTGGAAATGGGTAAGAAATTATTAAATGAGTCGCATCCTGTTGTTCAATAAACCCTATGGCGTGATCTGCCAATTCAGCCGTGACGGGATGCACCCGACGCTGGCCGATTATATCGCCGTTCCCGGGGTTTATCCCGCGGGTCGTCTCGATACCGACAGCGAAGGCCTGCTGCTGCTCACCGACGACGGCAAGTTGCAGCACCGCATCACTGATCCGAAGCACAAGCTGCCCAAGACCTATTGGGTGCAGGTGGAAGGTATTCCCGGCGCGGCGGCATTGGAGCAGTTGCGATGCGGTGTGCAGCTCAATGACGGGATGACCTTGCCTGCGGAGGTGCGGGCGATGGATGAACCTGCGGGCGTGTGGCAGCGGGATCCGCCCGTGCGCTTCCGCAAGAACGTTCCGACCAGCTGGATTGCGCTCACCATTCGCGAAGGGCGAAACCGCCAGGTGCGGCGCATGACCGCAGCGGCCGGATTTCCCACCCTCCGACTGATCCGATACTCGATCGGCGACTGGTCGCTGGATCGGGTGGCACCCGGAAAATGGTTGAGCATGGATATCTAAACCCATACTTATGATATGGATTACGGATGTCAGCCCGCCGTCAGTGGCTGTCCGGCTGTCGTCGAACTTGCGTGTTGTTTACGCATGTCGTTATTTCCCTGAAAGCAAGTGGTTATGCGCCTTTCGAGCCAATCGAGCCTCATGGCACGGTTGTTGCGATGAATACCGGTGAAGTTCCTGGAGGTGCAGGAACGCTTTCAAGGATGGCGCATGAAACCAGTTTGGCTCGGCATTGTTTTTTTCATCATATACGGCCTGTTCTCGATGAAGAGCCAGGCATCGGAAAATGTTCCATTCGTGGGCGCAGCCTGCGGCGCGAACGGTCTTAGCTGGAGCGCACCCGGCCAGGGCAGATAGATGCGCAAGATAATCGTTGCGGCAGGCACGCATTCCGAGGCCATCCACATGGCGCCACTGCTGCTGCGTCTGCAATCCTTGCCTTCGATACAGGTCAGCGTTTGTGTTGCGGCGCAGCATCGTCATGCGGTACTCCAGGCATTCGGCAGCTTTGGCATCGAGTGCGGCAATACGATCGTGTGCGAACAGGGGCCGGAGACTGGCAGATCGCACCCGCTCGATTCCCTGCTCGAGCAACATAAGCCGGACTGCGTGCTGATCCATGGCGACGCCAGGATGGCCGCCGGGTCGAGCTATCTGCAGCTTCCCGCAGGCGGGCATGCGGGGGTGTGCATGCACGAACTGCGCTATGCAGTTCGGGAAAATGCAAATGACGGCGCGGTCGAACTGGCAGGAAGCAACTATTTCGTCCCCACGGAGTTGTTGCGCGGCGAACTGCTGGCAAAGGGCGTCGCAGCCGAAAAGATATTCCTGACCGACAGCATCGCCGTCGATGCCATGTTGTTGGTGGCCGAACGCATTCGTCGCGACGACGCGCTGAGGGCGGGGTTGGCGGCGGCATTCCCCTTTCTTGATCCGGGCAGGCGCCTGATCCTCGTCAATGCCCCGCACTACGACAATTCCGATACCAGGCTGGAAAGCATCTGCCGTGCCTTAAAGAGGCTGGCCGTGCGTACCGATGTGCAGCTGGTCTATCAGTCTGGGCACGATGCGAGGACAAGCAGTCACGCACGTGGCATTTTTGCCAATCATCCCGGCATCGTATTCGTTGAAGCGCAGGATTACCTGCATTCCGTCTACCTGCTGCAGGCGGCCTACCTTATTCTGACCGATCTGGACGATACCCTGAGGGGGGCGCTGTCGCTGGGAAAGCCTGTGCTGGTGCTGCGCGATATTTCGGAACGCCCCGCGACTGTCGATGCCGGTACTGTCCGGTTGGTGGGATGCGAGACGGAGCGCATTCAGCGGGAATGCAGCATGTTCCTGGACGATCCATCCTATTACCGCGCCTTTTCAGCCCACCGGAATCCGTTCGGGGATGGCCATGCCAGCCAGCGCATCGTGGAGACATTGTTGCGATAAAGCAGCTTCTTGGAATGAGGGGGCACAGGGTATAATGCGCGCCTTTCAAATATAGGAGCTGGTTATGCCTATTTACGAATATCGTTGCAGCAGTTGTGGCGTGCAAAAGGATGTCATGCAGAAGTTCAGCGAAGCGCCGCTGACGAAATGTCCGGAGTGCGGCCAGGAAACCTTCGCCAAACAGCTGAGCGCGGCCGGTTTCCAGCTCAAGGGCAACGGCTATTACGCCACCGACTTCAAAAACAAGCCGAGCCAGTGTGAAACCTCGCCTTGTGCGACTTGCCCGTCTGCAGGTGCCCATTCGTGAAGAAATACCTGTTGACCGGGTTGCTGGTATGGGTCCCCCTCGGGATCACCCTGTGGGTATTGAATCTCATCATCGGCACCCTGGACCAGACGCTGGGCCTGCTGCCGTCGCACTGGCGTCCGGAGGCGTTGCTCGGCGTGCATATCCCCGGTTTGGGCGTCATCCTGACGGCGCTGGTGGTGCTGATCACCGGTTTGCTGGTGCGCAACGTGTTCGGCCAGCGATTGTTGCGCTACTGGGACGGACTGCTGCGCCGCATTCCCTTCGTCAACGCCATCTATAACAGCGTCAAGCAGGTCAGCGATACGCTGTTGTCCGAAAGCGGCAATGCGTTCGGCAAGGTGTTGCTGGTGCGCTATCCGCATGCGGAATCCTGGTCGCTGGCCTTCCAGACCAGCGTGCCGGGAGAGGTGACGCGTGTGCTGGAAGGCGACGAATACGTCGGTGTTTTCGTGCCGACCACGCCCAGCCCGGTCAACGGTTTTTACTTCTACGTCAGGAAATCCGAGACTGTCGAACTGGATATCAGCGTGGATGCGGCGTTCAAGGCCATCATTTCGATGGGCGTGGTGACCACGCCCGATGCCGCGGCCAGGATCGCCGGCGCCAATTAGTTTTTCATTTGTAATTCCCTGCCCAACTGTATTTCATCATGCGAACTCACTACTGCGGACAACTCAACGTTACCAACCTCGGCCAGACCGTCACCCTGTGCGGCTGGGCACATCGCCGCCGCGACCACGGCGGAGTGATCTTCATCGACCTGCGCGACCGCGAAGGTCTGGCGCAGGTGGTGTGCGACCCTGATCGCGCCGAGATGTTTGCCATCGCCGAATCGGTGCGCAACGAATTCGTGCTGAAGATTACCGGGCGCGTGCGCCGCCGTCCCGAAGGCACCGAGAACAAGAACATCCCCAGCGGTGAAGTCGAAATCCTGTGCCATGAAATCGAAGTGCTGAACGTCTCGGTCACGCCGCCGTTCCAGCTGGACGACGAGAACCTGTCCGAGAACGTGCGCCTGACCCACCGCGTGATCGACCTGCGCCGTCCGCAGATGCAGCACAACATGATGCTGCGCTACAAGACCGCGCGCGCGTTTCGCCGCTTCCTCGACGACAAGGGCTTCATCGACATCGAGACGCCGATGCTGACCAAGTCCACGCCGGAAGGTGCCCGCGACTATCTGGTGCCGTCGCGCGTGCATGCGGGCGAGTTCTTCGCGCTGCCGCAATCGCCGCAGCTGTTCAAGCAGATGCTGATGGTGGCAGGCTTCGACCGTTACTACCAGATCACCAAGTGTTTCCGCGACGAAGACCTGCGCGCCGACCGCCAGCCCGAATTCACCCAGGTGGATATCGAGACATCCTTCCTGACCGAAGAGCAGATCATGGTGATGATGGAAGAGATGATCCGCACCGTGTTCAAGGAAGTGCTGAACGTGGCGCTGCCCAACCCGTTCCCGCGCATGACCTATGCCGAGGCGATGGGCCGTTTCGGTTCGGACAAGCCGGACATGCGCGTGACGCTGGAAATCACCGAGGTGACCGACGCGGTGAAAGACGTCGCGTTCAAGGTGTTCGCCGGTGTGGCGAATTCCGACAATGGCCGCGTGGCAGCATTGCGCGTGCCGAACGGCGGCACATTCTCGCGCGGCGAGATCGACGAATACACCAAGTTCGTCGGCATCTACGGCGCCAAGGGGCTGGCCTACATCAAGGTCAACGACATTACGCAACTGAACGAAAGCGGCCTGCAGTCGCCCATCGTCAAGAACATCCATGAGCAGGCGCTGAAGACCATCATCGAACGCACCGGTGCACAGAATGGCGACATCATCTTCTTCGGCGCCGACAAGGCCAAGATCGTCAACGATGCCTTAGGGGCATTGCGCAGCAAGATCGGCCACGAAAAGGGCTACACCAACGGCAAGGCATGGGAGCCGCTGTGGGTGGTGGATTTCCCCATGTTTGAATACGACGACGAAGCCAAGCGCTGGAACGCCTGCCATCATCCGTTCACTGCGCCCAAGGATGAGCATCTGCAATTCCTCGAAACCGATCCGGGCAAGTGCCTGGCCAAGGCCTACGACCTCGCCCTCAACGGATGGGAAATCGGCGGCGGCTCGGTGCGTATCCACAAGGAAGCCGTGCAGAGCCAGGTGTTCCGCGCGCTCAACATCGGCGCGGAAGAAGCCCAGCTCAAGTTCGGCTTCCTGCTCGACGCGCTGCAATACGGCGCGCCTCCGCACGGCGGTCTGGCCTTCGGCCTGGATCGCATCGTCACCATGATGACCGGTGCCGAGTCCATCCGCGACGTGATCGCCTTCCCCAAGACCCAGCGTGCCCAGTGCCTGCTGACGCAGGCACCGTCGGCGGTGGACGAGAAGCAGTTGCGCGAACTGCATATCCGCCTGCGCCAGCCCGCGCCGACCGAGGCAGCCAAGGAATAATATGCGGCGTGCAGTACAAGCACGGTGGTGGCTGTTCATCGGCTTGCTGCTGTGCTTGCCGCCGTTTGCCCAGGCGCGCAGCCATCATTCGCATGTTGCCGATGCAGGCCCGGCCATCTCCGTCGCCGATCTGCCGCCGGAAGCGCGCACGACCTGGCGGCTTATCCGGCATGGAGGCGACTTCCCCTATCGGCGCGACGGCGTGGTGTTCGGCAACTACGAGCATGTGCTGCCACAACGTCCGCGCGGCTATTACCACGAATACACCGTGAAAACGCCGGGTGCGCGCGATCGCGGGGCACGGCGCATCGTGTGCGGTGTGGTGCCCGAATGCTATTACACCGACAATCATTACCGCACTTTCCGCCGTATCGAGGAGTAAACGTGAACGATTTGTGCAAACGATTGCAGAATGTGAGCGAGGCCGGCGTGTATCGGCTCAATTGCGCGACTGACGATCTGCGCAAGAATGCGGCAGATTGCGGCTATGTCATGTTTGAGGCGAATCTGGCCGGTGCGCACGGCAAGGGAGAGGTGCTGGCCGAACTGGCGCGAGTGATTGCTGCGCCAGACTGGTTCGGTCACAACTGGGATGCGCTGGCCGACGCGCTGGGGGATCTCTCCTGGAAGGCGGCGCCGGGCTACGTGCTGGTCTTGCATGGCGAGGGCGCGAGCGAAGAGATGCTGAACGACATTCTCGATGCCACCGTATCGTTCTGGAAGCGGCAGAACAAGCCATTCTGGGTGTTCTTCGCCTGATGCCGCAATACAAACAGCCGATCTCCGCGCTCATCGTCATTTACACCCGGGCGCTTGAGGTGCTGCTGCTGGAGCGCGCTGATTTCCCGGGTTACTGGCAATCCGTGACGGGCAGCCGGGACGGCGAGGAGTCCCTGCGCGAGACCGCTATCCGCGAGGTGGGCGAGGAAACCGGCCTGGATGCAACGCGTTATGTGTTGACGGACTGGCAGATGCAGAACGTGTACGATATCTATCCGCAGTGGCTGCACCGCTATCCCCCCGGTACCACTCACAACACCGAACATGTGTTCGGCTTGCAACTCCCGCAGCCAGTCGCAGTCCAACTCGCGCCACGCGAACATCTGAGCTACCAATGGTTGCCTTGGGATGCGGCGGCAGACAAGGTGTTTTCGCCGAGCAACCGTGAGGCGATCCTGCAATTACCGGAAAGGGCAAAGCATGTCCGATAACGTCATCTCCATCGCCTATGAGCATCCCGATGCTGCGCAGACCGGTTGCAGCACTGCGCATGCCTGGGCGAAGAAGCCGCGCGAGCCTGGGGCCGGCGAGAAGGTCGAACTGATCGCACGCATCAAGCGCCTGCTGAAGGAACAGGACGCCGTGCTGGTGGCGCATTACTACGTGCACCCGGACCTGCAGGATCTGGCGGAACAGACCGGCGGCATTGTGTCCGACTCGCTCGACATGGCCAACTTCGGCCACCAGCATCCGGCCAGGACCATCGTCGTGGCGGGCGTGCGTTTCATGGGCGAGACGGCCAAGATACTCAATCCCGAAAAGCGCGTGCTGATGCCCGACCTCGAAGCCGAATGCTCGCTCGACCTCGGCTGTCCCATCGAAGAATTCGCCCCATTCTGCGACGCGCATCCAGACCGCGTGGTGGTGGTGTACGCCAATACCAGCGCTGCAGTGAAAGCGCGCGCCGACTGGATGGTGACCAGCTCCATCGCCTTGCCGGTGGTGAAGCACCTCAAGGAGCAGGGCCGGAAGGTATTGTGGGCGCCGGATCGGCATCTGGGCAGCTACGTGCAGGAACAGACCGGTGCCGACATGCTGCTGTGGCAGGGTTCGTGCATCGTGCACGACGAATACAAGGCCAGGGAACTGCAGGAGCTCAAGACGCAACACCCCGGTGCGCAGGTACTGGTGCATCCAGAATCGCCGCGCGCCGTGGTGAAGCTGGCCGACGTGGTCGGCTCCACCACGCAGCTGATCCGGGCCGCGCAGCATTCCGCCGCCAGTGAATTCATCGTCGCCACCGACAACGGCATCCTGCACAAGATGCGTACCCTGTGTCCGGACAAGCTCTTCCTCGAAGCACCCACCGCCGGTGTCGGCGCGAACTGCACCAGCTGCAGCCATTGCCCGTGGATGGCGATGAACGGCTTGCTGAATCTGGCAGAGGTGCTGGAAACCGGCAACAACGAGATTCATGTCGATCCCGCCATCATCCCGCGCGCGGTGCAGCCCATCAAGCGCATGCTGGACTTCGCCAGGCAGATCAATCTGCCGACGCGCGGGATAGGTAACGCGTGAAGACCTGGCCGCTTCCGGCCAAAGATACACTGTCGCATCTGCACTTCATCCGGCTCAATCGCGTCCCGGCCACATCCATTCGCCATGACTATCCAGTCCGATTGGCATATGGTACTTTTCTTGTGTCCAGGATCGGCATGCCGGTGATTGCAGGGCACAATATCGGAAGTCGGGAAACTCATGAAGCCTGTCAAAGATGATTGCGGCAGTTACACTATCCCTTCGCTCCGCCGATGGCGAGTGATGGAGGTCGTTACGCAAAATGGGACGTCCAGCCGCCATGTTTATGGGCATGACATAACGAACGACACGGATCGCGCATCTACCAGTATCGAAGAATTCAATCGGGAGGCGATGACCGTCACCACTCACAGCGGCAGCATATACAAGCTGCTGGGTGTGCCGGGTCGTTCTCGCGGAGGAGCGAAAGTCTGGAAAGAGTGGTGCGGCAAGCATAACGTCGTTTCGGAAAACGACGTAACCGACGAATACTTCAGCGTCGATAAGCTGTTCACCCAGATTAACGAAGAGCTCTATGCCGGGCTGCAGGAATTGGCCGACTCGACTTTTCCCAAGCGCTGCGAAAGTTGCGGTCGGGAATATCGCAATGCCGCCGAATTTCTTGCAGCCACCCGGCCTGTGCATCCCGATTCCAGCGGGTTGAAGCCGCACGACGACGGTCAAATGATCGTGGATCTGTTTCGCAATTGCGTTTGCGGTTCGACCCTGCTCGAAAGCTTTGGAAATCGGCGCGACCTGGGCGAATATGGCGTCAAACGCCGCATGCGATTTGAGGATATGGTCGGCAAACTGGTTGCGAAGGGCTGCAGGGAAGAAATAATACGAAGCGAACTGCTCAAGCTCATGCGTGGGCAACCCAATGATGTGATCAGGCTGGCAAAGCGCAGGAATGCCGGAAGTCGTTAGCAGACTGAAGGCAATTTTGGAAAGCCGTAATAGGATACGACTCTGGGCAATTCCCTTTCCCAATATGGGCCGTGGCGGCTGCCGTCAACGATGACGGCAAATCACTTAAACGAAGCCGCCGTATCTTGCGGCTGTTCAGTCAGAATTGACCTGCACGCATAAACGACGGAACTCCTGTACTTCCGTGACCCATAGCACGCCATCGCCCATATGTCCGGTATGGGCCTGCGTATGAATAATGAACAAAATATCCGTGAGCATCTCGTCAGGGGCGACGATCTCGATGCGGATTTTCTTTGTAAAGTCCGTCAGTTCTTCCTTTAGCGTGTCACGATGCTCGATTCCTGGGTGAGCACTGCATCCTTCCACGAAGGAGATATTCATGCCGGGGAATCCCGGCAGTTGGCGGAATGCATCGCGAATTTTGTGAAGGTGCGATGGCCGCACGATGGCTTTGATTTCTTTCATGATGATCTCCTATGCCTCGATGGGCTTTTCTTCGAACCATTTATACAGCGTTGGCAGTACGACCAGCGTCAGCAGCGTAGAGGTGATCAACCCCCCGATCACGACGATCGCCAGGGGGCGTTGCACTTCGGAACCAGGTCCGCTAGCGAACAGCATCGGAATCAATCCCAGCATTGCCACCGTCGCAGTCATCAGCACAGGGCGGAAACGTTGTCGGCAGCCCCTTGTCACAGCTTCGGCCTGCTCCATTCCTTCGCTGCGCAGGTTGCGGATGTAGGATACCAGTACGACGCCGTTCAATACCGCGATCCCCCACAGCGCGATGAACCCTACCGAGGCCGGAACAGACAAATACTCTCCGGTAATAAAGAGCCCAACCACTCCGCCTATTGAAGCGAAAGGCAATACCAGAATGATCAGTGCGGCATAGCGTATCGACCCGAACAGCAGGAACAGCAGGAAAAATATCGCGGCTATCGTCACCGGTACGATAATTTTCAGATGCCCCATCGCGCGCTCCATGTTCTGGAATTGCCCACCCCACTCCAGGTAATAGCCATCAGGAAGTTTGATCTTGCTATCTACAGTGCGCTGCAACTCGCTGACAAAACTGCCCAGATCGCGATCTTTAACATTCACACCGATTACGATGCGCCGCTTCCCTTTTTCCCTGCTGATCTGGGCCGGTCCATCGGCGACGCGAATGGAGGCCAGATTCTCCAGCGCTACCAGCGCACCATTGGGGGAACTCACGAACAAGCTGCGGATGGCCTCAACATCGCCGCGAAACGCTTCCGGCAGACGCACGACAGCTCCGAATCGACGTTCTCCCTCATATATTTCTGTCGCTGTCCGCCCTCCAATAGCGGCTTCGATAAAGTCGTGCACGTCCGACACGTTGATGCCGTGACGGGCGATGGCTTGCCGGTCGATTTCGATGGACAGATATTGTTGCCCTGTAATCCTCTCGACCTTCATATCCTGTGCGCCTTTCACCGAGGCAGCCAGCTTTGCTATTGCCTCCGCATTTTGTTTCAATATTTCCAGGTCGTCGCCGAAAAGCTTGATCGCCACGTCAGAACGCACGCCGGTAACCATTTCATCAACCCGGTCGGATATAGGTTGTGCCATGACAATCTGTACGCCCGGCAGGGCCATCAGTTTTTCGCGAATGCTGGCGGCGATATCGTCTTGGGTCCAGCCGTTCGGCCACTCATTTCGTGGTTTGAGGCTGACGATGGGGGTGGATTCGTTCTGCCCCTGTGAATCAGCTGGACTTTCGCCGCGCCCTACGCCCGAGACTACGGACTTGACGCCGGGGACCTGCATCACCATTTGCATTGCCTCCATCTCCAGCTTGATCGATTCCTCGAGCGAGATGTTCGGTACCCGGTTGATGCCCGGCACGATAGAGCCTTCCTTCATTTCAGGAATAAAGGCCATGCCGAGGAAGGGCAGTAAAAATATGACTGAGAAGAACAGGGTGAGCGATATGATGATTGTCTTCTTGCCGTTGGACAGTGCCCAGTCGAGCAATCTGACATAGGGTTTTCTTGCCAGTGCGACAAGGCGGGTGTCGTGTTCGTCCTTCCCGACCAGAAGGTAGGAACACAGTACCGGAGTGAGCGTGAGCGAGAGGATCAACGATACAAACAGCGCGATGGCGATCGTGAAAGCCAGCGGCGCGAACATCTTTCCTTCCATGCCTTGCAAAGTCATCAGAGGCAAGAACACCAGTATGATGATCGATACGCCGAAAGCCACCGGTGTGCCAACCTCCGATGCCGCATCCAGAACCACCCGCACCCGGCTCATCCCGCGGCCCTTATGCTCCGCAAGTCGCTGGAATGAATTTTCCACAACGACAACCGCACCGTCTACGATCAAACCGGTGGCGATTGCCAACCCTCCCAGCGACATCAGGTTGGCAGACAGGCCAAAGTAATTCATCACGATGAATGTGATCAGCGGTGTCAGGATCAGGGAGGCGACGACGACCAGTGACGAGCGTATATCACCCAGAAACAGGAATAGTACGATGACGACCAGTACAACTCCCTCAAGCAGCACCTTCACCACCGTGTCCAGAGCTGCATCGACCAACTCGCTCCGATCATAGTAGGGGACGATCTTCAGGCCATCCGGCAACATGCCTTTCCTGTTGATTTCGTCGACCCTTTCCTTGATGCGGGAAACCACTTCCTTTGCATTGCCGGCGCGTATCATCATTACAACGCCGCCGACCGATTCGGTGACCCCGTTCTTCAGCAGTGCACCATAGCGCACTTCGTGGTCGATGGTGACTTCGGCGACATCTCGTATGAGCACAGGAACGCCGTCCTGCTCCTTCAGCACGATGCTGCGAATGTCATCTGTTCCTTTGATCAGCCCGACACCCCGGATCAGATACTGTTCGGCATAGTGGGGCAGTACACCTCCGCCGGAGTTGGCGTTGTTGCGAGCCAGCGCCTGATAGACTTCCTGCAGCGTGACCTTGTAGTGACGCATTCGATCAGGATTCACCAGTGCCTGATATTGTTTGATGTAACCCCCCTGGGAATTGATCTCCGCCACGCCGGGGATGCCCCGCAGCAGGGGGCGCACGACCCAGTCTTGAACGATCCTGCGGCTGGTGAGTTCGTCGATGGAAAGCGCATTGTTGCTATCATTCGGAAGTTCGAGTGTGTATTGGTACACTTCGCCAAGCCCGGTGGATAGCGGACCCAGAGTCGGCATAACACCCGGCGGCATGCGGCCTGCAACCTCAATCAGCCGTTCCATTACCAACTGGCGAGCGAAGTACACATCGGTCGAATCGGTAAATACCAGCGTGATCAACGACAGCCCCGGCTTGTTCAGCGAGCGCATCTCATCGAGTCCGGGCAAGCCGGTCATCGCCATCTCGAGCGGAACGGTCACGAAACGTTCGACTTCCTCGGGTGACTTTCCCTGTGCCACGGTCGCGATCTGTACCTGCACATTGGTAACGTCGGGGAAGGCATCCACCGACAGCTTGCGTGCGGCATTGAGTCCGAACAGAAGCAAACACACTGCTATCACAAGCAGGACCAGACGCTGCTTTAGTGCAGCACGTATCAGAATTTCAAGCATTTTTTCCTCTATTACGCATTGTCGTTTCCGGCCAGATGCAGTCTCATCCCTCGAGCTCCTTGCGACGGCGCTCATTGTTGAGGTGGAATGCCCCCTCGGTGACAATCATCTCCCCGCCACTCAGGCCTTCCAGCACTGGTGCGTAGCCCATTCCTTCCTGGCCCAGTTTCACGGGGCGCAACTGAAAGCGATGTTCGTCCAGTTGGACGAAGACATAATCGCGGTCGTTTTCGCGTACCACTGCAATAGTCGGCACCATCACCCGGTTGTGCGCCGCACCGCGTATCAGCATCGAGGCGAGCATGCCCGGTTTTATCTGGCCATCAGGATTGGCAACATCCATGCGCGCAGTTACAGTGCGCGTGTCCGACTTTACAGTGTCGGACACGAAGATCAATTTTCCCTTGATTGCCTGGCTGGCCAAAGCAGGAATCTCGGCATGTGCTTCTTCGCCGACTTTGACCTGCGCTGCCTGTTGCTCAGGAATTTCGGCAACCAGCCAGACATGGGATAAATCGGCAATTGTGAACAGTGCATCGGCCGGCTGGACCACTTGCCCCGGCGTCACCTTGCGTTCGATGACCGCGCCGTCGAGAGTGGCGATGACGGAAGACAGCGAATGCGCAGAGCGAGTTTGTGCAAGCTCGTTCAGGTCGTTCTCCGTCATACCCAAGACCGTAAGCTGGTCGTGAGCAGTTTGACGTTCCGCCTGTGCCTGTAACAGTTCGCTTTCGCGTTTCTGCAGCTCGGCGGCGCTGATTACATCAGACTCAAACAACAATTTGGCTCGGCTCACTGCGCTCATCAGCAATCCTTCCTGAGATAGCGCCTTCAAGTAGGATAGTTGCGCCGAAGACAATTCGGCGCTGTGCAGTATCGCCAGCAGCTCGCCTCTACGGACACGCTGTCCAAGTTCCGCATGAATTTCCGTCAATCGTCCGGTGACGGCTGCGCCTATGCGGGCGACTCGCTGCTCGTCGACATCGATGCGGGCCGGGACGCGTAACGTCTCGGTCATTTCACCCTTGCCAACAACATGGACGGTCAGCCTCTTCAATAGATTGTCGGAAGCCTTGATGATGGAAGGATCCGCAGCGACAGCTGCCGTCTGGGTTTCCTGCTTTTTCTGGCAGGCACTGAGTAGCGCAACTGCAAGCATTGCCGGAAATAAGTATCGCTTTAGTGAATTCATTTCGTTTCTCCATCTGCGGCGCGCAGCCGTTCTATATCGATCAGCGCGAATTGCAATTCGTAACGGGCATTGAGGTAATCCATTCGGGTGCTTCGAAACACGCGTTGCGCATCGAGATAATCGAGGATGCCGCGCTCGCCGTAGCGGTAGGCGGCTTCGGCCACTTTTACCGCCGATTCGGCATCGCGCAAGAGGCCTGTTTCAAAGATATCCAGTTGGCGCTGGGCGATTTGATATCGACCATAAGCCTGATCCAGTTCGCCCAGCAGATTTAGGCGGACGCGCTCATGATCGGCCCGGGCTCGATCCAGGTTTGCGCGCGCCTCACCTATCGGTCCCGAGCGACGGTCCCATAGCGGCAATGGGATCGAGATACCCACGCGCCAGAGATTGACATCAGGGTGACGCTCTGCGCTCCATTTGAGCGTGGGCTGAGGAGTGCGCAGGCTGTGTTCCTGATCCAGCTTTGCTGCAGCACGTGCTGATTCGGCGGCATAAAACTTAAGCAAAGGCTGCTTTTCCAGCAACTCAGCGCGTAACGCTCCAATTACGGGTAATTTTTCCGCCATCGGTGGCGGGCGGACAATTTCGAATTGATCCAGCGTGGGTACGCCCAGCAGGGTGCGGAGCCGATCTTTGGCTTGCATTACTTTGATTTCGGCACCTTTGGCCACACTTTGAGCAGTCAGCGACTCCGCTTCCGACTTCACTAGTTCGTAGCGGGGCGCTTCGCCTACTTCGACACGCTGTTTTATGCGATTGCTGATTTGCAGAAGCAACTCGTAATTTTCTGCAGCAAGCAATGCCTCGTCCTGACGTCGCAGCAGTTCGAGAAAAGCCTGCTTGACCTGTGAATGCAGGTTGATTCTCGCATCATCGAGCAATGCAGAGCCTGCAACAACGCCAGCCTCTGCACCCCGCTGACGTGAATGGCGCAGCGCTGGCAGTTCGATCGGCTGGGAAATTGCCATGAGGCTGTTATGTCCGCTCTGCGCGGTTGGTGAAAGCAATTGCGAGTTGCCCGCGCCAAACTCGACCTCGGGATTGGGATAAGCCCCTGCGGTTTCGAGTGCAGACTGCGCGCCGTCCGCCTGAGAGCGAATAATGCTCAGCACAGGGCTGTTTTGTTCAGCCAATTCACAAGCATGTGCCAGCGTCAGCGGCGCCGAAAAAGAAGGTAATGCATATAGCCAGAAAAGCAGTAATGCTCCTGACATCAGGCGATGATATATGGGTTCCATGTTGAATCCGATGATCCAGCCGCGGGTGCGGCAACTCACGTCGATCTTTACAATCAACGTCCGTCAAGAATCAAGCGGATTTTGCAGGCGGGCGATAGGGCGGAGAGAGGCTGTTGGCTGGGGCGACGCTTATCAGTTGCTGGGTATAGCATGTTTGCAGCGAAACGAATGGGATGCACAGCGCGCCAGATAGCAGCATACTTTGCTCACGGGGATCGTCCGAATGATCGCCATCCAAAGACAGTACGATCTGGCTGCTTCCAAGTTCATCTGATGCAATTTCATCTGCATGCCGCAAATCATGCATGCTGCTGGCCCACAGGCTGAACAGCAGGATGACAGCGATACAGCTGCGAGGCAGGATGGAATCATGGTAATTCATGGTTTCATTATATACCATACAGGACAAGCAGTTGACGCAAACTGTTATCTTGATGGGAACGGCAGCTATTCAAGGGGAAGATTTGTCATGCAACTGGTGCGATGCTTGATCGTGGCTTCTTTCAGGATTGGTGTCGGCAGCGAGGGGGAATTGGGGCGTGTTGTAGCTAGTAAGGTCGCGCGCAGATTGGATGGATATGCGTTCCCACGTTTGCCAAGGCGCGTCATAGCAATCCGCCTGTATTGAGTGGATCATCCAGTACGAAACTATTGGATGAGCAATCTTGTGGCAGTCCAAACCTGAAAAATCTTGTGGTGAAAGCGGTATTGATGTCCGCTTTCGGGAAGCTGCCATGCCCGCTTGGTGATTTCTGCAGAAATCCGCTCAGCTCCGATCGATACATCACCCTTTCTCGCCGATTGGGTAGAATGCCATTCATGACCCCGCTCAAGATCGCCACCTACAATATCCATAAAGGCTTTTCGCAGTTCAATCGGCGCGTTGTGTTGCATGAGTTGCGCGAGCGCCTGCGCGAACTGGATGCAGACATCGTGTTCCTGCAGGAAGTGCAAGGCGAGCATGCAGGCCATGTGCAACGCCATACCGATTATCCCGCTGAGCCGCAGTACGAATTCCTGGCCGATCATTTCTGGGCGCACCACGCGTACGGCATGAATGCGGTGTACGACGAGGGGCATCACGGCAATGCCATCCTCAGCCGTTTTCCCATCGTGCAGGCTGTCAACAAGGATGTGTCCGCGCATCGTTTCGAAAGCCGTGGCCTGCTGCATTGCGAGGTGGAGAGGGAGGGGCAGCGCATACATTGCCTGTGCGCCCATTTCGGCCTGTTTGCGAAGGGGCGGCGTGCGCAGACGCATGCACTGGTCGAATATGTGCAGAGTGAGATATCGCCGCAGTCACCGCTGTTGATTGCCGGCGACTTCAACGATTGGCGCAATCGCTTGAGCCGTACACTGGCCGGGGAGCTCGGCGTGCAGGATGTGTTCGACCAGCTTGAAGGCAAGCCGGCGCGCAGTTTTCCCTCGCGCATCCCGCTTTTCCGGCTGGACCGCATCTATGTGCGCGGTTTCAGAGTGCAGTATTGCGATGTGCATATCGGCGGCAAGTGGAAACGCCTGTCCGACCATGCTGCGCTCTCCGCACAGCTGGTACGCACATGAGCCGAACCCATCTGGTTTCCGGAAACGAACTGACGCTATTGCAGAACGGCGTGGCGCTGTTTCCCCAGCTATGCGCCGATATCGATGCGGCAAAACATTCCGTCCACCTCGAAAGCTACATTTTCGCCGCCGACGAGAGCGGTCAACTGGTCGGCCAGGCGCTGCGGCGGGCAGCCGAGCGCGGGGTGACGGTGCGAGTGCTGCTGGACGGGTTTGGTTCGGCGGAACTGCCGGCCTCGTTCGTGGACGAATTGCGCAAATCGGGGGTCGAAGTACACTGGTTCAGACGCGAGATATCGCCTTTTACCCTGAGACGCAGCCGCATGCGCCGGTTGCGCCGCATGCACCGCAAACTGGCGGCGATGGATGGCACAGTGGCATTCGTGGGGGGGATCAACATCATCCACGATATCCCGGCGAAGCTGGGTTTCGATGCGCCGCGCCTGGACTATGCAGTGCGGATTCGCGGTGAACTCGCCGTCGAGGTGCAGGCAGTGATGCAGCGTTTGTGGGAAATGGTGTCCTGGGCGGCCTTCCGCCGGCGCGTCAGGGAGCAAGGCTGGCGCTTATACCGGATCAGGCCGCAACCCGATTCCAGGGTACGGCTGGTCTTGCGCGACAACGTGCGTCACCGGCGCGACATCGAACGTGCCTATCTCAAGGCGATCGCCGGCGCGCAACGCGAGGTTGTCGTCGCCAATGCCTATTTCCTGCCTGGCCGCCTGTTCCTCAGGGCGCTGGTGCATGCGGCGCGGCGCGGGGTGCGCGTGATGCTGGTCGTGCAGGGCAAGGTCGAATATCGCCTGCAGCATTACGCCACGCTCGCGCTGTACGGGCGCCTGCTGGCCGCTGGCGTGGAGATCTACGAGTATCACGCCAGCTACCTGCATGCCAAGGTGGCGGTGGTCGATGGCGAATGGGCGACAGTGGGGTCTTTCAATATCGACCCGTTCAGCCTGTTGCTGGCGCGCGAGGCGAACCTGGTCGTGGACGATGCCGGCTTTGCCGGGACCTTGCGCAGCAGCCTGCTGGACGCGATCGAGAGCGATGGCCGGCGCGTGGAGTTTGCCCGTTCCAGCCTGTTCACACGTTTCTTTGCGCGCGTGAGTTACGGACTGGTGCGATTCATCATTGGCATGCTGGGCATCGCCAAGCGGCACTGAGGCGTTTCCGGATGCCGGGGCGGCCTGTGGGGGCGGATAACGGCGGACAGACACGCGGTCATGCCACCCGAATTGACAGTGCCTGATACGGCGCGGAGAATCGGTAGCGTAAACCGCCGCGCGCGGCAATGGATGCAGGCGTATCACATGGGGGAGCGATGAGCGGCAAGGCATCACCGCAGCACAAGAACGCAGGCATGAGCAAGGAAGCGATCCAGGTGTCGCTGGGCGATCACCTGTTCTATTCCAGCAGCAAATACCATACCGATGCGACCGTGCACGACTGGTTCCAGACTACCGCGTACGCCGTGCGCGACCGCCTGGTCGAACGCTGGATGAAGACCATGCAGCGCTATTACGAAAAAGACGCGCGGCGGGCCTATTATCTGTCGCTTGAGTTTCTCGTGGGACGCACGCTCAGCAACGCCACCCTGAACCTCGAAATCAACGAACAGTGCAAGTCGGCGCTCTATGAACTGGGGCAGGAGTTCGAGGCGATTGCCGAGATGGAGGCCGATGCCGCCCTTGGCAACGGCGGGCTGGGGCGCCTGGCGGCATGCTTCCTCGATTCCATGGCGACGCTCGATTTGCCCTGCTATGGCTACGGCATTCGTTATGAATACGGCATGTTCCGCCAGAGCATAGAAAACGGCGTGCAGATGGAGCACCCGGACAACTGGCTGCGTTACGGCAATCCGTGGGAATTCCCGCGGCCTGAATTGCTGTATCCGGTGAAGTTCTACGGTCGTGTGGTGGAATACCGGCACGAAGACGGCTTGCTGCGGCATCACTGGGTGGAGACAGACGATGTCATGGCGATGGCCTACGATACGCCGGTGCCCGGCTACGGCGGCAAGACGGTCAATAACATGCGGCTGTGGGCGGCAAAATCCTCGCGCGATTTCGAATTGCGCTATTTCAACCAGGGCAACTACATCCAGGCCGTCGCCGACAAGAACGAATCGGAGAATCTGTCCAAGGTGCTGTATCCGGACGACTCGACCGAGATGGGGCGCGAACTGCGCCTGAAGCAGCAATACTTCTTCGTCAGCGCTTCGCTGCAGGACATGCTGTACCGTTACAAGAAGAACCATACGGGCTGGGGACAGTTGCCGGACAAGGTTGCAGTGCAGCTGAACGATACGCACCCTTCCATCGCCATCCCGGAAATGATGCGTTTGCTGGTGGATGTGCACAAGCTGGCATGGGACGACGCCTGGGGAATGACGACGCGCATCTTCTCCTATACCAACCATACGCTGATGCCCGAAGCGCTGGAGAGCTGGCCGGTGGCCATGTTCGAGCTCATGCTGCCGCGCCATCTGCAGATCATCTATGAGATCAATCACCGCTTCCTGCAGCAGGTGATGCACCAGTTCCCCGGCGACGGAGAGCTGCTGCAGCGCCTGTCCCTCATAGACGAGTGCGGCGGGCGCCGCGTGCGCATGTCGCACCTTGCGATCGTCGGCAGCCATACGGTGAACGGGGTTGCCGCGCTGCACACCGAACTGATGAAGAGCACCATCTTCGCCGATTTCGAATATGTCATGCCGGGCAAGATCATCAACATGACCAATGGCGTTACGCCGCGGCGCTGGCTCAATCAGGCCAATCCCGGATTGTCCAGGATCATTACCGAACGCATCGGCAAGGGCTGGCTGACCGACCTGGACCAGTTGCGGAAATTGCGCGGCTATGCGGAAGACGAGAATTTCCAGCAGCAGTTCCACGCGGCCAAACAGGCGAACAAGGAACGACTGGCCGGGCTGATCCTGAGGCAGCTGTCGATCGAGGTCGATCCGGCTTCGCTGTTCGATATCCAGATCAAGCGCATTCATGAATACAAGCGGCAGTTGCTCAATGTATTGCACGTGATCACGCTGTACAACCGGATTCGTGCAGGCACCCATCCCGATATCGTGTCGCGCACGGTCATTATCGCCGGCAAGGCGGCGCCCGGCTATGCGATGGCCAAGCTCATCATCCGTCTCATCAACGATGTTGCCGAAATCGTGAACAACGACCACCAGATCGGCGGCAAGCTCAAGATGGTGTTCATCCCCAACTACGATGTCTCCAATGCAGAGCGCATCGTCCCCGCCGCCGACCTTTCCGAGCAGATCTCCACGGCCGGCACGGAAGCTTCCGGTACCGGCAACATGAAGCTGGCGCTCAACGGCGCGCTTACCATCGGGACGCTGGACGGTGCCAACATCGAGATACGCGAGGAAGTGGGGGCGGAGAACTTCTTCCTGTTCGGCCTGGCTGCGGAAGAGGTCAAGGCGCTACGCCCGCAATATGACCCGCTTGCCTATTATCATGGCAATGCGGAATTGAAACTGGCGCTGGACATGATCGCGAACGGCTATTTTTGCCCGGACGAACCGGGCCGGTATGCGGGGATCGTCGACGCCTTGCTCAAGCACGGTGACGGTTTCATGTTGCTGGCGGACTATGCTTCCTATGTCGCCTGCCAGGACAAGGTTGGCGAGTTGTACCGCGATCCGAAAGAATGGTTGAAGCGCGCCATACTCAACGTGGCAGGGATGGGCAAGTTCTCCAGCGACCGTACCGTGCGCGAATATGCAGAACGGATATGGCATGTCGCACCGATCGATACGCTAACCGAGCACGGCAAGGCGAATGGGTGAAAGTTGCGATGGCTAAGGTGATTGCGGGCGACATTGGCGGAACCAAGACGCGGCTGGCAGTCGCCGAGGTGACCGGCACCGGGATCAAGGTGGAGCGGGAGTGCAGCTATCCAAGCCGGGATTTCGGGAGTTTCGAGATTTTGCTGGCGGATTTTCTGGGGGATACGGCGGTGCCTGACTGTGCCGCGTTCGGTATTGCCGGGCCGGTGCAGGGCAGGGCGGTGCGGACCACGAACCTGCCTTGGTATATCGATGCCGCTGCCTTGCAGCGGCGCTTTGGATTCAAGGCCTGCGAGTTGCTGAACGATCTGGAAGCGACCGCTTGCGGCTTGCCTGCATTGGGTGTCGAAGACTTGCTGACCTTGCAGCAGGGAAGTGTGGACGTGCGCGGCAACGCTGCGGTCATCGCCGCCGGCACCGGGCTGGGCGAAGCGGGCCTGTTCTGGGATGGGCAACGGCACCGTCCTTATGCCACGGAGGGAGGACATGCCAGTTTCTGTCCACGGGACGATGTGGAGGTGGAACTGTTGCGCCATTTGCGGAAAATCCATGGACATGTCAGCTGGGAGCGCGTCGTTTCGGGTATGGGGCTGGTCGATCTGCACGATTTCTTGCGCGTTTATCGCCGCGCCGTGCCGCCCCGGTGGCTGGAGGAGGATATGCGGACAGGCGATGCCGCCGCCGCGATTTCGCGCGCGGCGCTGGACGGCAGCGACGACATCTGTATCGAGACGCTGGGGCGCTTCGTGGAACTGTATGGAGCGGAAGCAGGCAATCTTGCCCTGAAGACGATGAGCCGCGAGGGGGTGTACGTAGGGGGCGGCATCGCACCCAAAATATTGTCCCTGCTGCAACGCGGCACATTCGTGGAATCGTTCCTGGCCAAGGGGCGGATGCGTCCTTTGCTTGAATCCATGCCGGTGCGGGTGATCCTGAATGAGCGGGTCGCGCTCTATGGCCCGGCGCTCCATGCAGCGCGTATTGCCGAAGCGGGCTGATGCACACAAGCTGTGCGCTATGCGACATCGGCGTGCATCCCCGCTCTGGATATGCTGTCCGGTTCGTATAAATCCTATATCAATCAATGCTGAATTGTCTGGCATGGCGTTTGCTTGGAATTGAATGAAAGCGGCCTCGGGGTTCCCATCCCGTCCGTTTTTATGTATCTCCTCCTGTTTGGGGCATCCGTGTGGATGCCCGTTTTTTTTGCAGGTTGCGCAGCAGGCTATAATGCATGCTGTAATTTATTGCGATGCCTAGATGAATCCCTATTCGACCCCCCCTTCCGCCCAGACGCGTGCCGACTGGCGGGTCATCCGAAGCCTGTTGCCCTACCTGCTCGAATTCAAGGTTCGTCTGGTTGCCGTGATCGTGCTGCTGGTGCTGGCGAAACTCGCCAATGTGGTCGTGCCGCTTGCGCTCAAGGCGGTCGTCGATGCGATGAGCAAGCCTCAGGCCATGCTCACCATTCCGGTGTTCCTGGTGGTTGGTTACGGCGTGCTGCGCCTGTTTAGCACGCTGTTCGGGGAATTGCGCGACGCTTTGTTCGCCAAGGTGACGCAACGCGCCATCCGCCGCGTGGCCTTGCAGGTGTTCGAACATCTGCACAGCCTGAGCCTGCGTTTCCATCTGGAACGGCAGACCGGCGGGGTATCGCGCGATATCGAACGCGGCACGCGCGGGATCAGCTTCCTGCTCACCTTCCTGCTGTTCAACATCCTGCCGACCCTGCTGGAGATCGGACTGGTGGCGGCGATCCTGTTCGTCAAATACAACCCGTGGTTTGCCATTATCACCTTCGCGACGCTGGTGCTTTACATCGCTTTCACCCTGGCGATCACCGAATGGCGCATGGTGTTCCGCCGTACCATGAACGACATGGATTCCAAGGCCAACACCCGGGCGATCGACAGCCTGATCAATTACGAGACGGTGAAGTATTTCGGCAACGAGCGATACGAGGTCGAGCGTTACGACGAGCAGATGCAGCGCTGGGAGGTCTCGGCGGTACGCAACCAGACCTCGCTGGCCACGCTCAATGCAGGACAGAGCATCATCATTGCCATCGGGGTGACGCTGCTCATGCTGCTCGCTGCGGATGGCGTGGTGAAGGGCAACATGACCATCGGCGATCTGGTGCTGGTCAACGTCTACATGTTGCAGCTCTATATGCCGCTGCATTTCCTCGGCTTCGTTTATCGCGAGATCAAGAATGCCCTGGCCGATATGGAAAAGATGTTTCGCCTGCTGGATGTGAACAAGGAGATCGCGGATGCGCCGGGTGCGCAGCCGCTCAAGCTGGAGCATGCCGCGGTGCGATTCGAAAACGTCCGTTTCTCCTACGATCCGGCGCGCGAGATATTGCATGATGTCAGCTTCGACATTCCTTCCGGACATACGGTAGCAGTGGTGGGGGCAAGCGGCGCCGGCAAATCCACCCTGTCGCGCCTGCTGTTCCGTTTCTACGATGTAAATGCAGGCAGCATATCCATCGACGGGCAGGATATCCGTGCGGTCACGCAGACCAGCCTGCGCGCGGCCATCGGCATCGTGCCGCAGGATACCGTGCTGTTCAACGACACGATCTATTACAACATTGCCTACGGCCGTCCCGGGGCCACGCGCGACGAGGTGATCGCGGCAGCGCAATCGGCGCATATCCATACATTCATCGAATCCCTGCCGCAAGGTTACGACTCAATGGTGGGCGAGCGCGGCTTGAAGCTGTCCGGCGGCGAAAAGCAGCGTGTCGCCATCGCCCGGGCGATCCTGAAAAATCCGGCAATACTGATCTTTGACGAGGCGACCTCGGCGCTGGATTCCAAGTCCGAGAAGGCCATACAGGACGAATTGCGCAACATCGCCCAAAACCGCACCACCCTGGTGATTGCCCACCGTTTGTCGACTGTCGTTGACGCTCATCAGATTCTGGTGATGGACAAAGGACGCATCATCGAACGCGGAACGCATCGTAACCTTCTGGAAATGCAGGGAATATATGCCCAGATGTGGGCGCTGCAACTGCAGGAAGAACATTAGCTATTTTGCGACATGCGTTGAATTTTATTGTTTTTATAAGGTATCCTGCCGGCCGTCACAGGATTCAGAGGGGAATCATGCGTAAGACGATCATCATGCTGGCATTGTTCGGCCATCTGTTGCAGGCCTATGCGGCAGACGACGAAGTGGAAAACCAGGTAGTGCGCGACGATCAGGCGTCCGTGCAGGCTTTCAGCCGCATGCCAGCCCCAAGGCTGCAATCCGCCATCGCCATGATTTACGATGAGCAGGACCAGCGCCCGATCTATGCCAAGAATGCCGATAACGTCGTCCCGATCGCATCCATCACCAAACTGATGACGGCGATGGTGGTTCTCGATGCCAAACTACCCATGGACGAGCCGATCAGCATCAGCGCCGAGGATCGTGATCACCTGAAAGGAACCCGCTCGCGCATGCGCAACGGCATGACGCTGACGCGCGACGAATTGATCAAAGTGGCCCTGATGGCCTCCGAGAATCGGGCTGCCGCCGCACTCGCGCGCACCTATCCTGGCGGCACGCCCGTGATGCTGGCGATGATGAACGCCAAGGCGCGCGAATTGGGCATGAACTCGACGCACTTCTACGATCCCACCGGCCTGAACAGCGCCAACGTCTCGACCGCGCAGGATCTGGTCAAGATGGTGATGGCGGCGCAGGGCTATCCCGATATCCAGCGCTATACCACGACCCAATCGCATATCGTGCAAGTGGAGGGTCGCCGTACGCTGCGTTACAGCAATACCAATCCGCTGGTGAGAAACTCGCAATGGGAGATCGGCATCAGCAAGACCGGTTATATCAGCGAGGCGGGCCGCTGTCTGGTGATGCAGGCCAGGATCACGGAGCGACCGGTGGTGATCGTGTTGCTCGATTCCTGGGGCAAGCGTACCCGTGTCGGCGATGCCGTCCGTATCAAGCACTGGATGGAGAGTGCGGTTGCAGGCAACGTGCGGCACGTCAGCTACCGCAGGTATAGCCGCTGAAATCCGGTTTTACCAATGGGCAGTGACGAAGGGAACAGGGGGCGCAAGCCCCCTGTTGCTTTGCAGCCCGGTTTATTCCTCTTTCCGATGGGCCCAGTGCTGCGCGATGACGCCACCCACTGCCAGTTGCAAGGGGTGGTAGATCATGATGGGCATAAGGATGAGTCCAAGGGCGGGATTGGCGCCGAATATGAGATGGGCCATGGGCACCCCGGAGGCCAAGGTCTTCTTGGAGCCGCAGAAGATGGCGGCGATGCGATCTTCCGTGGATAGTCCAAGCAGATTCGACAAGGTCCGGGTCAATAATAGTACCAGGGAGAACAGCACTCCGGTGCCGACGATGGTTTCAGCCAGCACGACGGGGCCATAGTGTGACCATATGCCCTGCTGCACTGAATCGCTGAAGGAGGTATAGACCAGCACCAGGATGGTCAGTCGGTCTGCCGTCTGGATCCGGGCTTTGTTGCGGCTGGCCCACGGACTCAGTAACGGGCGGGTGAACTGTCCCAGCGCAAGTGGCAGCACCAGCCACAGCAATAGATCCATCACCACCGGCGCGACGGCGAAATCGGTGCCGCTGCGGCCCAGTATCCAGGCCATCCACAGTGGGGTCAGCACCACGCCGATGAGGCTGGAGAGGGTGGCATTGAACACCGCCACCGGCACGTTTCCGCGGGCCGCCACGGTGAGCGCGACGGAGGAAGAAACCGTGGATGGCAGGGCGCAGAGGTAGAAAAAACCGTCTTGCAGATCCACCGACATCCAGCCGCCGGCGAGTTTGAGCAATCCCCATCCAAGCAGCGGGAATATCAGGAAAGTGCTGGCCTGGATGAGGAGATGTACCTGCCAGCGCAGAGCCCCATCGCGTAGTGCCAGGAAGCTCAATCCCAGGCCGTTGAGGAAGAATATCAGGGCGATGCCGGCCTTGTTGAGCAGCTCCGGATGCAGGAAACCGCCGTGGGCGCCGGGCGCGGGCCACAGAAAAGCCAGACCCACGGCCGCGAGCATGCCCTTGAGGAACCAGTCGAACTTGAACTTCATGCCGGATGTCTTTTCTCGGGATCGATGACGGACCGCATCACCATGCTGCCACGCTGCCGTCGCTGCGAGGGTCTTCGCCTCCCTCGATCCAGCCTTGCGGGTGCAGCACCAGCGCACCGGCATGGCCCATCCGTTCGTCGAAATCGGCCACCATCTCTACCGGGTGTCCCAGCTTGCGCAAGGACTGGATGACGTGCGGCGGATAGCGGGACTCCAGCTTCAGTGTCGTGCTCTGTTCCGCCCAAGTGCGGCCCAGCAGCCAGCGCGGCGCCGCCACGGCAGAGCGCACATTGTGACCGCCCCATACGTAGCGCGAGAACACGGCCGCCTGGGTTTGCGGCTGGCCTTCACCGCCCATGGTGCCGTAGACCAGCAGGCGCCCGTCGTCCAGTGCGGCCATGGCCGGATTCAGTGTATGGAAGGGTTTGCGTCCCGGTTCCAGGCTGCGCAGGCGGCCCGGTTTGAGGTCGAAGGAGCAGCCGCGGTTCTGCCACCAGATCCCGCTGCCCGGCAGCACCACGCCACTGCCGAACTCGAAGTAGATGCTCTGGATCATGCTCACTGCCCGTCCTTCGCCATCCACCACGCCCATCCAGGTGGTATCGCCATCCGAGACCGGGGCTGGCCACGGGCTGGCGTGTTGCAGCGGTACGGCTGCAGCCGCCGCATCCAGCGTTTTGTCGCTTAACAGGGCGGAAGGATCGATCTTCATGAGTGCCGGATCGGTCACGTGCTTGTCGCGCAGCAGGAAAGCCTGCTTGGTGGCTTCCACCAGCGCATGAATGCCTTCCGCGTTGTCCGGGTTCCAGCCGCTTAGGCGGATGCGGTCGTAGATGCCGAGGATCAGCAGCGAGGCCAGTCCCTGGGTCGGCGGTGCCATGTTGTACACCGTGGCATCGGACAGGCGCAGTTGCAGCGGCGGTCTGATCCGGGCCTGGTGGCCGGCCAGGTCGGCGGCGGTGACGGGGCTGCCGATGGCGGCGAGGTCGGCCCCGATCTGCCGGGCCAGTTCCCCACGGTAGAAATCTTCCGCTCCCGCACGGGCCAATTGTTCCAGCGTGTTCGCCAGGGATGGAAAGCGGTGGCACTGGCCATATGCCGGGACTTGCTCATGATTCAGGAAAGCCGCGGAAAATCCCGGCTGGACAACGAGTTCGGAGAGTTTGGCACGGGTATTTTCCTCCTGGCTGCGGGTCACGGGAAAGCCGTCCCTTGCATAGCGGATCGCGCTTTCCAGCAGGCGTACGAACGGCAGGCGGCCCCCCCAGCGCGTGCGGCTGTAGTCATATGCGGCGCCCCAGCCCGAAACAGTCCCGGCGACGGTATTGGCAGCCAGCGGACCGCGCCATGGAATGCTGTCCAGCCCGCTGTACAGCTCGCGGGTGGCATTTGTTCCGGCCGCGCCGCACGCATCGATGGATTCCATGGACTGTCCCGGCGCGTGCAGCAGCCAGAAACCGTCGCCGCCGATGCCGGTCATGTGGGGATAGACAACTGCCAGGGTGGAGGCCACGGCGATAGTGGCTTCGATCGCGTTGCCGCCATCGCGCAGAATCTCGAGACCTGCCTGGGATGCGAGGGAGTGGGGCGCGACAACGGCGCCCCGGCGGCCGAGGATGGGATTCATGGTGTATTGCATCTCCGTTTCATTTGTCTGTCTTGCTGTCGGCAGCCTGACTTGCCCATACCGGTGCGGCCCGGGTAGTGGCGCTGCGTGCGGACAGCAAGTGGGTTCGCATGGCCCGGTAAGTGGTGATCACATCGTGCGACAGGATCGCTTCCACGATCACAGCGTGTTCCGCAAACGATTCTCCCATGCGCTCCATGTTGCGAAACTGGGTGCGCCGAAAAGGGGACATGCGGTGCCGCAGGTTAATGGCGATATCGATCAGTACCGGATTATGACAGCCTTGGATGATCGTGGTATGCAGTTCAAGATTAGCCGCGTCGTAACGGTCCATGTCCCCGGCCTGCATGGCTGCTCGCCCCTGGGCATGCAGTTCCCGCAACTGGGTCCGGTCGGCTTCGGTCATGCGCAGGGCGGCGTGACGCGCGCAGGCCGCCTCCAGTTCGCCGATGGCCTCGAACATCTGGTCGAGCTTCTCGGGGGTCATGGTCGCTACGACGGAACCGCGATTGGGCCGGTACTCCACCAGCCCCATGATGGACAACTGCTTCAGGGCCTCGCGCACCGGCGTGCGCGAGACGTTGAAGCGTTCGGCCAGGCTCGCTTCATCCAGGCGGGTGCTCGGCGCGAAATTGCCCAGCACGATCTCGTCGGCGATCTTGCGGCAGACCTCGTTCGCGAGGCCGCCCCTGCTGCGGGTGGTTTCCAGTTCTTCGCCGGAACTCATGCAGCCTCCGCGAACGGCAGCACAGGTTGAAAGCAGGCCAAGGATTTATTCCCGACGCCGAGGATAGGCGGAACCTCATGGCGGCACTGTTCGCTGGCATAGGCGCAGCGGGGAGCGAAACTGCAACCCGGCGGCAGGCTGGCCAGATCAGGCGGGGAGCCGGGCACGGCCACCAGGGCCTTCCCGCGATTCTCCATTCCCACGCTGGAGGCCAGCAGGCCTGCGGTGTAAGGGTGCCGCGGCTGGCGCACGATCCCGGCCACCGGCCCCTGTTCGACGATGCGGCCGGCGTACATGACGGCGATACGGTCTGCCACTTCCACAGCCGCGCCGATGTCGTGGGTGACAAAGATCACCGACATGCCGGTCTCTTTTTGCAGTTCGCGCAACAACAGCAGGATCTGTATCTGCACCGAGGCATCCAGTGCCGTGGTCGGTTCATCCGCCAGCAACAGTTTCGGCTTGCAGGCCAGGGCGAGGGCGATCATGGCACGCTGCCGCATGCCGCCCGAAAGTTCGCCGGGGTAGGCGTCGAAGCGCTGTTTCGCCTGCGGGATCTGCACCCTGTCGAGCATGTGCAATGCCTGCCGGCGTGCGGCGTTCTCGTCCACGGCTTCGTGTATGCGTATGGCTTCGGTGATCTGCCGGCCGATGGTGTAGACCGGGTCGAAGGCCAGTCCCGGCTCCTGGAACACCATCGAGACAGTCCCGCCCCGGTATAGCTCCAGCTCGCGCCCCTTGAGCGCCAGCACATCCTTGCCGTCGACCCGGATGTGCCCGCCGATGCGTGTATTGCGTTCCGGGTACAGGCGCAACAGCGTGCGCAAGGTGACGCTCTTGCCGGAGCCGGATTCGCCCAGCAGCCCGAGCACTTCGCCTTCCCCGATTTCGAAGCTGACCTGGTTGAGCGCGCTCGCGTTGCGATGGCCGTGGAATTGCACGCTCAGATCCTGCACGGATACCAGAGGGGCGTTCATGCGGGATACTCCTGTTTTGCTTCCGGATGGCCGGACAGCCTGTCGTTCATGTGGCAGGCAACACTGTGGGCGATGTTTTCGCCCATTGCCGCAAGGACCGGCGCCCGCGCCGCGCAGACCGCATGCGCATGGGGACAGCGGTCACGGAAGCGGCATCCGCCCGGCGGATCGATCGGATTGGGCGGATCGCCGTTGAGGGGCGGCACAAGGGTGCGATGATCGGGGTCCATGGAAGGCACGGCGGACAGCAATGCGCGGGTATAGGGATGGGCAGCGTGGCCATAGATTTCCTCCACCGGCCCGGTCTCCACCACTTCGCCCAGGTACATGACCATCACATGGTCGCTCAGGTAATGCACCACATGCAGGTCGTGGGAGATGAACAGGTAAGTGAGCTGCCGTTCGGCCTTCAGCTCCTGCAGCAGGTTGAGCACCTGCGCCTGCACCGATTTGTCCAGCGCGGCCACCGCCTCGTCGAGTATCACCATCCTCGGATCGAATGCCAGCGCCCGTGCGATGTTCACGCGCTGCCGCTGCCCGCCGGAAAGCTCGTGGGGATAGCGGCTGCCGAACTGGTCGGGCTCCAGCCCGACACGGAAGAGCAGGTCGCGCGTCAGCCGGCCGGCCTCCGTTGCCGTAACGCCGTGGATGCGGGGGCCGTAGGCGACGGTCTCGGCGATGCTGAGCCGGGGATTGAGGGACGCATACGAATCCTGGAACACCATCTGCAGGTTGCGGCGGAATTCCTTGAGCTCGATGCCGCCCAGTTCCGCCACGCCTTCGCCGTCGAAGATCATGCTGCCGTCGTCCGGCGCCATGAGGTGGGCGATGAGCCGGGCCGTCGTGGATTTGCCGCAGCCGGACTCGCCGACGATGCCCAGCGTCTTGCCCTTGGGCACGGAAAAACTCACGCCGTCCACGGCATGCACGAATCTGCGCTTGCGTTCCAGCAGGCCGCCGCGCACGGGGAAATATTTCTTGAGGTCGCGCACGATCAGCAGCGGCTGAGAGGGGCCGCCGCGATCCTGGCTATGGGGTTGAACGAGCGCATTCATCGGCGGATATCCATGGCCGACCGCACGCTGTCTGCCAGCAGATTGAATGCGATCGAGGTGATAAAGATCAGGGCGCCGGGCAAGGCCGCCACCCACGGGTTGGTATAGATGGCCGAGCGTAGCGTGTTGAGCATGAGCCCCCATTCCGGCTCCGGCGGTTTCACGCCGAGGCCGAGGAAGGACAGTCCCGAGGCCAGGATCATGCTGACGCTGAGCAGGCCGGTGGCATAGACGAACACCGGCCCCAGCACGTTGCCCAGCACATGGACACGGATGATGGAGAATGCGCCGGCGCCACTCATGCGGGCGGCCTCGATGTAGTCCAGCTTGCGCACCTGGGTCGTGACGCTCTCCGCCACCCGCACCACCTGGGGGATGAAGATCAGGCTCAGCGCGATCAGGCTGTTGCTCATGCCGGGACCGAGCGCGCCGGAGATGGCCACCGCCAGGAGCACCGAGGGGAAGGCATAGAACACGTCCAGCACGCGCATGATGGCCATATTCACCGTGCCGCCGACGTAACCCGCGAACAGGCCGATCGCGGTGCCGATGACGAATGCCGCCAGCACCGGGATCACACCCATCAGCAGGGAGATGCGCCCGCCGTACATCAGGCGGGAGACCATGTCGCGGCCCAGCTCATCGGTGCCCAGCAGGTGGCCCTCGCTGCCCATCGGCAGCAGGCGGTGCAGCATGCTGCCCTTGTAGGCGTCATCCGGTGCCAGCCACGGCGCGAACACGGCGGAACAGACGATGAGCAGCAGGATGGAGGAAATGAACAAGGCCATCGGGTCCCGGCGCAGCTGGTGCCACACCATGGCCCAATAGCTGCGGCTAGGTGTCGCCGCCACGGCGTTTACGGGTAAAACAAGAGAAGCAGGCATATTCAGATTCCTTTCAGCCGCGACCCATGCGGGGATCGATCAGGGGTTGCAGGATGTCCACGACCAGGTTCAGGACGACGAAGAACATGCACAGCACCAGCAGAGTTCCCTGCAACAACGGGATGTCCCGCTGGAAGATGGCGGTGTTCAGCAGGTAGCCGGTGCCCGGCCAGGCGAAGACGGTCTCCACCAGGATGGAGCCGCCCATCAGGTAGCCGATCTGCAGGCCGGCCACGGCCAGCACGGTGGGCGCTGTGTTCTTGGCGATATGGCGGAAGACGGCGCGGCCGGACAAACCCCTGGCCCGCAAGGCCACCACGAACTCCTGTTCCAGCATGTCGGCCACCAGCGCCCGCACGGTGCGGGTGATGATGCCCATCGGAATGACCGACAGGGTGAGTGCCGGCAACACCAGGTAACGCAGATGCGCGGCATCCCACATCCATGCGCCCGACCCGTCGGGACCGGCACCCATGGCCGGGAACCAGCCCAGCCAGATCGAGAAGACGATGGTCAGCACCAGTCCCAGCCAGTAGTGCGGAATGCTGACGCCGATGACCGAAACCGCCGTGGCGGCGCGGTCTATCCATGTGCCGCGGTGGTAACCGGCCAGTGCGCCGAGGATGCAGCCCGCCAGCACGCCGGCGAAGGCGGCAAAGCCCGCGAGCAAGAGCGTGTTGCCAACGGCGCTCATGACTTCTCCGGCGACCGCGCGACCCGAAGCGATGGACGTGCCCAGATCTCCCTGCACAGCCCGCAGCAGCCACATGCCGTACTGGACGGGTACGGGCCGGTCCAGGCCGTAGGCACTCTTCAATGCCTGGATCACCTCTGCCGGCGCATCGGCGGGGGCGATGGCGTTGAGCGGATCGCCGGGCGCGAGATAGACCAGTATGAAGGACACCACCGTCACGCTCAGGGCGATGGGGATGGCGTACAGCACACGTTTGAAAATATAGGTAAGCATGGGGCGCTCTGTTGAATCGGTCCGAATCGGGTGAAGGCGGTGGCAGTTGCCACGACCTTCACCCGCTCCGGCACGACGGTTTACATGCGGAGAGTCGTCAGGTCCTGGAACCAGTGCTGGGCCTGGACGAACTCCTTGACCTTCGGCGAGAGGGCGTGCGGATTCACGTCATGGACCACCCACAACATCAGCGCATCGTCCACCATGATCTCGTGCACCTTGGACAGTAGGCCGTCCTGGGTCCTGGTGTTGAAGGTGGTGCGGATCTTGTCCACCAGCGCGTCGACTTTGGGATTGTTGTAGCCTCCCCAGTTCACGCCGTTGGGCGCCACGTAACGGCTGTCCACGAAGCGGGTGATGCCGTAGAACGGGTCGGCGGTGACGTAACCCAGGTTGATGGCGGTGATTCCCTTGCCGGCATTCATGTCAGCCGCTGCCCCGCTGCGCCAGTGCAGGTAGAGATTCTCCAGCTCGACGACCTCGAAGCTCACCTGGATGTTGATCTCGGCCAGGCTCTGCTGGATGAACTCGTTCATGGGCAGGGAGAGCATCTGCCCGGTGCCGCCCTGGGCGATGATCACCTTGGCCACCAGCGGGTGCTCCTTGGTATAGCCGGCCTGGGCCATCAGCGCACGTGCGGCGGCGAGGTCATAGTGGATCTTGAATGCGGGCTTGCCGAACCAGGGGCTGGTGACATCCATCTGCCCGACGGCAGGTGTTGCCAGGCCATTCATCAATTTGACGACAGCGTCGCGGTCGATGGCCAGATTGGCTGCCTTCCTCACGCGGATATCGGTCCAGGGCGAGCCGGGCAGCGTGGAGAAGTGATAGGGCCACACGTGCGGGGTCACGTTCTGCACCAGCTTGAAGCCTGCGCTCTTGAGTTGCGGCACGACATCGGGCGGCGGGGTCTCGATGAGATCCACCTGGCCGTTTAGCAAGGCATTGACCCGCGTCATCGCGTCCGGGATCGGCACCAGCACGATGCGGTCGGTCTTGGCCAGGCGCTTCTTGTCCCAATAGTCGTTGTTCTTCACCAGATCGGCCCGTTCCCTGGGCACCAGCTTGTCCAGCTTGAATGGGCCGGTGCCGGACGGGTGCATGGCCACCTGGCTCCAGTCCTTGCCCATCTTTTCCCATTGTGCCGGGCTGGAGATCAGGAACCAGGGCAACTGGTACGGGAACAGGGCGTCCACTTCCTTGGTGGTGATCTCCACGGCGTAGTCATTCACCTTGCGATAGGTGGCGATGGAAGGGATGCGGGGACGCACCTGCGCGCTTTGCTTGGCATCGAACTGGGGCGATTTGTCGGCCAATACCTTGTCCAGGTTCCAGATCACCGCATCGGCATTGAATTCCGAACCGTCATGGAATTTCACGCCCTTGCGCAGGGTGAACAGCCACTTCTTGTTGTCCTTGGGGTCCACCTTCCAGCCGGTGGCGAGACCGGGGACCAGTTTGCCCGGACGGTCGCTGATATTGGCCTCCCACGCGATCAGCGGATCGTAGAGGGTATGGCCGGTGAACTGGTAGGCGCCGGCGCCGCGATCCGGCTGGCCGGTGGTGAGGGGGATATCCGCCATCGAGATTCCGTAGCGGGCGACAGTCTCTGCATGCAGGCTGCCGTTGAGGGAAAAAGCCAGCGGCAATACTGCCAGCCATTTGGCCAAGTGCTTGCTGATAGGTTTCATGAACATCTCCAAAGTGATGGGAACGCACTTCGGGAGATTGCATGTAACGTGCCAGCGATCCGGTTCGTGAAATTGTATTTTGTAAGCGCTTGTTAATCAGGAACGAACCGGTGAGATGTTTGTCTGCGCTGGGTTCCATTCAAGGCCATACGGAAGGGCGGCCTGAAAATCTTGCATGCAAACGCCCTGTTTTCGGGCGTCAACAGGAGACATTGTGTCCAAGATGGGGCGCTGCGAATCAGATGGGCCGGTTCGTGAATATCTGCGGAACGATGGTGCGCGGCTCCGGCGTTACCGGTCCGGACGGTAATCGTCCGCCGCATACAATTGCCATCCGCCATTCCCGTCAAGTTCCAGTACCTGCGAGTGGTACTTCAGGATGGAAAGGCGGTGGCCCACGCTGACCAGCGTTGTAGAGCTGCCCGCCAATTCTCGATAGAGCCTTTCCTCGTTGACGCTATCGAGCGCGCTGGTCGCTTCATCGAGGATGGCGTAGCGCGGCGCCGCGAGCAGCACCCGCGCAAAGGCGATGCGCTGTTGCTCGCCCACCGACAGCACTTTTGCCCAGTCCAGTTCGGCGTCGAGGCCGCCAAGCCGGGCGGCGAGTTCCGGAAGGTTCACCCGTTCCAGCAAGTGCAGGAGTTCCTCGTCGGTCACTGCGCTGTCCTGCTGCGGATACAGGAGCTGGCTGCGCAGGCTGCCCAGCAACATGTAGGGACGCTGCGGCAGAAACAGCATCTCTCCGGCGTCCGGCCGGATGACGCGTCCGCTTCCGCAACACCACAGACCGGCCATGGCACGCAGCAGCGAACTCTTTCCACAACCGCTGTCGCCCACGATCATCAGTCCTTGCCCGGGATCGACCGTCAGCGAGAGTTCCCTGATCAGGGTCCGCTCGAATGCAGGCGTATGCAATGTGAGGTTTTCGATCACCAGCCGGGAATCCTGTACAAAATGAATGTCATCGCCGGGTTTGGGGGAGCCAGCAGAATTGCCGGCGAGGAATTTGGCGAAGCTGTCGAGACGATCTATTCCCGCCGCAAAACGGCTCAAGCTTTCGAAGTTGTCGACGATCACCGTCAGCGCGCTCAATATCGCCGCAAAAGCGCCCGCTGCCTGGATCGCCCGCCCGACTTCCAGTTCCCCGGAAAGCACACGTCCCGCGATGATCGCGCTGGGCAAGATGATGGTCATGAAACTGTAGCCGTACTGGAAAAGGTTCAGCTTCAGTTGGGCGCGGATGAGTCTGCCGTAATTGCTGAAGACCTCATTAAAAGTCCGTTCGGCCTGCAGGGACTCCCGTGCTTCGCCACGGTAGAAGGCGATCGCCTCCGCATTCTCGCGTATGCGCACCAGGCTGAAACGAAAGTTGGCTTCACGCTTGAGCTGGAAGAAGTTGAGCCCGATCAGAATCTTTCCGTACACCAGCAGCGTGACCCCCGTGCCGACGACCGCATAGATGACCAGGAAGTACACCAGCTCCCTGGAGATCGACCAGAGTACGCCGCTGAAAGCCGCGAGGTCCAGAATCGCGCCGATCAGAACCAGCAGAAAGTAGAGGGACCGCTGCGAAAATGTATTGATGTCTTCGGCGATGCGCTGATCGGGATTGTCGATCTCGGCGCTGGCATTCAGTTTGTAGTAAGCCCGGTTGCCGAAGTATTGGCCCAGGAACTCCCGCGTCAGCCAGCGCCGCCAGTTGACCCCGAGCCTGTCCCGCACATAGTAGTAAAACGCGTAAATGGGAACCGCAGCGATCAGGATGGCAAGGCATTCCCTGATGGCAGTCCAGAAACGCTCCGCATCCCTTGCGGCGAGCGCCGAGGTGAATTCTCCCGTCAACTGGTTGAACAGCACGGCGAATCCGGTCTGCCCCAGCAGCAACAGTACCAGCAGGACGAGCATCCCCCTGGCTTGCCACTTCTCGTCCCGCAACCAGTAAGGGGCAGCCAGAGCGCCGAATCGCCGCCACAGATGATGGTCGAATTGAATCATGAGCTGTGTGGCCCGCTTGCCTGCGCTTGTCCCGTCCGGGGCAGCCGGTCGGCCGGTAATCCGGCAATGCCGGTGCTGGCACGCGTATTGTGAATCATCGCAATACGCGGATTGATCATGGTTAGAGCTGAGTTCGGCAATTTTTTCAGGTGAGGGAAATGATAGTTATTGATGTTTCCATAAATAATGACACGCGCCTTCCCTCATCCCCACCCTTCTCCCAGAGGGAGAAGGGCTTTGCATCCCTCTCCCTCTGGGAGAGGGACCGAGGGTGAGGGAAATGAGAGTCAAGGAAACGCCGATGAAGTCCGTTCGCCCTGAGCCTGTCGAAGGGCTTGTTCGATAACACGTTGAATGTTGGGTATCCTCCATTCATGGTTCGACAAGCTGAGCGTGTGCTGTTGGGGCGTATGCCCCGTACAGCCACGGCCTACTCCTTGCGGGTGCACCACGAACGAAGGGCTTCATCGGTGATTCCTAAAATTAAAAACTTGAGATCGCATGGGTTTTGGTGGTGATCCTTGGCATTGTCCTTTGCCGCGGGTTGTCATTTGCAGCAGAAATGTCTTCCGAATCCGGAATTCCAGTTACCTGGGATGCGCCGATCAAGTCTGTTTTTCTCCCTCTCCCAGAGGGAGAGGGACTTATTCGGTGCTTCCCTAGAACGGAAGGTCTTTTATCAGGAGCTTTATCAACGCGTTGGCGCTGTCTTCCAGCTGCGATTCGGAATGCTTCTTGCAGTACGCATCGGTCCAATCCACGATCGATATCTTGTCCGAGTTCTTGATGAAGTCCCGACCGAGCATATCCCCATACTGGGCATTTGCGCCCGATAGATAGCCGTTGAGCCAGATCGTGTAGGCCTCTGCGTCGGCGGGTTTGTTTTGTCTGTCTTGCCACTGTTTGCAGGAAACCGATCCCAGTACGGTATTTGCGCCTGCATTTCCCGGCATCGCGCTGAATGCCAGCATCACCATCAGTATGTAGAAAGAGTTTTTCACGAATTCTCCCTTATTCTTTAGCGGGCACACCAATCAACGGCGCGGCGGGCGCAGTGCGATGACGACGACTGCAACCAGTACGGCAAGAACGATCAATTCAATAAACATGCAAATCCCCGGTAACAAGCAGCAAGGACGGTCTGGTTCCGGAGCTATGCTAGCACGAATGCCTTGATGCGGACTGATCGCCCGCGACGGTTGCGGCCGGTTTAACATTTCTATAATATTGGAAATGTAGAATCCTGAAAGAGGTGAAGATGAAGATCGGATTGGCAGTAGAGGCATTGGCGGCATTGGCGCAGGAGTCGCGTTTGTCGATCTTCCGTTTGCTGGTGCAGGCGGGGAAAGAGGGCGTGGCGGCCGGAGTCTTGGGAGAAAAACTGGGCATTCCGCCGGCGACACTCTCGTTTCACCTGAAGACGTTGACGCATGCCCGGCTGATCAAGTCCCGTACCGAAGGGCGCTTTGTGATCTACAGCGCCAACTTCACCGAGATGGACAAGCTGATCGCCTACCTTACCGAACATTGCTGCGCAGGCGACGCGACGCAGTGCGCTCCGATCAATAAATGTTGAGACATGAAAAAGGAAGAAGACATGAGTGAAAAGCAATACAACGTGCTGGTGCTGTGCACCGGGAACTCGGCCCGCAGCATCCTGGGCGAGGTGCTGTTCAACAATCTGGGCAAAGGCCGGTTCAAGGCGTACAGCGCGGGCAGCAAGCCCGCCGGGAAAGTCAATCCGGGCGCACTGGAACTGCTGCAGCAGCAAGGCTACAGCACCGAGGGGTTGCGCAGTAAAAGCTGGGACGAGTTCGCCGCGCCCGGCGCGCCGGAGTTCGATTTCATCTTCACCGTGTGCGACAACGCCGCGGGCGAGGCCTGCCCGGTGTGGCTGGGGCATCCGGCGACGGCACACTGGGGCATTCCCGACCCGGCGCATGTCGAGGGCGACGATGCCAGGCGCGCGGCGTTCAGGAAGGCATACGAGCAATTGGCGCGCCGCATCCAGTTGTTCATGAGTTTGCCGATCGACAAACTGGACAAGCTGGTGCTGAAAGAGAAACTCGCCGAGATCGGGCGCATCAAGGATTAGCAAAAATCCAAATAGAATCCGTTCGCCCTGAGCCTGTCGAAGGGCAGGAATGACGGACAAGCAAAGGACAATCGCAATGAGCATCTTCGAACGCTACCTGACCGTCTGGGTCTTCCTGTGCATCATCGTGGGCGTGATTCTGGGCCAGACGATTCCCGCGCCGTTTCACTGGCTGGGCGGCCTGGAGGTCGCCAAGGTCAACCTGCCGGTCGGTCTGCTGATCTGGGTGATGATCATTCCCATGCTGCTGCGCATCGACTTTGGCGCACTGCACGAGGTGCGCAAGCACTGGCGCGGTATCGGCGTCACGCTGTTCATCAACTGGGCGGTCAAGCCGTTCTCGATGGCGCTGCTGGGCTGGCTGTTCATCCGCCACCTGTTCGCGCCGTACCTGCCCGCGGAACAGCTCGACAGCTACATCGCCGGGCTGGTGCTGCTTGCCGCCGCTCCCTGCACCGCGATGGTGTTCGTGTGGAGCCGCCTGGTGAACGGCGAGCCGCTGTTCACGCTGAGCCAGGTCGCGCTCAACGACACCATCATGGTGTTCGCTTTCGCGCCGCTGGTGGCCTTGTTGCTGGGCTTGTCGGCCATCGTTGTGCCGTGGGATACGCTGCTGGTGTCGGTCGTGCTCTACATCGTGCTGCCGGTGTTGCTGGCGCAGGTATGGCGCAAGCTGCTGCTGGCGCGGGGCGAGGCGGCCTTGCAGCGCACGCTGGATGCGCTCGGCCCCGTCTCCATTTCCGCGCTGCTGCTTACGCTGGTGCTGCTGTTCGCCTTCCAGGGCAAAGCCATCGTCGAGCAGCCGCTTGTCATCCTGATGCTCGCCGTGCCGATCACCATCCAGGTGTACTTTACTTCCGGCTTCGCCTACTGGCTCAACCGGCGTTTCGGCGAGGAGCACTGCGTGGCCGGCCCCTCTGCGCTGATCGGCGCGTCCAATTTCTTCGAACTGGCCGTGGCGGCGGCGATCAGCCTGTTCGGTTTCGAATCGGGTGCGGCGCTCGCCACGGTGGTGGGCGTATTGATCGAAGTGCCGGTGATGTTGTCGGTGGTGTATCTGGTGAAGCGCAGCAAGGGGTGGTACGAAGAGGTTTGAAGTGGTTCATGCCCGTCCAGCATCACACGGACAAAATACATGCATGCCGGAAATTGGCGCCAATAGGCGATCTTCAATCTAATGCCGTGAAAGTGTCCGTCATTCGGCAATCTTCAATGTGTGTGCCTGAAGACAGCCGTGCCTGTTGGGCTGCAGCCACATGATGCGGGATGTCCCTCCGAAGTGATCATTCCCCGTCACAAACAAAAACCCCGCCGATGCAGGGCATGTACTATGGTAATGCGGCTAATTCTAAGCAAACATCATCGCACTGCTTTTTCCTCTGCGTACCGCGATTAATCCAATCAGCCCCAGACCAGCTAGCAGCATGACATAGGTTTCGGGTTCGGGAACTGCGGAAGCGGCGATAGCTACAGAATCAACGTTGAGGTTTCCAGTTATGTGGGCATAGTTGTTCTTGCTCGGATCCCAGTTGTTAAAGATAAAATAGCTGTTGTTGGCTACCGGAGTGAATGAGAGCGTGAATGGGGCCTCCAGATTGGCAGGAATGACAACCCCAGATGGTGTAAAGACCCCGAAATACATCTCTGTCGCAGTAACTAGATCCTGATGCACATAGGCACCTATGCTGTTGCCTACGATGAGATCCGCTCCGGCATCCCAAGTCCCGGTAGATCCGAGAGGTCCGCCAAAAGAGAGTGTCTTTCCGTCAATTGTGATATTTGCGGTAACGGGAACGACCGTGCCCCATGCATCTCCACCCTTGAGAATATCCCCGCCTGAAGGCGTATACCGTATACCCAATGACGTGTCGTAAAAGAATGTGGCCGTATAATTCACATTCGCAAAGTTTGTGCCGGCCCCGAAGATTTCTCCTGTGTAGTCACTACCGCTCGTGGTCCCGGTAAAGATGAGTTCTAAATTCGCGGCGGTTGCCGAGGATGCAAGCGTGAGTGTTACCATCATGAGCATAGCCGACAACAAAGAGACCATGAACCGCAGTATTGATTTCATGACATTTCCCCTTTATGTTTTTCGAGTACATCCACTTTTGATTGGCACCCTAGAATATTTATTCAAATGCGTCTACTGTACTTTAGTGCAGTGGTTTGTGCCCATGTGTCGTCAAATTGCAGGGATACAGAATTGGGATGCTTCTGCTTGTCTATAAATCTTCAGAAGGTCCGGAATGGGTAGTTGATCAGGCTGGTTAGGTAAGCCATTCCCAATGGCAAATAAGGCCGAAAATCGAACATCCAGAAAAACACAGCCATGCAATGAGTGGCACCAAGCCAGTGTGTAAAGCTAACTTTTTTCAGCGAGGCGGCGCATGACTTGATGCCAGCCTGTCTCGGCATCGCTTCCGGCTTTTTCGAATGCGGCTTGCAGTAGTTTCATCTGGGTGCCGGTGAGTTGGGCTTCCAGCTTGCTCCCGTTCGCGGTGAGGGATAGCTGGCGCACACGGCGGTCATGCTCGGCGGTATCCATCGCGATCAAATTCATTTCGATCAGCTGGCGAAGCGGCGCGTTGAGCGCCTGTTTGCTGACGTCGAGCAGGGCGAGCAGCGTGTTGACCGAGATCTGCGGGTTGCGCCCGACGAAGTAGAGGATGCGGTGATGCACGCGCCCCAGGCCGCGCTGGTCGAGTATGCGGTCGGGCGGGTTGGTGAAGGCGCGGTAGGCGAAATAGAACTGTTCGATCGCAAGGCGCAGTGCGTCTTCGCGCGGCATGGCGGAGAGGGTATCGGCGCTGGGTGATTGGTCAACCATATTGACATGATAGGCGAGTGCTCGTTAGACTGTCCATAGGTCAAGTTTATTGACATTAATGGATGGTTGTCATGAATGCTTCGCTTTTTCAGGGGGAACCCCGTTTTTCATCCCGCACGCGGGATCTGCATGCCTCGCCTATCCGCGAGATCCTGTCGGTGGTGGATCGCCCCGGCATGATCTCGTTTGCGGGCGGGTTGCCGGCGATGGACAGCTTTCCCCGATTCGATCTGGCTGCGATGCCGCAGGCTATGCTGCAGTACGGCCCCAGCGAAGGCGAATGGGAGTTGCGCCAGCGGGTCGCGGATGATCTGCATGCGCGGGGGTTGCGCTGCAGTGCCGAGCAGGTGCTGATCCTGTCGGGTTCGCAGCAGGGAATCGACCTGGTCGCAAAGTTGTTTATCGACCCCGGTACGGCGGTCGCGGTTGAGTCGCCGACCTACCTGGCGGCATTGCAGGTGTTCCGGTTTTTCGGGGCGCGTTTCCTGGCGTTCGATGCGGATGCGCTGGATGCGCAAGCCTGGCTTCGGGAAAAACCTGCATTCGCCTATGCCATTCCCACTTTCCAGAATCCCAGCGGGCGGTGCCTCGATGCGAGCCAGCGCGATGGGCTGGCTGCGGCGTGCGATGCGGCACGGATCCCGTTGTTCGAGGATGATCCGTACCGTGATCTGGTGTACGACCCCTGCGAACGCACGCCGGTCTGTGCGCGGCTCGAACGTGTGCCGTGGATATACCAGGGTTCGTTTTCCAAGAGTCTGGCGCCGGGCTTGCGGCTCGGCTATCTCGCCGCTTCGCCGCAGTTATTGCCGTTTCTCACCCGGCTCAAGCAGGCCGCCGATCTGCACAGCAACCGTGTCAGCCAATGGCTGGTGTTGCAGCAGCTGAACGATCCAGCCCGTGAACAACGCCTGCAAGAACTGGCACGGCGCTATCGCGAGCGCCGCGATGCGTTCGAGATCGCACTGCGACGCCACTTCGGGGAGCTTGCCAGCTGGCAGATGCCGCCCGGCGGCCTGTTTTTCTGGCTGACGCTTCATCGTCGCATCGATACCCGGCTGCTCCTGCCCAAGGCGATCGAGGAGGGGGTTGCCTTCATGCCGGGAGAACCGTTCCTGCCGCGGGCGGTGGAGAGTTGCGGCCAGTTGCGTCTCAATTTCAGCCATGCCAGCGAGGCGCAGGCCGAATCCGGTTTGGCCAAACTGGCGGCACTGGTCCGCAGCATTGCGTGATGATCTGGCGAAGCAGGATCGAGGTTGGACAAACTGAATTAGAATGAATCATGGAAATAAAACTTTACGGCACCGCATTCTGTCACCTGTGCGAGCAGGCGGAAGCGGTCTTGCGTGAGATCGGTATCGAGGCCGATTACATCGATATTGCGGACGACGACGAACTGCTGGAGAAGTACGGCATACGCATCCCTGTGCTGAAACGCGCGGATACGGGGGCTGAACTGGGATGGCCGTTTGATGCAGTGGCCGTTTCCCGTTTTTTGGAGTGACAGCAAAACCAAAATGCGGTTACGGCGTGACCTGAGGGTCGGTCTTCGCCGCAACCCGGCGCCGCCGAGTTACAGCAGAACCAAGTTGTCCCGATGTATCAGCTCCGGTTCGTCGACGTAACCGAGAATGCTCTCGATCTCTCCGCTGGCCTTGCCCGCGATGCTGCGCGCTTCGTCCGCGTTGTAGTTGGTCAGGCCGCGCGCGATGTCCTCGCCGTTGTGATCAAGAATTGCGACCACCGCGCCGCGCTGAAATTCCCCGCTGACCTGTGTGACACCGATGGACAACAGGCTCTTGCCGTCAACACGCAGGGCTTTTACCGCGCCCGCATCCAGCGAGATTCTCCCGCTGACCTGCAGATGGTCTGCAAGCCACTGCTTGCGGGCATCCAGCGAGAGCGCGGCCGCAGTCAACAGGGTGCCGATGGATTCGCCGTGCAGCAGCCGCGGCAGGACATCGCGTTCGTGGCCGGAGGCGATGACAGTGTGCGCCCCGCTGCGGGCCGCACGCTTGGCGGCGAGTACCTTGGTGATCATGCCGCCGCGTCCGATGTGGCTGCCGGCGCCGCCGGCCATCGCTTCGAGCGCGGCATCGCCTGCCAGCGCCTCGCTGATGAGTTTGGCGCCGGTGTCTTTGCGCGGATCGGCGGTATAAAGGCCGTCCTGGTCGGTGAGGATGACCAGCGCATCGGCTTCGATCAGGTTTGCGACCAGCGCGCCCAGCGTGTCGTTGTCGCCGAATTTGATCTCGTCTGTCACCACCGTGTCGTTTTCGTTGATGATCGGGATGACGCCAAGCTTGAGCAGGGTGCGCAGGGTGGAGCGCGCGTTGAGGTAGCGTTCGCGGTCGGCGAGGTCGGCGTGGGTCAGCAGCACTTGTGCGGCATTCAACTGATGCCGGCGGAAGCAGCTCTCATAGGCCTGCACCAGCCCCATCTGGCCGACCGCCGCGGCAGCCTGCAATTCATGCACAGCGCTGGGACGTTGCTTCCAGCCCAGGCGCTGCATGCCCTCGGCGATCGCGCCGGAAGAGACCAGGACTACTTCGCAGCCTTGCGTGCGCAATGTGGCGATCTGTTGCGCCCAGTTGCCTAGGGCATCCATATCCAGGCCGGTACCCTGGTTGGTCACGAGGCTGCTGCCGACTTTGACGACGATGCGTCTGGATTGGGTCAGAACGGTTTTCATGCTAAGGGGTCGTGAATATCGATCTCGGTCTCTTGCGCACTTTCGGTGATGGCGTCCTGCTCTTGCGCGGCTATCTGGTTGATGTGTTCCATGATAGCGTAAGTCAATTCCTTGCAGCCTTCGCCGTTGATGGCGGAGATGGCGAAGTAACGCGTATCTTCGCCGAAGGCCTTGAGGAAGGCTGCGACCTTTTCGGCGCGGTCTTCTTCCTGCAGCAGGTCCAGCTTGTTCAATACCAGCCAGCGCGGCTTGTTGTACAAGGCTTCATCGTATTTCTTCAGTTCGTTCAGGATGGCGTGCGCCTCATGCACGGGGTCGACCCCCTCGTACATCGGGGCGAGATCCACCAGATGCAGCAACAGGCGTGTGCGGGCCAGGTGGCGCAGGAACTGGTGACCCAGTCCGGCACCTTCGGCTGCGCCTTCTATCAACCCCGGAATGTCGGCGATGACAAAGCTCTTTTCTTCCGAGACGCGCACCACGCCCAGATTGGGATGCAGGGTGGTGAAGGGGTAGTCGGCGACCTTGGGGCGCGCCGCGGACACCGCGCGGATAAAAGTGGATTTTCCCGCGTTGGGCATGCCGAGCAGGCCGACATCGGCCAGCACCTTCAATTCCAGCTGCAATTCGCGGCGCTCGCCTTCTTCGCCCGGCGTGCATTGGCGCGGCGTGCGGTTGGTGCTGGACTTGAAATGCAGGTTGCCCAGTCCGCCGGCGCCACCCTTGGCGAGCAGGATCTTTTCTCCGTCATGGGTGAGGTCGGCGATGACCTGTCCGCTGTTGATGTCCGTGATGACCGTACCCACCGGCATGCGCAGGATGACGTCGTCCGCGCCTTTGCCGTAACAGTCTGCGCCGCGCCCGGATTCTCCGTTTTTGGCACGGTGCATGCGCGCGAAGCGATAATCCACCAGCGTGTTGATGTTGCGGTCGGCGACGGCGATCACGCTGCCGCCGCGTCCGCCGTCGCCGCCGTCCGGCCCGCCTTTTTCGATGTATTTTTCGTGACGAAAGCTGGCCGCGCCGTTACCGCCGTTGCCCGCGATGACTTCTATTTTTGATTCGTCGATGAATTTCATAATGTTGTAGGCCGGGTTAGCGCAGCGTAACCCGACATTTCATCAAATATCGGAAGTTGTCGGGTTACGCTGCGCTAACCCGACCTACGGTGTTCCAGAAATAAAAAAGCCCTACCTCGCGATAGGGCTCATTCTAACTGCCTGAATGCTTAAGCAGCGACGATGCTGACTGTCTTGCGCTTGGTTGCGCCCTTGATCGCAAACACCACCTTGCCGGTGATCTTGGCGAAGAGTGTGTGATCCTTGCCCATGCCGACGTTGTCGCCTGCGTGAACCTGTGTGCCGCGCTGGCGCACGATGATGCTGCCCGCGCTGATCAGTTCCCCGCCGTAGCTCTTGACACCCAGTCGTTTCGAGTGCGAGTCGCGGCCGTTACTGGTACTGCCTCCGCCTTTTTTCGATGCCATGTTGCAGCTCCTTCAGAATTTAAGCCGAGATGCCGTCGATGCGGATCTCGGTGAAGTTTTGACGATGACCTTGATGCTTCTGGTAGTGCTTGCGGCGACGCATCTTGAAGATGGTCACTTTGTCGTGGCGACCGTTGGCGATGATCGTCGCCTTGACGGTGGCGCCGCTCAGCAGAGGCTTGCCAACGGAGACTGTGTCGCCATTGCCGACCATCAGCACTTTGTCCAATACGATCGCGCCGCCGACGTCGCCGTCTATGGATTCGATCTTCAGAGTTTCACCTTCGACAACGCGATATTGCTTGCCACCGGTTTTGATTACTGCGTACATGACTACCTCGCTAGATGCGGTTTTTAGTTACGGCATAACCTGAAGGTTAGCCTTCACTGAAATCAGGATTTTCAGAGCCGCGCATTATACATAAACCTGACCGACCGTCAAAACCCTTTTTTCAGGGGTTTAACGCTTCATCGAGTCGAAAAACTCGGCGTTGTTCTTGGTCGCCTTGACCTTGTCGAGCAAAAACTCCATCGCTTCCAGCTCGTCCATGGGGTAAAGCAGCTTGCGCAGCACCCAGATGCGCTGCAACAGGTCCTGCTTGATCAGCAGTTCTTCCTTGCGGGTGCCGGAGCGGTTGACGTTGATGGCCGGGTAGATGCGTTTTTCGGCCATACGGCGATCCAGGTGGATTTCCATGTTGCCGGTGCCCTTGAACTCTTCGTAGATCACGTCATCCATGCGGCTGCCGGTGTCCACCAGCGCCGTGGCGATGATGGTCAGCGAGCCGCCTTCCTCGATGTTGCGCGCCGCGCCGAAGAAGCGCTTGGGGCGTTGCAGGGCGTTGGCATCCACGCCGCCGGTCAGCACCTTGCCGGAAGAGGGGATCACGGTATTGTAGGCGCGAGCCAGGCGGGTGATCGAGTCGAGCAGGATGACCACGTCTTTCTTGTGTTCAACCAGGCGCTTGGCCTTTTCCAGCACCATTTCGGCAACTTGCACATGACGCGTGGCCGGTTCGTCGAAAGTCGAGGCGACCACTTCGCCGCGCACGGTGCGGCTCATTTCGGTCACTTCCTCGGGGCGTTCGTCGATCAGCAGCACGATCAGCGTGGCATCGGGGTTGTTGGCCGAGATGGAGTGCGCGATATGTTGCAGCATGACCGTTTTGCCTGACTTGGGCGAGGCCACCAGCAAGCCACGCTGGCCTTTGCCGATGGGCGCGACGATGTCGATGATGCGTCCCGTGATGTTCTCTTCGGCGCGGATATCGCGCTCCAGCGTCATGTGGACGGTGGGGAACAGCGGCGTCAGGTTTTCGAACAGGATCTTGTTCTTGGCATTCTCCGGTGGTTCGCCGTTGACCTTATCCACCTTGACCAAAGCCACATAGCGTTCGCCCTCTTTCGGCGTGCGAATCTCGCCTTCGATCGAATCGCCGGTATGCAGGTTGAAACGACGCACCTGGCTTGGGCTGACGTAAATGTCATCCGGGCCGGCCAGATAGGACGTGTCCGGGGAGCGCAGGAAGCCGAAACCGTCCGGCAGCACTTCCAGCGTGCCTTCGCCGAAGATGCTTTCGCCCTTCTTGGCCTGGTTCTTCAGCAGGGCGAAGATCAGGTCCTGCTTGCGCATGCGGTTGGCATTGTCGATCTGATTGGTGGTGGCCATTTCCACCAGTTCGGTGATGTGTTTGGTCTTTAGGTCGGATAAGTGCATATGTGGATGATGCGCGATGGCGCTAGGTTGTGATGAATTACATGGGAAGTGTTACTGGGTTTTGCGGGTGTTCCCGCGCCGTACTGCCTTGAGTGTCGTTAGTTAGTTTTGTAAGGCTGGGTTTCAGGACGAAACAGGGCAGTTGCGGGCGGGAGATTAAAGGGTTCAGATGTGGCTGTCAATGAAAGCGGTAAGTTGGGATTTGGACAATGCGCCGACCTTGGTTGCCTCGATGTTGCCGTTCTTGAACAACATCAGCGTCGGGATGCCGCGCACGCCATATTTTTGCGGGGTCTGCTGGTTCTCGTCCACGTTCAGTTTGGCGATGTTCAGCCGTCCTGAATATTCCTTGGATACCTCGTCCAGGATCGGGGCGATCATGCGGCAGGGGCCGCACCATTCCGCCCAGTAGTCGACCAGCACGGGCAGCGGCGATTGCAGCACCTCGGCAGTGAAAGTGGCATCGGTGACATAACGGATATGTTCGCTCATGTTTGTTTCTCGCTGTGGGTTAGATTTTGTAGGATGCAGTCTGTGCCGCTTGGATGTACAACTGGATTGGGGAGGCATCCTATCTAAAAAAATCAGGGTTGGGAAGAGTTTCCGGAGGCGTTTTATAACCCATTGAGACGAGGCGTGTTTTAATTATTTTGGCGTGCGTGGCATATGCCTGGCGAATGGATTTTCCGTCGGTCCGCAGGCTACGATTCAGGCGATCCTGCGCCAATCTGCCCGATTCTCATTATTGAAATGTCACGATGACGTTCAATCCGACGCCATCCTTGCCTGGCGCAAGTTGCAGGGAGGCGGCGTGGATTTCTGCGATGCGTTTGACGATCGACAGTCCCAGTCCGCTTCCGCTTGCACTGGTCCCCGCGGGCCGATAGAAACGTTCCATTACTCTTTCCAGTTCCGGTAGGGGAATGCCGGGGCCGTTATCGCTGACCGACAATAGCGTTTTTCCATGCGCATGTTCGATGTCGATGCGCACGGTTGTCCCGTGCCGGGTATGACGGACGGCATTGTCGATCAGGTTGCGTACCAGGATCTGCAGCAATACCGGGTTGCCGCGCACCATTGTCTGGTCGGCTGCGGTCAATTCGAGCCGCACATCCTGTTCCAGGGCGGTTGGCGCCATGGAGGCGATCACTGCGGCGGCGATGGCTTCGAGATGGCACGGTGCGCTCGCCTCGGGGCTCAGGGAATCGATGCGGGCGAGGGTCTGCAGCTGATCGATCAAGTGTGCGGCACGATCGCAACCGAGGATCACGCTGTCGAGTGCATGGCTGCGTTCAGCCTCGGAGACGGCTGCGCGGGCTACCTGTGCCTGCGCCTTGATCGCCGCCACCGGAGTGCGCAATTCATGCGCGGCGTCTGCGGTGAAACGCCGTTCTTTTTGCAGAGAGGCTGCGATGCGGACGAACAGTTCGTTGAGCCGCTCGATCAGCGGCAGCGTTTCGCTTGGTGCGCTATCCGCATCCAGCGGGGCCAGATTGTCCGGTTCGCGCTGTGCAACGTCGGCGGTCAGTCTCACCAGCGGGCGCAGGCCGCGCGTTACCGCCAGCCACAGCAACAGGGTCAGCAAGGGCAAGGAGAGCCACAGCGGTTTGAGCAGGTTGCCCGCGATGTCTTGTGCCAGCTCGTCGCGGGTTTCGGCACGTTCCGCTACGTAAATCAGATTCCTGCCGGAATCATCCCAGGTGCTGAAGACTCGCCAGCGCCGGCCGTCGATGAGGCTGTCGCTGAAACCCTGCTGGCGCTGGCTGAGCGGTTGCTGGGGGGCGTTGGCGGAGTGCAGGCGCAGTACATGGCCTTGTTCCCATATCTGGAACGCGACGCGGCGGGAGTATTTGTGCAACAACGGGGCATGTTCCGTTTCGACTTCTTCCAGTTCGTGCGGGGCCTGGGTCGCCAGCAGCGCGGCGGATTGCGCGAGATGCGCATCGAGTATCTCGTCGAACTCCTCGCGCGCATCGAAATAGGTAAAGGCGGCTGCAGCGATCCAGACTGCGACAACGGTCGTTATCGACAGCAACAGCAGCCGCTGTTTCAAAGAATTGAGCTTGCGCATTTCAGATTTTCTTGTCATCGGCGATCAGGTAACCCACGCCACGGATGGTTTCTATTAGGTCGGGAAACAGTTTGCGACGCAAATGATGGATATACACCTCGACCGCATTGCTTTCGACTTCCTCACCCCAGGCATACAGCTGTTCTTCGAGCTGGGCGCGCGACAGCACCCGGCCTGCATTCAGCATCAGGGCATGCAGAACGGCGAATTCCTTGCCTGGCAGGTCGATACTCCGGTCAAGATAACGCACCCGATGCGCAGCGGGTTCCAGTTCCACCCCGGCGATCCGCAGGGTCGGCACGGGTTTGCCGCTGGCGCGACGGATCAGTGCCCGCACGCGTGCGGACAATTCGCCCATGTCGAATGGTTTGGCCAGATAATCGTCGGCGCCGGCATCGAGTCCCTTGATCCGGTCATCTACCGTGTCCATCGCAGTGAGGATCAGCACGGGGATGGTGCCCTGACGGTTGCGCAAACGCCGCAATACTTCCAGTCCGGACATTCGGGGAAGTCCCAGATCCAGCACCGCTGCTGCGTAGGCTTCGGTGGCGAGCGCCTGGTCGGCCGAGACGCCGTCTTTCATCCAGTCCACGGCATAGCCAGCTTGCCTCAGTCCGGCCTGGATCGCATCGCCCAGCAGGGCATCGTCTTCGATCAACAGTATGCGCATATCCCCATCCGACAAGTCACTGCAGGTCTTCCCCGGCCTTTTGGTGCTGCATGGATACGGGCCCGGCGTTGGCGGCCTGTCTGCGGATAGTCTGCCGGTCGGGCGGGTTCATCTGGGTATTCTAATACCGTGCTCGCTGTAATTGCCGCTTTCTGCCTGGGTATGGCAGGCGGCGCAGTTTGCAGGGCTTTTTACCTTGGGGTTCTTCCAGGTGCGTTCCGGCACCTCATCGTGTTCGCGCTGGAACCAGCGTGTCTCGGTGATACGCAGGATCGGCTGGCCGGTCGCATGGCGATTGCTGCCCGCATTTTTCTCAAGAAAGACGCCAATCTCCTGTCTGGCTGCGGGGGGCAGGCTGGCATCGCTTCCGAAGTGCCGATCCAGTCCCGACATCAATGTACGCCATGACTCTGCTGGCAGCAGGCGTGGCGGGTAGGCGACGTGGCAGGCGCCGCATTCGGTTTGCCACAGGGCGTTGCTGACGCTGGGCGTGCGTTCGTCGTCATCGTCGGCATGGGCAAAGGACATCATGGTACCCATCAGCAGCATGGCGACAGCGATGGCGTGTAAAAATTTTGCAGTTCCGGACATCATGGCGGGCCTCCTTAATTTCTGACAGTGAGCAGATAGGCAAGTGCGTCGCCTTTTTCCTGTGCCGCAGCAGACAGTGACATCAAACCGGCGACAACGACAAGCACCATGAGCAGCACGTGAAATGTACGAATCATTTTCTTTCCTTGACGATGTAGTGCACGGCGTGCAGATTAGTAGGCCAAGCTTAAGCGCCGCTTAAATGCGGACACATGAAGGATTGGCGCAACGCGAAGGTCCGGGCAGTGTGGCAGGTGGCGGTTCTGAATCGGGGGGCTTACATGCGCCAGACGTACAGCGTCGAGCGGTGCAGGTCATCGATATCGATGGTCTCATGCGGCGGGTGGTTCGGCACGGCGAAGGTGTTGCTGATGAACAGGCTGCCGGGGCGCATCTCCTGCTGTGCCTTGAGCCACAACTGTGCCATCGGCACCGGCGAAAGATAGGCGAACACCACATCGTAGCGGGACAGATCGTGGTGCCACAGGCTGCCCCAATGTACCGTGCAACCCCGGGAGCCGCCGAACCGGGTACGCAGCCAGCTCCACAGGAAAGGCAGCGGTGCGGCCTCCACCCCGTAGTAGCGTCCTTGCGGGTGGATGCGGGAGAGATATGCAAGCACGCCACCGATGCCGCAGCCCAGGTCGATGAAGGTGAATGGGCCTGCCGGCAGCCTGGACGCCAACGCCTGCCATACCTTGTTGCTGGACAGGTACAACGGGACTTGCGTGCGGAAGGTGCTCCAGTACACCACCAGCATGACAAGGAATGCGGCAAGGAAAAAACCGGGCGGGATGTCGAGTGCCAGCATCAGCACCAGTGCTGGGGCAAAGGCGAACTGGATGAACAGCCACCAGCGTGCCATGCCCGCAACGCGGCTGAGGGCGGCAGCCAGCATGCCGCAGAGCAGGGCGGTGGCCAGCGGCGCCGGATGCAAGCCGAATTCGCGTACGGCCGATACGACCAGCATGAACGCAGCGGATTGCAGCAGCAGTGCGACGAGCGAAGGGGGAAGCTTCTGCAGCAGCGGGATCACGCGCGCACCAGGCCGGCTTCAACCTCGTCCCGTTTGGCCTTGCCGGCCAGACGTTCCACCAGGGTCAACGCGAAATCCATGGCCGTACCGGGACCGCGCGAAGTGATGAGTTTGCCGTCCTCGACCACCGCGTGCGGCTGGCGCAGGACTTTAGGGAAGGCATCGAGCGCGCCGGGAAAACTGGTGGCATGCTTGCCGTCCAGCAATCCCGCCGCTGCCAGCACGGAAGGCGCAGCACACACCGCGCAGACAAACAGGTCATCCGCCGCCATGCGTTGTACCAGCCGGATGATGCGCGCATCGGCCTTGAGGTTGTTGGTGCCGGGCTGGCCGCCGGGCAGCACCACCATGTCGAAACGGCGTTTCAGCGCCTCATCCAGCGAAGTATCGGGGATCAGCATGGTGCCACGACTGCCGCGTATCGGTTGGCCGTCCAGGCTGGCGCTGACAGCCTCGATGCCGGCGCGGCGCAGGATATTGAGAACGGTCACGGCTTCGAGTTCTTCGCTGCCGTTGGCCAAGGGGACGAGTACGGATTTCATGTCAGAAACTCCCTGCTATGCGTACGCCAATTAGACCCGGTGCCAGCTCGGGAAGCAAGACCACCTTCCTGGAGCGCAACGCGATATTGTGCGCGACGACACTCTTGCCGACCAGCGTACCGATCATCGCGCCGGCCACGATATCGGAAGCGAAATGCGCCTGATGGTAGCTGCGCGCGAGACCGACCAGGCCGGCAATGGAGTAGGAGGCGCAGGCCACCCAGGTCTCGTCGTAATGATTGGCGATGACCGCGGCCAGCGCGAAGGCTTCGGTGGTATGGCCGGACGGGAAAGAGGAATTGGCATCGCTGAACGGCCTGAAACTGTAAATGGCCTCGCCGGCACGGGGGCGGCTGCGTCCGGCGACCAGCTTGATGGTGGGGGTGATGATGCCGCTGGCGATGAGGCTGGCGGCGAGTCCGTCCTGCGCCACCTGCAGGGAGGTTTCGTTGCCGGCCAGCGCCCCCGCCACATAGAAACCGCCGACCACGCCAGCGGCATATTGCGAACCGAAACGTTCCACTTGCGTGATGAAACTGTTGTCGCCCGAATGGCGCCTCATTTCGTCGCGCAGCGGGCGGTCGACGATCAGTGCGGTGCCGACTACGGTCAGCGATGCCCAGCCGGCTGTGCGCCAATCGGCTTCATCCCAGCGTGCGGGCGCAGTGACGACATGCTTGACATCGTCCAGGACGATGTCGGGATAGGAGAGTTCATCCGCACCGGCTTTGTGCATCGCGCACAAGGCCGGCAACGCGGCAAGCAATAAACCGAAGAATCGTTTCAATCGCGGAAATTCTGGTACTGCAGAGGAAAATCGGTGACCGATTTCTTGATGAAGGCGATGGCGGCCTGCAGGTCGTCGCGATTCTTGCCGGTAACGCGTACGGTATCGCCCTGGATGCTGGCTTGCACCTTCATCTTGCTGTCCTTGATCAGCTTGACGATCTTCTTTGCCAGTTCGGTTTCCACGCCCACCTTTACGGTGCAATTGCGCTTGACCTTGTTGCCGCTGATCTTCTCGATCTTGTCGCTGATGTCCAGGCACTTGATGTCCACACCGCGCTTGGTCAGCCTGCCGTTGAGGATGTCCTGCACCTGGTTCATCTGGAACTCGTTGTCGGCGAACACGGTGAGCACCAGTTCGGCCTGCTCGACGCGCGCGTCGGAGCCCTTGAAGTCGAAGCGCGTGCTGACTTCCTTGTTGGTCTGCTCGACCGCGTTCTTGACCTCGGTCTTGTCTACTTCTGAAACGATGTCGAAAGATGGCATGGTCTCTCCTTGAAATTCGGTTTGGCCACAACTCCCGGCTTAGCGGTGGCTGCGGTGAAAGCTAACCTTCAGATTAGTCGGAACCAAAACTGCACACGTAATGCACTGCTTCCGCGCCGGTGTGGATGTCGAAGCTGCCGTTCTCGCCCACCCTGAAGCTGCTGCCTGCGGCGTAGGTCTTGAACGCCGATTCGCCGGCGATCTTCACCGAGCATTCGCCGCCGCTGATCTCCATCAGTTCCGGCGCGCCGACGTTGAAGGTGAGCTTGCTGTTGGGGAGCACCACGCCGACGGTCTTGCGCGAACCATCCGGGAAGAACACCGAGTGCGACACGCACTTGCCGTCGAAGAACACATTGGCTTTTTTGCCGACGCTGACGTTATCGATTTTGTCTGACATGCTGTGATTTCCTTTTTTACGTTATCTGGGTTCGTTGGCCTTGACGCCTTTTTGGTAGGTCGTATATACATAGACCGGGATATCCAGGTCGCCGAGGTGTTTCTCGATCAGGGGCTGCACGTCGCTCCAGTCCAGCCCGTTGATGCCGCAGGAAAGGCGCGGCATGGCGAGGCTGGCGATCTTCTCCTTCTGCACAAGGCTGCGCAGTGCGTGCAGGCTGTGGTTGACGTGATGCAGCGATGCATGACCTGGCCTGCTGCCGTGTTCGTAAGCGGCATCCTGGGTGAACAGGTTTATCAGGTAACGCCCGTCGGCGCTCATCCATGCCCACAGTTCGCCGGATTTCGGGTGGCTGCTCTGGCAATGATGGCGGAAGTCCTTGTACATCGCGGGCATGCGCTCGCGCAATTGCAGCGCGAGGCCATGGTGGAAATCGTCGTTCGGCGCAACGCCCTGGACGATCGCCCGGGCGCTGCTGAACAGGATATCGCCGCTCAGTTCGTGAAGCATGTGCCCTCCGGTTGCGCAGATCCTATTTTCGGTTCTTCAGGTTCGCGGCGATACGCATGCGCAGCGCGTTCAGCTTGATGAAACCGCCCGCGTCCTTCTGGTCGTAGGCACCCTTGTCGTCCTCGAAGGTGGCGATGGTCGGATCGAACAGCGAATCGCTCTTGGAATCGCGGCCGACGACGATCACATTGCCCTTGTACAGCTTGACGCGGACCCAGCCGTTGACGCAGGCCTGCGTATGGTCGATCAGCACCTGCAGCGCACGGCGCTCCGGGCTCCACCAGTAACCGTTGTAGATCATGCTGGCGTAACGCGGCATCAGGTCATCCTTCAGGTGCGCCACTTCGCGGTCCAGCGTGATGGATTCGATGGCGCGGTGCGCCTTCAGCATGATGGTGCCGCCGGGAGTCTCGTAACAGCCGCGCGACTTCATGCCGACATAGCGATTTTCCACTAGGTCGAGGCGGCCGATGCCGTGCTTGCCGCCCAGTTCGTTCAGCTTGGTCAGTACCTGTGCCGGCGACATCTTGTTGCCGTTCAGTGCCACGATGTCGCCATGGGCGTACTCGAGGTCCAGGTATTCGGCCTGGTCGGGCGCCTTTTCGGGCGACGCCGTCCAGCGCCACATGCTCTCCTCGGCTTCGGCCGAGGGATCCTCGAGGTGACGGCCTTCATACGAGATATGCAGCAGATTCGCGTCCATGGAGTAGGGCGAACCACCCTGGCGGTGTTTCATCTCGATCGGGATGCCGTGTTTTTCGGCGTAGGCCAGCAGCTTTTCACGCGACAGCAGGTCCCATTCACGCCAGGGGGCGATGATCTTGATGCCCGGCTTGAGCGCATAGGCGCCCAGTTCGAAACGCACCTGGTCGTTACCCTTGCCGGTTGCGCCATGCGAAATGGCCTGTGCACCGGTCTGGTTGACGATGTCGATCAGGCGTTTGGCAATCAGCGGCCGCGCAATCGAGGTGCCCAGCAGGTATTCGCCTTCATAAACCGTATTGGCGCGGAACATCGGAAACACGAAATCGCGCACAAACTCCTCGCGCAGGTCGTCGATGAAGATGTTCTCCGGCTTGATGCCGAACTTCAGCGCTTTCTGGCGCGCCGGTTCCAGTTCTTCGCCCTGGCCGAGGTCGGCGGTGAAGGTCACCACTTCGCATTGGTAGGTATCCTGCAGCCACTTCAGGATGACCGAGGTATCGAGTCCGCCGGAATAGGCGAGGACGGCTTTTTTGATGTCTGACATATTTATCAACCGGGTTAATCAATCATGAGTTCAAAAGAAACGACAAATCCGATGATGACCATGAGCGCGATGGCCACAAGGAAAATGATATCGGCGCTTTGTTCCAGTTTCTCCGCACCGTCCGGATGACGGATGGAAAAATAGGACAGCATGGCGCTGGCCAGGAACAGCAGGCTGTCGAAGGCCAGCAGTTCATCGACGTGCTTGCTGATGCTGTGTTTCGGGATGAGCTGGGACACGCTGATGACCGTCATGCAGACCCCGATCATGGTGGCCGACGACGGCAGGATGTGGTCGGCCAGCCTGCTTTTCTGGTTATGCCTGTTGGTTTCCGGTGTTGTCGAGCGATCGCTCATGCCGATATTTTTCCCAGCAGCAGGTACTCCATAAGAGCCTTTTGCACGTGCAGACGGTTCTCGGCCTCATCCCATACGACGGATTGCGCGCCGTCGATGACCTCGGCCGAGACTTCCTCGCCGCGGTGTGCGGGCAGGCAGTGCATGAAGATCGCGTCCCTGGCGGCGACGCGCATCATGTCCCCATCCACCTGCCAGTCGGCGAAGTCCTTCATGCGCTCTTCGTTCTCCGCCTCGAAACCCATCGAAGTCCAAACGTCGGTAGTGACCAGATCCGCGCCGCGAGCCGCTTCCATCGGGTCGGTGAACTCTTCGTAATGGTCCTCGCCGAACAGGCCGGCACGCTCGGGCTCCACTTCGTAGCCGGGCGGGGTGGACACGTGCACGTTGAAATCCAGTATCTCGGCTGCCTGCAGCCAGGTGTTGCACATATTGTTGGAGTCGCCGATCCAGGCTACGGTCTTGCCCTTGATGCTGCCGCGATGTTCGACGTAGGTGTAGATGTCCGCCAGCACCTGGCAGGGATGGTATTCATTGGTCAGCCCGTTGATGACCGGTACGCGCGAATGAGCGGCAAAGCGCTCGATGATGCTTTGCTCGAATGTGCGGATCATCACGATGTCGCTCATGCGCGAAATGACCTGCCCGGCATCTTCCACCGGTTCGCCGCGGCCCAGTTGCGAGTCGCGGGTGTTGAGGTAGATGGCCGAACCACCGAGCTGTTGCATGCCCGCCTCGAACGACAGGCGGGTGCGCGTACTGGCCTTCTCGAAGATCATCACCAGCGTGCGGTCGGTCAGCGGCCAGTATTTTTCGTAGCGCTTGAAGCGCTCCTTGATGATGCGGGTGCGCTCGAACAGGTATTCGAGTTCGTCGCGGCTCAGGTCCTTGAATTGCAGAAAATGCCGCAGGGGCTTCAGTGAAGACGCCTGTTCGCTTGCGGGCGTGATGTCGGAGCCAAAATGCTTGATCGGTTTGCCGCTCATGTTCACTCCTGCGCCAAGAAGTCCGCCACCAGCGGGCACAGTATATCCAGCAACTGTTGCGCTTCGGTTTCAGAGAAGATGAGCGACGGCAGCAAGCGGATCACGTTGTCCGCGGTGACATTGATCAGCAGGCCATTCTCCCGCGCCTTGCCGACGATTTCGCCGCACGGCCTGTCGAGTTCGATGCCCAGCATCAGCCCTTGTCCGCGCACGGCCACGACCCCTTTTACTCCCCCCAGTTTTGCCTGAAACTGCTGTTTGAGCCAGTTGCCCAGCTTGGCGGCATGGTCGAGCAGCTTGTCCTGCTCCATGATGTTCAGCGTGGTCAACGCAGCGGTCGAGGCCAGCGGGTTGCCGCCGAAGGTCGAGCCATGGTTGCCCGGCTTGAACGTGCCTGTCGCCCTGCCGGCGGCCAGACAGGCACCCACCGGCACGCCGGAACCAAGGCCTTTGGCCAGGGTCATCACGTCCGGCATGATGCTGGTGTGCTGGAAGGCGAACCACTTGCCGGTCCGGCCCAGGCCGCATTGCACCTCGTCCAGCATCAACAGCCATTCGTGTTCGTCGCAGATCTTGCGCAAACCCTGCAGGTAGCTGATGTCGGGCGTGCGGATGCCGCCTTCACCCTGGATAGGTTCGACCAGCACGGCGACGACATTGGGGGTGTGCGCAGCGACCTGGCGGATGGCGTCGAGGTCGTCGTACGGCACGCGCACGAAACCTTTTACCAGCGGCTCGAAGCCGGCCTGCACCTTGCGGTTGCCGGTGGCGGAGAGGGTGGCCAGCGTGCGGCCATGGAAGGCTTTCTCCATCACGATGATGGTGGGGGTGTCGACGTTGCGCTGGTTGCCATACAGCCGTGCCAGCTTGATCGCCGCCTCGTTCGCCTCGCAGCCGGAGTTGCACAGGAACACTTCCTGCATGCCTGAAAGTTGGCACAGTTTGTCGGCGATCAGTTCCTGCTCGCGGACCTGGTAGAGGTTGGAGGTATGGATCAGCCTGCCGATCTGCGCGGCGAGCGCGGCAGTGAAGCGCGGATGGGCATGCCCCAGGGTGTTGACCGCGATGCCCGAGAGGGCGTCCAGATAGCGCTTGCCGTTAACGTCCCATAGCCATGCGCCTTCCCCATGGGTGAAGGTGACGGGTTGCCGAGCATAGGTGTTCATCAAATGTGACATGGCAAGCTTTCCGGTCTTGTTGTTTCTCTGATGGATGCAACTATAAACAAAAAAGGCCGACAGTTTCGTCGGCCTTCTGTCGCAGACTTACCGTCTGCAATAAATCAGGCCATCGCCTTGATTGCGGCAGACAATCGGCTCTTGTGGCGGGCAGCCTTGTTCTTGTGCACGATCTTCTTGTCGGCGATGGAATCCACCACGCTGGTCGATGCCTGGAATACGGCTTGTGCCGCAGCCTTGTCGCCAGCTTCGATCGCCTTGGTGACCTTCTTGATCGCGGTACGCAGTTCGGAACGCAGGCTGGCGTTATGCTGGCTCTGCTTGACTGCTTGTCTTGCACGTTTTCTGGCTTGTGCGCTATTTGCCATGACACTGCTCCTTGAGAATTCGGCTTTTCAGAAAGGGGCGCATTCTAGAGGCTGAATCGGAGTTTGGCAAACGCTTTTTTCCGGGGAGGCCCTGACAGCCGGGGACGGCTTTACATAAATATGTATCGGGACGCGCTGCCGACGGCGGGCGGCTTCCGGCTCGCCGGGGATATTGCTGCGCGTGCGGCACGGGCGGTGCGCCCCCGCAGGGCGGTGGTATGATGGCGCCGATAGGGGATGGATGCCGTTGTTCGTTTGAACGGGATGATGTCGGGAGACGGGAATGCTGCCAGGTGCCGCCGAATTCGTGGTTTACGGGAAAACAGTTGACGGTCAGGTCTTCCAGCAGCCGCAATGGGCCGAACAGTTGTGCAGCAAACTCGGGGCTGCCGATGCGGACGGGCAATCCCCGTATGCTGCCCATGTGCGCCCGGTACTGATCGACGGGGTGCCGGCGCTGGTGGTGCGCCTCTCCTTGCAATTGGTCGACGAACCGGCGTTCGAAAAGATCAAGCATTTCGTCGCCGAGCACCATTTGCAGGTGCGCGCCGGACGCGGAAGCCGCGACGCCGAGGCCATGGAGGCATACTTGGCAGCCGGGCAGGAGCGCCGTTCTCCCCAAAATAACGGCTGGTAGCCTCGGGCGGGGGGCGTTATCCGGGCAACGGGGCGATGTTACAATCGGTTCCAGTGAACAAGACTTGCGGAAATCCAAATTGCTAGACAAAAAAGACCGTTCTCCTGATCTTGCCGAATTCGTCATCCAGGGCATCACCAAAGACGGGACGAGCTTTCGCCCGTCCAACTGGGGCGAGCGCCTCAGCGACATGCTTTCGACCACCGGGCATGACGGGCGGATACTGTATTCCTCTTATCTGCGACCGATGGTGATTCAGGGCATACCTTCGGTAGTCGTGCGTTTCTCCCTGGAAACGGCGGATCCCCATGCGTTCGAACTGGTCAGGCAATTCGTGGTGACCAATCAGTTGACCGTCCGTGCCGGACGCCGCCGGGCGGATGCGGGTGCGACCGGCATGTTTCCCACCATCAGCATGGAACGCCGTTCTCCGGAAAACAATGGCTGGTAACCTCGTCCTCGCCCGGCTTCGTCCGATCCTGAAGACCCATGAATCTGCTTAAGGCCCTTGCCGCGGTCAGCAGCCTGACCCTGGTTTCCCGCATCCTGGCATTCGTGCGCGATGTATTGATCGCCCGCATCTTCGGGGCCGGGATGGCCACCGACGCCTTCTTCGTCGCCTTCAAGCTGCCCAACCTGCTGCGCCGCATGTTCGCGGAGGGCGCGTTCTCGCAGGCCTTCGTGCCGATCTTCGGCGAATACAGGAACCGCAAGGGGCACGACGAGACCAAGCTGCTGGTGGACCATGTGGTGACGCTGCTGGCGATCATTCTGTTTGGCGTCACCCTGATCGGCATCGTTGCCGCGCCCGTCCTTGTCTATATCAGCGCGCCGGGCTTCGTGAAGGAGCCGGACAAGTTCGCGCTCACCGTGCAACTGCTGCGCATCACCTCGCCGTATATCTTCTTCATCTCGCTGGTGGCGGTGGCGGCGGGCATCCTCAATACCTATAACAAGTTCTGGGTGCCGGCCTTCGCACCCATCCTGCTCAACCTGTGTTTCATCGGTGCTGCGCTATGGCTGGCGCCTTACTGCGATCCGCCCATCCTGGCGATGGGTTGGGCAGTGTTCATCGGCGGCGTGGTGCAGCTGGCGTTCCAGATCCCGTTCCTGAGGAAAATCGGCATGCTGCCGACATGGAGCCTGAACCTGAAAGACGCCGGGGTGTGGCGCATCATCAGGCAGATGGGCCCGGCACTGTTCGGTGTCTCTATCTCCCAGATCAGCCTCATCATCAATACCATCTTCGCCTCGTTTCTGGTGGCGGGCAGCGTCTCCTGGCTGTATTACGCCGACCGCCTGATGGAATTCCCGTCCGGCCTGCTGGGCGCCGCACTCGGCACCATCCTGCTGCCCTCGCTTTCCAAGCATCACGCCGACAACAGTACGGAGGAATATTCCAGGTTGCTGGACTGGGGGTTGCGCCTGGTCTGCATGCTTACGCTGCCCGCTGCGCTGGCGCTCGGCATGATTGCCGTTCCCTTGCTCGCGACCTTCTTCCAGCACGGCGCCTTCGTTGCCGAAGATGTGCTGATGACGCGCAATGCATTGGCCGGTTACAGCGTCGGCCTCATCGGTCTGATTGCGGTGAAAGTGCTCGCGCCCGGCTTCTATGCGCGGCAGGACATCAGGACCCCGGTCAAGATCGGCATCGTCACCTTGCTCGCCACGCAACTGATGAACCTGCTGTTCGTGTTCGGCATGCACTTGCATCATGCCGGGCTGGCGCTGGCCATTGGCCTTGGCGCCTGTTTCAATTCGGCGATCCTGTTCTATTTCCTGCGCAAGCGCGGCATCTACCGGCCCGAGCCGGGCTGGGGGAAATTCTTCCTCAAACTGTGCATCGCCTTGCTGGCGCTGGCGCTGGCACTGTGGTTCGGCATGGGCAGCGAACAGCACTGGCTCAACACCCACGGCTGGGCGCGCATCATCCACCTGACCTGGCTGGTGGCACTGGGAGGCACAGTGTACTTTGCCGTACTGTTTGCACTCGGCTTTCGTCTCAAGGACTTTGCCAAACGCGGAGCCAGTTGATCGGCCCGGGACCAACACGAACGTCGCCGAGGTCGCCCTCATGCAAACGGGCTTGCCCCATCCGGGCAGGTGTCGGTCAAGTGTGCAAGAATTGCAGTAAGTCTCGCTCGATCTGACAGGAGGAAAGATGGGGGCACAAGCTATCCAGGGGTATCCGGTCCTGATCATCGGAGCAGGGCGTGGCGGTACCGCGCTGCTCGAGATGTTCATGGAGGACGGTCTGGTCAGTGTCGTGGCCATGGCGGACATGAACCCGGATGCTCCCGGCCTCGCATTGGCGAGAACGCACGGAATCCCGACCTATACCGATGCGGTCGCGGCACTGCAAGCCTGCAAGGGCTATCCCGACTGCATCGTATACAACCTGTCGCACGACGATACGATCGCCGAAGAGGCATTCCGGATATTCGGCGACCGGCGGGTGGCAAGCGGTCTCGAAGTCAAGCTGTTCTGGCAGATGGTGACGAACCTGAAACAGACCAAGGGAGACCTTGAAAAAAGCCAGAACCAGCTGCAATCCATCATCAGCAACGTGATGGACGGCATCATCACGATCAACGAGTCGGGCGAGATACAGGGGTTCAACCCGGCGGCCGAGGATATCTTCGGCTATTCGCAGCAGGAAGCCCTGGGCAAGAATGTGCGGATATTGATCCCCGAGCCCCAGCGCAGCGCACATGATGCATATATCGGCCGGTATCTGCAGACGGGCCGGTCGCACATACTCGGCGTGCGCGGCCGCGAACTGGTGGCGGTGCGCAAGAACGGCGAAGAGTTCCCCATGGAGATTTCCATATCGGAAATGGTGCTGGGCGGACATCGCTATTTCATCGGTATCGTGCGGGATATCACCGAGCGCAAGCGGGCCGAGCAGAAGATTGCCCATCTGGCGCACTACGACTATCTGACCGACCTGCCGAACCGCGCATTGTTCCTGGACATCCTCGATCATTCGGTGGCGCTGGCGAAACGCAACAAGAACAAGGCAGCCGTCCTGTTCCTCGATCTGGACGGCTTCAAGCAGGTCAACGATACCCTGGGACACGATGCAGGCGATCAGTTGTTGAAAGGGGTCGCCAGAAGGCTCAAGGAAACCATCAGGAGTTCGGATACGGTGGCACGGGTCGGCGGTGACGAATTCATCCTGGTGCTGGACAACATCGGGGCGGAAGAGTACGCGGCACAGGTGGCGGGAAAGATCATCGGCGCCTTGGCGGTGCCATTCGAACTGCCCGGCCAGGAATGCCGGATCGGCGGCAGTATCGGCATCTCCATGTATCCGGACGATGCCAGGGAGACCTTGAAACTCATCAAACAGGCGGATGAGGCCATGTACCTGGCGAAGCAGGGCGGCAAGAACACCTGCCGGTTTTACCGCGAGGTAGCGGCACCGCGCACCGGCGTTTGAGCGCCGGGAGAGCGCTCCCCTGGATGGTGCGTCCTACCGGCATGCGCCATTCGCATGCCCGATTGGTTCCTGCATCCCATATGGGACGACGCGCCCTCTAGGCGGTCAGGTGCAGCGCTTTCGATACCACCTCGCGCGTCAGGTGCGGCGCGAACAGTTCGATGAAATGATAGCCGAAGCCGCGCAAATATTGATTCTTGCGGATGGCGATGCGCGTAGTGCTGGGCTGGAACAGATGGCCGGCATCGATCATGCGCAGCTGGCGATCGCGGTCGGGGATGAAAGCCATCTGCGCGACGATGCCGATGCCCAATCCCAACTCCACATAGGTCTTGATCACATCGGCATCGATTGCGGTCAGTGCGATGTTGGGCTCGATGCCGGCTTCGCTGAACGCCTGGTTGATCTTGTTGCGTCCGGTGAAGGCGAAGTCGTAGGTAATGATGGGATATTGCGCCAGTTTCTTCAGGGTCAGGCGTTTCTCCTGCAGCAGCGGATGCCTGGGGGGCGTCACCACGCAGTGATGCCATTCGTAACAGGGCAGGGTCACCAGTTCGTCATACAGTGCAAGGCTTTCCGTGGCGATGCCGATATCCACCTCGCCGTTCAGGACCTGTTCGGCGATTTGCGTCGGGCTGCCCTGGTGCAGGCCGAGCTTCACGCCCGGATAGTGCAGGGTGAATTCCTTGACCACGCGCGGCAGGGCATAACGCGCCTGCGTGTGCGTGGTGGCGACGGTGAGTGAGCCGCTGTCCTGGGTGCGGAATTCGTCGCCGACCTGTTTCAGGTTCTCCGTTTCGTGCAGCATGCGCCGGGCAATCTCCAGCACGGCCTTGCCGGGGTCGGTGATGGCGACGATACGCTTGCCGTTGCGCACGAAGATGTCGACGCCCAACTCTTCTTCCAGCAGCTTGATCTGCTTGCTCACCCCCGGTTGCGAAGTATAGAGCGCATTGGCGGCGTCCGAGATGTTCAGGCCGCAGCGCACGATCTCGTTCAGGTAACGCAACTGTTGCAGGTTCATGAGGTCGCTCCTTATATATCCATTAATTATAAGATATTAACATAAAAGTATTTAGATATATAAAGAGCCGGACCTAGAATGCGTCCCGTGGCAGTGATCGAGGTGCGCAAATGGATGGTCTATACACAGTCTCCGGCTTTCTGGTCGGCCTGATTGTCGGGGTAACCGGCGTCGGTGGCGGGTCGTTGATGACCCCGTTGCTGGTGCTGCTCTTCGGCGTCGCGCCGGCGACGGCGGTCGGCACGGATCTGCTGTATGCCTCGCTCACCAAGGCGCTGGGAGGCTGGGTGCATGGCCGCAACGGTACGGTCGACTGGAAAGTGGTCGGCCTGTTGAGCCTGGGCAGCCTGCCGGCGGCACTGCTCACCGTCATCTTGCTGAAACTGCTGGCGCTGGATGAAAAGTCGCTGCGCGGCCTGGTGACCGGCGTACTGAGCATCGCGCTGCTGCTGACGGCCGCGGCATTGCTGTTGAAAGACCGGATCAAACGGATCGCCCTGCGCAGCGATGGCACGGTATATGAGCTGCACCACCGGCGCCTGCCCGCAGCGACCGTGGTCACCGGTTTCATCGTCGGCGCACTGGTGACGGTCTCTTCCATCGGCGCCGGTGTGCTGGGTACGGTGGCGCTGCTGTTCCTGTATCCGCGCATGGGAACAGCCAGGGTGGTGGGGACGGATATCGCGCATGCCGTACCGCTCACCGCCATAGCCGGCCTGGGACACATGGCGCTGGGAACGGTGGATTTCGTGTTGTTGGGCAGTCTGTTGCTGGGATCCTTGCCGGGTATCTATATCGGCAGCCATCTGAGCGCGAAGGTGCCGGAAAAGGTATTGCGCCCGATCCTGGCAACGATGCTGTTGCTCATCGGTACCCGGCTGGTTTTGAATTGAAAGGAGCAAGAATGAGCTTGAATACTCGCAATCTTTCCGATCTGGACGAGATCGACCGTTTCGAAGAGGCGATCACCATCTTCAATGCAGGCGGCATCGATCCCGACCGCTTTACGGCGATACGGCTGCAGCAGGGCGTATACGGGCAGCGCCAGCAGGGCGTCAACATGCTGCGCATCAAGGTGCCCGGCGGTCGGCTGAATGCAGTTCAACTGGAAGTGCTGGCCGATATCGCCGAGGAATTCTCGCAGCACCAGATCGCGCATGTGACCACGCGCCAGAGCATCCAGATCCATTATGTACCGTTGATCAAGATGCCGTCGGCGATGCGTCGCCTGGCCCAGGCCGGCATGACTTCGCGCGAAGCTTGCGGCAACACCATCCGCAACATGACAGCCTGCCCGCTGGCCGGCGTATGCCCGAAAGAGCATGTGGACGTGAACACGCACCTGGAGGGCGCGACCCTGCACTTCCTGCGCAACCCGCTCAACCAGCAACTGCCGCGCAAATTCAAGATCTCCTTCTCCGGCTGCGAGACCGATTGCGCGCAATCGCTGCTGCACGACTGCGGCGTGATCGCGGTACGCAAGGACGGCCAGCCCGGTTTCAGGATCCGGGCCGGCGGCGGGCTCGGGCACAAGCCGCGCGAGGCCATCGTGGTCGAGGAGTTCATCCCAGAGAGCGAGTTGATGTTCGCCATGGAAGCGCTGGTGTCGATGCACAACAAGTATTCCGACCGCACCAAGCGGGCGAAATCGCGCATCAAGTTCCTGGTCGAGCGTTTCGGCGCGGAAGGCTTTTTGGAGAAATACCGCGAAGAGTTCGTGCGCACCAGGCAGGCGCTGGCCGGCCAGTCCTATCCGCAAGGAGAATGGCGCACGCCGGACGGCACTGAAACGCCGGGGCAAGGCGCACCGCGCAGGCTCTTTGCGCAACGCCAGGCCGGTTTGTTCGTGTTCCCCATCGCGCTGCCCATCGGCGACGTCAAGGCAGGCCAGTTGCGCGGCCTTGCGGCCTTGCTGCAGGCACAGGGGCTGAGCGAGATCCACACCTCGCAGGACCAGAACTTCGCGGTGTTCAACGTGCCGCAGGAGAAAGTGGCGGCCCTGCGCAGCGGCATAGCGGCGCTCGGCCTGTCCGAGCCCAAGGTCGGCGACAACGTGGTGGCCTGCCCCGGCACCTCGACCTGCCGCCTTGGCATCACCTCCAGCACCGTGCTGGGCCCGTTGCTGTCCGGCGGCAAGGCCGACCTGAACATCCGCGTGTCCGGCTGCCATAACGGTTGCGCGCAGCCGGAGACGGGCGACATCGGCATCTACGGCGAAGGCAAGCGCATGCACGGCAAGCTGGTGCCGCATTACCAGATGTATTTCGCGGGCAAGGGCACCGCGGGCGGCGCGCTGGCGCTGAAGGGACCGTCGTTGCCGGTGGCGCGCATTAGGCAGGCCATCGAACGAGTGCAGGCGGCACATCTGGCCAGCGGCGAAAGCAGCTTTTTCGTGTGGGCTCGTGCGCAGCAGCCGGATTACTTCAAGGCGCTGCTGGCCGATCTGGCCGAAGTGAGGGCGGAAGAACTGGACAGCGTGATGCGCGATTACGGCGACAAGGCCGACTTCCGCGTGCTGCAACTGGGCGGCGGCGAGTGCGCGGGCGCGTCGCAGGTGCTGATCGGCGCGAATTTCTTCGAGGCAGCGCACGAACGCGAATACCGCAATGCCCTGGTGTTCCAGCGCAAGTATGTGGAGGCGGCGCAATGCAACGAGTCCATCCTGCGCCTGCTCGGTTCCGGTGTGGCCCAGTTGCTGGGCGGCGCGCGGCAGGACGATCTGGCGCAACTCTCGGCGCAGCTCAACCTGCTGGCGCCGGAAGAAATCGCGGCCGAGTTCGCCCATGCCGCACTTGAGCTGGCGCACAGCGAGGAGATCGACAACGAGGCACTTGCAGCAGCCAGCGCGAAAGTGGATGCATGGACGGTCAAGGTGGCGGCATTCGCCACCGAGAAGGATGGCCAACTGGATCTTAAGGAGGCATTGCCGAAATGAGCCGCGACCTGGTAAGAAAAATCGAAGCAAGCATCGCGATACTGCACCAGGCTGCGGGCGAATTCGCTCCGGTAGCGTTCGCCAGCAGCCTGGGGGCGGAAGATATGGTGCTGACCGACCTGATCGCCAGGCATCGGCCGGACATCCAGATTTTCAGCCTGGATACCGGACGTTTGCCGCAGGAGACCTACGCGCTGATGCAGGAAGTGAGGTCGCGCTACAACGTGCCGCTGACGGTCCATTTTCCCGACGGCAAACTGGTCGAGGACTATGTGGCACGGCACGGCATCAATGGCTTCTACGACAGCGTGGAAAAGCGCAAGGGCTGCTGCTTTGTGCGCAAGGTGGAGCCGTTGCGCCGCGCGCTGGCAGGCAAGAAGGCATGGATCACCGGCATGCGCCGCGATCAGGCAGTGACGCGCGGAACGCTGGAGGTCTCCTCTTTCGATGCGGACAACGGTTTGCAGAAATTCAATCCGCTGCTGGAATGGTCGCACAAGGACGTATGGGCTTACATCCGGCTGTACGATGTTCCGTACAACAAACTGCACGACCAATTCTATCCGAGCCTAGGTTGCGCGCCCTGCACGCGCTCTGTCACGCCGGGCGAGGATATCCGTGCCGGGCGGTGGTGGTGGGAGGATCCGGCAAACAAGGAATGCGGCCTGCATGTGGGGCATGCGCGCAAGGCCGTGCAGGGAGCGAGCAGCACCTCATTGCAGGCCAGCCGTGAGCGCATCATCGAGATCGCTGCGCAAGCCGGTGCACAACAGGAGGCATCTGCGTAATTCGGCAGAACGGGAAAGATCATGAAACTGGCTGAAAACATCGTGAACAAACACACCTTCACCCATCTGGATGCGCTGGAGAGCGAGTCCATCCACATCATGCGCGAGGTCGCGGCCGAATGCCGGAATCCGGCGCTGCTGTTCTCCGGCGGCAAGGACTCCATCGTCATGCTGCGTCTGGCGGAAAAGGCGTTCCGGCCGGCGAAATTCCCCTTCCCGCTGGTGCACATCGACACCGAACATAACTTCCCCGAAGTGATCGCATGCCGCGACAAACTCGCGGCCGACCTGGGCGAGCGGCTGATCGTGCGGTCGCTGGAGGACTCGATCGGGCGCGGTTCCATCGTCATCAAGGACCCGGACAAACCGCGCAACCCGTTCCAGTCGGTGACGCTGCTGGAGACCATCTCCGAGTTCGGCTTCGACGCCTGCATGGGCGGAGCCCGGCGCGACGAGGAAAAGGCGCGCGCCAAGGAGCGCATCTTTTCGTTCCGCGACGAGTTCGGCCAGTGGGACCCGAAGAACCAGCGCCCCGAGTTGTGGGATACCTACAACACGCGCGTGCATGCCGGCGAGAACATCCGCGTGTTCCCGATCAGCAACTGGACCGAGATGGACATCTGGCAATACATCGGGCGCGAGCAGCTGCACATTCCGAGCATCTACTACGCGCACGAGCGGGAGGTGATCCGCCGCGGCAATGCGCTGATCCCGGTATCCCATCTGGTGCAGCCGAAGCCGGGCGAGAAGGTGGAAGTGCTTTCGGTGCGATTCCGCACCGTGGGCGACATGACCTGTACCGCGCCGGTGGAATCCGGCGCGCGCTCGGTGGACGAGATCATCGAAGAGACCGCGGTCACCCGCATCACCGAACGCGGCGCGACCCGCATGGACGACCAGACATCGGAAGCCTCGATGGAGCTGCGCAAGAAGGAGGGGTATTTCTGATTTGCCACCCAACCTGTTCCTTCCCCCTTGCAGGGGGAAGGTTAGGATGGGGGTAGAGTTGTGGAAATACAGCTTTTCTACCCCCTCCCTGGCCCTCCCCCTGCAAGGGGGAGGGGACGAGTTGGTGAATCGAAACGCTAAATATATTTGAGGCTACATACACTATGAGCAACACCACACAACTATTACGCTTCATCACCGCCGGCTCCGTCGACGACGGCAAGAGCACGCTGATCGGCCGCCTGCTGCACGACTCGAAGTCGATCTTCGAGGATCAGTTCTCGGCCATCGCCAGGACCAGCGAGAAGCGCGGCATGGCTGCAGTCGACCTGTCGCTGCTGACCGACGGCCTGCAGGCCGAGCGCGAGCAGGGCATCACCATCGACGTGGCCTACCGCTATTTCGCCACGCCCAGGCGCAAGTTCATCATCGGCGATACGCCGGGACACGAGCAGTACACGCGCAACATGGTGACCGCTGCCTCCACCGCCAACCTCGCCATCATCCTGGTCGACGCGCGCAAGGGCGTGCTGACGCAGACGCGCCGTCACTCATACCTGGCCAGCCTGCTGGGTGTGCCGCATGTGGTGCTGGCGGTGAACAAAATGGACATGGTGGGCTATTCGCAGGCGCGCTTCGACCAGATCGTGGCCGAGTACAAGGCGTTTGCCGCGCAACTGGGATTGCACGATGTGCATTGCATCCCGCTGTCCGCCCTGAACGGCGACATGGTGGTGGATCGCGGCGACCGGCTGGATTGGTACCGGGGGCCGGCGCTGCTGGAACTGCTGGAGACGGTCGAGATCGACCACGACGTGAACACCAGCGATTTCCGCTTCCCGGTGCAATGGGTATGCCGCCCGCAGACCGAGGAGCATCACGACTTCCGCGGTTTTGCCGGCCGCATCGAAGCGGGCGAGATATCGGTGGGAGACGAGATATCCATCCTGCCGTCGGGCCACGCCACCAGAGTGAAGGAGATTTCGACCTACGACGGCAAGCTGCAGACCGCTTTTGCCCCGCAGTCGGTCACGCTCACGCTGGCGGACGAGATCGACATTTCGCGCGGCGACATGTTCGTGCGCGCCAGCGCCCGTCCGCCCAGGGTGGAGAAGGAGTTCGAAGCGACCCTGTGCTGGCTGTCCGAAGCGCCGCTGGACAGGAACCGCAAGTATCTGGTCAAGCACACCACGCGCACGGCGAAGTGCCTGTTCTCGCGCCTGGATTACCGGGTGGACGTGAACACGCTGGAACAGCATGCGACCGAAAAGCTGAACATGAACGACATCGCACGCGTGGCGATCAAGACCCAGCAGCCGCTGGTGTTCGACAGCTACGCGGCCGACCGGGCGACCGGCAGCTTCATCGTCATCGACGAGGCGAGCAATAACACGGTAGCGGCCGGCATGATCGCGTAGCGGCTTGCTGCGGCGATCGTTCGCGGCGCGGCATATCCGCCCTGGGGCGGATGTCGCGCCAAAGTTGCACTTGAATCAGGCTCGGGTCGTCCACTTCATACGCCTGTGGTATCTTTCCCGCTGTCCGAGTTTGATAGCCACGTAGAAGCCATGAGTCTGCTCTCACTGATCACCGCGCTGTTGCTGGAGCAACTGCACCCCCTGTCTTCCCGCAAATACCTGTACGTGTGGCTCTCGGGCTATGTCGAGTTCTTCCAGCGCAACTTCAATGCCGGCCAGCAGAAGCAGGGGCGGATCGCCTGGATGCTGGCCATCGGGGGGCCGCTGGCGCTGGTCATCGCAGTGCATTTCCTGCTGCTGAACGCGCATCCCATCTTCGCCTGGGCGTTCAGCGTGCTGGTGCTCTATCTCACCATGGGATTCCGCCAGTTCAGCCACTACTACACCGATATCCATCAGGCCCTGCGCGACAGGCAACTGGATCGGGCGCGCGAGCTGCTGGGCGAATGGCTGGGCAAGTCCTGCAGCGACCTGAGCTACGAAGAGGTGGCGCGCGTCACCATCGAGCAGGCCCTGCTGTGCACACATCGCAATGTCTTCGGCGTGGTGTTCTGGTTCGTGGTCCTGATGATGCTCGGGCTGGGGCCGGTCGGGGCCATCCTGTACCGGCTTGCCTTGTTCCTGAACAACCGCTGGGGGACGCAGGACGAGGCCGAGTTCGGCGCGTTCGGCCAGTTCGCCCGGCAAGCCTACCATCTCATGGAATGGCTGCCATTGCGCTTTACGGCGGCCACCTTCGCCATCGTCGGCAACTTCGAAGACACCATCTACTGCTGGCGTACCCAGGCCGAAAGCTGGCTGGACCCGGAGGCCGGCATTGTCCTGGCCAGCGGAGCCGGTGCGCTGGGCGTGAAGCTGGGCCAGACCATCGTGCAGGACCAGCAACCCGTATTCCGCGCCGAGCTGGGGGTAGGCGACGAAGCCGATGCCGATTTCATGCAAAGCGCCATCGGCCTGGTCTGGCGTGCGCTGGTGTTCTGGCTTTTCATGCTGTTGCTGCTGACCGTGGCGAATCTGCTGGGCTGACGCGACTGGGATTCCTTATGGCCGGGCTGCGGGCGAACCGCCAGCTCATTGTCCCGGCAGGGCGATCTGCTGGAACAGCTTCAATCTCCTGGCATCGATCTTTCCGGCTTCGGCGGCCTTGCGTACTGCGCAATCCGGTTCGTGCGAATGGGTGCAATTCGCGAAACGGCAGTGGCCGAGATAGGGCTGGAATTCCGGGAAACCTCTTTCCATCGCGGCGAAATCCAGGTGATGCAGGCCGAACAATTGCACGCCGGGGCAGTCGATGAGATGGCTGTGCGCATCCAGGTGATACAGCTGCGCATGCGTTGTGGTGTGCTTGCCGGAATCGAGCACGGTGGAAATCTCGCGCGTGGCGGCTTTTGCGTCCGGAACGAGGGCGTTGATGAGCGTCGATTTGCCCATGCCGGATTGTCCCACCAGCACGCTGGTGTGGCCATGCAGGTATGGCAGCAGCGGGGCCGCGTCCTGTCTGGCGGCGAGTTCCAGCACGCGGTAGCCGGCGGCGCCATAGGGGGCGAGTTGAGCGCGCGCCGCTGCGACGTTCGGCATGTCGCATTTGTTCAGCACGATGAGGATGTCCAGGTTCTGCTCTTGCCCGGCGAGCAGGCAGCGCGTCAGCAGTTCGTCGTTGAACGAGGGCTCGGTGGCGACGACGACGACGAGCTGCGTGACATTGGCCGCGATGATCTTCTGCTTGTAGGCATCGGAGCGGTAGAGCAGACTGCTGCGCGGTGAGATGCTTTCGATGACGCCCTGGCCGCTGCCGGTAGCTGCCACTTCGACCGTGTCGCCGCAGGCGACCTCGCTTTTCTTGCCGCGCGGCACGCATTCAACGATCTCGCCGCCGGGCAGTTCCGCCAGATAGTGTCGTCCATGGGCGGCGATGACCAGCCCCCGCTGCTTCCCGCTCAAAGCTTGAACAGCGCGTCCACTTTCGCTGCGCAGATGAAGTCGTTCTCGGACAGGCCGCCGATGGCGTGGGTGGAATATTCCACGCGGCACTTGTTGTAACCCACTGTCATGTCCGGATGGTGATCCTCGCGGTGCGTCATCCAGGCCACCGCGTTGACGAAGGCGAGCACCTGGTAGTAGTTCTTGAACTCGAAGGTCTTGCCGATGCGCTGCTCGTTCAATTCCCAGCCGTCGAGCTGCCGCAGCAGATTCTTCGCTTCATCCTGGCTCAGCGGCGGCACGCCGCCTTCGCAGGGTTTGCATTGCTTGTTGGTCAAATCGCATACGGTAGCCATGGCGACCTCACTTGAAGTGGTAGTAGTTCTGGTTCAGATAGCTGGCAAGGTCCTGTTCGTCCTGGGCGGAAAGGTTGGCGCCGACCACGCCGGAACAGAACTTGATCCGCGGCACGAGCTGGTTCGCCTCGCGCACGATGCGGTCGGGGCGGGTGAAGATGGCGCTGCCGTCGCCGCCCACCTTGCCCTTGTGGCAGCTATCGCACTCGTACTGGGCGAACAGTTTCTTGCCGCTGGCAGAATTGCCGGCGGCGAACGGATCCGCATGTGCCGTGCCGGCGACAAGGACAAGCAGGAACAGGTATTTCTTCATTCGTGTGCTCCAAGTTGTTGCAGATGCGCAATGCGTATCGGTGCGGGAGGGTGAGATTCGTAAAAGATAGCGTACAACGAATCGGGGGTCAGTGTCTTGGCATTGTCCTGATACAGCTTGACCAGCGCATTGACCAGTTCTTTCGCGTCGGTTTGCTGCGCGGCATAGGCATCTGCCTCGAATTCGTGCTTGCGCGAGTAGGCGGAGGTGAGCGGATGCAGCAGGAAGGTGAATGTCGGCAGCACCATGAAGAACAGCAGCAATGCGAGCGCGGTGGATTCGCCCGCGATGCCCAGCCCCTGGTAGAACCAGGACGCATGCAGCAACTGCGCCAGCAGCCAGAGGAAGGCCAGGCTTACGGCGAAGCTGATGAGGATGCGCTTGATCACGTGGCGATGTCTGAAATGCCCCAGTTCGTGCGCCAGCACGGCATCGATCTCGCCCGGTGTAAGGCGCTGCAGCAGCGTGTCGAAGAACACGATGCGCTTGGTCTTGCCGAAGCCGGTGAAGTAGGCGTTGCCGTGGGTGCTGCGCTTGCTGCCGTCCATCACGAACAGGCCGCTGGCGGCGAAGCCGCATTTCCTGAGCAGGGCCTCGATGCGCGCTCTTTCAGCCTCGTCCTGCAGCGGCTCGAAGTCGTTGAACAGCGGGGCGATATAGGTTGGATAGATGAACAGGACCAGCAGGTTGAACGCCACCCAGACGCCCCATACATACAGCCACCACGGATCGCCCATGCGTTCCATCAGCCACAACACCCCGAGCAGCAGGGGCAGGCCGAGCACGGCACCGAGCAGCACGCCCTTGAGCGCATCGAGCAGGTAGAGTCGGAGCGTCATCTTGTTGAAGCCGAAGCGGGCCTCGATGCCGAAAGTGCGATACAGGTCGACCGGCGCTTCCAGCACGGTTTGCAGCAGCAGCGCCGAAACGATCAGGGCGGTGCCTTGCAGCAGGGGACCGCCGAAGGCGCCGGACACCCAGGCGTGGAGCCACTGGATGCCGCCGCCCAGGGTGAAGCCCAGCAGCAACAGGGTCTCGAACAGGATGGAGATCATGTCGAGATGCACCATGGCGCGGGTATAGTCGGCCGCCTTCTGGTGCGCGGCAAGGTCGACCTTGCCGTGGAAGGCCGCGGGTACCTCGGCGCGATGGGCGGCGACATGGCCCAGTTGGCGATAGGCCAGCCAGAACTTGAGCGCGACATTCGCGGCGAGGGCGAAAATGAACAGGGTGGTGAATTGGGTTGCGGTCATGGTCGTTGGATTGGGCGGCGCGGCTGTGCGACAATGCGCCGGAACTTCGAATAAATAACTGCGGTGGATTATGGCACAAAATCAAAACAACCTCGTCTGGATAGACATGGAGATGACAGGGCTTTCTCCCGATACGGATCGCATCATCGAAGTGGCACTGGTGGTGACCGACAGCGATCTGAATACCGTTGCCGAAGCGCCCGTGCTGGTGGTGCATCAGCCCGACAGCGTGCTCGACGGCATGGATAACTGGAACAAGTCCACGCATGGCAAATCGGGCCTCATCGACAAGGTCAAGGCGTCGACGCTGGACGATGCGATGGTGGAGGCGCAGATGCTGGCGTTCCTGCAGGAGCATGTGCCGACGCGCACCTCGCCGATGTGCGGAAACTCCATCTGTCAGGATCGCCGCTTCCTCGCACGCTGGATGCCCAGGCTGGAGGATTACTTCCACTACCGCAACCTGGACGTGAGCACGCTGAAAGAGCTGGCGAAACGCTGGAAGCCGGAAGTGGCGAACGGCATCAAGAAGCACGGCAAGCACGAGGCGCTGGCGGACATCTATGAATCCATCGCCGAGATGAAGCATTACCGCGAGCATTTCATCAGGCTGTAACGACAAGAAGCCCGTCCGGCAATGACTGGATGGGCATGGGGGAGCGATGAACGTACTCAGGAAGGGGTGGCGCGCAACCGGCGTGCAGGGGAAGTTGCATATCCTGATCCAGGGCGCGCTGATGATTCTGTTCTTCGTCCTGCTGGAACAGGCGACCGACCGTTTCGAGAAGCAGATCGAGCGTTCCGCCGAATCCCGTGCCCAGGATACGGCGGACGGGCTGATCAACGGCATGAACATGCTCATGCTGACCGGACAGATATCCAACCCCGATAACCGGAAATTGCTGCTGAACAAGATGTCGCAATTGCGCGGCGTGGCCGAATTGCGCATCATTCGCGGACGCGCGGTCGTCGAGCAGTTCGGTCCCGGCCTGCCGACAGAGGCGGCAATCGACGATATGGACCGCGAGGTCCTGAATACCGGCAAGACCCTGTTCCGCAAGATGGAAAGCCGGAATGGACATCCGGCGCTGCGGGTGATGGTGCCTTTCATCGCCCAGAAGAATTTTCGCGGCACGAATTGCCTTGCCTGCCACCACACGCCCGACGGCGGCGTCAATGGGGCGGCCAGCGTGACCATCGATCTTTCCGAAGAGGAATCGCAGCTTGCCGAGATCAAGGTGGAGCTTTGGGTCGGCCTCGTTGTAATGCAGCTGCTGCTTCTGCTGATCATCTCCATGTTCGTGCGCGTCGTCATCGTGCGCAACATCACCCGTCCCATCAAGCGCCTGCAGGCCGCGATGGCGGAGATACGGAGCGACATGGACCTGTCCAGGCGTGCCGATGTGGGCGAGGACAATCCCGACATCGGCGAAATGGCGCAAAATTTCAACCGCCTCGTCGAAAAACTGGAACACGCCAACGAGCGCCTGCAGCTGTTCGTCAAGATGTTCGACAACAGCAGTGAGGCCATCCTCATCACGGATGCGCAGCGAAGGATCGTTGCGGTGAATCCGGCATTCTGCAAGATCACCGAATACGCGGAAGAGGAGGTCATTGGCAAGAATCCCCGGATCTTGAGTTCGGGGCGCCAGGATGCGAAGTTCTATGAATCGATGTGGAATACCATCAACGAAACCGGATTGTGGCAGGGGGAAATCTGGAACCGGCGCAAAAGCGGCGAGCTTTATCCGGAATGGCTGTCCATCGGTACGGTGAAGAATGCGCAGAACGAGACCATCAACTACATCGCCCTGTTCTCCGACATCACCAAGCGCAAGGAGGCGGAGGCACGCATAGAGCATCTGGCACACTACGATTCGCTGACGCATTTGCCCAATCGGGCGTTGTTCGCGGAACGCCTCAAGCATGCGCTGGTGACCGGTGTCCGCAATAAAAAGAAGACGGGCCTGCTGTTCCTGGATCTGGATAAATTCAAGTTCGTGAACGACACGATGGGGCATCTGGCCGGGGACCTGTTGTTGTCGTCGGTCGCCCGTCGTTTGCAGTCCTGCGTGCGCGAATCCGATACGATCTGCCGCCAGGGCGGCGACGAATTCATGATCCTGCTGCCCGAGATCGGCATGGCGGAAGATGCCGAGAAGGTCGCGCGCAAGATCGTCGCCGCGATGGGGCAGCCGCACCAGATCGAGGGCCGGGAACTGATCATCACTTTCAGCATCGGCATCAGCATCTGCCCGGACGATGCGTCCGACGACGAAACCATGATCAGGCACGCAGACGATGCCATGTATGCGGCCAAGGAAAGCGGCAGGAACAATTACAGATTTTTTGCTTAGTATAATTTCACCCGGGAAGGGCGGACGGCATGCAATGTTGTCCCGCAATGGATGAATTTGATTGGCAAGGGAACATGACGCATCAGGCAGAAAAACCGGAATTCGCCATACATAATCGCAAGGAGATCGTGTTCGTACTGGAGGATCTGGCGAAACACCGTACGGCCGTCAATCTCGATACCCACGAGGGAGTGGGACTGGTCACTTCCGTGCTGGGGGTCAATTCGGAAGGAGCTCGTGTCTATCTGGACATCAGTCCGGACGACAGGATCAACGAGCAGGTCACTCGCAGCAAATATGTATCCTTTGTCACGCAGACGGGTGTCAAGGTCCGCTGGCATGCCACGCATCTGCATCTCGTTGAACTGCAGGATGGCAATGCGTTCTCCATGCATGTCCCGGCAGTGATCGAACGCATCCAGCGCAGGGAATATTTCAGGTTAAGCACCCCGCAGGGCAGCAAGGCGCTCATTTGCAGGATACCGAACGGCAACGGGACCATCGAGGCCAACATCGTGGACATGAGCCTGGGCGGCATCGGCATATCCGTCAGGGGCGGGCCGTATGAGGTTTTCGCGCCAGGCGCGCTGCTGGAAGGATGCAGTATCGAGCTTCCGGTGATCGGTGTCGTTTCAATGAATTTGCGCGTGCGCGGGATATGGACGTCGCTCGAGACCAGGAGCGGCGAGCAGGTGCATCGTCTGGGGCTGGAATTCGAGGGGCTGAGCCGGGCGGCAGCCAACGTCATCCAGCGTTACCTGATCCAGCTGGAAGCCGAAAAGATCAATTTGACCTGATTTATTGTCTGGCCTGCAGGTCGAGGGCGCGCAACCTGCCCTGCTCCAGCTCAGCCGCATCCGGCTCGATCAGCCAGCCTTGCAGGTTGTCCATCACCAGGTCGGTCAGCGCCACGATCCAGTCGTCGCGCTCATTCAGGCAGGGGATGTAGTGGTATTCGCCTCCGCCGGCATGCAGGAAGTCTTCCCGGCCTTCCAGGGCAATTTCTTCCAGGGTCTCCAGGCAGTCGGCGACGAAGCCGGGGCAGACCACGTCCACCCTGCGCGTTTCCGCGGCGCCCCATTCTTTCAGCGTGGTCGTGGTGTAGGGCTTGAGCCATTCCGCCCTGCCGAAGCGGGACTGGAAGCTGACTGCGTACTGTTCCGGCTGCAGCCCCAGCTCCTGCGCCAGCAGGCGGCCGGTCTTGTGGCATTCGCAGTGGTACGGGTCGCCTTTGTCCAGCGTGAATTGCGGCAGGCCGTGGAAGCTCATCAGCAGTTTTTCCGGGCGTCCGTGCTGCATCCAGTAAGCATTGATGTTGCCTGCCAGCGCCTTGATGTAGCCGGGGCGGTCGTGGAAGTTCTTGATGGTGCGCACGGCGGGGGTGTTGCGCATCCGCTTCAGCGCATCGAACACGACGTCGTTCGCTGTGGCCGTGGTGCTGGCGGCATATTGCGGATACATCGGCACCACCAGGATGCGCTGGCAGTTCTGCCGCTTGAGTTTGTCCAGCACATTGGGGATGGAAGGGTTGCCGTAACGCATGGCGAACTCGACCACCAGCGGTGCGCGGGTGCGCTGGCCGAGATAGCCCTGCAGCAGCGCGGCCTGTTTTTCGGTGTGGACGCGGAGCGGAGAGCCTTCCTTCATCCATACCGTTGCATACTTGGCAGCCGATTTCCTGGGGCGGGTGTTGAGGATGATGCCGTTGAGGATCAGCCACCAGATCGGCCTGGGAATCTCCACCACGCGCGGGTCGCTGAGGAATTCCTTGAGATAGGCGCGGACCGCCTGCGGCGTGGGGGCGTCCGGGGTGCCGAGGTTGACCAGCAGGATGCCGGTCTTTTGCGGTGTGCCGTGGGTATGGGGAGGTTCCGGGTGGTAGCGCATCATCGATCAGTTTTGTGAGAGGGCGTTGCTGAGCAGTTTTGCCGTGATATCCACGATGGGGACCACGCGCTCATAGTCCATGCGCTTGGGGCCGACCACCGCGAGCGTGCCGACGATCTGCCCGTCGGCCGTGTAGGGGGCGCTCACCACGCTGCATTCGTTCAGGCCGGCCAGGCCCGATTCGTTGCCGACGAATATATGGACTCCCTGTGCATGGCGGCCCGCATCCAGCAATTGCAGCAATTCGGTCTTTTTTTCGAACACATTGAACAGGTTGCGCAACTGGTTCATGTTGGCGGCAAGGTCGTTGATATGCAGCAGGTTGCGTTCGCCGCTGATCACGTAATCCTCGCTCTTGCGCGCGATGGCCTCGTCGCTGGCAGCCATCGCTGCGCTCATCAGCGCGGTCATGTCGTGCTGCAGCTGGCGCAGTTCGTTCTGCACGCGCTGGTGGATGTCGCCGAAGGCGAGGTCGGCATAGTGCTGGCTGAGGAAGTTGCCGGCTTCGGTGAGCTGCGCCTGGCTGTAGTCCTTGTGCGTCACCAGCACGCGGTTTTCCACCTCGCCGTCGGGCATTACGATGATCAGCAGCACGCGCTTTTCGGACAGGCGCAGGAATTCGATCTGGCGCACGGTGATGCTGGCGCGCCTCGGGGTGGCAACGACGCCGGCGAAGCGGGTGAGGTCGGAGAGCAGGTTGGAGGCCTGGGTGAGCAGGCGGGTCGGGTTGTTCGGTTGCAACTGGCTTTCCAGCTGCTGCACGCGAGCCTCGGACAGCGGCTGCACCACCATCAGCTTGTCGATGAACAGGCGGTAACCCAATGCCGTGGGGACGCGACCGGCGGAGGTATGCGGGCTGGTGACCAGGCCCATCGTCTCCAGGTCGGCCATCACGTTGCGGATGGTGGCCGGGCTGACTTCCAGGCCGGAGAACTGCTGCAAGGCACGCGAGCCGACCGGCTGGCCGTCGCTGATGTAGCGTTCCACCAGGGTCTTGAGCAATATCTGTGCGCGGTCGTTCAACATGGCGCGTATTCTACCATTGCTGCTTTGTCATTAAATCGCGCCTATGGTTTAATCCGCCATCATGAAATCCCAATTCCAGAACATCGCGCTGATCGGCAAATACAAATCGCCGCAGATCGCCGAGCCTTTGCTCAAGCTGGCCGATTTCCTGGCGCACATGGGGTTGAACGTGCTGGTGGACAGCCTGACCGCGGAGCATATCGGGCATCATTCCTACGGGGTGCTGGCGCTGGCTGAAATGAACGGCAAGGTCGATCTGGCGATCGTGCTGGGCGGCGACGGGACCCTGCTCGACGTCGCGCGCACGCTGGCGCCGTTCGGCATCCCGCTGGTCGGGGTCAACCAGGGGCGCCTGGGATTCCTGACCGATATCTCCATCGACACCATGCAGCGCACCATATCCGGCATGCTGCGCGGCGAATTCGTCACCGAGAAACGCATGCTGCTGAGCGCCTCCGTCATGCGCGAGGAGAAGCACATGTTCGATTCGCTCGCCTTCAACGATGTGGTTATACATCGCGGCAACAACAGCAGCATGCTGGAATGCGAAGTGCGCATCGACGACGAATACCTGTACAACCAGCGTGCCGACGGCCTGATCGTGACCACACCGACCGGCTCTACCGCGTATGCGCTGTCTGCCGGCGGCCCCATCCTGCATCCATCCCTCGACCTCATCGCGCTGGTGCCGGTCGCGCCACACACCCTGAGCAACCGCCCGATCGTATTGAAGAGCGAGTCGGTGCTGAAGATATCGATGCACCGGGCGACCGATGCGCGCGTGCGCTTTGACGGGCATACGCACTTCGATCTCAACTGCCACGACCAGGTGGTGGTATCGCGTTACATCGAGCCCGTCCATCTGCTGCACCCGGTAGGGCACAGCTATTACCGCACGCTGCGCGAGAAACTGCTCTGGAACCAGACGTTATAAATGCTCAACCATCTCATCATCCGCGACTTCGTCATTGTTGACACGCTCGAACTCGATTTCCCGGCCGGTTTCACGGCGCTGACCGGCGAGACCGGGGCAGGAAAATCCATCCTCATCGATGCGTTATCGCTGGCGCTGGGGGAGCGGGGCGACGCGGGCATGGTGCGGGCCGGGTGCGAACGCGCCGAGATCGCTGCGGAGTTCGATGTGTCCGGCATGCCGCCATTGCAGGCCTGGCTGCGCGAACAGGAGCTGGAAGGCGACGAAGGGTCGTGCCTGTTGCGCCGCACGCTGGATGCCGCCGGACGATCGCGCGGCTTCATCAACGGGCGCAGTGCCACGCTGCAGCAATTGCGCGAAGCGGGCGAGATGCTGCTGGATATCCACGGCCAGCATGCACACCAATCCCTGCTGCGCGCCGAGGCGCAGCGCGACCTGCTGGACAGCCACGCGGGGCTGGGCAGGCAGGCCGAGGAAGTCGCGGCCGCTTTCAAGGCATGGCAGGCATTGCATCGCCGCCGTCTGCTGCTGGAGCAGAACGCCGAAGCGGTTGCGGCCGAGCGCGAACTGCTGTCGTTCCAGCGGCGCGAACTGGAAACGCTGAATTTCACCGTCGCCGAATGGGAGGCACTACAGGCGGACCATGCGCGCCTGTCGCACGCGGCGAGCCTGCTGGAGACGGCGCAGTTCGGCGTGGAAGTGCTGTCGGAATCGGATACGGCCTGCCTGGCCCAGCTGAATGCGCTGACTGCGCGCCTGCGCGGCGGGCTGGAATTCGATGCCGCGCTGCAGGACACGCTGACCATGCTGGAGAGCGCGCAAAACGAACTGCAGGAAGCGGTGTATGCGTTGCGCCATTACCAGCAAAAGCTGGATGCCGACCCGCAGCGCCTGCAGCAGCAGGAGCAGCGCATGGCCGACGTGGTCGAGGCCGCGCGTAAATACCGCGTACCGGCGGAGCAATTGCCGGAGGCGCTGACGAAGATCGTGGCGCGCCTGGACGAACTCGGCGGCAGCGCGGACCTGGCCGAACTGGCCGGGCAGGACGAGGCTGCACGCAACCACTACCTTCGTGTGGCGGCGAAACTGAGCGAGGCGCGCATCGCGGCAGCGCAAACCCTATCCGCGGAGATCACTGCCGCCATGCAAACGCTGGCGATGCAGGGTGGGCAGTTCTCCGTGGCCTTGTTGCCGTTGAACGAAGGCAATGCGCAGGGGCTGGAAATGGTGGAGTTCCAGGTGGCGGCCAACCAGGGCACGCCTTTGCGCAGCCTGGCCAAGGTTGCGTCGGGCGGCGAGCTGTCGCGCATCAGCCTGGCGATCCAGGTCGCCGCCAGTCGTGCGGCGACCGTGCCGACCTTGATCTTCGACGAGGTGGATAGCGGCATCGGCGGGCGTGTGGCGGAGATCGTCGGCGCCTTGCTGAAGCAGCTGGGCAAGCGGCACCAGGTCATGTGCGTCACGCATCTGCCGCAGGTGGCGGCCCAGGCCGATGCGCAATGGCAAGTGAGCAAGGCGGCGCATGCCGGGAAGACGTTGAGCAGCATCCGTGTATTGAGCGGGCCGGAGCGCATCGAAGAGATCGCGCGCATGCTGGGCGGGGTAAAGATCACGGAAACCACGCGCAAGCATGCGGCCGAGCTTCTCGGGGCTCCTGCTTGAGGTATCATGCCGCCCTCTAATATGTAAGCCAGATCGAAATAAGAGCCCAAATGCGTATCCATATCGTTCTCGTTTCCGTGCTGCTGGTCTCGTGCAGCTCGGGGTCCCTGCCCAGGCTGACACCCTACAAGGTCGAAATACGGCAGGGCAATCTCATCACCCAGGAGATGCGCGCCAAGCTCAAGCTCGGCATGACCCAGTCGCAGGTGAAGGCGCTGCTCGGCGCCCCGCTGATCACCGATGTCTATCATGCCAATCGCTGGGATTATTACTACAGCCTCAGGCAGGGGGGAGAGGTGAAGGAAAAACAGCGCTTGACCCTGTATTTCGACAAGGACTTGCTGACGCGCATCGACGATGTCACTCCACTGGAACCTTCCGATGCGGCCAAGAAGGAGATCGACCATGGGAAAGATTAAGGTTGCCATCGCCGGTAGCGGCGGGCGCATGGGCAAGGTGCTGCTGGAATGCGTGGCGCAGGCCGACGATCTGTCGCTGCATGCCGCACTGGAGCATGGTGGCAGTGCACTGCTGAAGCAGGATGCTGCGGTGCTTGGCGGTACGTCCGGAGTCACGATCACGGCAGATGCCGAGCAGGCGCTGCAGGGGGCCGATGTGCTGATCGACTTCACCCGCCCCGAAGGCACGCTGCGCCATCTGGAGATCTGCCGCAGATACGGCGTCAATATGGTGATCGGCACCACCGGCCTGAATGCGCAGCAAAAGGCCCAGCTGGGTGCGGCCGCTCAGGATATCGGCATCGTGTTCGCGCCCAACATGAGCGTCGGCGTGAATCTGGTATTCAAGTTGCTGGAGACCGCCTCGCGCGTACTGGCCAATGGCTATGACATCGAGGTCATCGAGGCGCACCATCGGCATAAGGTCGATGCGCCCTCCGGCACGGCGCTGGGCATGGGGGAGGTGATCGCCAGGACATTGGGGCGCGACCTTGAAAAATGTGCGGTGTATGGCCGCGAGGGCGTCACCGGGGAGCGCGATCCCTCCACGATCGGGTTCGCCACCGTACGCGGCGGAGATATCGTCGGCGACCACACCGTGCTGTATGCGGGCATCGGCGAGCGCATCGAGATCACCCATAAAGCGAGCAGCCGCGCCACCTTCGCGCTGGGTGCCCTGCGTGCGGCGCGTTTCCTCAAGGCGAACCGCGCCGGCCTGTACGACATGCAGGACGTACTTGATCTGAAATAAAGGAGTCGCCATGGAGAAGAAAAATCTGCCGGCCGCTGGCTGGGACTGGGTGGGGCGTTATGTGGCCGTCATCGTACTGTCGCTGGTCCTGGCAACCGCGCTCGGCAATATGGAATTGTTTGTGAAGACCACGATAGGCGGCAAGCTCAATGCGTCCCACATCGTGGAGTTTCTTGGGTATGGCATGGCACTGGCGGCGTTCTGGGTGCTCGGACAGCGTGCCACCATCGCCGTGCAGCAGCATGAAGGGAAATGGTCGTTCATGCAGCACCTGATTCTGCCGGCGGTGAGCCTGGTCGCCGTTGCGCTGGCCTACTCGGTCTTGCTCCTGCTGCTCAAGCCGGTGATGGATGCCGCGCTGCACAATATCTACAACTGGATGTTCATTGTCGGCATCCTGGGGTGCGCGGGCTGGCTGGTCATGGCCGTACTGAATCAGTCGGCATCGCTGACCGCATTGTTCACCGAGCGCAAATCGGCGGAACCGGCCCGCACTTGTGTCGGTTGCGGCGCGAGCTGCGATGAGGCGGACAAGTTCTGCAAACGATGCGGCATGGCGCTGGGCGGGTAATTCTGCCCGGCCCGCAAAGCCCGGCGATAAGGGGTTGTGGCACACGAGGAACGGATCGGGGATGGGTTGCATGAGGATGTAATGGGTTCGAAATAGACCGCGAACATACGCGGCATTCAAATAGGGGGAAGTATGCGCAACATCGTGCTGTTCGGTAGCGAGGGTCACAATTTCATCCTGTTGAACGAGAGCGAGCCGGGGGAAGAGGCGGGCGTGCGTTCAAACCAGTACCTGGTCCAGCATGGAGATGCCGGGGTAATGCTGGATCCGGGCGGATTCGGCGTGATGCCGCGCGTGCTGGCCGAGTTGCTGCGTTACCTCTCACCTACCCAGCTCAAGGGGATCGTGCTTTCGCACCAGGATCCGGACATCGTCGGCGGGCTGGCGACCTGGCTCGAACTGACCGGGGCGCCGGTCTATGTTTCCGAGATATGGCTGCGTTTCCTGCCCCACTATGGCATCAAGGGCATGAGCCGCTTCGTGGGCGTGCCGGATCGGGGCATGGATTGGGAAGTCGGCCCCGGGTTTGAACTGAAGCTGGTTCCCGCGCATTTCCTGCATTCCGAAGGACAGATCAACGTATACGATCCGGTATCGAAGATATTGTTCAGTGGCGATATCGGTGCAGCCATGCTGCCGATGGACAAGGATTATGTGTTCGTGGACGATTTTGCCGGGCATCTCCGTTACATCGAGGGTTTTCACCGCCGCTACATGTGTTCCAACCGGGCAGCCCGCATCTGGGTGGAACGCGTCTCCCGGCTGGATATCGACATGATCGCGCCGCAGCACGGTCCCATTTATCGCGGCAAGGCGGTGAAGGAATTCCTGTCCTGGTTCAAGGAGCTGCAATGCGGCATCGACCTGATGACCGGTGACGGGCAGGTCTGACCATGCTGCCCATCTTTACCGTGGTGCCCCAGAATCTGGAAGGGATGCGCCAACAGGTGCTGGAGCGTTTCGCTTCGCTGATCGAAAACCAGACGCGCACCCAGCTGTTCGCGGAAAACGTTGGCGCGCTGGTGCACGACGTCAATGCCGAAATCAATGCAGGACATGCGCAAAGCATCCAGTTGCTGGACAAGATCGACATCAGCCAGGCGGACCGCGATGCGATCCAGTCGCGTCTGCGCAACGACATGGCGCTGGCCGGGCGGCTGGACAAGACGCTGGAACTGCTGCTGGGGGAGCGGCGGCGGCAATGGGATGTGAATGACGAGCACCTGCGTCGGGTCATGCTCGACTTCAACAGGACAGTGGAGAATCTTGCCGGCACGCTGGTGGAGAAGGATCTGCTGGAACGGCAGAGCCATGTGCTTGAAAATATCATCATTTCGCACGAGAAGGTGTCGCAGTGGCGCTTGTTCGTGCAAGAGATCCTGTCCAGCTTCCATTCCATTTTTCCGTTCAACTTCTTCTTCATCGCCTTTGCCGAAGAGCACGGCTTGTCGCTCTACCTGTATTTCCTGGGGGACTATTCGCACGAGGTGAAAGAGTCGGTACGCGGCAGGCTCGTTCGCGAGATGCTGGCCAAGCTGGGCTTGCCGGAAGACACGCTGATCGACACCGAGGAATTCGAGATACCGGCGCATGCGAAGGTGAGTTCTCTGAACGATATCGACCTCATTACCGTGCGCGTGCCGGAACTCGACACGCTCAATCTGGCGGGCGTGCTGGGCGTGGCATACGGCTCGCTGCAGAAGCTGACCGCCCAGGAAGCCAGCGTCATTCGTTCCATCCTCGCCGTGATGGTCATGGTGGTCGGCTCCAGCAAGGCGTTGAGCAAGACGCTTGCCGAACTGGAGTATTACTCCACGCACGATCCGCTGACCGGTTTGCACAACCGCCGTCATTTCAACGAGATGCTGGAATACGAGATCGATCGTTCGGAGCGGCACCGGCACGAATTTTCCATCCTGATGCTGGATCTGGACGATTTCAAGGATATCAACGATACCTATGGCCATCCGTGCGGCGACGCCACCCTGCGCGCGGTATCCGAAATAGTGCGCGGTACCATGCGCAAGGGCGACCTCACCACGCGTATCGGCGGCGACGAATTCGCCATCATCCTCACCGAGACCAGCCAGGACGGAGCGCGCGAGGTGGCGGAAAAATTGCGTATGGTCTTGCGCGACCACAAGTTCGAAGCGCCCAACGGCAAGACTTTCCATATCACCACGTCGATCGGTCTGATCGCCTATCCCAAGGATGCGCAGAATATCTCCGACCTGATGGCGGGGGTGGATATCGGCTTGTATCGCGCCAAGTCCATCGGCAAGGACAGCGTATGTTCGGTGGAGCAGGTCGAGGACAAGATCCAGACGGGGCGCCATGTGCGCGACCATGCCGAAAAGCTGCGCGAGGCCTTGCGCAACGGGCATATCCAGCCCTACTTCCAGCCCATTCTGGATTGCAAGAGCGGGGAGATCTTTGCCTATGAAGCGCTGGCGCGGCTGGTCGAACCGAACGGCGAAACCATTTCGGCCGGTGCCTTCATCGAGACCATCGAAAAATACGGCATGGGGCGCGAGCTGGATCGCGTGATGATCCAGAAATCGCTGGAGACCCTGAAGGCGCACATCGTCGGCAACGGCGTCCCGCGCAAGCTGTTCATCAATCTGTCGTCGCAGGAGATACAGGGGCGGGGCGTGCTGGGGTTCGCCGACAAGCTGTGCCAGGAGCTGGGCATCCCGCCGCAGAGTATCGTGTTCGAACTGCTGGAGCGCGATGCCATCGGCGACATGACCCATATGCGCAAATTTCTGACGGAACTGCGCCGCAGCGGCTTTTCATTCGCCCTGGACGATTTCGGCAGCGGCTACAACTCCTTCCACTATTTGCGCGAGCTGCATTTCGAGTTCGTCAAGCTGGATGGGGATTTCGTTCGCAATATCCTGGTTTCCAGGATCGATCACGCGCTGGTGAAGAACCTGAGCTGCATGTGCCGCGATCTGGGCATGATGATGGTGGCGGAATTCGTCGAATCGCAAGAGGTCATGAAGGTGCTGCAAGAGATGGGGGTGAACTACGCACAGGGCTTCCACCTGGGTGTGCCCACACCGAGGATACTGTAGGCGCCGCATGGACTGGAAAATATTCGCCACCGTTTTTGCCTCCGTTTTCATTGCCGAGATGGGCGACAAGACGCAGCTCGCCACCATGCTGTTTGCCTCGGATAAAGAGGCGGGGAAATGGACCGTCTTCCTGGGCGCCTCGTTGGCGCTGGTCGCCGCTTCCGGTATTGGCGTGATGGCCGGAAGCCTGCTTGCCAGCCATGTCGGCGAGAAGTATTTGCACTATTTTGCCGGAGCCGGTTTTATCATCATCGGCGCATGGACGTTGTGGCGGGCCTGAGCACGGTCCATTTGATGGGATAGCCGGTTTCGGCTATAATGCGCGGCAATCCAAAAGCGGGATGAACCACGGTTCGTCCCGCTTCTTTATGTCCAGTTCGAGGGAGCATCCGGTGCCGCAAACAAGTCCTGCCATTCTAGTTTTAGCCGATGGGACAGTGTTTCGCGGTACTGCCATCGGTGCCTCCGGCAGCAGCGTCGGCGAGGTGGTGTTCAACACCTCCATCACCGGCTATCAGGAAATCCTCACCGATCCGTCTTATTGCAGGCAGATCGTCACGCTGACCTATCCGCACATCGGCAACGTTGGCTGCAACCCGGAAGACGTGGAATCGCGCCAGGTATTTGCCAGCGGCCTGATCATCCGCGACCTGTCCATGATGGTGAGCAACTTCCGCAGCACGCAGTCTCTTCCGGAATACCTCAAGGCCAACAACGTGGTCGCCATCGCCGGCATCGATACTCGCAAGCTGACGCGCATCCTGCGCACCAAGGGGGCGCAGAACGGCTGCATCGCCACCGGCGACGATATCGAGGCGGCGCTGAAAGCGGCGCGCGGTTTTGCCGGCCTGGCCGGCATGGACCTGGCGCAAGTGGTCAGTTGCGACCAAGCCTACGAATGGAAGCAGCGCGAGTGGGAGCTGGGTGTCGGTTACCGCGATGCCGCCGAATCGAAATTCCATGTGGTGGCGTACGACTTCGGCGTGAAGCGCAACATCCTGCGCATGCTCACCGAGCGCGGTTGCCGCATCACCGTGGTGCCGGCCAAGACCGGCGCCGCCGATGTGCTGGCGATGAAGCCGGATGGCGTGTTCCTGTCCAACGGTCCCGGCGATCCCGAGCCATGCGATTACGCGATCAATGCAACGAAGAAATTCCTTGAGGTTGGCATTCCCTTGTATGGCATTTGCCTGGGCCACCAGATCATGGGCTTGGCGGCGGGCGCAAAGACAGTGAAGATGAAGTTCGGACACCGTGGCGCCAACCACCCGGTGCAGGACACGCAGACCGGGCGCGTGATGATCACCAGCCAGAACCACGGTTTCGCCGTGGACGCGGCGACGCTGCCGAAGAACACGCGTGTGACCCACGTTTCGCTGTTCGATGGCACGCTGCAAGGCTTCGAATTGACCGACAAGCCGGCGTTCTGTTTCCAGGGGCACCCCGAAGCGAGCCCCGGTCCGCACGACGTGGCACCGTTATTCGACAAATTCGTTGGAATGATGGAGAAAAATAAAACCTAAGCCACAGAGAACACAGGGATCGCAGGGCATCAGCGCCCTGCCCTGTGTTCTCTGTGAACCCAGCGGCTAAAAGATTATGCCTAAAAGAAACGACCTGAAATCCATTCTCATCATCGGCGCCGGCCCCATCGTCATCGGCCAGGCGTGCGAATTCGACTATTCCGGCGCGCAGGCCTGCAAGGCGCTGAAGGAGGAGGGATACCGCGTCATCCTGGTGAACTCGAATCCCGCCACCATCATGACCGACCCGAACATGGCGGATGCGACCTACATCGAACCGATTACCTGGCAGATGGTGGAGAAGATCATCGCCAAGGAGAAGCCCGACGCGATCCTGCCGACCATGGGCGGGCAGACCGCGCTGAACTGCGCGCTCGACCTGGCCAAACACGGCGTGCTGGAAAAATACAAGGTCGAGATGATCGGCGCCTCGCGCGACGCCATCGACATGGCGGAAGACCGCGAGAAATTCAAGCAGGCAATGACGCGCATCGGGCTGGCTTCGGCACGCTCCGCCATCGCGCACAGTATGGAGGAAGCGCTGCAGGTGCAGCAGATGATGGGCTTCCCCACCATCATTCGCCCGTCCTTCACCATGGGCGGCAGCGGCGGCGGCATCGCCTACAACCGTGAAGAATTCGTCGAAATCTGCGAGCGCGGCCTGGAAGCCTCGCCCACGCGCGAACTGCTGATCGAGGAATCGCTGCTCGGCTGGAAGGAATACGAGATGGAAGTCGTGCGCGACCGCAACGACAACTGCATCATCATCTGCTCCATCGAGAACCTCGACCCGATGGGCGTGCATACCGGTGATTCCATCACCGTCGCGCCGGCGCAGACGCTGACCGACAAGGAGTACCAGATCATGCGCGACGCCTCGCTGGCAGTGCTGCGCGAGATCGGCGTGGAGACCGGCGGTTCCAACGTGCAGTTTTCCATCAACCCGCAAGACGGGCGCATGGTGGTGATCGAGATGAATCCGCGCGTGTCGCGTTCTTCTGCGCTGGCCTCCAAGGCCACCGGATTCCCGATTGCCAAGGTCGCAGCCAAGCTGGCCGTGGGCTATACGCTGGACGAGCTGAAGAACGACATCACCGGCGGCGCGACCCCGGCCTCGTTCGAGCCGACCATCGATTACGTGGTCACCAAGATCCCGCGTTTCGCCTTCGAGAAATTCCCGCAGGCCAACGATCGCCTGACCACGCAGATGAAGTCGGTGGGGGAGGTGATGGCCATCGGCCGCACCTTCCAGGAGTCGTTCCAGAAAGCCCTGCGCGGTCTGGAAGTCGGCGTGAACGGCCTGGATAGCAAGTACCGCGAGCGCGAAGTCCTCGTGTCCGAGCTCGGCAATCCCGGCCCGGACCGCATCTGGGCGGTGGGCGATGCCTTCCGCCTCGGCATGAGCGTGGAAGAGATATTCAACGTCAGCAAGATCGACCCGTGGTTCCTGGTGCAGATTGCCGACCTGATCCGTCAGGAGCAGGCATTGGCCGGCCGCACCCTGGAAAGTCTGTCTGCCGACGAATTGCGCATCCTGAAGCGTAGCGGTTTTGCCGATGCGCGTCTGGCCAAGTTGCTGGGTACGGATGACGCTGCATTGCGCGCCTACCGTCATGCAAAGGGCGTGCGTCCGGTGTTCAAGCGCGTGGATACCTGCGCTGCCGAATTCGCCACCAACACCGCCTACATGTATTCGACCTACGAGGAAGAATGCGAATCGCAGCCTTCCGACAAGAAGAAGATCATGGTGCTGGGCGGCGGGCCGAACCGCATCGGCCAGGGCATCGAATTCGATTATTGCTGCGTGCATGCTGCGCTGGCGATGCGCGAGGATGGTTACGAAACCATCATGCTCAACTGCAACCCCGAGACGGTTTCCACCGACTACGACACCTCCGACCGTTTGTACTTCGAGCCGCTGACGCTGGAGGACGTGCTGGAAGTGGTGGCGGTGGAGAAACCTGTCGGCGTGATCGTGCAGTACGGCGGCCAGACGCCGCTGAAGCTGGCGCACGGCCTGGCCAGGAATGGCGTGCCGATCATCGGTACTACGCCGGACATGATCGACATGGCGGAAGACCGCGCGCGCTTCCAGGCGATGTTGCGCGAGCTGGACCTGAAGCAGCCGCCCAACCGTACGGCCAGCAATGTGGCCGATGCGGTCGCCGGCGCAGCCGAGATCGGCTACCCATTGGTGATGCGTCCCTCCAACGTGCTGGGTGGCCGCGCCATGGAGATCATCCATGCGCAACCCGATCTCGAGCGCTACATGCGTGAAGCCGAGGAGATGTCCAAGACCTACCCGGAGCGCATGCCTATCCTGCTCGACCGCTTCCTGAATGATGCGATCGAGGTGGACGTGGATGCGGTGTCCGACGGCAAGCAGGTCATCATCGGCGGCATCATGGAGCACATCGAGCAGGCTGGCGTGCACTCCGGCGACTCGGCGTGTTCGCTGCCGCCATACTCGCTGTCCGCCAGGCTGCAGGACGAATTGCGCCGCCAGACCGTGGCGATGGCCAAGTCGCTCAATGTCGTCGGATTGATGAACGTGCAGTTCGCCATCCAGGGCGAGACCGTGTATGTGCTGGAAGTGAACCCGCGCGCATCGCGTACCGTGCCGTATGTGTCCAAGGCAACCGGCGTGCCGCTGGCGAAGATCGCCGCGCGCTGCATGGCCGGCCAGACGCTGGCCGCGCAGGGCGTGAGCAAGGAAATCATCCCGCCGTATTACTCGGTGAAAGAAGCGGTGTTCCCGTTCATCAAGTTTCCCGGTGTCGATACCATCCTCGGCCCCGAGATGAAATCCACCGGCGAAGTGATGGGCGTGGGCGAAACTTTCGCAGAGGCGTTCGTCAAGTCGCAACTGGCGGCCAGCGTGAAGCTGCCGAAGAGCGGCAAGGTGTTCATCAGCGTGCGCGAGGAAGACAAGGCAGGCGCGGTGGAGGTGGCACGTGCCCTGAAACGGCTGGGCTTCACCATCCTGGCGACGCGCGGGACCGGCTCGGTCATCGCCGCCGCCGGTGTCGAAGTGAGCATCGTGAACAAGGTCGCCGAAGGGCGCCCGCATATCGTGGATATGATCAAGAACGGTGAAGTCAATCTCATCGTCAACACGGTGGACAGCAAACCTTCGGTGATGCGTGACTCGTACTCGATCCGTCATGCTGCACTGCAAGGCCGAGTGACATACTATACGACGCTTGCCGGTGCGCGCGCTGCCTGCCTGGGCATGCAGCATCTGGCCGAGTTGCAGGTCTACGACGTGCAGTCCCTGCATCGTCGCCTGGAAAAATAAAAGAGGGGAAGGGCAGCATGAGCAAGGTTCCATTGACAGTGAACGGCGCGGAGTTGTTGCGCCAGGAGTTGCACCGCCTGAAGACGGTGGACAGGCCATCGGTCATCAACGCCATTTCGGAAGCGCGTGCGCAGGGCGACCTGTCGGAGAACGCCGAATATGAGGCAGCCAAGGAGCGCCAGTCCTTTATCGAGGGGCGTATCGTCGAGCTGGAATTCAAGCTGGGCAGCGCGCAGGTGATCGATCCCAAGACGCTCAATGCCGATGGACGCTGCGTGTTCGGCTCGACGGTGATCCTGGAAGACACCAACAACGGCGATGTGGTGACTTATCAGATCGTGGGGGAAGACGAAGCTGACATCAAGCAACGCAAGATATCGATCGGTTCGCCCATCGCGCGCGCACTGATCGGCAAGGTCAGCGGCGATATTGCCGAAGTGCAGGCGCCGGGCGGGATACGCGAGTACGAAGTCGTCGATGTGCAGTATATCTAGCTGCGGCTGGCGAGCTGCTTTTTGGTGAGCTGCTTGCCTTTCGGGCGTTTGGGTGTTTTGGCGATGGGGGTCTGCAGCGGCCGGTACACCACTAGCATCTTGCCGATATGCTGCACGGGACCGGCGTTCAGCACCTCGCAAATCTCCTGCAGCATGGATTCGCGCACCTCGCGGTCGTCATTCATTACGCGGATCTTCAGCAAGTCGTGGCTCTTCAGGCTGCGCTCTATTTCATCCAGCACGGCAGGTGTCAACCCGGCGTTGCCGATGATGACGATGGGTTTGAGTGCATGGGCGCGCCCCTTGAGTTCGAGGCGTTGTGATACGGAAAGATTCAACATATTGACCTTCTTGATTTAAGGCGCGGATTCTAAACGATGAAGGCTTCCAAAACCAGCAAACAATGGATGCGCGAGCATGTGAGCGATCCCTATGTGCAGCAGGCACAGAAAGACGGCTACCGTTCGCGCGCCGCCTACAAGCTGCTGGAGATCGACGAAAAAGACCATCTGATCAAGCCGGGTATGGTGGTGGTGGACTTGGGGGCCACGCCGGGCGGCTGGTGCCAGGTGGTGGCCGGCAAGCTGGGACCGCAGGGACGCATCATCGCCCTGGACCTGCTGCCGCTGCATCCGCTACCGCGGGTGGAGTTCATCCAGGGCGACTTCCGCGAGGACGCCGTTCTGGCCCAACTCGAAGAAAAGCTGGAAGGGCGCAGGATCGGCCTTGTAATTTCGGACATGGCGCCCAATATCAGCGGCGTGAGTTCCGCAGATCAGGCCCGTGCTATGCATCTGGCTGAACTGGCGCTGGATTTCGCTGTCAACCATCTGGCGCCGGGTGGGGCCTTCCTGGTCAAGGTGTTCCAGGGTGTCGGTTTCGAGGATTATCTGAAATTGATGCGCAGCCACTTCGCCAAGGTGGTGGTGCGCAAGCCAAAAGCCTCGCGCGACCGCAGCAGCGAACAGTATCTGGTGGGGTTGGGGAAGCTTGAGTAATAACCCCGGACGGTGTCTAATGCAACTTCGTATTGCCGCTCATGAGGAGCATGTGTGAATAATCTATTCAAAAGTGTAGGAATCTGGCTGGTCGTGGCCCTGGTGCTGATGACCGTCTTCAATCAATTCAATGCGCGCCAGCAGTCGACTGCACAGGCGCAGCTGGATTATTCGCAGTTCCTCGAGGAAGTGAAAGCGGGTCACATCGAAAAGGTCACCATCGAAGGCCGGGCGCTCAAGGCGACCACCACCGATGGAAAACGCATCACCAGCTATGCCCCCAGCGATCTCTGGCTGGTCTCCGATTTGCTGAAGAACGGCGTGAAGATCGAAGCCAAGCCGGAAGAGGAACAGTCCTTCCTGATGAACATCTTCGTGTCATGGTTCCCCATGCTGCTGCTGATCGGCGTATGGGTGTTCTTCATGCGCCAGATGCAGGGCGGCAAGGGCGGCGGCGCATTCTCGTTCGGCAAGAGCAAGGCGCGCATGCTGGATGATGCCAAGGAACGCGTGACGTTCGCCGATGTAGCCGGCTGCGACGAGGCCAAGGAAGAAGTTTCCGAACTGGTCGATTTCCTGCGCGACCCCTCCAAGTTCCAGAATCTGGGCGGCCGAATTCCGCGCGGCGTGCTGATGGTGGGTAGCCCGGGTACCGGCAAGACCTTGCTGGCCAAGGCCATCGCGGGCGAAGCCAAAGTGCCTTTCTTTTCCATTTCGGGTTCCGATTTCGTCGAGATGTTCGTCGGTGTCGGTGCCGCGCGTGTACGAGACATGTTCGAGCAGGCCAAGAAGCAGTCGCCCTGCATCGTGTTCATCGACGAGATCGATGCGGTGGGCCGTCAGCGCGGTGCGGGTCTGGGCGGCGGCAACGACGAGCGCGAACAGACGCTGAACGCCTTGCTGGTGGAAATGGATGGCTTTGAAGGCGCAAGCGGCGTGATCGTCATTGCCGCCACCAACCGTCCCGATGTGCTTGATCCCGCGCTGTTGCGCCCCGGCCGTTTCGACCGCCAGGTCGTGGTGCCGCTGCCGGACATTCGCGGCCGCGAGCAGATCCTGATGGTGCACATGCGCAAAGTGCCGGTGGCTTCGGACGTGAAGGCCGATATCCTGGCGCGCGGCACGCCTGGCATGTCGGGCGCCGACCTTGCCAACCTGGTGAACGAGGCTGCCCTGTTCGCCGCACGCCGCAGCAAGCGGTTTGTCGAGATGGACGATTTCGAATCGGCCAAGGACAAGATCATGATGGGCGCCGAGCGGAAATCGGTGATCATGCCAGAAGAAGAGCGCCGCAACACGGCATATCACGAGTCCGGTCATGCCGTGGTGGCCAAGCTGATGCCCAAAACGGATCCGGTGCACAAGGTCACCATCATCCCGCGCGGACGGGCGCTGGGGCTGACCATGCAACTGCCGTCGGAAGATCGATACAGCATGGACAAGGTGCGCCTGCTGTCCACCATCGCGGTGTTGTTCGGCGGACGTATCGCAGAAGAGCTGTTCATGAACCAGATGACTACGGGCGCCTCCAACGACTTCGAGCGCGCCACCGACATGGCGCGCAAGATGGTTACCCAGTGGGGCATGTCCGAAGCGCTGGGAACGATGGTATATGCGGAAAACGAGGGCGAGGTGTTTCTGGGCCGCTCGGTGACCACACACAAGAACATCTCCGAGGCGACCATGCAGAAGGTGGATGCGGAGATACGCCGCATCATCGACCAGCAATATACGCTTGCGCGCAGCCTGATCGAGGCGAACCGCGACAAGATCGAAGCCATGACCAAGGCACTGCTGGAGTGGGAGACCATCGATGCCGATCAGATCGACGACATCATGGCCGGCAATGCACCGCGCCCCCCCAAGCCAAGCCAGAGCAACAAGGCGGCCGAGCCGCCAAAGGATGAAACTCCTACGGCACCGGCGACCAATCAACACGCCGAAGGCGTGTAACCAGACCACGGGGGCTTTCGCCCCCGTTCTTTATGCTTCGCTGCAAAAACTTCCAGTTCGATCTTTCGCGCCCTCTGGTAATGGGCATCGTCAATGTCACTCCCGACTCGTTTTCCGACGGCGGGCGTCACGCATCGGTCGATGCCGCCATCGCACATGCGCAACGGCTGGTTGAAGATGGGGCTGATATGCTGGATGTCGGTGGCGAGTCCACCCGGCCGGGGGCGGGCATGGTGAGCGAACAGCAGGAACTGGATCGCGTGCTGCCCGTGATCGAAGGGTTGCAGGGCATTCCAGTGCCGATCTCCATCGATACCTGCAAAACCGGCGTGATGCGGGCTGCACTGGCGGCGGGAGCCAGCCTGGTCAACGATGTGAATGCCTTGCAGGCGGAAGGGGCGCTTGAGACGCTGGCCGGAAGCGATGCTGCAGTGTGCCTGATGCACAAGCAAGGCGAGCCGCAGAACATGCAGCAACAGCCGCATTATGCGGATGTCGTGGCGGAGGTGCATGCCTTTCTGCGCGAACGCGTTGCGCTGCTGCAGGCGGCAGGTGTGCCGAGCGAACGTATCGTGGTCGATCCGGGTTTTGGTTTTGGCAAGACGCTGGCGCATAATCTGGCCCTGTTGCGGGGGCTGTCCGGATTCGCGGCGCTCGGCGTGCCTCTGCTGGCAGGATTGTCGCGCAAATCCATGCTGGGTGCGATCACCGGACGCGAAGTGAACGAGCGCCTGGCGGCGAGTGTGGCTGCGGCGTTGCTGGCAGTGCAACGAGGGGCTGCCATCGTGCGCGTACATGATGTACGCGAGACGGTAGATGCATTGAAGATTTGGCATGCAGTGAAAGAGGGCGAACGATGAGCAGAAAATATTTCGGCACCGACGGCGTGCGCGGACGCGTGGGCGTGTATCCCATCACGCCGCAATTCGTGATGAACCTGGGCTACGCGGCAGGCAAGGTGCTGGCGAAAGCCGAGCATTCTCAGGGCGAGCGTCCGGCAGTACTGATCGGCAAGGACACGCGCATCTCCGGCTATATGCTGGAATCGGCACTGGAAGCTGGACTCATCGCTGCGGGCATCGACGTCTATCTGGCGGGTCCGATACCGACCCCGGCAGTGGCCTACCTGACGCGTGCATTGCGCCTGCAGGCCGGCGTCGTCATCTCCGCTTCGCACAACCCGTTCGACGACAACGGTATCAAGTTCTTTTCCGGAAGCGGCACCAAATTGCCGGACGAGGTCGAGGCGGCCATCGAGGCCGAGCTGGACAACCCGATGCTGACCAACCCGTCGGAAGGCCTGGGCAAGGCCAAACGCATCGATGATGCGGTCGGGCGCTACATCGAGTTCTGCAAGAGCACATTCCCGGCGGACATGAACCTGCGCGGTCTCAAGATCGTGGTGGATAGCGCGCACGGCGCGACCTATCACATCGCGCGCAACGTGTTTCACGAACTCGGCGCGGATGTTGTGGCCATCGGTGTACAGCCCGACGGCAAGAACATCAACGATGGCTACGGCGCGACGGCCCCCAAGAACCTGCAAAAAGCCGTGCTCGAACACCATGCCGACATCGGCCTGGCCCTCGACGGCGACGGCGACCGCCTCATCATGGCAGATGCCGCCGGCAAGCTCTACGACGGGGATCAGCTGCTTTATATCATCGCCAGACATCGCCAGGCGCTGGGCAAGATGCACGGCGGCGTGGCAGGCACGTTGATGACCAACCTTGCATTCGAGCACGCCATGCAGAAACTGGGCATCCCGTTCGCGCGTGCCAAGGTGGGCGATCGCTATGTGATGGAACTGTTGCAACAGCGGGGATGGCAGCTCGGCGGCGAGAACTCCGGGCATATCATCTGCCTGGACAAGCATAGTACCGGCGACGGCATCGTTTCTGCACTGCAGGTGCTGTGTGCCCTGCGCATGAAGCTGCAGACTTTGGCCGAAGCGGCTGGTGACCTGCACATGTATCCGCAAGTGCTCATCAACGTGAAGATCGCAGGCAAGGCGGCCGAACTCATGGAGCATCAGGCAGTCAAGGCCGAAGTGGCCAAAGCCGAACGTGCATTGGAAGGGAAGGGGCGCGTATTGCTGCGTCCGTCGGGGACAGAACCGTTGCTGCGGGTGATGGTGGAAGGGGAGGATGGCGTGCAGGTGAAACAGTGGGCGGAGAGGATCGCTGACGTGGTCAGGGGGGCCGCCGGGTAGGTATTCTCCGCTGCAAGAGCCGAGGGGTGAAAAGCAGAACGCCGAGCATCGCTCGGCGTTCTTGTTTGAATGGCATTAACGGGGACGGCCGATGCTTAGCCGAACCTGCCGGTAATATAGTCTTCCGTTTCTTTTCGCTTCGGATTGGTGAACACGTTGCTGGTGTCGCCGAATTCGATGAGTTCGCCCAGATACATGTAGGCGGTGAAATCGGAGATGCGTGCCGCCTGCTGCATGTTGTGGGTGACGATGACGATGGTGAAATCCTTCTTCAGCTCGTCGATGAGTTTTTCGATGTGTGCGGTGGAGATGGGGTCGAGCGCCGAAGTCGGTTCGTCCAGCAGCAGCACTTGCGGCTTGACGGCGATGGCTCGGGCGATGCAAAGGCGCTGCTGCTGACCGCCGGAGAGGCCAGTGCCGCTCTGCTTCAGCTTGTCCTTGACCTCATTCCAGAGCGCGGCCTTCTTCAGCGCCCATTCGACACGCTCTTCCATCTCGTGGCCGCTCAGGCTCTCGTACAGCTTCACGCCAAAGGCGATGTTGTCGTAGATGGACATCGGGAAGGGGGTGGGTTTCTGGAATACCATGCCGATCTTGGCGCGCAGGGTATTCAGATCCTGTTTCTTGTCCAGCAGGTTCTCCCCGTCCAGCAGTATTTCGCCAGTGGCGCGTTGCTTGGGATAGAGCTGGTACATGCGGTTGAACGTGCGCAGCAAGGTGGATTTGCCGCAGCCGGAGGGACCGATGAAGGCGGTGACCATCTTCTCCGGGATGACCAGATTGATATCCTTGAGCGCTCGATCTGCGCCGTAGTAGAAATTCAGATCGCGCACAATGACTTTGGGTGCGGAGATGATTTGTTCGGCTGTCATTTCTTGGATCCTCATTGTGTATTCGCCTTCTGGCGGAATAATACGCGAGCAACGATGTTCAGTGTCAGCACGCTCAGGGTGATGAGCAGTGCGCCGGCCCAGGCAAGATGTTGCCAGTCTGCATAAGGACTCATGGCGAACTGGAAGATGACCACCGGCAGATTGGCCATCGGCTGGTTCATGTTGCTGCTCCAGAACTGGTTGTTCAGGGCGGTGAACAGGAGAGGGGCGGTTTCCCCGCTGATGCGCGCGATGGCCAGCAATATTCCGGTCAATATCCCGGCCCGCGCAGCGCGCAGGGTGACGAAGCTGATGACTTTCCACTGCGGGGTACCCAGCGCGGCGGCAGCTTCGCGCAAGCTGTTCGGCACCAGGCGCAGCATGTTCTCGGTGGTGCGGATGACAACCGGGATGACGAGGATGGCGAGTGCGAATGCGCCGCCCCAGCCTGCGAAGTGGCCGACCTTGACCACGTACATCTCATATACGAACAGGCCGATGACGATGGAAGGGGCGGACAGCAAGATGTCGTTGATGAAACGGGTGACCGGGGCCAGCCAGCCGCGCTGGCCGAATTCGGCCAGATAGGTACCGGCAAGGATGCCGATCGGGGTGCCCATCAGTATCCCGACAACGGTCATCATCACGCTGCCCCAGATTGCGTTGATCAGTCCGCCGCTGCTGCCGGGCGGAGGCGTGGTCTGGGTGAACACATGCATGCCCAGCAGGCTGGGCAGGCCGTTGTCCACCAGTGTCCATAATATCCAGACCAGCCAGAACAGTCCGAACAGCATCGCCAGCACCGAGATGCCCAGGCTGACGGCGTTGATGATGCGGCGGCGGGTGTACAGGTCCAGCATGTCAGGCCCCATGACCCTCACGCTTCGCCAGCTTGTGGAGCATGAGACGGGCGAGCGAGAGGACGACGAATGTGATGAAGAACAGGATCAGGCCGAGTTCGATGAGCGAGGAGGTGTACAGGCTGCCTACCGCTTCGGTGAACTCGTTGGCCAGTGCCGAGGAGATGCTGTTGCCCGGCATCAACAGGGATTTTGTGAAATCGTGGGCGTTGCCGATGACGAAGGTCACGGCCATCGTTTCGCCCAGTGCACGACCCAAACCGAGCATGATCCCGCCAACCACCCCGATCTTGGTGTAGGGCAACACGACTTTCCACATCACTTCCCAAGTCGTCGATCCAAGGCCATAGGCCGATTCTTTAAGCATCGCCGGCACGACGTCGAATACGTCGCGCATCACCGAGGCGATGAACGGGATCACCATGATCGCCAGGATGATTCCGGCGGTGAGCATGCCGATACCCATTGGCGGCCCGGAGAAGAAGGGACCGATCAATGGCAGGGTGCCGATATGCTTGTTGATCCAGGGTTCGACGTGATCGGCGAACAACGGGGCGAAAATGAACAGTCCCCACATGCCATAGATGATGCTGGGGATGCCCGCAAGCAGTTCGACCGCGATGCCCAATGGCCGTCGCAGCCAGTTGGGCGAAAGTTCGGTCAGAAAGATGGCGATGCCGAAACTGACCGGGATCGCGATCACTAACGCGATACCCGAAGTAATGAGTGTACCGATGATGGGGATCAACGCGCCGAATTTGTCGTTGACCGGGTCCCAGTCGGCACTGAACAGGAAGCTGAAACCGAAGGCATGGATGGCAGGCATGCTGCCCACGATCAACGAACCAATGATGGCCGCCAGCAGGGCCAATACGGTGAACGCAGCAAGCCGTGTCAGGTTGCGAAACAGCAGGTCGAACACGGTTTGTCGCTTAAAGTGCGTTTCACGCAGGAACGTCGACATAATTAAATAAAATAGTGGAGGTTGAAAAATTGCGGGGGCGTTTATAGCCCCCGCAATTATAGCTTAGAACGTGTGGCTTACTTCCACAGTGCTGCGCCGGAGGCATCCTTGATCTGTGCTTTCCAGGCGGCGTGTATCAGCTTCACGACGCTATCCGGCATGGGGACATAATCCAGGTCGGCAGCGAGCTTGTCGCCATTTTCATAAGCCCAGTCGAAGAATTTCAGCACTTCTTTGCCGGAATCAGGCTTGTCCTGGGTCTTGTGCATCAGGATGAAGGTTGCGCCGGTGATGGGCCAGCTGTCTTTGCCTGCCTGCTCGGTCAGCAGCAGATACATGCCAGGCGCTTTGCTCCAGTCCGCATTTGCAGCGGCAGCCTTGAAGGAGTTGTCTTCCGGTTTGACGAAACGCCCATCCTTGTTCTTGACCTGGCCATATGCCATCTTGTTCTGCAGGGCATAAGCGTATTCTACGTAACCGATGGAGCCTTTCAGGCGCATCACATAGGAGGCAACACCTTCGTTACCCTTGCCGCCCGTACCAACCGGCCAGTTCACGGCAGTGCCTTCGCCAACCTTCTTGCTCCATTCCGAGCTGACTTTCGACAGATAGTTTGTCCAGATGAAGGTGGTACCGGAGCCATCCGAGCGATGGACAACCGTAATATCTTGATCCGGCAGCTTTACACCGGGGTTGATGGCGGCAATCGCCGGGTCGTTCCATTTGGTGATCTTGCCGAGGAAGATATCAGCCAGCAAAGGGCCGGTGAATTTGAGTTCGCCTGCGCCAACCTCATTCAGGTTATATACCGGCACATCGCCGCCCATGACTGTGGGGAATTGCATCAAGCCATTCGCTTCCAGGTCTTCCGGCTTGAGAGGCATGTCGGATGCGCCGAAATCAACGGTTTTGGCCTCGATCTGCTTGATGCCGCCGCCGGAACCGATGGACTGATAATTCATGCCGATGTTGGCTTGTGCCTTATATGCTTCTGCCCATTTGGCGTAGATCGGGTAAGGGAAAGTTGCACCTGCGCCGGTGATGTCGCCGGCATATGCAACACCGGCTGTCAGCATGGCTGCCGACAGGCCGATGCCACTTAAAATTTGACTCAGTTTGCTCATTTCGGATTCTCCCAAAGTAAAATGTTCGTTAGGTTTGTGGCCGAGTCGAATCTTAGTGCTCGTTTGTTACACAATTATTACATATTGTGGCGCGATACAACGATGCGAACGGCTGGAGAAGGAACCCTATGGCAATTCAATGATGTAGCATCCGGATTGACCATTTAAGTTTTCATCGGTAGTATCGCCGCCTTCGGTCAAAGGCGGAAGTTAGCTCTGATGCGTCGTAAATTAGTAGTCGGTAATTGGAAAATGCATGGCTCGCTGGCTCAAAATGGGTCGTTGCTATCCGCCTTGAAGAGTGGTGTGGCGCAATTATCCCGTGTGGATGTCGCCGTCTGTGCGCCTTTTCCCTACTTGGCGCAACTCCAGCAGGAATTGACAGGCTCGCCAGTGAAATGGGGGGCTCAAAACGTTCATCAGCTGGAAAAGGGGGCGTTTACAGGCGAAGTATCCGCAGCCATGCTGGCGGATTTTGGCTGTACTTATGTGATCGTCGGCCATTCCGAGCGTCGCAACATCTATGGCGAGAGCAGTCGCCTGGTAGCGGAAAAATTCGCTGCAGCGCAGCAGGCTGGGCTGACTCCCATTCTGTGTGTGGGTGAGACACTGGAGCAGCGCGAAAGCGGTGCGACTGAAGCGGTGGTTGCAGAACAACTGGACGCAGTGATTGCCTTGGTTGGCGCGCAAGCGTTGCACAAGGCGGTTGTGGCTTATGAGCCTGTGTGGGCAATCGGGACGGGCAAAACGGCTTCGCCCGAGCAGGCGCAGGCTGTGCATGCCTTCATTCGCCAGCGCGTGGCAGGTCATGACGTCCAGGTGGCGCAAGGTTTGGTCATACTGTACGGTGGCAGCGTGAAGGCAGGAAACGCGCCGGAATTGTTCGCCAAAGCCGATATCGATGGCGGATTGATCGGCGGGGCCGCATTGATTGCCGAGGAATTTCTGGGCATCTGTCGTGCAGGCCAGTAGCAGAATATTTTAGTGATTCAATTGTTCCGGGGTGGTGTGTGGAAACTTTAGTTTGGGTAGTACATGTCGTGACTGCAGTCGTGTTGATCGGCCTGGTGCTGATCCAGCACGGCAAAGGTGCGGATATGGGGGCGGCGTTTGGTTCCGGCTCTGCCGGCAGTCTGTTTGGTTCCAGCGGATCGGCCAATTTTCTCAGCCGTAGCACGGCGGTGGCGGCCACGATATTTTTCATCACAAGCCTGTCGTTGACCTATTTGTATTCACGCCCCTCGAAAGAGCAGGGTGTAATCGATAAGGTTGACGTAAACACGTTGCAACAGCAGGCTGTGCCTGCGCCGGCAACCGAATCGAATGATTCAAAATCGCAGCAAATACCAAAATAACAAGAAAATTATAGAAACATGCGGGGTTGGCGGAATTGGTAGACGCGCAGCCTTGAGGTGGCTGTGTCCGTAAGGACGTGAGGGTTCGAGTCCCTTGCTCCGCACCATGTTAATCAAGTCATCGGTATCAATGGCTTGATCAAATTCAAATTGATATCGGCGAGCTCGATAAAGCACAGGAAATTTCTCCTGTGCTTTATTTTTTCCAAAGCGATTTGCCATAGTCGCTGGACGTTTCCCTTTGTCCAAGCGGCTTGTCCGGCATGGCAACTCTCTCGATCAAATTCAGTTTCTAAAAGCAGTGTATGGTGACTCCGAGCGTCGCACTGGCTAATCAAATAGCCTGCTTATCACGGTGGATCATGTCCGGACATACGTCACGCTGTTCTTTTACACGATAGTTCCCGCTATTGCATTTCCCCAGACAAGGCTGTCTCCATTCTTGATCCATTACTCTGACGCAGCATTTTATTCGTTGTAGCAATTCAAATGACTCAAAGCAATTTTGCGTCATTAGCCAGACGTCATCGTATTTCCGTGTAATTTAATCGGAAATTCATGCAATCGGTATATATCCAATGTATTCCTTATTTCATAAGGGGTTAGATCAATTATTCAGCGACAAAAAAGAAAACATATATATCTTTTTTAACGTTGTTTTAACAAAAGTATTCGGGTAAGGTATTGCCATTGCTATTGAAATGGTTTTTGAGTGGCGGGAGCGTCGAACCATGCATATATTCAAAATTGTCGAGGGGATCGCCGATAGTGAAAGCCATCTAAAGGTGCTTATGTCACTTTGTACCGCTCATGAGGTGACTATTTGATGCCGCGCCGGTTGTTCAAGATCGTATCCAATAGACTGTCGCGGGAACCTGTCCGGAATTCCCTTACGTTTATCTTCGAACTTGAAGATGTTGTCTGGGCCATGGGCAGCTTTTGCGCCCTGAACCGCAAGCCCTTCGATGCCGAACTGCTAGCCAAGCAATTTCCGCCACCCTATAACTCGGATTCTTTCATCCATGCAGCCCGCGCTTTGGGATTCCGCATCAAGCGGCGGGATTGCGATGGAGCTACGTTGTCCACTCTCAATCTGCCGTGCCTAGTCGTGTTGAACGAAGCCTCTTCAGAAAATGATTCTTCTGAGACCGTTCGCCCTGAGCCAGGTGGAACTACTAGCCATTCGACTAAGCCCACAAGCGGGCAAGTCGCTGGTTATGTCGAAGGGCAGAGCGCATCCGTAGATACAGGCATCCCGCCTGTCAAACCAGCACCTGCCGCGCGCAAATTCCACCCCGCCATCATCGTCCAAATGACTGCCGAAAACGTGATCCTGTTCGAAGTCGGCACCAACACCCCCAAGACCATGACCCAGGCGGAATTCGCCACACATTTCGCAGGCACAGCCTTCCAGCTCGCACTTGAAACCAAAGGCATCAAGGACCCGGATGGCGCATTGAACAAACAAGCTGCATTCGGCTTCAACTGGTTCATCCCGGAACTGCTGAAGCACAAGCGCATCTGGCGCGACGTGCTGATCGCTTCCCTCATCATCCAGTTACTGGGATTGGTGACACCACTCTTCACCCAGGTAATCATCGACAAGGTCGTGGTACACCGCACCCAAAGCACCTTGATCGTGATTGCCATCGCCTTGGCAGTGTTCATGGTGTTCTCCGCCTTGCTGTCCTGGGTGCGCCAATACCTAATCCTGCACACCGGCAATCGGGTCGATGCTGTGTTGGGCTTTGCCGTCTTCGACCGACTGTTCAAGCTTCCGACACGCTACTTCGAACATCGTCCGACCGGCGTCATCGCAGCACGCCTTCATGGGGTTGAGACAATCCGCGAGTTCATCGCCAGTGCCGCCGTCATGCTGATTCTGGATTTTCCGTTCCTGCTGATCTTCCTGGCCATGATGCTCTAATACAGCGTGTTGCTCACCTGCATTGCTCTGGCCATCATGGGGGTGATCACGATCATGAGTTTCATTGTCGCTCCTATATTCAGGACACGCATGAACGAGCAATTCCTGCTGGGCGCGCGCAACCAGGCATTCACCACGGAATATGTCGGTGGCATGGAAACCGTCAAGAGCCTGCAGATGGAACCCCAACTCAATGCCCGCTACAGCGACTACCTCGCCGAATACCTGCGCTCTGGTTTCGGTGTGCGCCAGATCGGCAACACCTATAACGTCGTATCCAACGGCCTCGAACAAATGATGACCCTGCTCATCCTAGTTGTCGGTGCCTATACCGTCATGAACAGCAGCGACTTCACCATCGGTATGCTCATCGCCTTCCAGATGTATGCCAGCAAAGTATCGCAGCCCATGCTGCGGCTGGTGGGGTTGTGGCAGCAGTTCCAGCAGGCCAACCTGTCCGTGCAGCGCCTGGGCGACATCATGAACGCCCCGATCGAACCCTATTCGGTGCTGCCCAGCCGCATGCGTGAAGGCAAAGGACATATTGAAATCGAAGCGCTGAGCTTCCGCTATGCCGATGACCGTCCTTTCCTGTACCAGAACTTCAATCTCAAGGTCGCGCCCGGCAAGGTTGTTGCCATCATGGGGCCATCCGGTTCCGGCAAGAGCACCCTCACCAAACTCCTACAAGGCTTCTACCAGACTGCCAGCGGCACCATCAAGATAGACGGCAACGACATCCGTTATCTTTCAGCGAACGAACTGCGCCACTACTTCGGCGTGGTGCCGCAAGAGACCGTGCTTTTCTCCGGCACCATCTATGACAACCTCATGATGGCCAACCCGCACACTACCTTCGATCGGATCGTGCAGTGCTGCAAGATGGCCGAAATTCACAGCGCCATCGAAGCACTACCTCAAGGCTACCAGACCGAGATTGGCGAACGTGGCGTCGGCCTTTCCGGCGGGCAAAAGCAACGCCTCTCCATTGCACGCGCACTCATCAAGCAACCCAAGATACTTGTGTTCGACGAAGCAACCAGCAGTCTGGATTCAAACACTGCCGAACACTTCGCCACCACCATCAACCAACTCAAAGGCAAGGTGTCGATGCTGTTCATCACGCATGCCATGCCAAAGAATCTGCTGGTGGACGAAGTGGTGAGGATAGGGCAAGGGTCATTGAGTGCGGTGAATGATTCAAACAATCAGGTCAGACGGGAAACTGAGGGCGAAGCGCGGGGCTAACATGAGTGATAGCGGAACTACGGAAAGCAAAATGGAAGAGTATGGACGGCATGAACGGATATGCAAACCAGAGTGGTTGCGAATAATGAAATGTGGAGGAAAAGAGCATGAAGAAAGTTAACGGCACATCCCTGGCAGTGGGGTTGTTTTTGGGTTTTATGACAATCATGGGTTCAGCCATTGCGGTGCCTTTATCCAAAGGGAATTGTGAAAACCCAAAGCCTTACACCGATTTACGGCACTGCCGGTTTGAAAAAAGTGACCTAAGAAATAAGGATCTTCAGGGAGTTGACTTGCGGAATGTCGGGCTAAATGGCACACAATTTCAGGGCGCAAATCTAACAAACGCATTATTTGATGGAGTGTATATAACGCATGCGAACTTAGATGGCGTCATTGGATTGCCAACTGAGGCTCTTGCCATCCTCAAAAACTCTTATCTCGCTAAACCAAATGGCAATGCAGGTTTTGTGATTTCAGCACTTCCTCGCAACTACCAAGGTAGTAACGAAAATGTGGCTGGGTTGGACAACCTTTTCATGGCACAAAGAGTGATTGGCACACAAACCACGATTGCTTTGTTAGCACATCCAAAATATGGTGAAGCCCCAATCTCTGCAATATTTGCACGCTTCGAGAATGACAAATTCGATTTCCCTACTTGTTATCAAAGTGTCAATTTATTGAGGGATAGCCATACATATTACTGGCCTCGTTGGGAATCAATGAAAATCAGATTGACAAATGATGGAGACTATCTAATTGGAGTACTTGCTCAGGGCAACGACGGCGACGATCTAGGGCTAAATGAGTGGCGCCAGATATCGATCTTAATGATGACACCAACATGCAAACTGACTGTTCTTCATAAGGAGTTCTTGGAACGTAGCGGGGGCTCTATAGAGATGAATGGGGAGTACATTGCAGAATGGTGTGGGGGGGAGTTGGGCTACCGTTTTATTGATGATCAAACGGTTGAGATCAAGACGACTTATCCAGCATCAACTAAGAAAGTATGCGGCGATCTTGCTCGCGCTAACGCGCAAGTCTCACACAAAAGAATCAAACTAAATTCGTCGCGTTAATACCCTAAAGTCTAAGGAGAATCTCTCATGAGCTTTCAAGATATTATGAATACCATGCTCCATCCCAAAGATGGACATCAGGCTGGGATTAGTAAAAATAGTTTGGGTGTGCTTAATAACTTTTGTCAGCACAGAGATAATCGTAAGCCACCGACGCCTTCATTGCATTTGGGAGTTGATTTTAACTATAAAGGGGTTGGACAGTCCGGATTAAATCTAGATCATCCCACAGTTTACTCACCAGTCAGCGGTACTATTGTTAGCTTCATTCCAGCGTATAACGGTGTTGAGATTCAAGATGCAAATGGTTTTATCCATAAAATTCTGCATTGCGACACAACAACTATAAATCAGGATAGTGTCGGAAAGCCTATTGCCGCGGGAGCAGAGATTGGAACAATGGGTAAAACGGGGCCGGGGATAAAGGCGCAACACGTTCACTACTCTCTTTATAGTCCCACCGGTGAACCAATTGACCCAGTCAAATATTGGGATACCTGGGCGATTGTTGATTCATGCACACCTAAGTCTATTCCCGACCAGCTCAACACGGGTGTTAACAACACTAAAAGAACTTCCACCAGCTTCGGCGACCCACTAACCCTTGATCTCAACGGCGATGGCATCAACACCGTCCCGCTCACGAATCCACCTATCCTGTTCGACCACACTGGTTCGGGCATCAAGACCGGCACCGGCTGGATTGCGCCAGATGACGGCTTCCTCGTGTCGGATCGTAACGGCAACGGCACAATCGACAACGGCACCGAACTCTTTGGCGACAAAACTCCTGTCTTTGACGCGGCAGGCAATGTCATCGGCAAAGCCAAGGATGGTTTCGATGCGCTCGCTCAGCTAGACACCAACCATGACGGCGTGGTGGATGCGCAGGATGCCAACTTCTACGACCTGCAGGTATGTCAAGACCTGAATCAGGACGGAATCTCGCAAGCAAACGAACTCCGTTATTTGGCCGATGACCTCAACATCACCAGCATCAACGTCACAGCGACCAAACACAGCCAAATGCTTGCCAGCGGCAACCAGATGGCCGACATGGGCAGCTTCACCTATGCCAATGGCAGCACAGGCAACACCGGCTCCGTCAGCAACATGGCCGACATTAATCTGGCACTGGATACCTTCCATCGCACTTTCGTTACACCTGTTCCACTCACCCCCGCAGCAGAACAACTGCCCGACATGCAGGGCAGCGGCAAGGTGCGCGACCTGAGTGAAGCCGTGAGCCTGAGCAGCAGCCTGGAAGCCGTACTCGCCCAATACAGCAATGCGGGCACGCGCGAAGAACAATACGCCTTGATTGACAACCTGATCAGCGAATGGGGCAAGAGCAGCGGCTTTGCCGATATGCAAACTCGTGCGACAGCAAATGATGGGGCATGGAGGGATGTGGCATGAAAGATATTCATAACGTATTGCTGATGGCGACAATCGGCCTTCATTTTCTTATCTCACAAAGTTTTGCTGCAGATGTTTCAGTTGGTTCATCAGTAGCGGGGGGCGAGCAGTTGATAGCCAAGAACGTGATTAATATGGCAGCAAAATGGTGTGGCAACGATGACGTGGTACTGAATACAGAAAGATTTGGCCCAATTTTGGTTAACTTGTCTAAGGGTGGGCAGCGCAAGTTTGCAAAGGGTGGCAATATCAGCGCGATTAACTGCTCTCCAGACGGCAAGTGGCTAGTCACAGTTGATACTGACTCGGCTCGTTATGATAGAGATACTGCAGGCCACGAAGATTACGGGCATGGAGTAAAGGATTTTTCGAGAATAAACCTCAACAGTGGAAAAAATGAAAGTTTTGCCGTTGCTCAAGGTGGAGGTGAATGGTCACCAGATGGAACAAAAATCTTATTCATCGGCAAAGCCCCACACCTTTCAATTAAGCAACCTGATCCGAAATGGGAATTTTATTGGTCACATGATTGGTCATCGGGCAGTGGAGGTGTTGCTGCATGGATGCCAGATTCAAAAAATCTCTTGTTGGGGCATCGAGGTAAGTTTTACTTACAGGATGGACAGGATCTCGCACCTCTCGATCAAATGTTGACTCGAGGTTTCGGGGAGATAGCCGAGCTAAAAATAGACGGGCGGGGAAATATTTACGTTTCGACTACCAACACAAGTGACCTCGCAATGATGTATCAACTTTTCAAGTGCTCAATAGATATTCCTAAAATAATTTGCGTAAAGATTGTTGGCGCAGCTTCTGGCGCAATATCTTTTGATATATCCCGTGATGGACAAAGGCTTGTTCTCGTGAATGAGGACAATTCGAGTCTATATTTGACTAATACAGCTACTCTTAAATCTAAAAAAATTGCCGAAAATGTTTCTGGTTCTCCCTCAATTTCCCCTGATGGAAAAAGAGTGGCGTTTTATCGCGAGAGCAATGTTGAAATAGAAAATGCAGGTTTTGATTCTGATGATGCCTTTGTGATGCCATTGAACTAACTTTCAAAATTATTTTGGAGAATAATTATGTGCCTTTCAGTTTTGCCTGTTGCTGGAAAATATAAATTGGGAGCTCCTTCATCTGGCGCAGGGCAACGATCCTACCTTCGAGGCGGCGCGCCACGGATACGAAGCCGCGCAGGAAAAATCCCCCCCCAGGCCCGCGACGGCAATCTGCCTACGGTCAATCTGACCGGGGGGCGCAACTATACCGATGCGCAGGCCAGTTTCAACGGATCCACGCCTGCAAGGCAAGGCATCTATGCATGGACATGGACGTTGCAATTGACGCAGCCCATCATGCGTCCGCAGAACATCCTTGCCTACTATGAATCCGAGGCGCAGGTCGACGCGGCCCAGGCCGAATTTTCCCAGGCAGAGCAGGACATGATCCTGCGTGTGGCGCAGGCATACTTCGATGCATTGGTGGCGCAGGAAACGGTTGCCACGGCTGAAGCACAGCTGCAGGCCATGCAGGAGCAGGAAGTGGTGGCCAGGCGCGGCTTCGAACTCGGCACCGCCAGTATCACCGATTCGCATGAGGCCAAGTCGAAATCTGAGCAAGCGCGTGCGCAGCTCATTGCGGCTAGGAACGATCTCGAAGCCAAACTTGCCGAGATCGAAAAACTCACGGGCAAGCCCGTCGACGTCCTGGCAGGACTGAAACCGACCGTGGTGATTCCGCAGCCCGAACCGTCCGATGTTGGCAGCTGGATCGAACAGGCGAAGGACAATAATCCCACGGTACGGGCGCAGTTCGCTTCCCTGCGGGCCGCCGGGTACACCGTCACCAAGGCCAAGGCGGAGAATTTCTGGACGCTGGATTTCGTCGGCTCGTATGGGGCGAACTACTCCTCGGGCAGTGTGGCGATGCCATTGGGCTATGAGTCGAGGGTCAAATCCGGCGTGGCGGGCATCCAGTTCTCGGTGCCGATCTTCGCCGGCGGACTCAACAGCTCGCACATGCGTGAAGCCATTGCGAACCAGAGCAAGCTGAGCGCCCAACTGGAGGAAGCGCGCCGCAAAGCCGGCACCGATGCAAAACAGGCCTATGCGGGCATCGTCAACGGCGTATCGCAGGCGGAAGCGTTGCATGCTGCCGTGGAATCGGGAGAGAGCTCGGTGAAGGGTAACCAGGCCGGCTACAAACTGGGTTTGCGCATCAACAGCGACGTGCTGAATGCACAGCAGCAATTGTTCGCTTCGAAGCGCGATCTGGCCAAGGCGCGATACGACACCTTGCTTGCCGGATTGAAGCTGAAAGCGGCGGCTGGAGTGCTGTCCGCGTCGGATGTGCAGGTGGTCAACGAGCTATTGAGCCAGTGAGTTTCCCGATACCGATTCATGGCTATTCTGGGAAATAGTGGGATTTCAAATCGACATGGCTGACTTTAAGGTCGTTTGGAATCGGGGTGCGCATACGCATATATAAGGAATTGCTGCTGTTGATTGAGTGTGAATGTGTCGATGTAATTGCGACTTCGTGACTACGTGATATACAATCCGCCGATTAGCTGCGAGGTTGTTTGCAGGTCAGCATGGTTTTTTTGCGGCAATGCCAATGGTAATATCGAAAAAGTTGGCAATATAAAAACAATAATATTTTGGAATGTCGGGCGGGTTTCTTGCTCTGCACCAGATCACATGAACCGCGGTGTCGAAGCCGAAGGTCGAATAAATTAGAGTAGCATTCTGCGTTCCCGTGGTTCGGGGCATACAGAGGAGGGGACTCAAAAAATGTTGGAAAATTATTTTCCAGTTGTGCTTTTTATCGCCATCGCTTTTGTGATGGGCGTGCTGCCTTTGGCGTTGGGCAAGCTGCTTGGCCCCAACCGTCCGGACGAGAAAAAGCTTTCTCCCTATGAGTGCGGTTTCGAGGCGTTTGAGGATGCGCGCATGAAGTTCGACGTGCGCTTCTATCTCGTGGCTATCCTGTTCATTCTGTTCGATCTCGAAATCGCCTTTCTTTTCCCCTGGGCGATCGTGCTGAAGGAGATCGGTACCTTTGGTTTCGTTTCCATGATGATCTTTCTGGCCATCCTTGTGGTTGGCTTTATCTATGAATGGATGAAAGGAGCCTTGGAATGGGAATAGAAGGCGTACTTGAAAAGGGCTTCGTCACCACCACGGCAGATACGGTAATCAATTATGTGCGCACCGGCTCGTTGTGGCCGATGACCTTCGGTCTGGCCTGCTGTGCCGTGGAGATGATGCATGCGGCCTTGCCGCGTTATGACCTGGACCGGTTCGGGGCGGGCGCTTTCCGTCCCAGCCCGCGCCAGTCGGATGTGATGATCGTGGCCGGTACGTTGTGCAACAAGATGGCCCCGGCCTTGCGCAAGGTTTACGACCAGATGGCCGAGCCGCGCTGGGTGATCTCCATGGGGTCGTGTGCGAACGGCGGCGGTTACTATCATTATTCCTATTCGGTGGTGCGCGGCTGTGACCGTATCGTGCCGGTGGATATCTATGTCCCCGGCTGCCCGCCGACAGCCGAGGCGCTGCTCTACGGCATCATCCAGTTGCAGAACAAGATCAAGCGAACGAATACCATTGCGCGTTAGGATGATATGGCTACTGACCTGAACATACTGTCCTCGAATCTGAAAGAGGCATTCTCTGTCAAAGTGGTGAGCCTGGAGGAGCGTCTGGGCGAGCTCACGCTGGTGGTGCGGGCCAGCGACATGATCGGCGTGTTCACCCGCTTGCGCGACGACGCCGATTTGCGTTTCGAGGAACTGGTTGACGTCTGCGGCATCGACTATTCCACTTACGGCAGCGAACTGTGCGAGGACGGCAAGTACCTGCCCGACGCGCCGCACGCAGGCCCCCGATTCGCGGCCATCTATCACCTGCTTTCGGTGACGCACAACATGCGTTTGCGCGTGCGCGTGTTTGCGGACGATGACGAGATGCCGGTTTTGAATTCGGTAACGGAGATATGGCCTTCTGCAAACTGGTATGAGCGCGAAGCGTTCGACCTGTTCGGCATCATCTTCGTCGGACATCCCGATCTGCGCCGCATCCTGACCGACTATGGTTTCGTCGGCAATCCTTTCCGCAAGGACTTTCCCTTGTCCGGCACCGTTGAGATGCGTTACGACGCTGCGCAGCAACGCGTGGTGTATGAGCCGGTGACGGTGGAACCGCGCGAGATCACGCCGCGCACGATGCGCGAAGAGAACTACGGTCGCTCCTGACAGAATCAAACAAGGCAACGTTATGGCTGAGATTAAGAACTATACGATGAACTTCGGGCCGCAGCACCCGGCGGCGCACGGGGTGCTGCGCCTGGTGCTGGAACTGGATGGCGAAGTGGTCGAGCGAGCCGACCCGCATATCGGCCTGTTGCACCGGGCGACGGAAAAGCTGGCCGAGCACAAGACTTACCTGCAAGCCGTTCCCTACATGGATCGGCTGGACTATGTGTCCATGATGCTCAACGAGCATGCCTATGTGATGGCGATCGAGAAACTGGCCGGCATCGAAGTGCCGGTCCGCGCGCAGTACATCCGCGTCCTTTTCGACGAGATCACCCGCATCCTGAACCACCTGTTGTGGCTCGGCGCCTCCGGTATCGACCTGGGTGCGATGACCATGTTCTTCTATACCTTCCGCGAGCGCGAAGACCTGCTGGATGCCTATGAGGCGGTTTCCGGTGCGCGCCTGCATGCGGCCTATTACCGTCCGGGCGGCGTGTATCGCGACCTGCCCGATTCCATGCCGCAGTACGAGGCAAGCAGGATCCACAATGCGGCTGCGGTGAAGCGGAAGAACGAGAACCGCCAGGGATCGTTGCTCGATTTCCTGGAGGATTTCACCAACCGTTTCCCCAAATACGTGGACGAGTACGAGACCCTGCTGACCGACAACCGCATCTGGAAGCAGCGCACGGTCGGCATCGGCGTGGTGTCGCCGGAGCGCGCCCTGGCGATGGGCTTCACCGGACCGATGCTGCGCGGTTCCGGTGTGGTGTGGGACTTGCGCAAGAAGCAGCCGTATGAAGTCTATGACCGGCTGGATTTCGATATTCCGGTAGGGGTCGAGGGCGATTGCTACGACCGTTATCTGGTGCGTGTGGAAGAGATGCGCCAGTCCAATCGCATCATGAAGCAGTGCATAGACTGGCTGCGCAAGAACCCGGGGCCGGTGATGACCGACGACCTCAAGTTTGCTCCGCCCAAGCGCGAATCCATGAAGCAGAACATGGAAGAACTGATCCACCACTTCAAGCTGTTCACGGAAGGCTTCCATGTGCCTGCCGGCGAAGTGTATTCCGCCGTCGAGCACGCCAAGGGCGAGTTCGGCATCTATCTGGTATCGGATGGCGCGAACAAGCCATATCGCATGAAGATACGCGCACCGGGTTTCGCGCACCTGGCCGGCCTGGACGAGATGGTGCGCGGACACATGATTGCCGACGTGGTGGCGATCATCGGTACGCAGGACATCGTTTTCGGGGAGATAGACCGCTGATGTTATCCCAACAGATTACCGCGCTCATCGACAAAGAGCTGAAGAAATACCCCGCCGACCAGCGCCAGTCTGCCGTAATGGCCGCGTTGCGCTTCGTGCAGGACGAAAAGGGCTGGATCGCACCGGAAGACATGGCGGATATCGCGGCCTACATCGGCATGCCGCAGATGGCGGTTTACGAAGTGGCGACCTTCTACCACATGTACCAGCTCAAGCCGATGGGCAAATACACGCTGACCGTGTGCACCAACCTGTCGTGCCAGTTATGCGGATCGGACGAAACGCTGGCGCATCTGGGCAAGCGGCTCGGTATCGGCCCGGGCGAAGTCACCGCGGATGGCAGATACGGCCTGCGCGAAGGCGAGTGCATGGGGGCCTGCGTGGATGCGCCGATGTTCACCATCAACAACAAAAAACTGTGCGGTCGTCTGACCAGCGAGAAGATCGACCAGATTCTGGCGGAACTGGATAAGCAATGAGCGAACCCATCATTCTCAATACGATGCATTTCGACCAGCCGTGGACGCTGGAGAATTACCTCAAGGTGGGCGGTTATCAGGCGTTGCGCAAGGTGCTGGCCGAGAAGTTGTCGCCGGAGGCGATCATCGCGGAAGTGAAGGCGTCCGGTTTGCGCGGCCGCGGTGGTGCGGGCTTCCCCACCGGCCTGAAATGGAGCTTCATGCCGCGTAACTACCAGGGCGACAAGTACCTGGTGTGCAATTCGGATGAAGGCGAGCCGGGCACCTGCAAGGACCGCGATATCCTGCGCTACAACCCGCACCTGCTGATCGAAGGCATGGCCATTGCGGCCTATACCATGGACGTGAAGACCGGCTACAACTATGTGCACGGCGAAATCTTCGAAGCCTACGAGCGCATGGAAGAAGCCTGCGAAGAGGCGCGCAAGGCCGGCTATCTGGGCAAGAACATCATGGGCTTCGATTTCGAATTCGACCTGCACAACCACATGGGCTATGGCGCCTATGTGTGCGGCGAAGAGACCGCATTGCTCGAATCCATCGAGGGCAAGAAGGGGCAGCCGCGCTTCAAGCCGCCGTTCCCGGCCAGCTTCGGCCTGTATGGCAAGCCGACCACGATCAACAATACCGAGACGTTCGCCAGCATCCCCTACATCATCCGTGAAGGCGGACAGAAGTTTGCCAACCTGGGGGTGCCCAACAGCGGCGGCGTGAAACTTTTCTCCATCTCCGGCCACGTGAACAAGCCCGGCAACTTCGAGGTGCCGCTGGGCACGCCGTTCAAGAAGCTGCTGGAGATGGCGGGCGGTGTCCGTCATGGACACAAGCTGAAGGCGGTGATTCCCGGCGGTTCCTCCATGCCGGTGTTGCCTGCCGAGATCATGATGGGCCTCAACATGGATTTCGATTCGATCCAGAAAGCCGGTTCCTATCTGGGGACAGGGGCCATCATCGTGATGGACGAGACGACCTGCATGGTCAAGGCGCTGGAGCGGCTGTCCTATTTCTATTTCGAGGAATCCTGCGGTCAATGCACGCCTTGCCGCGAAGGGACCGGTTGGCTGTATCGCATCATCCATCGTATCGAACATGGCGAGGGCAGGCCTGAAGACCTGGACTTGCTGCTCGACCTGTGCGGCAACATCGCCGGACGCACCATCTGCGCTCTGGGCGATGCGGCGGCGTGGCCGGTGCAGGGCTTCCTCAAGCACTATCGCAAGGAATTCGAATATCACATCGAGCACAAGCGTTGCCTGGTGTGAGGCTGAATGGAATAGGTGAGCAATGATCAATATCGAGATTGACGGCAAGCAGATACAGACTCAAAACGGCGCGACCGTGATCGAGGCTGCACATCAGGCGGGTATCACCATCCCGCATTTCTGCTATCACAAGAAGCTTTCCATCGCTGCCAACTGCCGCATGTGCCTGGTGCAGGTCGAAAAGGCGCCCAAGCCGCTGCCGGCCTGCGCCACGCCGGTGGCGGAGGGCATGAAGGTGTTCACCCATTCCGAGCAGGCGGTGAAAGCGCAACAGGGCGTGATGGAATTCCTGTTGATCAACCACCCGCTGGATTGCCCGATCTGCGACCAGGGTGGCGAGTGCATGCTGCAGGATATTTCGGTCGGCTACGGCGCCGGACATTCGCGCTATCACGAAGAAAAGCGCGTGGTGCTGAGCAAGGACATCGGCCCGCTGGTGTCGGCGGAAGAGATGAGCCGCTGCATCAACTGCACCCGCTGCGTGCGCTTCGGCCAGGAGATCGCCGGGCAGATGGAGCTGGGGCAGGCATTCCGCGGCGAACATGCGGAGATCATGTCTTTCGTCTCCGGCACCGTGAATTCCGAGTTGTCCGGCAACATGATCGACCTGTGCCCGGTCGGTGCGCTGACCAGCAAGCCGTTCCGCTACAAGGCGCGTTCCTGGGAGCTGTCGCGCCGCCGCGCGGTGAGCGCACACGACAGTCTGGGCTCCAGCCTCGCCGTGCAAACCAAGAATAACCGCGTACTGCGCGTGTTGCCGATCGAGAACGAAGAGATCAACGAGTGCTGGCTATCCGACAAGGACCGCTTCGCCTATGAAGGCCTGAATTCCACAGACCGGCTGACCAGGCCGATGATCAAGCAGGACGGCAAATGGCAGGAAGTGGAATGGCAGGTCGCGCTGGAATACGCGGCCAACGGTCTGCGCCACATCGCCAGCGGTGCGGGAGCCGAGCAGATCGGCGCACTGGCGACGGCGAACTCCACCCTGGAAGAGCTTTACCTGCTGCAGAAACTGATGCGCGGCATCGGCAGCGAGAATGTCGATTTCCGTCTGCGCCAGTCCGACTTCAGTGTCGACGGCAAACAGCAGGGTGCCCCCTGGCTGGGCATGTCCATTGCCGATATCGGCCGGGCAGATCGCTTCCTCGTCGTCGGCAGCTTCCTGCGCAAGGATCACCCGCTGCTGGCAGCACGCATCCGCCAGGCGGCGAAGAAAGGCGCGCAAGTCAACATCCTCCATTGCACCGATGATGACTTGCTGATGAAGGTGGCGAACAAGGCCATCGTTGCGCCGAATGCGCTGGTGGAGACCCTGGCGCAAGTGTCGAAGGCGCTGGCAGCAGAAAAACAGGGCACTCAGAACGCCGGCGGAGAAGCGGCGGCCATCGCCCGGAGTATCGCCAGCGGCGAACGCGTTGCCGTGCTGCTCGGCAATTTCGCCCAGCAACATCCGCAAGCTGCGCAGCTGCAGGCGCTGGCACAACAGATCGCCGCCTTGAGCAACGGCAGATTCGGATTCCTCGGCGAGGCGGCTAACAGCGTCGGCGGTTATCTGGCCCAGGCCACGCCCAGGGCAAAAGGCCTGAATGCTGCCGCCATGCTGGCCAGCCCGCGCAAAGCCTACGTGCTGCTGAATGTCGAAGCCGAACTGGATTGCGCCGACCCGCAACAGGCCGTCGCTGCGATGCAGGCCGCGGACATGGTGATTGCGCTGAGTGCATACAAGCACCAGGCGACGGAATATGCCGATGTGCTGCTGCCCATCGCACCGTTCACCGAGACTTCCGGCACCTTCGTCAGTACGGAAGGGCGGGTGCAAAGCTTCAAGGGGGCGGTCAAGCCGCTGGGCGAAGCGCGTCCGGCGTGGAAGGTGCTGCGCGTGCTGGGCAACCTGTTGCAGGTGGAAGGCTTCGGCCAGGACACATCGGAAGCCGTGCGCGACGAGGCGCTGCATGGCGTGGATGTGGCGGCCCGGTTGAACAATGCAATCGGCGGGGTGGAGAGCAGCCCGGCGCAGCCCGGCAGCGGCCTGCAGCGTGTGAGCGATGTGCCGATCTATGCGACGGATGCCGTGGTGCGCCGTTCCGCGCCGTTGCAGGCGACGGCCGATGCCGCGCCGCCGCAGGCATGGCTGCATAGCGAGGAATTGAAGAAACTGGGCGTGCAATCCGGCGCCGTGGTGAGCGTCAGTCAGGGGCAGGGCAAGGTACAGCTGGTTGCGGCTGCCGACGATGGCTTGCCCAAAGGGGTGGTGCGCGTGGCGGCCGGCCATGCAGCGACCGCGGCGCTGGGCGCCATGTTTGGAACGATTTCAGTGGAGCGCGCATGATGGAAGCCCAGGCCCTGCATTTAATACAATGGCTTTTGAGCCAGGTTGGACTCTGGGATGCACTGCGCGGATTCATCGAGCCGGTCTGGCCGGTGGCCTGGATCGTGGTCAAGATACTCGTCATCATCCTGCCCATCATGGGCGCGGTCGCTTATCTGACCCTGGCGGAGCGCAAGGTGCTGGGCTTCATGCAGGTGCGCCCCGGCCCCAACCGCGTAGGCTATTGGGGCCTGCTGCAGCCGATCGCGGATGGCGTCAAGCTGCTGTTCAAGGAAATCATCATCCCGACCGGAGCCAACAAGTTCCTGTTTGTCGCTGCGCCGGTTCTGGCTCTGGTGCCCGCACTGGCGGCATGGGCTGTGGTGCCGTTCGACGACGGCATGATTCTGGCGAACGTGAATGCCGGACTGCTGTATTTGCTGGCCATGACTTCCCTCGGCGTGTACGGCATCATCATCGCGGGCTGGGCATCCAACTCGAAATATGCCTTTCTCGGAGCTTTGCGTTCCGCCGCGCAGATCGTGTCATATGAGCTGGCCATGGGTTTCGCATTGGTGTGCGTGCTGCTGGCGGCGCAAAGCATGAATCTGGGCGACATCGTGCGCGGTCAGCACAATGGCTATGGCCTGCTGGGCTGGTATTTCATTCCGCTGTTCCCGATGTTCGTGGTGTATTTCATCGCCGGCGTGGCCGAAACCAACCGCGCCCCGTTCGACCTGGCCGAGGGCGAGTCCGAGATCGTGGCAGGCTTCCACGTCGAGTATTCCGGCATGGGTTTCGCGCTGTTCTTCCTGGCCGAATACGCCAACATGATTCTGATCTCGGCGTTGACCGCGGTGATGTTCCTGGGCGGCTGGTTGCCCCCGCTGGACATCGCCCCGTTCAACCAGGTGCCGGGACTGATCTGGATGCTGGCCAAGATGTCCGCACTGCTGTTCGTATTCCTGTGGTTCCGCGCGACCTTCCCGCGTTATCGCTACGACCAGTTGATGCGTTTGGGCTGGAAGGTCTTCATTCCGCTCACCCTGGTCTGGGTGGTGGTGGTCGCCGCGTGGATGCAAACGCCCTGGTGGCTTTGGTAACTGCCCGAGGATAGAAAATGAAAAACCTCATCGCTTTCTTTAAGAGTTTCCTGCTGCTTGAATTGCTCAAGGGCATGTCGGTGACCGGGCGCTATTTCTTCGCGCGCCACATCACCGTCGAGTATCCGGATGAAAAGACACCGCAGAGCTTCCGCTTCCGCGGCCTGCATGCGCAACGCCGCTACCCGAACGGGGAGGAACGCTGCATCGGCTGCAAACTGTGCGAAGCGGTATGCCCTGCGCTGGCGATCAAGATCGAGGTGGCCGAACGCGAGGATGGTACGCGCCGTACCACGCAGTACGACATCGATCTGACCAAATGCATCTTCTGCGGATTCTGCGAAGAATCGTGCCCGGTCGATGCCATCGTCGAGACCCGGGTGTTCGAATACCACGGTGAGAAGCGCGGCGACCTCTATTACACCAAGCCCATGCTGCTGGCGATGGGGGAGAAATACGAAGAGCAGATCGCTTTGGATCGAGCTGCCGATGCCAAGTATCGGTAAATGAGGAAGACCAATGAATCTTGAAACGATATTGTTCTATTTTTTCGCCACTGTGACCGTCCTGGCGGCCTTGCGCGTCATCACTGCACGCAATCCCCTGCATGCGGTGCTGTTCCTGGTGCTGGCCTTCGTCAGCAGTGCGGGCATCTGGCTGCTGCTGGAGGCCGAATTCCTCGCCATTGCCCTGGTGCTGGTGTATGTGGGCGCGGTGATGGTGTTGTTCCTGTTTGTGGTGATGATGCTGGACATCAACATCGAGCGCCTGCGTGAAGGCTTCTGGCGCTGGCTGCCCATGGGATTGTTGCTGGCTGCATTGATCGGGGTGCAGATGGTCTGGGTGCTGGGGGCCAGGGAGATATCCTCGGGCATGGCGCCGGTCAAGCATGCCGCCGACTACAGCAATACCAAGGAACTGGGCCGCCTGATCTATACCGATTACGTCTATCCGTTCGAACTGGCGGCTGTGCTGCTGCTGGTGGCGATGGTGGCAGCGATTGCGCTGACCTTGCGCAAACGCCGCGATGCCAAACGGCAGGATATCGGCAAGCAGCTCAAGGTCAGACGGGAAGACCGCGTGCGCATCGTATCCGTTCCGTCCGCGCGCAAGGCCAGCCCGGTACAGGATGGCGTCAGCGCACCCAACGGCCATACCGCGGATTAAAGCAAAGGGGAGAACATGTTGAATCTGGGTCTATCGCATTATCTGGTGTTGAGCGCGGTGCTGTTCGCCATCAGCGTGGTCGGCATCTTCCTGAACCGCAAGAACCTGATCGTGCTGTTGATGGCGATCGAGTTGATGCTGCTGGCGGTCAATACCAACTTCGTCGCCTTCTCCCATTACCTGCACGACTCGGCAGGGCAGATATTCGTTTTCTTCATTCTAACCGTGGCCGCCGCCGAGGCGGCGATCGGTCTGGCGATCCTCGTGGTGCTGTTCCGCAATCTGCGCACCATCAATGTGGACGATCTCGGCAGTCTGAAAGGTTGATGCGCATGGATATGCAGAGTCTGTATTTGCTGGTTCCCCTGGCCCCGTTGCTCGGTGCCATCGCTGCAGGATTGTTTGGCAAGGTGCTTGGCCGCACCTGGTCGCACCGGATCACGATCATGCTGGTGGCCGTTTCCTTCTTCGCCTCGTTGGCGATCTTCCGGGATGTGATGGCCGGACACCTGTTCAATGGCACGGTCTACAAATGGCTGGCTTCCGACGTCACCAGCTTCGAAGTGGGCTTCCTGATCGACCGCCTGACCGTGATGATGATGCTGGTGGTGACTTTCGTCTCGCTGATGGTGCACATCTACACCATCGGCTACATGGAAGAGGATCCCGGTTACCAGCGCTTCTTCAGCTACATCTCGCTGTTCACCTTCTCCATGCTGATGCTGGTGATGGCCAACAACTTCATGCAGCTGTTCTTCGGCTGGGAAGCGGTGGGTCTGGTGTCCTACCTGCTGATCGGCTTCTGGTATACCCGCCCCACGGCGATCTACGCCAACCTGAAGGCGTTCCTGGTCAACCGTGTCGGTGACTTCGGCTTCCTGCTCGGCATCGGCTTGGTGCTGATGGTGTTCGGCACGCTGGATTACCAGTCGGTGTTCGCCAACGCGCACAACTATGTGAATGACATGGCGCCCATCCCGGGCATGTCAGTCGGGCTGCTGACCGCAATCTGCATCCTGCTGTTCATCGGTGCGATGGGCAAGAGCGCGCAGTTCCCGCTGCATGTGTGGTTGCCCGACTCGATGGAAGGCCCGACCCCTATTTCGGCGCTGATCCATGCGGCGACCATGGTGACCGCCGGCATTTTCATGGTGGCGCGCATGTCGCCGCTGTTCGAGCTGTCCGACACGGCGCTGTCCTTCGTCATGGTCATCGGGGCGATCACAGCGCTGTTCATGGGCTTCCTCGGCATCATCCAGAACGACATCAAGCGCGTGGTGGCGTACTCCACCTTGTCGCAGCTTGGCTACATGACCGTTGCGCTGGGTGCGTCGGCCTACTCGGTGGCGGTGTTCCACCTCATGACGCATGCGTTCTTCAAGGCGTTGCTGTTCCTTGCCGCCGGTTCCGTCATCATCGCCATGCACCATGACCAGGACATTCGCAACATGGGCGGCCTGCGCAAATACATGCCGATCACCTGGATCACTTCGCTGATCGGCTCGCTGGCGCTGATCGGCACGCCGTTCTTCTCCGGCTTCTACTCGAAGGACAGCATCATCGAGGCGGTGGAGCACTCGAATCTGGCGGGCTCCGGTTTTGCCTATGTCGCCGTCGTGCTGGGCGTGTTCGTCACCGCCTTCTATTCCTTCCGCATGTATTTCCTGGTGTTCCACGGCGAAGAGCGCTTTGGCAAGGATCATCACGACCATCAAGGCGATCATGCCGACGAAGAGGCGTCCCATGATCATCATCACGGTCTGGCACCCGGACAGAAGCCGCACGAGACTTCCTGGGTGGTGACCCTGCCGCTGGTCCTGCTGGCCATCCCGTCCGTGATCATCGGTTTCGTCGCCATCGAACCGATGCTGTTCGGCGATTACTTCCTCGATGCGATCCATGTCAGCCACTCGCATCCCGCCATGGAAGAGTTGCGCGAAGAGTTCCACGGCCCTGTAGCGATGGTGTTGCATGCCTTGACCGACCTGCCGTTCTGGTTAGCTTTGGCGGGGGCGGGGTGTGCCTGGTTCTTCTACATGAAGCGTCCGGATATCCCGGCTGCCATCCAGAAGCGGTTCTCGGCAATCTATACGCTGCTCGATCAGAAATATTATTTCGACCGCTTCAACGACTGGTTCTTCGCCGGTGGCGCACGCGGCACCAGTCGCCTGCTGTGGAAGTTCGGCGACGTGAAGCTGATCGACGGCTTTTTCGTGAACGGTTCGGCCAAAGTGGTCGGCATGTTCTCCGGCGTGCTGCGCGGTTTCCAGACCGGCTACGTCTATCACTACGCATTTTGGATGATCATCGGCGTGTCCGCATTGCTGACAGTGCGGACATGGTTCGAATAAGGCAGTACTAGAGAAGAGCTGAAGGAACAAGCATGATTTTCGGATATCCCCTGTTAAGCGCTGCCATCTGGTTGCCTATCCTCTTCGGCCTGTTGGTGCTGGCGACCGGCAATGACCGCAACGCAAGAATGGCCCGCATCATCGCGCTGGTCGGTGCCATCCTGGGCTTCCTGGTGACGATCCCGCTGTATACCGGATTCGATCGCATGACCAGCGACATGCAGTTCGTCGAGATGAAGGACTGGATCGTGCGTTTCAACATCCACTACCACTTGGGAGTGGACGGCATCTCTGTGTTGTTTGTGCTGCTCAACAGCTTCTTTACGCCGTTGGTGGTGATCGCCGGCTGGCAGGTGATCGAAAAGCGCGTGGCGCAATACATGGCGGCCTTCCTGATCATGTCGGGACTGGTGAATGGCGTGTTCGTCGCGCTGGATGCGATGTTGTTCTATGTGTTCTGGGAAGCGATGCTGATCCCCATGTTCATCATCATCGGCGTATGGGGTGGTCCGAACCGGGTATATGCCGCGCTCAAGTTCTTCCTCTACACCTTGCTCGGTTCGTTGCTGATGCTGGTGGCCCTGCTTTATCTGTATCACAAGTCCGGCGGCAGTTTCGAGATTCTCGATTTCCACCGCATGGCGATGCCGTCGCTGACCGCGCAGATACTGGTTTTCATCGCGTTCTTCATGGCTTTCTCGGTAAAGGTGCCGATGTTCCCGGTGCATACCTGGTTGCCGGACGCGCACGTCGAAGCGCCCACCGGCGGTTCGGTGGTGCTGGCAGCAATCATGCTGAAGGTGGGCGCTTACGGTTTCATCCGTTTCTCCATGCCCATCACGCCCGATGCCAGCCATTATCTGGCCCCGGTGATGATCGCGTTGTCGCTGATCGCGGTGGTGTATATCGGATTGGTCGCGCTGACCCAGGCCGACATGAAGAAGCTGGTGGCGTATTCGTCCATTTCGCACATGGGCTTCGTCACGCTCGGTTTTTTCATCTTCAATGCCTACGGCATGGAAGGCGCACTGCTGCAGATGATCTCCCACGGCTTTATCTCCGGCGCGCTGTTCCTGTGCATCGGCGTGCTGTATGACCGCGTGCACTCGCGCCAGATCGTGGATTACGGCGGTGTGGCCAACAAGATGCCGGTGTTCGCCGCTTTCTTCATGCTGTTCGCCATGGCCAACAGCGGCTTGCCTGGCACCAGCGGTTTCGTCGGCGAGTTCATGGTGATCATGGGGGCGGTGAAAGCCAATTTCTGGTTTGCCTTCGCAGCGGCCAGCACGCTGATCTTCGGTGCGGCCTACACGCTGTGGATGTACAAGCGTGTCATCTTCGGCGCGGTTGCCAACGATCATGTCGCCCACCTGCGCGATATCGGCTCGCGCGAAAAGCTCGTCTTCGTCATTCTGGCCATCACGGTGCTGGGCATGGGGCTGTATCCTTTGCCGTTCGCCGATATCATGCACGCATCGGTCAACGACCTGTTGGTGCATCTGGCCACCCCCAAAGTTCTGAATTGAGGAAAACATGAATCTTCTCGCGTCCTTGTCCCCGGCCTATGCAGAGATATTCCTGCTCGTGATGGTGAGTGCGATCCTCATCGTGGATCTGTTCATCGTCAATTACACCAAGACGCTGACCTATCTGCTGGTGCAGATCAGCCTGCTGGGATGTTCCCTGATCACGGTGGCGACGCATGAAGACGGCATCGTGCACATGTTCCACCATATGTTCGTGGACGACCTGATGTCGGACGTGCTCAAGCTGCTGACCTATCTGTCGGTATCCATGATGCTGGTGTATTCGCGCAGCTACCTGATGGCGCGCGGGCTGTTTACCGGCGAGTTTCTTGCGCTGGTGTTGTTCGCCACGCTGGGCATGATGGTGATGATCTCCGCCAGCAACTTCCTCTCTTTGTATCTGGGCCTGGAATTACTCGCATTGAGCCTGTATGCACTGGTCGCGTTGCAGCGCGACTCAGCCATCGCCACCGAGTCGGCGATGAAATACTTCATCCTGGGAGCGATGGCTTCCGGCTTCCTGCTCTACGGCATGTCCATGCTGTACGGTGCGACCGGCTCGCTGGATGTGAATAACGTTGCCGACGTCATTCGCCACGGCACACCGAACAAGCCGCTGCTGGTGTTCGGCCTGGCGTTCGTCGTGGCGGGGCTGGCGTTCAAGCTGGGGGCGGTACCGTTCCATATGTGGGTGCCCGACGTCTATCACGGTGCGCCGACTGCAATGACCATGTTCATCGGCTCCGCGCCCAAGCTGGCGGCGTTCGCCTTCGTCATGCGCATCCTGGTGGAAGCGATGCAGCCGCTGATGATCGATTGGTCAGGCATGCTGATGATCCTGGCAGTGCTCTCGATGGCGGTGGGCAACATTACTGCGATCGCGCAGACCAACATCAAGCGCATGTTCGCTTACTCCACCATCGCCCACATGGGCTTCATGCTGGTCGGTATCCTGAGCGGAACCCTCGAAGGCTACGGTTCAGCCATGTTCTATGCGGTGGTCTACGTGCTGATGAGCCTGGGCGGTTTCGGCATGATCATGCTGTTGTCGCGCGAAGGCTTCGAGGCGGATACGCTCAACGACTTCAAGGGGCTTAACCAGCGCAGCCCATGGCTGGCCTTCATGATGCTATTACTGATGTTTTCCATGGCTGGCGTACCGCCTACGGTGGGCTTCTATGCCAAGTTCTCGGTGCTGAACGCGGCAGTCCAGGCGGGCCACCTCCAGCTGGTGGTCATGGCAGTGTTGTTTTCGCTGATCGGCGCTTTCTACTACTTGCGCATCGTCAAGCTGATGTATTTCGATGCGCCGGAAAGTCATGAAAAGCTCTACATCCAGCCGGATAGCAGTCTGCTCATATCCATCAACGGCCTCGCCGTGCTGATATTGGGAATCTTGCCGAACACGCTGATGTCGGTGTGCGCTGTCTCGGTGCAGCAGTCGTTGCTGCACTGACAGGCTGGCGTCTTGTGCCGGAACACTCCCGCTGCGGCGGGAGTGTTCGTTTAGAGAGGAAGATTATGGATCTGACAGAGAAGCAGCTCGATAGCCAAGTCATGTACAACGGCGGTTTCCTCGAGGTACTGAAGGATACTGTGTTGCTGCCCGATGGCTCTACCAGTACGCGCGAATACATCACTCATCCCGGCGCGGTCGCGGTGCTGGCTTTGCTCGATAACGGCAATCTCGTGATGGAGCGCCAATACCGTTATCCGCTGCGGCGCGAATTCATCGAGCTGCCCGCCGGCAAGATCGACGGTGGCGAAGATATCCTCGTTACTGCACAACGTGAACTGCTGGAAGAGACCGGCTATGTGGCGCGCGAATGGATACATCTCACTACGGCCTGGCCGTGCATCGGTTATGCCGATGAACGCATGGAATATTTCCTGGCGCGCGGATTGACGCATCAGGGCAGCAAGCTGGATGACGGCGAATTCCTCGAAGTGTTCGAGCTCTCCCTGAGCGAGGCCATCGAGTGGGTCCGCCTGGGCAAGATCAGCGACAGCAAATCTATCGTCGGACTGTTCTGGCTGGACAAGGTGCTGAATGCGGGCTGGAGTGCACCTAAATAAGGCATCATTGTGGTGCGCAAAATCCACCAAGGCACCAAATTGGTGAATTTTTATTCCAAAAAACCTTCCCTGAATATAATATTTCCATACAAATCAATGCATGCAATTGATGGCATGCAGATTGCATTCGAACTGCCGGATTGCACTTTTTTGGAGACAACATGGAAAACTTGAAGGTCGGAAGTGATGCATTATTCATCCTGCTGGGCGCCATCATGGTGCTGGCGATGCACGCCGGGTTCGCATTTCTGGAACTGGGGACGGTGCGCAAAAAGAACCAGGTCAATGCCCTGGTCAAGATACTTTCCGATTTCGCGGTTTCAACCTTGGCATATTTCTTCATCGGTTACAGCATCGCCTACGGCGTCAATTTCTTCACGGGGGCAGAAGAGCTGGCGCAGAAGAACGGATACGAATTGGTGAAGTTCTTCTTCCTGCTGACCTTCGCGGCAGCCATTCCGGCCATCGTCTCCGGCGGGGTAGCAGAACGTGCCCGTTTCAATCCCATGCTCGCTGCTACCTTCGTGCTGGTCGGCTTTGTCTATCCGTTCTTCGAAGGCATTGCCTGGAACCATCGTTTCGGTGTGCAGGATTGGCTGAGTGCCAGTTTTGGCGCCGAATTTCACGATTTTGCCGGTTCCGTGGTGGTGCATGCGGTGGGTGGATGGATAGGGTTGGCGGCAGTGCTGATGCTGGGCGCCCGTCATGGCCGGTACAGCAAGGAAGGGCGTATCTCAGCGCATCCGCCGTCCAGCATCCCATTCCTGGCGCTTGGCGCGTGGGTGTTGACGGTAGGCTGGTTCGGCTTCAACGTCATGTCGGCGCAGACCATCGACAAGATCAGCGGTCTGGTCGCGGTGAACTCGCTGATGGCCATGGTAGGCGGTACGCTGGTTGCGCTGTGGGCTGGCAAGAATGACCCGGGTTTCGTGCATAACGGCCCTCTTGCCGGCTTGGTGGCGGTATGTGCCGGCTCGGATGTGATGCATCCGATCGGTGCCCTCGTCGTCGGCGGCGTGGCGGGCGGGCTGTTCGTCTGGATGTTCACGCTCACGCAGAATCGCTGGAAGATAGATGATGTTCTCGGTGTGTGGCCGCTGCATGGCTTGTGCGGTGCCTGGGGAGGAATTGCTGCAGGCATTTTCGGATTGAAAGCGCTGGGGGGCGTGGGGGGCGTCAGCCTGGCGTCGCAGTTGATCGGCACCGTGATGGGCATGGCCATCGCCTTGATCGGAGGCTTGGTGGTCTATGGTGCGATGAAAATGATGGTCGGTATCCGCCTGGACAAGGAAGAGGAATTTAACGGTGCCGACTTGAGCATCCACAAGATCACTGCCACCCCGGAGCGCGAGTCTGGCTGGTAGGAGCTGTTGCGACTGGAAACTATAAAATCTGTCAGGTTGTAATTAGGCCAGTCGGGATAAGACGAGACAGTCTCACCAGAATATTGTGAAACCGGATTCTTTCGTTACGGGAATATGGAGATAAACCAATGAGTGGTTATTTTGGATTGGCATTGCTTTGGGCCTGGGTATTTGGATTTCTCGGAACGCTCATCTACCTGCACAAGAAAAAATACTTTCCGGAATGATCCGGTAACTCATGTTAGGTCGGCATAGGGGCATGTCGAATGTCCCACTATGCCTTTGCCGGCTTTGGGTAAGAAAAACCGGGTTCTCGGCCTCATCTGCAACACGTCGTCTGCTTGCGCAGTTCAGGGCGTTGCATCGACCGGTTGAATCTGCAGAGGCCAGCTCGCACTAAGGTCGTACCAGTTCCGCGACAATTGCGTCGCAGATGATTTTGATTTGCTTTTCAGTCATCGGCGGAAACATGCAGATTCCGTCCGGCGAGCAAGTTGCATGGCTCAGCGCTGTTGCCTTGTACTGCCTTCGAATGAGGAGTGTTTTGCCGGGCAGCTTGTAGAAGGCCACGTCGGCATCGATGTATGGGCTCCCGCTCATCACCCCGACCCAGTAGTAACGTTCCTGGCTGATAAATTTGAAGTCGTTGATGGTTACAACGGCGAGCATGGACGTTCCCGGATCGTCTATCGATGGGGTGTCGCGGATGCTCACCTCCAGGCCGTGAGCGGCAGCGGAGACCGCGATGGTGCTGTTCCATTCGGTGCGAAATCGCTCCCAGTCCGGGGAGTCGGAAACTTTGCCGCCCTGAACGACGAACGCGAAGCGTTTTGCAGGCTCCGCGCCAACGTTAATCCTGGGAGCGTTGCAGGGGGATATCTGGAAGTCTGTTTCGCATCCCGCGCGCGACACGGACTCGAGTGCAATGCGTACCGCATTTGCGTTGCGCACGTCGTCGTTGAAGAGATCTTCGCGGGAAACGGGTATGAAGATATTTCCGGAAATCTTGTTCAAGACCTGAATCCCGCCCTGGTCGGCGTACATCCTGTTGCCGGAGATGTCTTCAATCGAAACTGCCAGCGAATACGCCTTGACTGTACCCTCTTCATGCGGGCCTTCAAGCAGGTATGACGCTGGCTCGGTTGCGAACTTTATGACTCCCTTACCGACCAGACCGGTCATGGATTGTATAGTTTCCGTTACGTCATCCCAAGTGGCCCATTGGTCATGCCATGGCGCATCTATCAGCCGGATGCTGGGGTAGAGCACTGCGTCAGCGTTGAATTTTGCAGCCAATCCTGCGCGCGTGGCCTTCAGCGTCGCCGCATACTTCTCATCGTCCCGCTTGCCGGAATAGGCATCGAAATAACCGCCCTGCTTGTCCTTCGCCTGTTCGAATAATGCTGCATATTCCTGCGACGGCACCACATCGTATCCGGCGTCGCGCAGTATGGCTGCGATCAATGGCTCGAACTTTCCTGCGACCGGCTCAGGATCTGTCAGGTCCGCAGGGGCGGTTAACGGTGCGATGGCAATGGTCCTGACCTTGGCATAGAACTCGTCGTGCGCAAGCGTGAAACGGCTGGGAGGCTCCTGAGGGACGATGGCGCAGCCGCCCGCGAACAGGGCGAACAACAAAGCCACAACGGCTGCCGGCTGTCGCTGCATCATCATTCTCCTTCAGCGCATCCCATTAAGCGATTGGTGCCACATTTTTCCGTGGCATTGTGTTGCAGCGCCTTAAACCCCGGCGGTTGGGGCAAGGCCGAACCATGCTTGTCCGGTTGCATAGCTTGAGGTGGATCATTGCGTGTCCCTTGTTGGACGAGATTGCGTAAAAAAACGCCAAATCAAGGTCCGGCCAGCATTGCCTATAGAGCCGCGCTCTTCAGATTTCGCGTTCGGTGCCGCAAATTATATGCGAAGCAAAAGGTCATCAAGCAAGGCGATTGCGCAAGAAACATTTGTAAGCCGCGAAAAATTCGCACGCTTCAAGAAATATGGGAAGGTGCTTGGAATTCCATGTTAATCTTTTCTCGGTAAAGCGAGCCTTTCTCCTCAAGCCATGTGTGGAATTGGGTGAGCAGAAGGCCTGCATTCATGCGGTAGTCTAAGCACATCGATGATTGCCGACTTCGAGGAGCGAGGCATGGCTGAGCTTGTTGAATCTGTTGCTGTCCGCGAACATGTTGCATGTCGCAATGAGCCGTTCGGCTCGGCCATGCGCTCGGTGCATGCGTGTCCGCTTATTGATGGGAGCCTGAACTGCATGACAGATGTTTGCGCTGTCATGCCCCGCATGATTTCCCATAATTTTTTGCGGACGCGGGTGTCATGAGTAGCCGGGGCAGGGTGTTCGTCGTGGATGATGACGCAGATGTGCGCGATTCCCTTGCTGTGCTGCTCGATACCGCTGGTTATTCTGTCGTCACGTTTTCGTGTGCGGAGGATTTTCTCAATCTGTGTATTCCGAACTGCGCCGAATGTCCTTTCGTCGACAAGCGCAGTCCCCTCGTACAAGGTGCGATTAATCAGTGTGCCGGATGCATGATTGTCGATGTCAGCATGCCTGGCATCACGGGGCCCATGCTCCAGCAGGAATTGCATCAGCGAGGCGTGCTGCTTCCTGTCATCTTTCTTTCCGGACATGGCACTATCCAGACAACGGTGAGTACCATCAAGGCCGGAGCGATAGACTTCCTGACCAAGCCTGTAAAGGGTTCAATATTGCTCGATCGGGTAAAAGAAGCCTTGCAGCAAAGTGTCCAAATAAAGAAACAGTCCGAAGAATATCGGATCGTGATTTCACGCTTTGCATCGCTTACGGAGCGCGAGAAAGAGGTGCTGCTGCTGGCGGTCGCAGGACTTACCAGCAAGGAAATCGCGCAACGGCTCGCTATCAGTTTCCGTACGGTTGAAATTCACCGCGCTCATGTCATGCATAAGATGGAAGCCGCCAATCTGCTCGAGCTTGCACGTATTGTCCAGATCGCTCAATCGCACCAGAACTGATGGTTGGTAAGTACTCGTACGGATTCTCTGCTCAAGCTATTTGATGCTATTTTGCATCGCTGCGGTTTTTGGGGGGTGAGTATGGACAGTCTGAGCGAGGGGTGTCGTGGCAAGAACCTGTTCGAAGCCATTCTCGCACGACGCAGCGTGCGTGCTTATGCTCCGAAATCATTGTCCCGTACGACCATCGAGACGCTGCTCGAAGCTGCTGTGCATGCACCGACGGCCATGCATCAGGAACCATGGGCATTTGTGGTGGTGCAGAACAGACGGTTGCTGAAGCAATTATCCAATGTTGTTCTGGCGGGTGTTCTTGACGACTCCCATCGTCCGGTGGCGCATGGTTCCGACTATGGTGTCACCAGGCCGGAACTGGATGTTTTCCATGGTGCGGGAACGTTGATCGTGATTTGTGCCAAGCATTCCGGGCCATTTGTGACTGCCGATTGCTGGCTTGCGGCTGAGAATCTGATGCTGGTGGCTTGTGAAATGGGACTGGGCAGTTGTGTCATCGGCTCATCCGTTGTTGCCTTGAATGGCAGCAAGGTGAAGACCGAGTTGCTTGATATCCCAAGCGAATATTCGGTGATTGCGCCAATCGTTGTGGGAGTGCCCAGTGGAGAAACTCCTGTCGTGTCCAGGAACCCCCCTCTTGTGTTGGCCTGGAAGGCCCAGGCATCATAAAAATATCTGTATCAGGATTAACTGCCAGGATGGTTGCAGCCTTTGTACCGCAGATATCAGATCCTCAAGTACGGATCACACAAAGAAGGAAGCGATGACAATCAGCAGGAACAATGCTGCCAGCACGACAATTAATTTCTTCAGGGATTTCTCTGCCCGTTTCTTGTGTTGCGTATACAGTTCTTCATTAAGATTGTCAGGCAAGATCGGCTCCTCTGGTTAGGTCTGGTTTCAATGTAGTGCGGTCATGCGAAAGTGCGTTATCGATTTTCAAATTTCATGTTTGCAGTATCGCATGTTATGCATTGCGCTGAGTCCGACTTGTTGCAATTGGAAAAGTTTCCAGTGGATCGATTCGGCAAGCAAGTGGTTTTGCTAAATTAATTTTCATGAATGCACGATGTGTAATGACACATACGGATGCTTGCCAGTTTGGTCGCTGCGCTCAATTCACCTTGCATAGGTTATAAAAGGCTGTTGGACTTCATTATTTCCAGTGGGTTTTGCAGGCTGGTAATACTTGACTTAATTTCTTGGTTATGGCAGTGTTCAATTACATTTCTGCTGCTCGGGGTGGAAGTGGCGGCCGCAAGACTAGCGATCGTTTCTCGAGCCAACTGTGACCACAGGAGGTTCAATCATGGATATGACATTCAAATCCAATCAAGGCAAACATTTTTCGGATGACGAAAGCTTCTATGCAGAGCTCGGTGCGCTTGCGCTAGCGTCGTTACTGCTGGTTGTTGCGCTGGGCTAAATATGTAGCATCGAATTATGCCAACATGTTTGGCAAAAGGGTGGTTCAGCCGCCCTTTTTGTTCTTGCTTCAGCACCAAGTTCAAGATGTCGGTTCAATAAATCGCTGAAGAGATGGCCGCGCAAATGGCGAGCAGGGATGCCGTCGTTTAGCATTTGGTCGCTGTTGCCTGAGGTACTGCCTTTGAAGAAGCCAGTAGTGTGTATGCGAGCATGGCTATTTTGCATAACAGTGTTTTCACGTTCTGTTCGCACTGTCTTTACGGAGGCGTTGTTAGGATGTGAGTGCATCAAGCTGTCCGGAAATGCATCGTCTCCTCCTTAAGATATTTAAGGGTAAGCAGACAGGGAAGATAAGTAGTATTCACATTTAAACTCACTACAATGGGGGAAATATATGAAGTCGATTATCGTAAGCATGACAGTAGTTGCAGGAATGATGGTTGCAGGTAGCGCAATGGCAGTCGATATGCCGCCGCTGGCAAAGAAGAATAACTGCGTTGCTTGCCACGCAATCGACCACAAGGTGGTGGGCCCGGCCTGGATGGATGTGTCGAAGAAGTACAAGGGGGCAACCAAGTATAAATATTCGAATAATGGTTCCAATGCACCTGATGCCAAGGAATATCCGCTGGTTGAGGGCCTGATGATGAAGGTTTCCAAGGGCGGACACGGCAACTGGGGCTCAGCTGCAATGGTGCCCAATGACCCGGCTGGCACGAAACAGGGCGAGATCAAGGAGTTGGTTGAATTCGTGCTCGGGTTGGCCAAGTAACTCTGAGGTGCTGCAAGAAAAAGCCGACGCAAGTCGGCTTTTTTGTTGCCAAGCTGAATATCGTAGCGGTATCAGTGCAATTGCTTAGGTGATTACTCGCGCCTCATTCCTCTATGCCGCTCCCGTTCCGGGGAAGATCTTTTTCCCTTTTCGGAGTATAGATTGTTTGGTCTATTTTCCCTGCGCAGCATAGTGCGCGCATCGTTCCCTCTCTGTTGTGCCGGGCGGTTTTGCCATGCAGCATCGGCACGATTTGTCCGCAAATGCTGTGCCTGCTCATAGCGCTGGGCGCGAAGTTCGCGGCGCTGTCCTGTCATTCGTTCGCGTTGTTGGTTGCCGGCATTCACGCCCTCATTGGCTGGCCGGCGATTGCTCTGGATCGATTTCGTCTGGTTGATGCGTTCTTCTCGCATCTGGTTAAGTCGACCACGTAATGTTTCCTTGCGCTGCTGGATGCGGTCTTCAATCTTTAACCTGCGATCCTGCAGGAAATGTGGCCGCTGAGTCAGAAAGAACGGAGTGGCTGACCTCCCCTTGGGTGCAAACGCGTATTTGCCGGGAGTTACTTCGGCACTGCCTTGAGGGGTCTTCATGATAGTGGCTCCTTCAATGACATTGTCATAGGTGCCTGGCTCGTCGCCGTTTCCCTTCTCGATCACAGTGGTCTCATGGTCGGTCCCGCGGACACCAATCGTGGCGGTGGGGGTGGTGATGCGATAGGCAGAATTATCGAACTTGCCTATCCAGCCTGTAATCGACCGCACGGTACCTTTGAGCAATGACATGAATATCTTGTCGGCAGTACTGCCATCGGCCTTGTATTCGTCTACGCGAAATTCAGTATCGGGGCGTACGGCGATGATGCCTCCGTCTTCGGTGACGAGGTGTACTTCCCCGTCTGCCGCGGAGATGATGGTTTGGCCTTCATAGACATTCATGCCGATCACAATGGGTGCGGCCCGGCCGGTCTGGTCGATCAGGCTGGCACTGCCTGAGAGTGCGTCCACGGTGCCGAACAGTTCTGCAGCGTGAACTGCGGGATTGAGGAGCAGCAATATCAGTAATCCGAACAGATTTTTCAAGCCGTTTCCTTATGCGATCATGGAAAGTGCATCCTCATGGCAGGGCGATTTTACTTGAGACCAAGCCGCCGTAGCCATGCCGAGCAGGCTCAGTCCTTGTCCGCTTCGATCGGTGAATAAAGCCTGACTTCGTCGCTGACCATGGGAGTGAATTTTGCCATACCGAACTGGGTACGCGAGATGGTTGCGGATATGTCTGCGCCACAATGCATCTTTCTGGTGAGGGGAAAGGGCGAGCAATGGAAGTTGTCGACGCGCAGAGTGAGCGGGCGCGTTGTGCCGAGCAGGGTGAATTTTCCTTCGGCACCGACAACCTTGTCGCCATCGAATATCAGATTGTCCGAGGTGAAGCGGATGGTGGGATATTGCACGACATGGAAAAACTCCTCTCCTTTCATGCGTTCGTCCCATCTGGCGAACCCCATGTCGAGAGAGTCAGCCTCTATGGTGATGTCGACGCTGCCCTTTCTGGCGGCGATATCAAGGGTGATCTTGCCGCTGGATTTGTTGAAACGTCCGCGCTGGGTAGAGTAGCCGAGGTGATTGATCTCGAATCCCGGCCAGGTGTGTGCGGGGTCGATGGTGTAGACGTCAGCCGCATATGACGGAGCGGCCAACAGGGAAGCGAGCAGCATGTTCAGCGATTTGTTCATGGCACTTCTCCGTATGAGTATTGAGGGGGGCCGCAAAAGATTGGGCGCTTACTTTCTGCTATCGAGGAATGGCAGCATGCGCGCAAGCACATCGTCTCGTTCGATGACATGGTGCTTCAGCGCCGCTCCGGCATGGGCGAGCACCAGGCCGAGCATGAGGAAGTTAAGCGCTTCATGAACCTCTTGCAGTGTATTGCCGAGTTCCTTGTCCTTGCCGACCAGATCCGGCAGCGGCAGCATGCCGAACCACACGGTCTGAAATCCCTTTGCCGAGCTCATCAGCCAGCCGCTGAGGGGGGCGAGGAAAATCAGGGCATACAGGGCGAAATGCATTGCGTGCGCAACGGACTTCTCCCAATTGGCCATGCTGTCGGGCAGGGATGGCGGGCGATGGCTGATGCGCCAAGACAGGCGGACAACGGCGAACAGGAAGACCGTGACCCCAATCCATTTGTGGTAACTGTACATTCGCAGCTTATGCGGGGAGAGGGGCAGATCGTGCATGTAAAGCCCCAGTGGGAATGCAGCGCAGATCAGCAAGGCAATCAGCCAGTGCAGCGTAATGGCGGTTCTGGTGTAATGGGGGCTCATTTCAATTGCCTTGCGGGGGTGCGTTTATGCATGCTGCATCCTATTGAAGTGCCGGGTTATATGTCAATCGCAGTTTTATCCCGGAAAGTGGCGGTGTTCGCCACGACATCCGCCCGATGCAACTTTTCGCTACGATTCATTTCCAATGTCCGCACTGTCATGGCTTGCGGGCTTGAAATGCCGGGATTCGCCCTCAATTAGTTGCCGGTGCAAGGGTGGTACACTTCGCGCCGCCTAACTATTTATTTTCGGAGTCAAATCGCAATGAAACGTATATTTTTGTTTGTCTTGACCAACATCGCGGTCCTGCTGGTCATCAACATCACCCTGCGTCTGCTCGGCGTGGATCGGGTGCTGGAGCAAAGCGGTGCGATCAATTTCACTGCGCTGATGGTGCTGTCTGCGGTGATCGGTTTTTCCGGCTCCATCATCTCGCTGCTGATGTCGAAATGGATGGCGAAAATGTCGGTTGGAGCGCAAGTCATTGAAAATCCACAAGACCCGACCGAGCGCTGGCTGGTGGATACTGTTCGCCGTCAGGCGCAGGCGGCCGGCATCGGTATGCCGGAAGTGGCGATCTACGATGCACCCGATGTGAACGCCTTTGCCACCGGCTGGAACCGCAACAATGCACTGGTGGCGGTGAGTACAGGCCTGCTGCACAGCATGAGCCGCGATGAGGCCGAAGCCGTGCTGGGTCACGAAATCACCCATGTCGCCAACGGCGACATGGTCACGCTGGCCCTGATTCAGGGAGTGGTCAACACGTTTGTGGTGTTCTTTTCGAAGATCGTTGGCATCCTCGTCGATCGTGTGCTGCTGAAGAACGACCCACGCAACGGCCCGGGTATCGGTGCTTTCGTGGCCGAGATCGCCGCACAGATCGTCTTGGGCATTCTGGCCAGCATGATCGTGATGTGGTTCTCCCGTCAGCGCGAATTTCGCGCCGATGCCGGCGGCGCAAATCTGGCGGGTCGCCAGAAAATGATTGCCGCACTGGAACGGCTGAAGATCAACCATGAACAAGCGGCGATGCCGCAGAATATGGCTGCGATGGCGATCTCGAGCCAGGGAGGTTTTTCCAGGCTGTTCATGACGCATCCACCGCTGGAGGAGCGTATCGCGGCCCTGCGTGCAGCTCAGTAGATCGACCTGAAGCTGTGTCAATGACGATAACGGCGGGAATTCCCGCCGTTATCTATTCATCATCATCGAATTTCTGGCGGGGTGGGTTGCCGTCATACACCAGGCTTTGACGGTGCATCAGGTATGCATCCCGAATGAAGCTGTAGCGGTCGATGATCGCTTCATCCAGGACTTTTTCCTGTTCCAGCAGATTGGCGCGCGTATCCACTCCCTCCACTGCCCAGGCGGTGTTCCGTGCGGGGACGTCTCTGGTATTGCTGATGACGCTGACATAGCTATCCGTGTAGAGTCCCGTGCCATCGCGTATCGAACTTGGTCCCAGGACAGGCAATACCAGGTAGGGGCCGCTGGGTACGCCCCAATAGCCTAGCGTCTGGCCAAAGTCTTCATTATGTTTTTCCAGCCGATCTGTGACGTTGATCAAGCCGAACAGGCCGAAAGTGGTATTGAATATCACACGGGCACCATCGCTGGCCGCTTGTTTGAATTTAAGCTGAAGGAGGTCGTTGGCGGTTACCACCACATCGTCCAGATTGGAAAAGAAGTTGCTGACCATGGTTTTTACAGGAGTCGGCGTAACCGAGCTATAACCCTTGGCGATTGGTTTGAGTACAGCCTTGTCGAGGGTATCGTTGAACTTGAAGACACTGCGGTTGAACGACTCAAACGGGTCTTTTTGCTGTGCATCCGAACTTGGTTTTGTGGTGGCGCAAGCAGTCAGTAGCAGGCTTGCGAGCAGCATGAAGATTCGCATCAAAGACATGTATTATGGTGCAGAACGTAAGCGCAGCTTGGATTATAGAAGGAAAAACAGGCAGATTGCACCCGTCTGGCTGAATTCTGTGTAGAGTGGCAAGGTGCATTGGTCATGATCTACTGACAGCTTGCCAATTGCATCAGAGTAAGATGACTGGTACTTATTGCTGGCGGTCGCATTGCGTTGAACATATAAAATTTATTTATAATCAGCTAATTGCTAAAAATCCGGATCGGCGGTAACGCTCGATGGATGAACGGTAGAACTAAATCATGGATCTCCAGTCGAAGGATTACCCTGAACGAGAAAGAGCGGTTAAGCGTTCGATGGGTAAGGGTAACTTAATTATTAAGGAGATTCAGCATGAGCGACAAAACTGGCAGCAATTTTGGAAAAGAAGAAGCAGATTTCAATATGGCTTTCGGTTGGCTTGCAGCAGCGGCTGCATCGATCGCTGCATGGGCTGGTCTTGCCTGAAGTCTGATTTTCGAAGATAGTGTGGGGCAAGGGGCGGTGTGAACCGCCTCTTGTCATTTCATCGTCAGGCTTTCTTAATCTATCAACTATGAACGAAATACTTCAATACCTTAAAACGCGCGGTGAACGTCTTGATACCGAAATATCCAAGGCGACAGGGATTCCGCTGGCCAAGACACGTATCTATTTGTCCGAACTGACTGCGAAAGGTGAGGTGATGTCGTGTCTTTCGATCAGGTTCGAGAAGGGGAAAAAGATCGAGGGGATACGCTGTCGGATATCGGGTTATATTCCTCCGGCGACGCCAGGCAGGAAATCGAAGGCGCAGTTGAAGTTGTCGTAGTGTTTGTTCGGATTACGGGGATACAGCATTAGCCTGCACCTATGCGACGCCGGGATCATTACCACGTCTACGTCATCGAGCTGTCTAAAGATGTGCTTTACGAAGGGCGGTTCAGGAAGTGCAATCCCGATTAAGTCGCCGGAAAACCTTGCGTTTATGTCGGTATGACGGGGCTGGATCCCGATATCCGCTTCGATAAACACAAGGCGGGTATCCAGTCCAACCGATACGTCAAACTGTTTGGATTGCGTCTGCTACCCGATCTGTATGAAGTGTATAACCCCTTGCCATACGATGGCGCACGCGATATGGAGGTTGAGCTGGCGATCGGCTTGCGCGAGGCTGGATATGGTGTATGGCAAGCGTGAATCAGCTTGTCGGGGGCGTCAGATCGGTGTTGCGGAAGGTGAATTCGCCGCGCTTGCGGTCGGCGAAGTAGTGCTCCAGGGTATAGCGTATCGGCCGGAAAGACAGCCTCTCCCAGGGTATCTGGTTTTCTGCGAACAGCTGGACTTCCAGGCTTTCGACGCCCGGCGAGAAATTCAGATCGAGCAGTTTGGCGCGGTATAACAGCTGTACCTGGTTGATGTAGGGCAAGTTGTACATCGCATAGAGTTCCATTATCTCGATGCGGGCATTGGCTTCTTCCAGTGTCTCGCGCACAGCAGCCTGGGCAGTGGTTTCGCCGTTCTCCATGAACCCTGCGGGTAGCGTCCACAGGCCATGGCGCGGCTCGATGGCGCGACGGCAGAGCAGGATGCGCCCATCCTCCCACTCCGGTATGGCGCCGACGATGAGCTTTGGATTCTGGTAGTGGATAGTGTTGCAGACGGTGCAGACATGGCGTTCGCGGTGGTCATCCTGCGGCAACGACAGTTCGACGGGGGCGCCGCATTCCGAACAGAACTTCACGGTATCAGTCCCAGAACTTCCACCATGGCGAAGGATTCAGCGGCGTGGCGGGATTCTGAGTCCCATCTTTTGCGATATTGAGCGAGAGCACGCGTTGTGCATCGTCGCGCAAGTCTTTCATTCCCATCGCGTCATAGGCTTGCACCAGGATCTGCAAAGCGTCGCGGGTCTGCGGTGTTTGCGGAAAGTCGGTCAATACGCCCTTGGCGCGGTTCGCTGCGGCAACGTAGGCGCCGCGACGCAGATAATAATCCGCGATATGGATCTCCGAGTTGGCCAGCGTGATCAGCAGATATTGCATGCGTACTCGCGCATCCGGCGCGTACTTGCTGACCGGGAAACGCGTCACCAGATCCTTGAAGGAGTTGAAAGAGTCGCGCAGGGCAGCCGGGTCACGTTCCGACGGATCCTGTTTGAACAAGGTGCCGAAAAGGCTGTTGATGTTCTCGTTGAAATTGATCAGGCCTTTGAGGTACAGCACATAATCCATGTGCGAGCTCATCGGGTAGAGTTTTGCGAACTGATCCAGGGCGGCGAGTGCGGGTGCCGGTTCGCTGTGCTTGTAATAGGCATAGGCGATCTCCATCTGCGCCTGTTGCGCATAACGGCCATATGGATAGCGCGATTGCAGCGTCTCGAACTGCTTGACCGCTTTTTCGTAGTTGTTGTCCTGCATCGACTCTTGCGCCTTGGCGTAGATCTCGTCGGCAGTGAAATTCTTCATCTCGTCGGTTTTGGGCGCATCGGAGCTGCAAGCAGCTAACGTGAGCAGGAAGAAAACAGCTAAACTATGTCGCATGATAGAACCCGAAGAAGATTTCCTCGATTATAGCAAAGACGACGACTCTGCCGACCTGCTTGAGATGCGTGTCCCGATGGAAGACGGCGGTCTGCGCCTCGACCAGGCGCTCGTCAGACTGCTGCCGGAGTACTCGCGTAGCCGCCTGCAGGACTGGATAGAACAGGGCCTGGTCACGGTCAATGGCAAGCCGGGCAGCGTGAAGCAGAAAGTGTGGGGTGGCGAAGACATTTGCGTGACACCGCAGATACATCCCTCCGAGCAACCTTATCAGGCTCAGGATATCCCGCTGGAGATCGTCTATGAGGACGATGCCATCATGGTCATCAACAAGCCGGTCGGACTCGTGGTACATCCGGGCAGCGGCAACTGGGAGGGGACGCTGCTCAACGCCTTGCTGCATCATGCCCCCGAGCTGGCCAATGTGCCGCGCGCAGGCATCGTGCACCGCCTGGACAAGGACACCAGCGGCTTGATGGTGGTCGCCAAGACCCTCGTTGCGCAGACCGCACTGGTGCGGCAGATGCAGGCGCGCAGCGTGAAGCGCGAATACCTGGCGCTGGTGTGGGGCGAGCTGGAGTACGACAACACCATCAACATTCCGATCGGCCGCCATCCTTCGCAGCGTACCAAGATGGCAGCCATCGAGAACGGCAAGGAAGCCATCACCCACTACAGCGTGGAAGCCAATTTTCCCAGCTGCACCCTGGTGCGCTGCCGCCTCGAGACTGGCCGCACCCACCAGATTCGCGTGCACATGACCTATATCGGGCATCCGCTGGTCGGCGATGCGGTCTACCAGAAAGGCGGGCAGAAGTGCGTGCCGGCGCTGCGCGAGTTGCTGAACGGTTTCCCGCGCCAGGCGCTGCATGCCACCAGGCTGGCACTGGAGCACCCGGTGACGGGCGAGCGGATGGAATGGGAAGTGCCGCTGCCGGAAGACATGGAGCAGCTGCTGGATCAGATCGACGAGGCCAGCCATGGGATTGCTTGACCATTGCATCACGCCGAACTGGCCGGCACCGGCGCACGTCAAGGCCTTGCAGACCACCCGCTTGGGGGGCGTCAGTACGGCCCCCTATGACACGCTCAATCTGGGACTGCATGTCGGCGACGACCCCGCCCGCGTGAACCGCAACCGCCAGTCGCTGGCACCGTTCATGCCGAGCGAGCCGGTGTGGCTGGAACAGGTGCACGGTACCGCCGTGGCGAATGCCGACGCGGCAGCGTGCCGCGTGGTGGCCGATGCCTGCATCGCCTGGCAACGCGGCTCGGTGTGCGTGGTGATGACGGCGGATTGTCTGCCCGTGTTGCTGTGCGACGAAGCGGGCACCGTGGTCGGCGCGGTGCATGCGGGCTGGAAAGGATTGGCCGCCGGCGTAATCGAAGCCACGGTCGGGGCGATGGACATCGCCCCGCAGAAACTGCTGGCCTGGCTGGGGCCGGCCATCGGGCCGGAAGCGTTCGAGGTGGGAGCAGAGGTGCGCGATGCTTTTGTGGCGCATCAGCCGCAGGCCGCCGAAGCCTTTCTTCCTCGCCCGCTGGGAGACGGCAGGGGTGAAGGAGAAAAATACCATGCCGACATCTTCCTGCTGGCTCGCCAGCGCCTGTACATGCTTGGCATCGAGCGCATCCATGGCGGCAATTACTGCACCTTCCACCAGCGCGACAAGTTCTTCTCCTACCGCCGCGATGGCGTGACCGGACGCATGGGCACGTTCATCTGGTTGGCCTAGCAGACATCAGCACTGTTCGATCAGGCTGTCTATCACCTTGGATATGTTGACTGGCTTGTGCAGCACAGGCCAGACGAAGCGTTCTGATTTGTGCACGAACTCGGGCGAAGTGTCACCGGTGATCAACACGCCGCAGACCGGGGCCGGTCGCTGCCGCCGGAGTTGCTCCAGGAACTGCATACCATTCAGCGTTCCGGCGAGCATGTAATCCACGATGTAACAATCGGCATTCAGGATTTCGGGAGAGTCCAGTGCTGATTCCGCATCAGGGAAGGTGATAGTCATGCCGCCCATGGTCGAGATCACCTGGGACAAGGCCTCAGCCACCAGCAGCTCATTTTCGACGATGGCAAAATTCTTTCCGCTGACGAATGCGGCTCGGGCTTTCTCCTGCATATGCAAGTCATCCATTGCATCCGTCTGTGCGCCGCCCGGCTGCTCATCCAGCGGCAAGCGGAAGCCGAATACCGATCCGTGCCCGACGCGCGAGCGGCAAACGATCTCTCCACCTAGCAGGGAGATCGAGCGCTTCACGATGGGAAGACCGAGTCCAAGGCCGTTGGCGCGGTCGCGCTGCGAGTTTCCGATCTGGTAGAACTCGTCAAAGATGTGTTGCAGGTGTTCTTCCGGGATGCCGACTCCCGTGTCCCATACCTGGATCAGCATTTCATCTCCTCGCCGTCTGGCGCTGACCATGATCGCTCCCGACGGGGTGAACTTGAGTGCATTGGTCACCAGGTTCTGCGCGATCGACTTGACCAGCCCCAGGTCGCTGCGGATGAGATGACCTTCCTGTCTGGCGTAATGCAGCCTGAAATCGAGCTGCTTGTTTTGCGCGATGGGGGCGAAACTCTGTTCGATCCAGTTGAACAATCCGCCGATGCTGAAGGTGGTGTATTGCGGCTTGATGGCGCCCGCATCCAGCTTGGAGATGTTGAGCAGGGATTCGAGCAATTCATTGAACATCGCCATCGATTGCTCCACGCGCTGCAGGATCTGATCCTGCTCTGCTGTCGGCTTGGTGTATCGAAGTGCGTCGAGGAACAGATTCGCGGCAGCCAGCGGTTGCCTCAGATCATGTCCGGCGGCAGCGAGGAACCGGGTCTTGCTCTGGCTGGCCTGTTCGGCGACCGTCCGTGCCGCTTCCAGCTCGCGTGTCCTTTGCTCCACGCGATCTTCCAGGTGTTCGTTCATCTCCTTGATGGCGGCCTCGAGCCGCTTTGGTTCGCTGATGTCGATGTGGGTGCCGATCATGCGCAGCGGATTGCCTGCCGCATCTCGCTCCACCACGGCGCCCTGAGCCAGAACCCATTTCCAGCTGCCGTCCTTGCATAGCATTCTGAATTCGCTGCGGTAGGGGGCGGTGTTGCCCGCGAAGCAGGCCGCGATGTTCTCGGACGCGCCGGGAAGATCAAAAGGATGGACCAGCTTGCGCCATGCTTCGACATTGTTGGCGATTTCGTCCTCGTCATATCCCAGCATCCCTTTCCAGCGCCTGGAATACAGTACTTCGCCGGAGGGGATTCGCCAGTCCCACACGCCTTCTCCGGCACTTTCGATGGCCAGGCGCCAGCGTTCATCCTGCCGTTCGATCTCGGCGCGCGCCTTGTCCTTCTCTTCGCGCATCAGCGAGATACGGTCAGCAAGAGCGAGCGAGAGCAGGATCGCATCCGCCACCATGCCGAGATCGACGGCGTGGTAAGTGAGGAAAGAGAACGGCAGGATGCCGGAAGTGGTCAACGGCGTGATGCACGAACCGATCAGGCCGGATATTGCCCCGAGCAGGAAGAAGCGCGCCGCCCGGTTGCCGGAACGCAGTGACAAGATCGCCAACATCATGACAAAGGGGCCATATACGATAACCCAGGCTGTTGCCGAGAAGATGTTGGGGCCGTATCCCCGGAGTGCGGTGAGCAGATAGGTGGCGAGCAGCAGCAGCGCAAAACCGATCGTCCATCGGTAGGCCTTGAACAGACGGGTGCGCAGCTCAAGGAATAGCAGGGCGAACGCGAGCCCCGCGAACATGTAGAGATAGACAAATGTGGCGAGTATCCAGTTGTTGAACTCCGGCAGGTCAGGCCAGAGCGCCTGGTAGGCGTAGCCGTTCAGCGTTGCATGCAGCAGCAGGAAGCTGAGCAGATAGGCGGCATACGCTACATATATTTTTTCCCGGACAGAGAAGAACAGGAACAGGTTGTAGAGCAGCAACGCGCCCAGCACGCCGTAGGTAATGCCCCAGACTCTGGCTTCATCAGCTTCGGCCGAGAAGAACGCGGCGTGCTGGAACAGGTACATGCCCACGTCGACGGGATCCCTCGATTGGACGCGCACCAGCAGCTGACTTTGTCCGGGCGGAACGTGCAGTGCGAAATTGGCCTGTGGATTGCGCACACTGCGCTGGCTGAATGGCAGCGTATCGCCGCCGCGATATTCCTGTAGCTTGCGACCATCCTGTAACAGGATGACTTGAATATCATCCAGCCAGGTCGGCTTGAATACGAGAAGGTAGTCGAGTGTTGCCGTTTCCTTGTTGTGGAGTGGTATGCGGAACCAGTAAGCTGCCTCGCTGAACCCGAAGCTGGCAAACTCCTTGCCGCCCGCATCGCTTGCGTCGGCGTGTGTGGTCAGCGCCTGATCGGCCGTCATGGATAGCCTGCGATCCTTGATAATTTCGGCCAGTGGCGTCAATGGCAGCTCGGCGACGGAGGCATCCAGCTGCGCCTCTCTTGTATCGGCTAATGTCTCCGCGCTTGACCAGATCGAGCAGCAACAGAACACGGCTAAAAGTAGGCGAAATGGCATGTGATGGTTTTCCAGTAAGGGGGAAGATTTCCAGCCCGCCCCCTTTTTTATCGGGATTCTATCAGTAGTCGTGCGCAGAATCGGTGCGGGCGCGGACGTCTTGTCGCTTGAGCGACTGCCATGTTGGTACAATCGGGCCCGTTTTCAAACTCAGGCCGCACCATGTCCGACATCACCCGTACCCAGCGTAAAGTCGTTATCGCTGCCTGCTTCGGTACCTTTCTCGAGTGGTACGACTTTCTGACCTTTGCTTCGCTGGCCACCTACTTCAGCGTGCTGTTCTTCCCGCCCGACAATCCCACCGCAGCGCTGCTGATGAGCCTGGCCACCTTCGGCGTCGGCATGGTGGTGCGACCGCTGGGCTCGGCGCTGTTCGGTTCGCTGGCGGACAAGTTCGGCCGCCGCCCTGTCTTTATCGCCACCATCTCGCTGATGGGCGTGACGACGTTCCTGGTCGGTCTGTTGCCGACCTATGCGCAGATCGGCCTGCTGGCGCCCCTGCTGTTGCTGCTGTTGCGGCTGCTGCAGGGTTTTGCGGTGGGGGGGGAGATCGGCGGCGTCGCGGTGTATCTGACCGAGCATGCGCCGCACGGCAAGCGTGGCATGTACACCAGCGTGCTGCAACTGATGGGGCCGCTGGGCATCCTGGTCTCCACCCTGCAGATCGTGCTGCTGCACCAGTTCCTGGATGATCCCGCGTTCAATGCCTGGGGCTGGCGCATCCCGTTCCTGTTCTCCGCCGTGCTGTTGTTCATCTCCATCAGGAGCCGCATGAGTCTGGAAGAGTCGCCGGTGTTTCGCGAATTGCAGGCCGCCGGGACGGTATCCAGGGCGCCGCTGCGCGAATGCCTGAGCAATCGCCGTACCTTGGGGCGCATGGCGCTGCTGTTTTTCTGCATCTCCGCTGGCGGTTCGCTGCTGTTCTTCTCCTCGCAGGTGTATGCCAACGTGTTTCTGAAGAGCGTGGTGCGGCTGGATGCGCAGCTGGCCAGCACGCTGGTGATGACCAGCACCCTGCTGCTGTTTCCGCTCACCATCCTGGCAGGCTGGCTGTCGGACAGGATGGGGCGCAGGCCGATCCTGCTGGCCGGGCTGATCCTGGGGGCCGTCACCATCATGCCGGTGTTCAAGGCCCTGCAGCATTACGGCAATCCGGCGCAGGAGCGCTTCAATCGGGAGATCGTCGTGTCGCTGTATGGGGCGGATTGCCGCTACAGCCCGTTCCGCAAGGCGGCGAACGATTGCGAGCGTGACCAGGAATTCCTCACCAGGAACGGCGTTTCCTATGTCCTGCGCGGGCAGCGGGTGGGGCAGGACGTCGTCGCCGTCATCGGCGGCAGCGAAGTCGAAGGTTTCCGGCCAGTCGAACTGATCGCCACCTTGAAGGCCAAGGGCTGGGTGGAACAGGCCGACAGCGGGCAGGCGAACCGGTTCATGCTGTTCCTGCTGCTCATCGTCCCCGTCGTTGCCGTCGCCCTGATCACGGGCCCGCAGACAGCGGTATTGGCGGAACTGTTTACGGCGCGCACCCGCTATACCGCCGCAGCCCTGCCGCATAACCTCAGCGCGGGCTGGATCGGCGGGCTGTCGCCGTTCATGATGACGCTGATCTCGGTGCAGGCTGGCGACGCGCTGGCAGGCTTGTGGTACCCGGTCGGCCTGCTGTTCCTGGCGGCCGTCATCGGCCTGCTGTTCCTGCCGGAGACGCGCGACGTGCCGCTGGGGCATTGAAGTCCTGAGTGGCGTCCATTAAGCCATTATTTATTCTGGACATATCGATCCGGTCTAAAGTTCTCGGCGCAGATGTCGTCATAGATGTGCCGACTGCGAATTTATATTGACGTATGCAGTCTCCCGGAGGAATCGAATGAGAAATTGGTACAACTCGCTCAGCATACGCTGGAAGCTGCAGATCGGCTTCTTCATGGTGACAATGGTTACCACCGTATATAACCGCCTGCTTGCCACGCACGAGCTGGGGAAAATGGTCGACATCGCGCACGCTGGCAACGTCAGCCAGGAAGTCATCCTGCAACTCGAGGCCAATCATGCCGCCTACATCTTCAACTCGTTCTGGGAATCCGGCCTCGAATTCCTGCTGCAGTTCTTCATCATTGCCTTCGTCGCCAACCTGTTCGTCAAACCCATCCAGGCCCTGTGCCATGCACTGAAGGCGGTGGAAGCCGGCGATTTGACGAAGGGCGTGGAGAACCGTTCGCGCGACGAGATCGGCACGCTGGAAAAGAGCTTCAACGACGTCCTGTCCAAGCTGAACCACATCATGCGCGAAGTGGACGAGAGCGGGAAGGAGATGGAGCAGTCCGCCTTCCAGATCGCCAAGATCTCGCATGAGATCGCCGAGGTCGGGCGCAAGGAGCAGAGCCGGTCGGCGGAAGTGAACGACGCCACCCTCCAGCTGCACCAGATTTCGGAAAGCGTGCAGGCGCAAACCATGAAGGCGACCGTCAGGGCGCAGGAGACGGAAGCCCAGGCACGCGACGGCATCAATACCGTGCAGAAGAACATCTCCGAGATGGAGAACACGGTGCAGGAAGTGAACCAGGCGGCCACCAAGATCGCGGAACTGGAGAGGTCGGCAACCCTGATCCACGACATCATCACCACGATCCAGGACATCGCCGGCCAGACCAACCTGCTGGCGCTGAATGCGGCGATCGAAGCGGCGCGTGCAGGCGAGCAGGGGCGAGGTTTCGCCGTGGTGGCGGACGAGGTGCGCAAGCTGGCGGAGCGCACCACGCAATCGGCGGACGAGATCTCCGACATCATCGGCCAGCTGTCGGGCAAGGTACAGGAAGTGACCGCCTCGATGAGTGTGGTGGTGGGCAAGGTGCATGAGAACCAGAAGCTGGCCGGCGAGACGGCGGCGGTGATCGAGCATATTTCGACCGAGATCGCGGAAACGGTCAGCGCGAACAGCAGCATCTCGGAAGCGAGCGGGGCGCAGATACGCAATGTGGATGTGCTGCGCAAGACGCTGGAAGAGCTGTTCGCCACCCTGCACGAAAGCTCCGACAAGGTGGAGACGACCGCGATCATCGGCGACGGCCTGCACAAGGTCACCGGCAAGCTCAACCAGCTGATGGCCGAATTCAATTTCGATCATGTGCAGATCATTCCGCCCTCCCAGCACGAGAAGCGAACTTTCCCGCGGGCGGCGAATCGACTGCTGGTGCAGGTGAGGCAGGGAGAGCAGTCGGAGGAATGCTGCAGCCTGGATTTCAGCATGACCGGAATCCGCCTGCAGATGAACAAGGAATTGCAGAAAAACAAACCGGTCGAGATGCAACTGTACCTGCCGCAAGAAAACCTCAAGGAATACGAGAGCCAGCAGCCGGTCAATCTGCGGGGCAAGATCAGCTGGCAGCGCAAGGAGGGCGACAAATACGTCTGCGGCGTCGCCTTCGAGCAGCTATCGTCCGAGATATCCAGGCGCATGCGCGAAAGCTTCCAGTACTACAACAAGGAGCCGGAATTCAGCGCCAGGCATTGATACTGGGTATAATCCGCGCCCTGTCTTAATTCCGGTTTTCAAGCATGAGTATCTTGGCGTGGATCGTCGTCACCAGCCTGCTGGGCGGCTTATTGAGCGTGCTGGCCGCTGCGCTGTTCGTGCTCAATGCGCGTGCGCAATACCTGGGCGGGCTGGTGAGTTACGCCATCGGCGCGCTGCTGGGGGCAGTGTTCCTGGACATCCTGCCCGAGGCGCTCCACCTCACGACCAACATCACTGCCGTCAGCGCCACGGTGCTGCTCGGCATCCTGCTGTTCTTTACGCTGGAAAAGGTGCTGATCTGGCGCCATTGCCACCATGAGCATTGCGAGGCGTATGAGCCGCACGAACACAGCGTGAACGACCACGGCCGCAGCGGCGCCATGATCATCGTCGGCGACACCTTCCACAACTTCATCGATGGCATCATCATCGCGGCCGCCTTCATGGTCGACGTGCAACTCGGCATTGTCACCGCGCTGGCCATCATCGCGCACGAGATCCCGCAGGAAGTGGGCGACTTCGCCGTGCTGCTCAATTCAGGCTACTCCAGGCGGCGCGCTTTCCAGCTCAACCTCATTTCCAGTTTCGCCACCCTGGTCGGCGGGGTGCTGGCCTATGTCACCTTGCAGGGCATGCAGTCCATCGTGCCGACGCTGCTGGCATTGGCGGCGGCCAGCCTGATCTACATCGCGGTGGCCGACCTGATCCCCGGCTTGCACAAGCGCACGCGCATGCGCGATACCGTACAGCAGGTGCTGCTCATTGCGGCGGGCGTCACCACGGTGGCCACGGCCAATTTTCTGATTGCAGGTTGATTCGATGACTTCCAAAAAAACAGCACCCCAGATCGGTTTCGTCTCGCTCGGATGTCCCAAGGCGACGGTCGATTCCGAGCACATCCTCACGCGCATGCGCGCCGAAGGCTACCTCATCACGCCGAGTTACCAGGAGGCCGACCTGGTGGTGGTCAACACCTGCGGTTTCATCGACAGCGCGGTGGCCGAATCCCTGGACGCCATTGGCGAAGCGCTGCAGGAGAACGGCAAGGTCATCGTTACCGGGTGCCTGGGCGCCAAGGGCGACATCGTGCAGCAGACGCATCCCAAGGTGCTCGCCGTGACCGGGCCGCACGAAACCGATGCGGTGATGGAAGCCGTGCACCGGCACCTGCCCAGATTGCACGACCCCTATGTCGACCTGGTGCCGCCGCAAGGCGTGCGCCTCACGCCGCAGCATTTCGCCTACCTGAAGATCTCCGAGGGCTGCAACCATCGCTGCACCTTCTGCATCATCCCCAGCCTGCGCGGCGATCTGGTCAGCCGGCCGATCCACGAGGTCATGGCCGAAGCCGAGAAACTGGTCGAATCCGGCGTGAAGGAACTGCTGGTCATCTCGCAGGACACCTCGGCCTACGGCGTGGACGTGAAATACCGCACCGGTTTCTGGAACGGCAAGCCGCTGAAAACGCGCATGACCGAGCTGGCCGGCGCGCTCGGCAACCTCGGCGTGTGGACGCGTCTGCATTACGTCTATCCCTATCCCAGTGTGGACGAGGTCATTCCGCTGATGGCGGAGGGCAAGATCCTGCCGTATCTCGACATCCCGTTCCAGCACGCCAACGAGCGCATCCTCAAGCTGATGAAGCGCCCGGCCAGCAGCGAGAATGTGCTCAAGCGCATCAGGCAATGGCGCGAGACCTGCCCTGACATCGTGTTGCGCAGCACTTTCATCGTCGGCTTCCCCGGCGAGACGGAAGAGGAGTTCGAAGAACTGCTCGATTTCATCGAAGAAGCGCAGCTCGACCGCGTCGGCGCCTTCAAGTATTCGCCGGTGGAAGGCGCTGCAGCGAATGCGCTGGCCGAGCACGTCGACCCGGATGTGCAGGAAGACCGCCTGGCGCGCCTGATGTACCTGCAGGAGGAGATCAGCGCCGAAAAACTGGCGAAGAGGGTCGGCCAGACCATCACCGTGCTGGTGGACGATGTGGACGACGGCGGCTCGGTAGCGCGCAGCGCGGCCGATGCGCCGGAGATCGACGGCCTGGTCTATATCGACGGCGAACAACTGGAAGTGGGCGAGTTCGTCACCGTGAAGATCACCGATTCCGATGAGCATGACCTATGGGCGGAAATCGTCAGGAAATGAGCGGGGGCAATCCCTGCCTGTCTTGCGGCGCCTGCTGCGCCCATTACCGCATCTCGTTCTACTGGGGCGAATCCAGCGAAGCGCCGGGCGGTTACGTCCCGGTGGAATTCACCGAGAGGGTGCATCAGCACATGGTATGCATGAAGGGCACCAACAACTATCCGCCGCGCTGTGCGGCGCTGCGCGGCGAGGTGGGAAAACGGGTTTCCTGCGCCATCTACGAAAATCGTCCCACGCCCTGTCGCGAGTTCAATGAGTATGAACTGGACGGTACGCCGAACATGCGCTGTTTCAAACTGCGCGGCATCGTTCCCCCTGCTACAATCTGAGCCATGACACTGTATGCCTTCATCGCCATCGGACTCGGAGCTGCCATCGGTGCCTGGCTGCGCTGGGGCCTGGGCCTGTGGCTCAACCCGGCGCTGCCGGAATTGCCGCTGGGGACCCTGGCGGCCAACCTCATGGGCGGCTACCTGGTCGGCCTGGCGGTCGCCTTCTTCATGCATTACCCCAACCTGTCGCCGGAATGGCGGCTGTTCGCCATCACCGGCTTCCTCGGCGGGCTGACCACCTTTTCCACCTTCTCGGCGGAGACCGTCACGCTGCTGATGCGCGGACAATATGTCTGGGGCACGGCGATCATCGCGGCGCACCTGGGCGGTTCGCTGCTAATGACGGTACTGGGGATGCAAACGTTCAAATGGGTACAGCAATAGCGCAAGGGGAGAGCAACATGCAAACCGTCGTGATCAGATTCTACGTCAGCGAAAGACAGCACCACCACAGCGAACTGATGCACGAGTGGCTGCTGCGCCTGGCGCAACAGCTGGAGCTGCCCGGCGGTTCGGCCTTCCGCGCCATCGCTGGTTACGGGCGGCATCGCCACATGCACGACGAAACCTTTTTCGAGCTGGCAGGCGAGCTGGCTGTTGCGGTCGAATTCATCCTCGAAGCGGAGCAGGCCGACCGCCTGATCGCCGCGATCGATGCGGAACAACTGCAGCTGCACTACGTGCGTTACGCGGTCGAGTTCAAGACGACCGCCGGCAAGTAGCTATTTGCCCTTGCCCGACAGTTGGGCATCGATCTCGGCCTCTGCCGCAATCCAGTAATCCATCGCACCGCTGGCGAAGCCGTTCTTCTCGGCGATGAAATACGCCGCATCCTGAATCATCCGGTAGCGCTGTTCCGGCGTCGGTGCCGCGCCCCTGGCCGGGGCGGGCTTGGCGCGCGGGGCCGCTTTCCTGACCGCAGCGGCCGGTTTGCTGGCGCCGGCGGCGGGTTTCTTGACCGTCGTTGCGGGTTTCTTGGTGGTTGAGGTCCTGGCGGTTGCCGTCTTTGCGCTGGTCTTGCCGGTGGCCGCCGCGCTCGTCTTTCCGCTTGCGGGCTTGGTGACGGCAGGCTTCTTCGCGGTGGTGGATCTGGATGTGGCCATGATGCGTACCTTTCACAAAAGAACCTCACAGGGTGAGGCATCCCGTTCTCCTGCGCAGGATTCTAAACCCAAACGCCAGCGAAGCGCAGTATCCGTCCGGATTGTTTCAAAGATAAAACACGCCACCGGGACAGCTCTGCGAGCCTTCGATGCGCGTCAGGGTCGGCAGCAGGTTGAGGCCGGTGTTGTCCTTCAGGGCATGGGCCTGTTCCTTGAGATCATCCAGCCCGATGCGGATCGCCGCGCCGGTCGCCGCCAGCGCGATCACGTTGCCGCTGTCGCAGGAAGGGAAGGCCAGTGCGCGCGAGTCGAAGGCAGCGCGCAGGCGTTCCAGGCTGGCGGCATAGCCGCGGCTGCGGCCCAGCAGGTTCACCGCCAACACGCCGTTGTCGTTCAGCCGCGCGCGGCACATCTGGTAGAACGGCAGCGTGTCCAGTTCGCCGGGACGCGCATCCTCGTCGAAACCGTCCACCAGGATCAGGTCGTAAGTCTTGTCGTTTTCAGCGACGAACTTCGCGCCATCGGCGATCACGATGTTGAGGCGCTTCGGGTCTTCCGGCAGCTTGAAGAACTGCCGCGCCGCCGCCACCACGCGCGGCTCGATCTCCACCACGGTCAGCCTGGCCAGAGGGTAGTTGCGGTACAGGAACTTGGTGAGCGAAGCCGCACCGAGGCCGATCAGCAGCACCTGGCGCGGGAAGCGCGAGTCGTCGCGCAACAGCAGGCTGGCCATCATCTCCTTGGTGTAGTCGAGCTCCAGATGCCAGGGCCGCGCGATGCGCATCGCGCCCTGGATCCAGAGCGAGCCGAAATGCAGAAAGCGCACACCGCCTTCCTCGCTGATGTCGATGGGGTAAGTCATGGTGTTCAGGTCGATGAGAGGGGAGGTGTGGAACGGAACAGTTTTCCGGCCGTGTAGCGTGCCAGCGCCAGCAGCAGCTCCACCAGCAGCAAAATGACGATGGCGACGCCGGCACCGAACGCCAGCGCATCCTGGTTCAGCGGCACGGCATAGCTGTATTGCCCCAGCGCCTCGTCGATCAACTCGCGGTCGCCGTGCAGCAGCACGTTCAGCGCCTTCAGCGGCAGGCTGGCATTCAGCGCGGCCAGGTCGGCCTCGAAGCGCAGCTTGCGCTGCGCCATCTTTTCGATCGCCGCGCCTTCTTCCTGGAACGGTTTTTCGCCGCTGTTGCGATGCAGCTCGATCAGCTTGCCGAGGTCGCCGCCGAAATATTTGCTGGCGATCTCCTGGTAAGGCTGCAAATTGATGCTGACCTCGCGCAGGTGCGCATCGACGCGCTTCTGGTACTGGTCGATGAAATTGGGCACTTGCAGCCCGGCCAGCAGGGAGAGGCAGGCCACGACCACGATCAGGTACCGGTAGAGAATGCTGCCCATGTATCAGCGCGGTGCCATGCGGTTCAACAGCCAGCGCGCCCATTCGGTGACTTCGGTGGCGCTCATGCCGAGCATGGCCTGCTGTTTGTCCAGTTCGTCTCCCGCCGTGCCGTGCAGGTGCACGCCGAGCAGCAGCGCCTCGTCCGTGCTTAGCCCCTGTGCGATGAACGCCGCGATCATGCCGGCCAGCACATCGCCCATGCCCGCGCTGCTCATGCCGGGATTGCCGGTCTGGTTGATCTGCAGCTTGCCGTCACGCGTGGCGCACAGGCTGCCGGCGCCCTTCAGCACCACGCTGCCGCCCAGCCGCTGCACCAGGCTCAGCGCCGCACGCGGGCGGTCGTTCCGGATGTCTTCGATGCTGCAGCCCAGCAGGCGCGCGGCCTCACCGGGGTGCGGGGTGAACACGGCGGGGGCCTTGCGGCCGTGCAGCATGCCGCGCAGGTCGGGGCGCTGGGCGATGATGTTGAGCGCGTCGGCGTCCAGCACCAGCGCCACGTCCATTTGCAGCGCGTCATACAGCAGTTTCTGCGCGGGCAGGCTCTGGCCGAGGCCGCAGCCGACGAGCAGGACGTCCGGCCTGGTCGTTCGCAGCGCCTCGGCGGCCGGATGCAGCATCAGCTCCGGCATCCGCATGTCCACCAGCGGCATCTTGTCCGCCAGCAGGCCGATGTGCACGCTTCCCGCGCCCATCTTGAACGCCGCCCGTCCGGCCAGGATCGCCGCCCCCACCATGCCGCTGGCTCCGCCGACCACCGTGACGGTGCCGAACAGGCCCTTGTGGCTGTCCTGGGGGCGGGGCTTGAGGAAGGCGGCGACCTGTTTCCGGGTGATGGCGGCGGGGCGGGCTGTGGGCATAAGAGGGCTTTCGGGTTTCGTCAGGCATGTTTCAGGCGCTGACGGCTTAGGTTAAATGGGTGCGCATAGTATAATCCGGCCTCGTTATTTCATCGCGCTATCTCGCCATGTTCCGCACCTCGATAGGTAAAGCTGCCCTTTCTTCCTTCCGTCTCGACAAGCTGCGCGCCGCGCTGGATGCCACGAAATCCGGCATCACCCTCGAAGACACCCGCCACTGCTATTTCACCGAACTGTCCGCCGAGCTGACGCCTGCCGAAGCAGGGCTGCTCGACCGGCTGCTCGGGCTGGACAAGGGCGCAGGCGCTCCGCAGGGCGACGGCAAGGTGCAGACGCTGCTGGTCATCCCGCGCCTCGGCACCATCTCGCCCTGGTCGTCCAAGGCCACCGACATCGCCCGCCATTGCAGCCTGCCGCAGGTGAAGCGCATCGAGCGCGGCGTGGTGTATTACCTGAAGAACAAGAGCGGCAAACCGCTGAGCGAGGTGGAGCAGAAGGCCGTGCTGCCGCTGCTGCACGACCGCATGACCGAATCCGTCATCGCCGACGCGACCGGCATCGAAGACCGCATTTTCAAGCACGGCACGCCGCAGCCGCTCACCAGCGTGGACATCCTGCGCGCCGGCCGCGCCGCGCTGGAAGCCGCCAACCGCGAGCTGGGGCTGGCGCTTTCCGCAGACGAGATCGACTACCTGGTGGAGAACTTCGGCAAGCTCGGGCGCAATCCCACCGACGTCGAGCTGATGATGTTCGCGCAGGCCAACTCCGAGCACTGCCGCCACAAGATCTTCAACGCCGACTGGATCATCGACGACGAGCAGCAGGGCATCTCGCTGTTCGGCATGATCCGCAACACGCACAAGCTGCATCCGGAAGGCACCGTGGTGGCCTATTCCGACAACTCCTCCGTTATCGAGGGCGCCGAGATCGAGCGTTTCTACCCGCGCCGGGACGGCAGCTACGCCTACAGCCGCGAGCTCACCCACACCCTGATGAAAGTGGAGACGCACAACCATCCGACCGCCATCGCGCCGTTCGCGGGTGCTGCCACCGGTTCCGGCGGCGAGATCCGCGACGAAGGCGCCACCGGTACCGGTTCCAAGCCCAAGGCCGGCTTGACCGGGTTCTCGGTGTCCAACCTCAATATCCCCGGTTTCGAGCAGCCATGGGAAGCCAATCCGATCGGCAAGCCGGGGCGCATTGCCTCGCCGCTGCAGATCATGATCGACGGCCCGCTCGGCGGCGCCGCCTTCAACAACGAATTCGGCCGCCCCAACCTGGCCGGCTACTTCCGCACCTTTGAAGAGCAGGTGAACGGCGAAGTGCGCGGCTACCACAAGCCCATCATGCTGGCGGGCGGCGTCGGCAACATCAAGGCCGAGCATACCCACAAGCACGAATTGCCGAATGGCGCGGTGCTGATCCAGCTGGGCGGCCCCGGCATGCTGATCGGCCTGGGCGGCGGCGCGGCATCCAGCATGGATACCGGCGCCAATGCAGAAAACCTCGATTTCGATTCGGTGCAGCGCGGCAACCCGGAGATGCAGCGCCGCGCGCAGGAAGTCATCGACCGCTGCTGGCAGATGGGCGACAACAACCCCATCCTCTCCATCCACGACGTCGGCGCGGGCGGCATCTCCAATGCGCTGCCGGAACTGGTGCACGGCGGCGGCAAGGGAGCGCATTTCGAATTGCGCTCGGTGCCGAACGAAGAGCGCGGCATGTCGCCGATGCAGATCTGGAGCAACGAGGCGCAGGAGCGCTACGTGCTGGCCATCCCGGTGGAGCGAGTGCTGGAATTCAAGCAACTGTGCGAGCGCGAGCGCTGCCCCTTCGCCGTGCTGGGCCACGCCATCCCCGAAGACCGCCTCGAAGTGCATGACGAGGAGTTCGGCAACAACGCGGTGGACATGCCGCTCTCCGTGTTGCTGGGCAAGCCGCCCAGGATGACGCGCAAGGCGCAGCGCGAGCAGGTGAGGCTGCCAAAGTTCGACACCCGCAACATCGTGCTGAAGGATGCCATCGAGCGTGTGCTGCGTCTGCCCAGCGTGGCCGACAAGACCTTCCTCATCAGCATCGGCGACCGTACCGTGGGCGGCATGACCGCGCGCGACCAGATGGTCGGCCCGTGGCAAGTGCCGGTGGCCGATGTGGCCGTCACGCTGATGGGTTACAACACCTGCCTGGCCGAAGCCTTCGCGCTGGGCGAGCGCACCCCCATCGCCGTGCTCAATGGACCGGCTTCCGGGCGCATGGCCATCGGCGAGGCGATCACCAACATCGCCGCGGCGCAGATCGACAAGATCGGCGACATCAAGCTCTCCGCCAACTGGATGGCCGCCGCCGGCCACCACGGGGAAGATGCCGCACTGTTCGACACCGTCAAGGCGGTGGGCATGGAGCTGTGTCCGCAGCTCGGCATCAGCATCCCCGTGGGCAAGGATTCCATGAGCATGAAGACCACGTGGAAAGAGGGCGAGCAGGCCAAGGCCGTCACCGCGCCCCTGTCGCTTATCGTCTCCGCCTTTGCACCGTGCAGCGATGCGCGCAAGACGCTCACCCCGCAACTGGTGCCGGATACCGACACCGTGGTGCTGCTGTTCGATCTTGGCTGCGGCCGGAACCGCCTTGGCGGCTCGGCACTGGCGCAGGTGTACAAGCAGGTGGGAAATGTGGCGCCGGACGTGGACAGCGCGAAGCAGCTCAAGGCCTTCTTCAACCTCATTCAGCGCCTCAACCGCGAAGGCAAGCTGCTGGCCTACCACGACCGCTCCGACGGCGGCATGTTTGCAGCGCTGTGCGAGATGAGCTTCGCATCGCACATCGGCCTGGATATCCGCCTGGACGAATGCAAGGGCGACGACCTGTCCATCCTGTTCAACGAAGAGCTCGGCGCGCTGGTGCAGGTGCGCCGCGCCGACCTGGCCGACATCTTCGTGCAGTGCGACGACGCCGGTCTGGGCAACGTGCACGAAGTGGCGCGCCTCAACACCGGCGGCACCATCGCCATCACGCGCGGCAAGGTACAGCTGTACAGCGAGAACGCCATCGCGCTGCGCCGCATCTGGTCCGAGACTACGTACCAGTTGCAGAAGCTGCGCGACAACCCAAGCTGCGCACAGCAGGAATACGACCGCACGCTGGATGCAAAGGACCCCGGCCTGCATGTGCGGCTGACCTATGATCACAACGAGAGCATTGCGCCGGCCTTGCTGAAGACCCGCCCCAGGATGGCCATCCTGCGCGAGCAGGGCGTCAACGGCCACGTCGAGATGGCGGCTGCGTTCGATCGCGCCGGCTTCGCCGCCGTGGACGTGCACATGAGCGACATCATCAGCGGCCGCGTGAAGCTGGCCGACTTCAAGGGCGTGGTGGCCTGCGGCGGCTTCTCCTACGGCGACGTGCTGGGTGCGGGCGAGGGCTGGGCGAAATCCATCCTGTTCAACCCGCGTGCACGCGACGAGTTCGAAGGATTCTTCAACAGGAACGATACGTTTGCGTTAGGCGTGTGCAACGGCTGCCAGATGATGAGCAACCTGCACGAGATCATCCCCGGTGCCGAGAACTGGGCGCACTTCTCGCGTAACCAGTCGGAACAGTTCGAAGCCCGCTTTGTGATGGTCGAAGTGCAGCAATCGCCGTCCATCCTGTTCAAGGACATGGAAGGCAGCCGCATGCCCATCGTCGTCGCCCACGGCGAAGGCTATGCCGACTTCGGCGGCACCAAGCGCCTGCACGACGCGCAACCGCTGGTCACGCTGCGCTATGTCGACCACTACGGCAAGGCGACCACCACCTATCCGCTCAACCCCAACGGCTCGCCGCAGGGCATCACCGGCCTCACCACGCCGGACGGCCGCTTCAGCATCATGATGCCGCACCCCGAGCGCGTGTTCCGTGCCGTGCAGAACTCCTGGTATCCGAAGGAGTGGCAGGAGAACGGCGCGTGGCTGCGCATGTTCCAGAATGCGCGGAAGTGGGTGGGGTAAGCGCGTCATTCCGGCTCTTCGACAGGCTCAGGATAAACTGACCTGCGGTCAAGCCGGAATCCGGCGGTTGGAGAAATAAAGAGCGACCTGATGGTCGCTCTTTTATTGTCGCCTCGTTGAACGGCAGCGCACGATCAGATCACGGTGAGTCCCAGCGAACACCAGTCCTGCATGCCACCGCGGTACCACTTCAGTTTGTGGGTCGGGTAGTCGAGCGAGAGCAGGGTACGGATGTAATCCGGCGTCTGTCCGCACCACGGGCCGTTGCAGAAGATGGCCAGGGTGCGGGCGGTGCTGAAGTCGTAAGCACTGCCCACTTTCTTGGCGCCGAACAATTCGGTCAGCGTCTGTTTCACGCCGGGCAGGTCGGTGGCCTGGCCCGCCATGTTCTGCGCATAAGGCACATTCACCGCACCGGGGATGGTGCCCCTGGCATACCAGTCCGGCGTGCGGGAATCGACGACCATCAGGCTGCTGTCGCCCCCGCATATGTGCTTCAGGCAATCCAGCACTTCCAGTTCTCCCAGCGTCTCCACGCCCGGTGCCAGTTGCATTGGCTGGATGCAGTAGGGTGGGCATTTGCGCGCAGTGATGGCGTATTCCGGCCGGATCGTCGCCAGCGGATCTGCCTCCCGTTGTATCGTCACCCGTTTACCCAGGTGGAGTACCTCGACCATCGGTGTGTCAGTGCAGATGTTGTAATCGGTCATGGGATTCCTGATCCGCTAATGGCAAGTTGGGATTGATTGTAGTGCAGACGATAATGCAGGGGTGGTGGTGATCTAGCTTGGCTACGAGCTTGAAATACCCGAATGACAGCTAATAACCCATAAGAGACATTCAAGTCTCCTAATAACGGACTTTCAACGTGAAAGAGAAAGGTGCAAAGCGGCCCTCTCAACTTGTAGGCTAATGACCAATTTGTGCCTTAAGCCTGTTGTAGGTCTGAATTGATATTATTGGTGAATCAAACACAGGCTCGATTAACCATGAATTTCCTTGTTTTACTATCGTGTAGATTTTTACTTGCTTGCCACCATTGGGATGCGGCACGACTTGCAGCCCCTGCAGATTGGCCGTAGGAAATAAAGAAAATTCGACAGTTGCATTGCAGCTTGCTGGGGATGAACATTTAACACCTAATACACGGTGGCTCTTAACAACTGTTACTACATCCCAGCCCGGCTCGTCATAATTCTCTGGAGCAGCAATGTACTTGGTTGTGTACTCAGTCCATTTATCGCTATCGCCAGAAAGACGCCCACCATCCAGCTCAAAAGCTAAGAATTTTGTAATAGCACTTGATGGCATATCCCATGCGTATGCATATGATGCCATCAGTGTTGTAGCAAGTAGTATTAGTACTTTCATCCTATGGCCTATTACCCATTTCTTTATTGCGATATGAAAAGAAAGTCAGAACGTTTTGTATTGTGCTGCCATTTGCCCATCATCCAATATGCCGATATCTCAATTACGCATATTTATCTGAACATCCGCTTCTGGCCGGATTCCGCCCGTTCACCGTTGAATAGGCCAACGTCCGCTTTTCTCAACTTCATCCATTCTTAAGTTTTAGCCATTTTAATTTGGAGATCAGATATGGTGTGATTTTGAACCACTGAAAATATCCGAGGAAAAAGAAACATAGCCAGTCAATCGAGAGCGAGAGATAAGAGGTTTCAACAGTGATTGAAAGTCCATCATATAAGGCTACATGTATTAGCGAGACCAAGAGACTGCTGGGAAAAGAAATGGCCAACATACTCCATGCAAACAACTCCCCAATATCGCTGTTTGGCTTGCCGTCGAATCCATACATTGTTACAAAAAGCACGAATAGAGAAATAGCAATCCATAGTGCTTTAAGTATTCTCAAGGTCATTATCATTATTTACGATTCGTATTAGCTCTAATCTTCGACTGTCTGCAATTGGCCGTTCTTGCCCATTGTTGATCAACATACTCAGTGCCTGTTCTCCTACCCAAATCAGACGTTGATTTGCAACGCAACTCATCGAACACCAGTTCTGAAATTGGCCCCAATTTCATCGAAACATTTCCAGCCCCAATATGCTGGCAATAAGACAAAAATTGCCAAACTAAATGGCCCGAATGCGAGCTCAATGGCGCCGATTAAAATATTTGAGACGAGAAGTAGCATTGCAATCCGTTTTGATCGAGCGAAATCAAGTAAATAAGCACCAGCTATAGTTGCCGAAGTAAGCGGAAGGATCGTAAGCCAAATGAATGACAATTTACCCGGATTCTGATCTGAATAGATGTAGCTCAACTGATCAATAACTGCCCCTATGATTGATTGGTTTGAAGGTAATCCAATCAGCAATAGAACGAACCATATGGCTAGAACCATTGCGGTGCTAAGTAGGGATAAAAAGCCAGCAATCTTTGCTGGTGTTTTCGGCTTGAGAATCTTGTTAATCCAATTACCCATAGCGTACCTTAGTCCCAGTTACAATTGACTGTGATTCCTGAACGGCCGGTTTTGGCCGCAATACGACTCATGTGCGTCTGGTTAGCGATAGTCCGTTCCTAGTTTGGAGGCAGTCGTTCCAGGAGTTATACGCTGGCATGAAGTTTCACGCCAAGGGCCTTCGTTACTTTTAGAATGGTGTCAAAAGTTGGCGCTCTTTCCCCAGAAAGAGCTTTATACAAACTCTCGCGCGAAAGGCCAGTATCTTTTGCGACTTGTGACATACCGCGAGCACGCGCGATATCACCAAGTGCTTTAGCAATGAATGCAGCATCGCCATCTGCCTCTTCAATACATGCATCAAGATAGAGTGCCATTTCTTCTGGTGTGCGGAGATGTTCCGCAACATCGTAACGTGAAGTTTGAGTTTTTTTCATATCGCCTCCTATAGATTATCCGCAAGGCGCAAAGCAGTTTTAATGTCTGCATCTTGCGTTCGCTTATCCCCGCCGGCTAAGAGAACAATCAATATTTCACCCTGTTTAATGAAATAAACTCTGTAACCGGGGCCGTAATCAATCCTCAACTCCGATACGCCAGAACCAACTGGCTTCACATCTCCTGGATTACCCGATCTCAGTCTTTCAACCCGTACGAGAATTCGTGCGCGCGCCTGCGAGTCCCGAAGATCATCAATCCATTTTGCGTATTCGGCTGTTTTGCGAATTTCGATCATGACGCAGTGTATCCTAAAGGCTACACCATGTCAATCAGTTGGAGGATATAACTGAGTGCCTCAAGTTGGCCGTTTTGCGTCCTTCGAGCATCTCAGTTCTTGGCAGAAGCAAGCCATGTTTTATCACCGCAGCGATGCGTCTATTTATGGCTGAACAAATCATCCAGCGGATTCTTCTGCGCAGGCGCACTTCCCGAAACCTTCTTCACCGTGAATTCCTCTTCGATGTTGTCGCGATAGAAGCTCCAGGCTGCGCCGGAACTGCTGAGCCGGCGCCAGAGGTCTTCGCCGACGTCGCTGTATTGCAGCGTGTCGCCGGTGTCGAGCCGTACTTGCAGGATGCGTGCGCGCGCGTCGTAGCCGATGGCGCGGAGTTTGCCGGAATTGATCTTTTTCATTTCCATGGTTCTATCACCTCAAGTGACGCGCTAATTCCCTGTCACTGCGACTTTATCATCGATCGCTAAGGGCGAACACCTATGAGATATGGTGTTTGGGTTGTGTTCGACGAATGACGCTGTGCCATCGAAGACCATTGAGTGTCGATCATTACACAGGACAAAGGCTTTTGGGTTTGCCCAGGAATTCCTGATAGTGATCTTTTTGCGCTTGTATCTTGCTGCCCATGTGGGTATCGTTGTATTCAGGCGGTGTTGGATGGTTTCTTTCTGCGATTTCGACTGGCGGTCAGGAACGCATGGATGCTGCCGCTTCTCACCCGCCTGGCCTTCCTTGCATGCAGTTGCACCTTTGAGTTCGTCAACTTTTAAAAGGAAATAATAATGAAGAAAATCTCAGTGGCGTTCTATTCATGCATTGCCTTATGCGCAGCGTTCAGTACGCAGGCAATTGCTGCAACTTCGGTCCCCAATGGATATGTGGTGAATTCATCCGGCGTGATCGTAAGAGACAATTATGGGGATTGCTGGCATACGGGTTCGTGGACGCCTGCCATGGCGGTGCCGGGCTGCGATGGTGTTCCGGCAAGTGGGAGCATGTCGGCTCCCAAGGCTGTTGCCCCTGCGCCCGCGCCGGTCGTGGTCGAAGCTGCTCCGGCACCAGTTCCCGCTCCTGCACCCAAGACCATATTCGCCGATAAGCCCATTACGATTGAAGGGGCCAACTTCGCTTCGGGCTCTGCAATTCTGAAACCGGCCGCGTTCAGGCAACTGGATACGGTGGTCGAATTCGCCGCAAAATACAAAGAGGCCAATCTGGCGATTGTCGGATACACCGATAACCGCGGGAGTGAAACGGCCAATCAGGCTCTTTCCGCGCAGCGGGCAGAAGCGGTCAAGGCATATCTGGTCAACAAGGGAGTCGATGCCGGGCGTATTACAACCTCCGGCAAGGGCTCTGCAAATCCGGTTGGCGACAACAATACGGCAGCAGGTCGTGCACAAAACCGTCGTGTGGAAATCAACTCGGTAGAACGCGTGGCGCAGTAATTTCGGGTTTGGGCCGGATGATGAGTGGGCTGTTTGTGCCCACTCATTTTTTTCAGGGCAGGTTCCGGAGCGCTTCCATTGAATTACCAGGCTCCGTTCGATTCGTCAGAAGTTGTAGATGGCGATGTAATGCGTCGTTTCCTGCCGTTCGTTCTTGACGGCGGTGATGGTCAGCCAGAAAGGATGCAGGATGCGGTTCTCCCTGGTCCGGATGCGGATCTCGCCGCTCCAGGTACCCTCTTCCAGCAGGTGCTTCCAGAGTTTTTCATAATATTTCCTGTCGTGCAGGCCGGACTTGAAGATGCGGGGATTCTGGCCGACGATCTCATCGAGGCGGTAGCCGGTCTTGTCCAGGAATTTCTGGTTGGCGCGAATGATGTTGGCTTTTGCGTCGGTGATCAGGCTTGGGTCCTTGATCTCGAAGGCGACAGCGGCGATGCGCAGGTCGGCCTCGACCCGCTTGCGTTCGGCGATGTTCCGTACCAGGGGGCGAAAGACAAGATAGTAGAAGATGGGGAACAGCAGCAGGGATAGCAGGGTGGCATCCAGCAGGGATTCGCCCAGCTTGCTCAGGTGCGTGAACGAAAGCACCAGGTCCATCACAACGACTTCGATGAAGAATACCGACCCGATCAATACGGCCAGCAATCTTGCTACCGACTGATGGTTTTCACCGTCCGGTTTCTTTTTTGATGCGAACAAGCTGTAAGGCATGGTTCGTCGATCCTCGTGATGGATGCCTGTATGGACAGAAAACCAGTGCCACTCCTGGTGAGACCAAGTTCCCGCTGGGTCAGTACTCCGCTTCGCGCACTTGCGGCAGGCCTTCTGCTTCCCAGCGTGTGATGCCGCCAGCCAGATTGATTACCTTTTTATAGCCCATCATCTGCAGCACGGCGGCGGCCATCGCGGAACGCCCGCTGGTGGCGCAATAGACGACGATCTGCCGGTCGCGTGCGCCGGATAGCGGCGCGTAGTGCTTGGGATAGCTGGTGTCGGCGGCAGCTTCGATGATGCCGCGCGGGACGAGATGGGCGCCTTCGATATGGCCATGCTCGAACTCGGCAGCCTCGCGCACATCGACCAGCAACAGGTCTTCCCCCGCAGCCAGTTTGGCCTTGAGTTCCGCAGGGGTGATCTCGGTGACGCAGGACTTGGCTGCGCGCACAAAATCCATCAGGCCGACGGGTTGTTCGGGTTTGAAGAGGTTATACATTGTCGATTTCCTTTTGCATGAGAGGGGCCGGGGGAGCGAGGGCTGCGTGGAGCCGCTGTCCGGACGAACTGTATGGGACTGGATCGGGAGATGTCAACGACCCCAACAGGTGATGTGCCAACGGGCGGATCTGCTGTACCTGGCGCGATCTTGCCGGTTCCGGGGAAAAGAAAAAGGCGACCGGATGGTCGCCTTGTCTGGATCGGTGTTGCCTTAGAAGCTGCGCAATACGGTCAACACGTAAGAGTTCTCGTTGCCGCGCGGGATGCCCACGTTGTCGCCGATGCGCAGGCGGTTCCAGCCCAGGTCGACCGAGTATTTGTCGTTCAGGTGATACTCGACGCCGGCGCCGTAAGTGACATCGCCGTGGTTGGCGGTGACGCCGGTGGCATCCTTGGAGTGCGCGGAGGCGTAGCCGACACGGGCAAAGCCTTCGAACTCGCCATACAGCGGCACGAAGCCGAGGACGGCGACGGAGAGGGCGGTGGTCCTGTCCGGAGCGGCGCTCAGTGCACCGGAGTCTTCATAGGCGATCTCGGTCGCCAGGTGTTCGTTGTAACGACGTCCGAGCACGACCCCTGCGCCGGTGCTGGAGGGCGTGGCGATCAGTTTGCTGGCCGACACGCCGACATAGTTCTCTGCCTGTTCTTCTGCGTGTGCTGCAGGCATGACGGATGCGCACAAGATTGAAATTGCGATGATTCTTTTCATGTTTCCCTTCCTGAGATATCGATGTTTTAGTTGTTGGATCGAGGCCTGCTGCTTTGCAATGGCAGCATTGCTGCTGCCACCCTCCCTCTGGCCTCTGCGGGGATTCCGCCGCAAGTTCCGCACTGTGCATGCGGTGCGATGTTCCTGCGACGGACTTGCAAGGTGGGGCGAACTTTATGGGAGGTGTTCACGTGGTGTCAATGACGTGTAGTCGCTTTCGGCCGCCATGCTGCGAGTCGGGTCAGACCTGCGCTGGCAGCGGCATGAATTCGGCCGCCGGCACCGGTTTGCCGAACAGGTATCCCTGGTAGGCATGGCAGCCGCGCAGGTCGAGGAACTCGAGTTGATCCTTCGTTTCGACGCCTTCGGCGATCACGTCCAGGCCCAGGGTCTCGGCCATGGCGATGATGGTCTGCACGATGGCCGCATCGTTGACATCGGTGACGATGTCGCGCACGAAGGAGCGGTCGATCTTGATCTGGTCCAGCGGCAGCAGCTTGAGGTATTGCAGGGACGAATAGCCGGTGCCGAAGTCGTCCAGCGAGAGCTGGACGCCGGTGGACTTCAGAGCGTTCATGGTGGCGATGGTGTCGTCGATGTTTTCCAGCAGCAGGCTTTCGGTCAGTTCCAGCTTGAGCAGGTTGGAATTGATGGCGTTGCGTTGCACCGCTGCGCGCACCTGGTCGGCGAAATCGGCCTGGTGGAATTGCCGTGCACTGATGTTTATCGCCAGCACGAGGTGGCGTGTATGCGCGTCGTTCGCCCAGGCCTTGAGCTGGGTGCAGGCGGTTTCCAGCACCCAGTGGCCGATGTGCTGGATCAGCCCGGTCTCTTCCGCGAGCGGGATGAATTCGGCAGGGGATATCATCCCGCGCACGGGGTGGTTCCAGCGGATCAGCGCCTCGGCCCCGAGGACACGGTCTTCGCGGTCTACCTGGATCTGGTAATACAGTTCGAATTGCTTCTGATCGAGTGCCTTGTGCAATTCGCCTTCCAGTTCGGCCCGGATGTTGATGGTGTGCTGCATCCCGTGGTCGAAGAAGCGCAGCGTGTTACGGCCTGCTTTCTTGGCCTGGTACATAGCGATGTCGGCCTGTTTGAGCAGTTCTTCCGTTTCCTGATGGTCGCCGCTGAAGATGGTCGCGCCGATACTGCCGGAACTGCGGAAGGTATGCGCACCGAGCTGGTACGGCTGGCTCAGCGCGGCCAGGATTTTCTCGCCCACCGCTTCGGCCTGTTCGGCGGCCTCGATGGTCTGGCTGCTCAGGTCTTCCAGCATCACCACGAATTCATCGCCGCCGAGGCGGGCGACCGTGTCGCCCTCGCGCGTGCAGGAGGCCAGCCGCTCGGTGGCCTGCTTCAGCAGCAGGTCGCCCATGGCGTGCCCCAGCGTGTCGTTGAGGTTCTTGAAGTTGTCGAGGTCGATGAACAGCAGGGCGCCTTTGTGGCCGTTGCGGGCGTTGGTGATGAGCGAGTGCTGCAGGCGGTCGAGCAACAGCTGGCGGTTCGGCAGGCGCGTGAGCGGATCGTGGAACGCCAGTTGGCGAATGCGTTCCTCCGCCACCTTGCGCTCGGTGATGTCGATGTGCGAGCCGACGTAATGGGTGACGATCCCGTCCGCATTCTTCACTGCGGAGATGGTGAGCAATTTGGGATAGACCTCGCCGTTCTTGCGCCGGTCCCAGATTTCTCCATGCCAGGTTCCCGTTTCATTGATGCTTTCCCACATGGAACGGTAGAAGTATTCGTCGTGGAGGCCGGATTTGAGGATGCGCGGCGTCTTGCCGATCACTTCATCCACGGCGTAGCCGGTGGATTCGGCGAAGGCCTTGTTGACCCGCTGGATCACGCTGTCGGCGTCGGTGATTACGATGGGTTCCTGCGATTCGAAGGCGGCTGCGGCGATGCGCAGGTCGCATTCGAGTCGCTTGCGTTCGCTGATGTCGCGCCCGATGCCCTGAACTCCGACCGGCACGCCTTCGCGGTAAGTCAGCGTGGTGACGAGCTCCAGCGGTATCTGGCGGCCCTGTTTGCTGGTGATCTCCAGCTCGTAGCGGGTCACCTGTTTTTCCGCGGCAAGCTTGGTGGCGGTCATGCTGCGCGCCAATTCGAGGTTCTTCGGTGTCAGCAGCTTGCTGATGGGGGCATTGATCAGTTCTTCGCGCGTATAGCCGGTGACGGTCAGCAGCGATTCGCTGACGGCGGTGAATGCGCCGTTGAGGTCGGTGCCGTAGGCGAGATCGCCTGCACTTTCGAACAGCAGGCGGTATTTTTCTTCGCTTTCGCGCAGCGCCTGCTCGTATCTGCTTTGCTCGGAGATGTCGCGGAGCGAGACAAGGAAATGATTGGAATCCGCTATGAAATTGATGGCCACATCGACTTCGAACAGGTGGCCGTGTTTATGTCGATGCCGCGACCTGAAGCGGTCATGGCCATGGACAAGCAACTTTTCGATGCGTGCCTTGATCTTGCACTCGTCGTCGTGCGCATCGAGCTGCGTGATGTGCATATTGACCAGTTCGTCCGTCGAATAGCCGGACATCTCCGCATAGACACGATTGGCATGCAACAGCCTGCCCCGCTGGTCGACCAGCCAGCCGCCGTCATTGCTGTTCTCGATCATCTGTTTGTAGCGTTCAGACATCCAATCGTCCCTGGGAAATTCCGTCAACAACATTGCGTTAGCCGCCGAAGCGCTGCATCAGCCGCCGCTGATTTTTTCATTCGCATGCCTGCCGCTACCGCATGCTCATGCGGTATTTGCGGGCGGATTAATCGGATGGTCGACAGTACAGGCGGCCGGTACCGCGCTTGCCGGAGCCGGGGGAGCGTTTAGCGGACTTTTTGCAGCGTCGCACTGACGGTGCAGGACCAGTTTCCTTTTTCGTTCTGTTTGCATTCGCACGGCATGTACTTCGCAACTTGTTCGTTGTAGGTCCGCTTGTCCAGAATGTCCTCTTTGGCTGCGGCGCAAGCCTCCGCTTCGCTGTTGCCTTTCTTGTTCCCGTTCGTGCCGGATACTTCACGATCGGCCAACGCATTCGCCGAAGCCAGCATCAGTATTGCCGCCAGGATGTAATTCATCATGTATCAACTCCCCTTAATGGTTTCGACATTCAAAAGCGCAGCCGCCAAAGAATCGCTGCTGCGTTCCTGTACATTGCGGATCGAATTTTCTTCGTCGACAACTTTATTGTTGTTGACGGCAATCCTATCAGCAGCGTTGTCAAGAAAACGTTAAGAAAACAGCGGGGTGCGGGAATTAGTGGAATCCCCGATTGACCCGGAAAGGGGCATTGCCGGGCAGGTTATTCCCCTTGCTGCGCAGGGGGTAAGTTGGCGGGCTAATGGCGCTGGTTGAGGGTGTCGATCCGGTCGTTGTATGCGGCAGCCGCCTGATTGCAACGCCTGATGGCTGCAATCAGTGCGTTTGTCGTGTTGCCGCATTCCTGCAGCGCCTTGCGGTCGGCCTGCATGGTGTCGACCAGCGCAGCGTAAGTGGCGTCGCTGGCGATCGGTCTGGGCGCTGCACAAGTGCTGCCGAGCAGTGCAGCATCCACGTCGCAATTGAGGGCATGAGGAACGACGGGTATGGTCTGGCAAGCGCTGACGAGCAGGCTGGCCAGCAAGGTAACGCGTCTGGTATGTCGTGCATTCATCGTCACCCCCCGTTTGCCCCGGTTTCGTTCAGAGCCTCGGCTACGGCATGCGGGAGCCTGGTCTGCAGACATGCATGGCCTTCGATCTCGCTGCGCAGGTCGTCGCGCTCTTGTCGCAGGCGCATGATCTGCTGATCGAGGCTGACTTGCTCGTTGCCGGTCGCGGTGTTGCGCCGGGCGACGAGCGTTCCCAGTCTTGCGTCGGCTGCGGCGAGTTGTGCCTCCAGGCGTTTGGCTTGTTCGCCCGGTTGGCTGCGGGCGCGAAGCCAAGCGGCTTCCCTGGTTGCGCTGCGGTGGCGTATTGCTTCAAGTTCCTGCTGGTGGCTTGCGCTGATGCCATCCAGTTCGCGCTTGAGCTGGGCGAGTGCAGTCTGGCGTTCGATATCCAGAGTCTTGCCGGTTTCGATCGCCTGTTGCAGGGCTTCGCGGGCATGCCTGCCGCGGTAGTCGCCGACCAGGTATCCGGCCAGCAAGCCTGAAACAAGGACCAGCAGCAATGTGAGGTTCTTCATCCGGTTGCTCCGCATCGAATTGGCGGGTTTGCCTGTATGCCTGCCGGCCGGGACGCAGGGGAGCCGGACGCACAGACGGGATGAACTGTAGGCAGGGATATCGGCAAAGTCAATGATATTGGAATGGTTATTGTTGCGGATGGCGAATCGTGTTTTTGTTCGTCGCGGATATCGCCACGCGAAATGAAAAGAGGCGGTTCTCACCGCCTCCGTGTTGCAACCAGTCTTCGGGATGGACCTCAGGTCAGACTGGCCACTCCGGCGATGCTGGCAATGACCGTGGCCAATGCTGCGAGCCAGCCCAAGACCACGCTGAAGGTGGCATCTTCTTTCCCGGTGTTATTGCTGTCCTGGTATGTCATGTTGAACCTCCTTTACGTCATCGTCGAAGATGACACTGTGTTTTACCCGATCAATTCCGGGCAAATTTCTGACTGGAGATTCAGGGATTGATTCTACCGTTCGTCCGCTTGCGACCTTGCCGTTGGTCGCGCCGCTCAGGCGGTCGTGTTGATCATGCTGCCCACGATTTGCCCGGTGCTTGAGGCGGGCGCGGATATCTGGGCCGGCAGTTTGTTGTCGAACGAGATCAACTTGGGAACGACGGTGTAGACGTCGCTGGATGAAACCTGCATGTTGAGGAACGCAGTGCTGGTCTGCACGCTGAGACTGGCCTGGGTGGCGGTCGCCTGTGCCTGTGCTGCCTTCATTTCAAGCGAACGCGCGTCATCTTGCGCGCGGTCTGCAATGGCTCTGGCATCTCTGGCTTGTGCCTGCAGGGACTGTGCGGCTTGGGCGGCCTGGTCGGCAGCGCGTTGAGCCTGCTGCGATTGGCCCTGCTGCCATAAGGAACTGGCGCCGGCGGTAATGGATGCTGGGCTTGGCATGGCGATCCCCCTTTCCTCACGATTACGTGCGTAACATACGCTTTTATCTTGCTTAATTCAATTTCCCCTGTTTGCAGTGGCGGTTTTGACGGCACGCCCTGCACGGCTGCGATGGGCGCGGCAGCAACTGCTAGAATTCTCATCCTTATCACACGAAAGTATCCAGACCATGAAAGCCTTGTTAGCGATCCTCTTGTATGTTGCAGTCAGCTGTGCCTGGGCCGGGGAGGCGCCCGCCGCGAATTCGTCCGCAACGGGCACTGTCCGTGGCGAGGTGCTCGAGGTCAAGGATGTCGAGAACTTCACCTATCTGCGGCTGAAGACGCAGGATGGCGAAACCTGGGCTGCGATCATCAAGGCGCCGGTGAAAGTCGGCGATGCCATCGAGATCGAGCATGCGATCATGATGACCGACTTCGAGAGCAAGTCGCTGAAGAAGACTTTCCCGTCGATCATTTTCGGCAGGCTGGGCGGTGCCGGGGCTGTTGACGATGCGGGCATGGGCGAACCGGCCATGAACGGACATCCGGCGAATGCCCTGGGCACGTCCTACGCCACGCTTCCCGCAAGGAAGCTGGAGGCGATCAACGACGAGCACGTCGCCAGGGCGAAGGGGACGAATGCCCGGAGCGTGGCCGAGGTCATGACCGCTGGGGAGAAACTCAAGGACAAGACGGTGCGGGTTCGCGGCAAGGTCGTCAAATACAATCCGGGCATCATGGGCCGGAACTGGGTGCACCTGCGCGACGGTTCGGGTTCGGCTGCCGACGGCACCAACGACATACTGGTGACGACCCTGAACGAAGCCAAGCCTGGCGATATCGTGACGGCCAAAGGCGTCGTCCATGTCGACAAGGATTTCGGTGCGGGCTACTCCTACAAGGTGCTGATCGAGGACGCGACGTTGCAGTGACGGTCGCTCCAGGCGTGAAGCGAAGGGCGGCTCCGGAGCCGCCTTTTTTGCGTGCGGCGGATGCCGTGCCGTTGCGGAAGCGCGGGACGGTCAGGCTTCGGGGTCGACGAAACGGATCGAATTGCCTCCCGCTTCCTTGGCCTGGTACATCGCCTTGTCTGCCCACTTGATCAGGTCGTCCGGCGAGGCCTTGTTGCCGGTGAATACGAGCGCGCCCAGGCTGGTGGTGCAGTGATGGGTGACGGTCTTCTCCGGCCCCTGGTCGGTCTGGAACTTGATCGTATAGGGTTCGGACACGATCCGGCAGATCTTCTGCGCCACGCTGTCGGCTTGTGCGACAGACTGGGCTTTGCCGGTATCCAGTTCGTTCAGGACGATCACGAACTCGTCGCCGCCGAAGCGCGCGACGGTATCCATCTGGCGCACGCAACTCTTCAGCCTGTTCGCGACTTCGACCAGCAGCAGATCGCCGACGGCATGTCCATACTTGTCGTTCAACGGCTTGAAATTGTCCATGTCGAGGAACATGACCGCGGCATAACGGCCGCTGCGCATGCTGGCGGCGGCCGTTATGCCCAAGCGGTCGTTCAGCAGGCGACGGTTGGGGAGCTGCGTCAGGGCATCGTAGAAGGCGAGATTGCGTATCTGCGCTTCCGCCAGTTTGCGTTCGGTGACGTCGTGAATGATGGAGAACAGCAGCGGAGCGTTCCTGTAGTGCACCGATGACGAGTGCACTTCCACTGTACGGATCTCTCCGCTCGCCAGACGGTGGTCGAAGACGAAATAATCGCGGTGGTCATCGATCGCATGCTGCATTTCACGGGCGATCTCGGCTTCCGATAGCGTATTGATGCTGCTCAGCAGCTTGCCGCGCAGGTTTTCCAGCGGGTAGCCGTAGAACCTGGCTGCCGCCGGATTGGCATCGACAATCATGCCGGATCCGGGCTCGATCAGGAGCATGACGGCACTGTGCCGTTCGAACATCTGGCGGAACCGTTCTTCGCTTTCGCGCAGTTCGGCCAGCATCTGCTTGCGCTCGGAGATGTCGACGAAGGTGGCGATAGCCCCCTGCATGACGCCTTTCTCCAGCAGCGGCTGCGACCAGTATTCCACCGGAATGGCCTTGCCGTCCCTGGTCCAGAACACTTCGTCGGTGGCGTGTATCTCCAGATTGTTGCGATAGGCGCTGTACATCCGGCATTCCGAAGCCGGGTAGTGGCTGCCGTCGGGGTGCGAATGATGGATGAGTTCGTGGATATGTTTGCCGATGATTTCATCCGCCTGGTCGTAGCCGAGGATACGCAGGAACGCCCGGTTCACAAAAGTGCAGTTGCCGTCGACGTCGACGCCGTAGGCTCCTTCCGCCATCGAGTTGAGCAGCGAGAACATGCGCTGGTGCGATTCGTGCAGGGCGGTGACGTCCTGCACGATGCCGACCCCGCCAACGATGCGGCCGCTGCCGTTGCGCGAAGGAGCGCAGGTCATGGCCACCCATTTGTGCACTTCGCTGAGGGTCGAGGTATAAGGCCCTTCGTAATAGCCCAGCTCGCCTTGCAGGGCCTGCTTCAGGGCGGGCAGGACGACCCGGTCCCTGAGCGTTTTCATGTCCAGTCCGATGAGGCGTTCGAGCGGCGCGTGCAGGATGTCGGCGAAGCGCTGGTTGCAATAGGTGATGACGAGGTCGGTGTCGTAATGGAGGATGCCGACGGGTGAATGGTTCAGCAGCAAACGGTAGCGTTCCTCCTCGGCTCTTGCGGCCTCTTCGCGCGTCGAGGCGGCAAGGCGCAATTCGATGTTCTCGCGGATGTGGCGGTGCATATAGCGCAAGCTCACGATCATGAAGGCGAGATACAGCAGGCTGGCCATGCCCATGGCCTGGGACGTGTGGTCGCCCGAGGCAAGCAGGCGCACGATGGCCGGCAGCAGCGCGGCGATGGAGAATCCGGTCGCGCCGATCAGGTCGGCGGCGTACGAGATCACGCCGCCTGCCGTCAGGCCGGCCAGCATGAAGATCAGGAAAATCTGGTGATACGGGTCGTTGGCGGGGAACATCACGATGCCGGCTGCCCCCCACACGATGCCGGCGGCGAGCACGCCGAGCCTGAATCTGGTCAATTGCGCACAGGTGGTGGCGCTCTCATCCAGTGCGGAGCGCTTGCAAACCACCGCGATCATGGCGCGGAAGAGTGCAACCAATACGACCAGGGCAAGCCAGACCACGATCACGCCGGGTGCGATCACGTCGCGCTGGACATAGGCAAGGACTGCGGCGAGCAAGGTGCTGGTGATGATGGAAGCGTGGCACGTGCCCAGCATTTGCCGGATCAGAGCTGCCCGTATTGCTATTTGCTTATCTGACAAGTGTTTTCCCCGTGTGCGGCACGGTCAGTTGCTGACCCTGCTTCCCGTTGCTGCGGGACCAATTCTTGCGCCAGCTCCTAATCTGGGGATGCCGCCGCTGGCCTCTTACCGTACGTGCGATGAGATGTGCATGGGGCGGAATTGCAAGTGTACGAACTGTAGGGGAGTTCGCGGTCCCGTGTCAATCAACGGGCAGGTCGGCCGTGCCCCACGTTCCCATGCGGCGGCCCGGGGCAGAGCTGTTATCATACCGTCAGGGACGGGGTCGAGATTTTCAGGCATGACGATAAAAAGAATAGGTCGTTTCACCATCATTCGCGAACTTGGCAAAGGGGCTCAGGGGGCCGTCTATCTCGCGCATGATCCCCAGCTGGATCGCCAGGTGGCCATCAAGACGCTGCGTCCGGGGGCCGCGCAGACCGATGTCCTATTGCGCGAGGCGCGTATCGTCAGCAAATTGCAGCACGCCAATATCGTGCCCCTGCACGATGCGGGCGAGAGCGAGGGATCGGCCTATCTGGTCTGCGCCTATATCGAAGGCGGCACGCTGGCGTCCATGCTGAAACAGGGTGCCTTGCCTGCGGTGAAATCGGCCGAGATTGCCTGCTATTTGCTGGACGCGCTGGAGTATGCCCACCAGCATGGTGTGATGCACCTCGATATCAAGCCCGCCAACATCATGATCGGCCAGCGCGGCCAGCCCATGCTGATGGATTTCGGCATTGCCAGGCTGATCCAGGAGCAGGGCGAGGCGAAACGGGAAGTGGTCGGTTCTCCGCAATACATGGCACCCGAGAGCATCACCGGCGAAGGGGCGAATGCCAGTTCGGACCTCTACTCGCTCGGCATCGTGCTGTACGAGATGGTCACCGGGGTGGCCGCCTTCCAGGGCGAGAATGCGATGCAGATATTGAACCGCGTCGCACATGAACCGGTGGCTGCACCTTCTGCGCACAACGCGGAACTGGACGGGAAACTGAATGCCCTCATTCTGAAAGCGGTCAGCAAGCGCAAGGAAGACCGCTATCCGGATGCGGCCGCCATGCGCGCCGCATTGAAGGAATATCTGGGCGGAATCGGCGAGGCGGCCGCCAACGACAGCCACAGTACGCTGGATTTCCTGCTGCGGCGCATGCGCAGCAAGAGCGATTTCCCCGCGCTGTCCAACATCATCACCGAGATCAACCAGATCGTGGCATCGGAATCGGATAGCGCGAACAAGCTGGCGCGCGTGATCCTGCAGGACTTCGCGCTGACCAACAAGCTGCTGCGGCTGGTCAACACGGTCTCCTACGGCCAGTTCGGCGGCAACATCAGCACGATTTCCAAGGCCGTCGTGATCATGGGATTCGAGACGGTGCGCAATATCGCGATGTCGCTGATCATGCTCGAATTCATGCAGAACAAGTCGCTGGCGCACCAGCTCAAGGACGAAGTGGTCGCTGCGTTCTTCGCCGGCGTGGTGGCGACGCAGCTGGCTGTGGGCCGCAACATCCGCGATGCCGAAGAGCTGATGATCTGTGCGATGTTCCAGAATCTGGGCCGCATGCTGGTGACCTACTATTTCTTTGAGGAAAGCCGGGAAATCGCTAAATTCATCGAGCAGGGGCTGACGGAAGAGCAGGCTGCGATCAAGGTGCTGGGGCTGACCTATAACGAGATCGGCATAGGCGTGGCCAGGAGCTGGAGTTTTCCGAAGCGCCTGCTGGACGGCATGGAAAAGCTGCCGCAGGGCGAGCCGGTGAAGAAACCCAGGACCGAGGCGGAGCACATGAAAGCCGCGGTGAACATGGCGAACGAACTGTGCGTGATTGCGGCAGCCACTGCCACCCAGGAGAAATCGCAGGCCCTGAACCGGTTGCGTTTGCGCTACCAGGATGCCATCGATATTTCCGAGCGCAAATTGAACGATGCGCTGGAAAGCGGGTTGAAGGAACTGTCGCGCCGGGCGATGACGCTGGAGATCAATACCGCGCGCAGCCCGCTGGTGAAGAAGGTGCGTCAATGGAGCGGACTCCCGGTGGAGCAGCCGGCCACGGCCAGCAAGGAACAGCCCGAAGGGATGAACGGTGTGCATGGCATCGAGTCGGCCCTGAATGCCGAGGCGCAGGAAGATGCATCCGCGAGCCCCGATCCCGAGACCGTGATGGGCGCCGGCATCCAGGACGTGACCAATTCGCTGGTGGAGGATTTCAATCTCAACGATGTGTTGCTGATGGTGCTGGAGACCATCTACCGCGGCCTGGGATTCAGGCGCGCCATCATCTGTATCCGCGATAACAAGAGCAATGCCATGGTGGCACGCATGGGGCTGGGCGAGCATGTCGATGCGGTGATCCCGGGGTTTCGTTTCAACCTGGCATTCGAGCCGGACGTGTTCCATCTGGCAGTCGACAAGGGTGTCGATATCGTGATCGAGGACCTGCGCGCGGAGAGCATCGCGAGCAAGGTGCCTGCGTGGTACCGGGGGCTGATCGATGCGCAGAGTTTCATCCTGCTGCCCATCGTCATCAACAAGAAGACGCTCGGCCTGTTTTATGCCGACATGCAACAGGCCAACAGCCTGAAACTTTCGGAACGGCAGTTGTCCCTGTTGCGCACCCTGCGCAACCAGGCGGTGCTCGCCATCAAGCAGAAGATGTAGCTGCCGGGCGGGGCCTGGCCGGGGGGCGGGTATAATGCGCGCCCTTGCTTTGCGGCGCGCCGCCGCGTTCATTTCTGGAGTCGTCTTGTTCAAACTTATCGGTGTCGTTGCGGGTTATTGGCTGCTTGGGTTCTGGGGCGGCCTGCTGGGATTTTTCATCGGCTCATTCTTCGATCGCGTCAGGGTGTACGGCCCCGGCGGCATGAATCCGCTGCAGAACGCGCTGCGTCAGGCGGTATTCCTGGAAACCGTCTTCATCTCGATGGGCAAGCTGGCCAAGGCGGACGGGCATGTGTCGCAGGATGAGATCGACCACGTCGAGCAGTTCATGCAGAAGCTCGGCATGTCCGCCGAGCATCGGCTGCAGGCGATCTCCCTGTTCAAGCGGGGCGCCGACCCGGCCTTCGACATCGCGCCGACCTATGCGCGGTTCATGGCCGTTTGCGGGCACACGCGCAACCTGAAGGACGTGTTGCTGGTTTACCTGATCGTGATGGCGCTGGCGGACGGCCATTTTCATCCGGCCGAAGAGGCGTTGCTGATCGACATCGCCGCGCGCCTCGGCTACGACCAGGCAACCTTCCGTCGCATGATGGACATGGTGCTGAACCAGAGCCATTTTTCGGGCCAGCAGGCCGACCCGGCTGCCGCGCTGAACGATGCCTACAAGGCGCTGGGCGTGAACAGGGACAGCAGCGATGCCGAGATCAAGCGCGCCTACCGCAAGCTGATGAGCCAGTATCACCCCGACAAGCTGATCGGGCAGGGCATGCCGGAGGACATGGTCGCCATGGCGACCGAGCAGGCCAAGGAGATCCAGGTCGCCTACGACCTGATCAAGAAGAGCCGGCAGCTTTGAGCCTGGCGGTCATTTCCTGCGCGCAAACGAGACCAGTTCGCCCTGCGAGGCGATGTCCACCTGCAGGAAGCCGAACTTGTTCACCTTGATTTCCGCAGGTTGCGGAGTGCGGTCCGCCATCAGGTAGACGCCGGCCCCCGTTTGCGGGTTGAAGATCATCTTGAGCTCGTCGATGGTTCCGGATTCCCTGATCTTGCCGCTGTTCCTGGGGGCGGTATCGAAGAAGGCAACCATCTGCGCGCCGGATTGATAGACCTTCAGGTCGAAATCCTCGTTGTACCAGATGCCGCTGAGGGCATTCGCGGCGGTCTCCCTGTAATCCGCGCTCTTTCGCTCCCACAGCGGCACGACATGGTTCACGTTCTTGAGGTACAGGCCGTTCTGTTCATAGCGGTTGTACTGGACCGGGATCATGGTCGTGGTGGTGCCGTAACTGTACGAGGTGCCGTAGAAAGGCGCATTGCCGTTCATGCCGCTGATGTACGAGGTGCTGTTGGTGGGGGCGATGGCCGGCACAAAGGATGTCTGCCTGCCCCTGAACTGCGACGTGGTCACGAACACGTCGGCGCCTATCGACCTGGCGAATCCGAGGGAGGCACGCGGATCCTCGTATGCGCCGTTGAATTCGGAACGGCCGATGATCAGGAAATCGCCATAGAGCAATTCGTATATGTCGCGGATGTTGACGTTGCGGTATTCGAACAGCAGCACGTTCGAGGTGGCCGCATACCTGGCGGGGGCGGACTGCCGGTAGGACTCCTGGTGCTGCGGTGTTGCGCAACCCGCCAACGAGGCCAGCACCAGTATCGCGATCAGTCTTCTCATGTTCGCAGCTCCCTGCTTGCATTGTGTGCACGGTATTCTAACTCGCCGCCAGGGCGGCAGCATGCCGGTCCCCGCTCGTCATGGACAAGCACGGCATTGGCTTATATAGTCCAGCCACACCTCGATGCTGTCCAATAAGAAGAGGTGGTCGGAGGGGGAGTATGGACTTGCACGTCGAAGCGTGAGGGGTGAGGGTGCCATACATTGCCAAATCTGCCGGTCTGGTCGTTGCCTATCTTGCCCTGGCCAAGATAGGCCTGGTGTTCGGTGCGGTGAGCAGCAGTGCCACGATCTTCTGGCCGCCGGGCGGGCTGGCGCTGGTGGCGCTGCTGCTGGGCGGTGCGCGCTACCTTCCGGCGGTGTTCCTGGGAGCCTACTTCACCACCTTGATGATCCATGCGCCGCTGGTTTTTGCTGCGGCATTCTCGCTCGGGGATACGCTGAAAGCTTACGTCGGCTATAGCCTGATCAGGCGGTACGGCAATCTCGACCTTTCCTTGAGCCGCCTGCGCGACCTTTACCTGCTCATCCTGCTGGGCGGCGTGGTCCCGTCCCTCGTCAGTGCCGCATTCAGCCCGCTGGGACTGCTGGCATCGGGCATGGTCACGCGCGATATCCTGGCCGATGTCATGTGGCAATGGTGGCGGGCCGACGTCCTGGGCATCGCCTTCATTGCCCCGATCATCCTGGTGTTCGCCCGGCAGCAGTCGAGATTCTTCAAGGTGCGCAGGACCTGGGAGATGGGAGCCGTGTGGGTGATCTCCTTTGCCGTCGGGCAAAGTATCTTCTTAGGCTGGAAACTGCCCGGCATCACCCTGAACGAGCCGCTGGGGCTGACCTGGGTCTATCCGCTGCTGATCTGGGCCGGTTTGCGAACCGGCCGGAGGAACACGGCGCTGATCCAGGTGATGTTCATGGCCCAGGTACTCGCGGGAGCCTACCTGCAGACGGGATATTTTGCCGACGATTTCGTGCGTTACGGCATGGCCAACTTCTGGCTGTTCGCGATGCTGCTGGCCGTCGCGGGCATGGCGCTGTCCATCCTGTCCACGGCGCAGCGCAAGGCGATGCACCAGATCGCCCTGAACGCCAGGGTGTCCGCCGTGAGCAGCGACGGCATCGTCATCGTGGATGCCGAAAACCGCATCGAGGAGACCAACCCGGCCTTTACTACGCTGACCGGTTATGCGCGCGAGGAGGTGCTCGGCAAGGATCCGCGTTTGCTGGCCTCGGGCAAGCACGAGCGCGAATTCTATGCCGACATGTGGCGGATGCTGCTCGCAACCGGCCATTGGGAGGGCGAAATTTGGAATCGCCGCAAGGACGGCGAGGCCTATCTGGAAAAACTGTCCATCTATACGCTCAAGGATGCGCAGGGCAAGGTGGTCAACCGCATCGGCATCTTTTCCGATATCACGCAGATGAAGGCGGAGCAGGAGACGGTGGCCCATCACGCACAGCATGATTTCCTCACCGGCTTGCCCAATCGCCTGCTGTTCCGCGACCGCTTCAACCAGCAGCTGGCGGTCGCCAGGCGCTATTCAAAAAAATTTGCCGTCATGTATATCGACCTGGACCGGTTCAAGCCGGTAAACGATACGCTGGGACACCAGGTTGGCGACCAGCTGCTGATGGCGGTCGCGGACAGGCTGAAATCTCTGGTGCGCGAGATCGATACCGTCTCGCGTTTCGGCGGCGACGAATTCGCGATCCTGGTCTCGGAGGTCATGACCCAGAAAGACGTGTCGATCCTGGCCGAGAAAATCCAGACCGCATTGCGCCAGCCGTTTGTCCTCGACAGCCATACGGTCAATATCTCGGGCAGTCTGGGCATCGCCCTCTATCCGGACGACGGCTTCGATATGGAAACCATATTGAACAATGCCGATGCGGCGATGTATCAGGCCAAGCACGGCGATGCAAAGGCCCGTTGATGATGCGGCGGGTGGGCGCGCCTAAACCACGTTCGCATGTCTTGTACTCGCGATGCGTGGATAACAGAATTGAAAATAAATGTTATCCTGCTAACTATTATCCTGCTAACGATAATGTTATCCTGTTGGCCATTCAGAATCCGGTCGGAGATTTTAGATGAAAACAAAAACAAGTTCCCTCACTGCCATTGCCGTTCTTGCTGCGTTGTTCTCGCTTGCCGCATGCGATTCGAAGGGGGGCGGCGGACAGCAGGCGCCAGCTGCCGCAGCTGCGCCTCCGCCGTTTGAAGTCGATGTGGTGACGGTGGCGAAGGGATCGGTGGTGCTGACCCAGGATCTGCCGGGACGACTGGAGGCCTACCGGACGGCGCAGGTTCGCGCGCGAGTCGAGGGCATCGTCGAGAAGCGCCAGTTCACCGAGGGCAGCGACGTGAAAGCGGGCGATACCCTGTTCCTGATCGATCCGCGCAACTACCGCACCGCTTACGAATCGGCCAAATCGGACCTGAGTGTGGCGCGCCAGACGCTGGAACGCTACAAGCCGCTGCTGGCGGCGAAAGCGGTGAGCCAGCAGGATTACGACCTGGCCGAGGCCAAGGTGAAGCAGGCCGAGGCTGCCATGTCCAGGGCACAGCTCGATTTCGAGAACACGCATGTGCCGGCACCGATCGCAGGGCGCATCGGACGCGCCCTGGTGACCGAAGGTGCGCTGGTCGGCCGCGGCGAATCCACCTTGCTCGCCACCATCGAGCAGGTCAATCCCATCTATGCCAATTTCACCCAGCCGGACGCCGACATGATGCGCCTGCAGCAGCAATTCGAATCCGGCAAGCTGAAACAGGCGAAGGGGGCGGAAGTGCAGCTGGTCCTCGATGACGGCAGCATCTATCCGTATCCCGGCAAGCTGCTGTTCTCCAACCTTGCCGTCGATCCGGGCACCGGCAGCGTGTCGCTGCGCGCCGAATTCCCCAACCCGAAACAGCAACTGTTGCCCGGCATGTTCGCAAGCATCCGTTTGCCTGAAGGCAGTTCCGACGACAGCATCCGGGTGCCCCAGCGCGCCGTGCAGACGGCCACGCAAGGCCAGTTCGTGCTGGTGGTGGATGAGGAAAGCAAGGTTGCGATGCGCCCGGTCAGGACCGGCAGCATGGCAGGCAGCGATTTCGTCATCCTCGAAGGCCTGAAGCCGGGCGACCAGGTGATCGTGAACGGCATCCAGAAGGTGCGCCCCGGCGCGCCGGTACGTGCGGTCGAGTGGCATCCCGAGGGTAGCCCGTCTGCGCCGGACACGTCCGCAACTCAAGACAAGAAATAGAGGGGCGCCGTGTTCGCAAAATTCTTTATCGACCGCCCTATCTTTGCCTGGGTAATCGCGCTCATCATCCTGCTGGCCGGCGGCCTGGCGATGCGCGGCCTGCCGGTCACCTCCTATCCTTCGGTCGCGCCCCCGGCGCTGGCGATCACGCTCAACTATCCGGGCGCTTCGGCACAGGTGGTCGAGGATACCGCGGTCGCGCTGATCGAGCAGGAACTGAACGGCATCGAGCACCTGCTGTACATGGAGTCGTCCTCCGAGCTGGGACTGGGGACGATCACCCTGACCTTCGAGGCCGGCACCAACCTGGATGCGGCCTCGGTCGAGACGCAGAACCGCATCAAGCGCGCCGAGGCGCGCTTGCCGGAGGATGTGCGCCGTATCGGCGTCACCGTGGCGAAATCGGCGCGCAACTATCTGATGTTCATCGCGCTGACATCGCCGGACAAGAGCCGCGACAACGTGGCGCTCGGCAGCTATGCCGCCACCAGCCTGCTGGACAGCATCCGTCGCGTGCCGGGCGTGGGCGAGGCGATCCTGTTCGGCACCGAATACTCGATGCGCCTGTGGCTGAAGCCGGACAAGCTGCATTCCTATAACCTGTCGCCCGGCGATGTCAGCGCGGCGGTCCGTGCCCAGAACACCGAGCTGGCGATCGGCGAGCTCGGGCAGCTGCCGGCAGCGCCGGGACAGCAGCTGAATGCGGTGCTCGTCACCAAGAGCCGGCTCAAGACCCCGGAACAATTCGGCGACATCATCGTGCGCGCCAATCCGGATGGCTCCACGGTACGCGTCAGGGATGTGGCGCGCGTGGAGCTGGGGGCACAGGATTATTCCATCGCCGCCCGCATCGACGGCCAGCCTGCGGCGGCGATCGCCATCCGCACCACGCCGGAAGCGAATGCGCTGGATACCGCCAAGGCGGTCAAGGCCAAGATGGCCGAGCTGGCCAAGGCATTCCCCAAGGGCGTCGATTGGCTCATCCCGTACGATACGTCGCAGTTCATCCAGATCTCCATCGCCGAAGTGGTGAAAACCCTGGCTGAAGCGATGCTGCTGGTGTTCGTTGTCATCTACCTGTTTCTGGGCAATTTCCGCGCGACCTTCATCCCCAGCATCGTCGTGCCCGTGGCGCTGGTGGGCGGCATGGTGGGACTGTTCGCCATCGGCTATTCGATCAATACGCTGACGCTGTTCGCGATGGTGCTTGCCATCGGTATCGTGGTGGACGATGCCATCGTGGTGGTGGAGAACGTGGAACGCATCATGACCGAGGATGGCCTGCCTCCGCGGGAGGCGACCTACAAGGCCATGGAGCAGATCTACGGCGCCATCATCGCCATCACCCTGGTGCTGTGCGCCGTGTTCGTGCCGATGGCGTTCTTCAGCGGCTCGGTGGGGGCGATCTACCGCCAGTTCTCGGTCACGCTGATCATGACCATCCTGTTCTCCCTGCTGATGGCGCTGACGCTGACGCCGGCGCTTTGCGCCACGCTGCTGAAGCATGCGCCGAACAAGGATCCGGGCGCGGAGCGGGGCTTCTTCGGCTGGTTCAACCGGGCCTTTGCCAGAACCTCGCTGGGCTACCAGAACTGGGTCGGCAGGATCCTCAAACGCATGGGCCGCGCCCTCGCTTTCTATGCGGTGATCCTGGCGGCGCTGGGCTGGCTGTTCGTGCACCTGCCGACCAGTTTCCTGCCGGACGAGGACCAGGGCTATTTCATCAACGTGATCCAGTTGCCGCCCGGCGCCACCCGCGAGCGTTCGCGGGAGGTGCTGAGCGAAGTGGAGCAGTACTACATGAAGCAGCCGGAAGTGGCGCATGCCATCGGCGTGCTCGGATTCTCCTTCTTCGGGCGCGGACAGAACGCCGCGACGGTGTTCGTGCGGCTCAAGGATTGGGACGAGCGGCCCAGCCCGAACAGTTCGGCAGCCACGCTGGTGAAGCGCGCCAACATGATGTTGTTCCGCATCAAGCAGGCGTTCATCTTCGCCCTCAACGTGCCGCCGATTCCCGAACTGGCGGCCACGGGCGGTTTCGATTTCCGGCTGGAGGACCGTTCCGGGCTGGGGCGGGAGAAGCTGATCGAGGCGCGCAATATGGTACTGGGCATGGCCAGCAAGAACCCGGTGATCGGCAGCGTGCGGCCGGAAGGGCAGGAGGCCGGACCGCAACTGCAGATCGAGGTGGATCGCCTGAAGGCGAAGGCCTTGGGCATCGACATAGCGAACCTGAACGATACCCTGCAATCCATGCTGGGGGTGGCCTATATCAACGATTTCGTGCGCGACGGCCGCATCCTGCGCGTGCAGATGCAGGCCGATGCGGAGAACCGCACCACGCCGACGCAGATCATGCGCATACCGGTACGCAACATGGATGGCGGCATGGTGCCATTGTCCGAATTCGTGAGGACCCGCTGGGTGGCGGCGTCGCCCAAGCTGGACCGTTACAACGGCCTGCCGGCGATGAAGATCTCCGGCAGCCCCGCGCCCGGGCACAGTACCGGCGAGGCGCTGCTGGCGATGGAAGATGTCGCCTCCAGGCTGCCGCCGGGGATGGGCTTCGAATGGTCCGGCACATCCCGGGAAGAACGCATCTCGGGCAATCAGGCGCCGTTCCTGTTCGCCCTGTCGGTGATCGCCGTGTTCCTGTGCCTGGCGGCATTGTATGAGAGCTGGTCCATCCCGCTGGCGGTGATTCTGGTGGTGCCTATCGGCATCCTCGGCGCCGTGCTGGCGGTGACGCTGCGCGGGCTGCCCAACGATGTCTACTTCAAGGTCGGCCTGATCGTCATCATCGGCCTGGCGGCGAAGAACGCGATCCTGATCATCCAGTTTGCCAACGACCTGCTGGAAGAGGGGCATGGCCTGATCGAGGCAACCCTGGAAGCGTGCCGGCGCCGCCTGCGTCCCATCCTGATGACCTCGATCGCGTTCATCTTCGGCGTGTTGCCGCTGGCCATTTCCAGCGGGGCCGGTGCGAACGGGCGTCACGCCATCGGTACGGGCGTGATGGGGGGCATGATCGCCGCGACCGTCATTGCCATATTCATGGTGCCGGTGTTCTTCGTGGTGGTCCGCCGTATTTTCCCCGGTCATGCCCGGCACAAGGAGGACAAACATGAGTAATGTGAAACGAAACAAGAAAGCGGCCGGGATACTGCTGATGTCCTGCGTGCTGGCGGCCTGCACCAGCGGGCCGGACTACAAGCGCCCCGAGATGGCGCTGCCGGAAAACTGGCCCGCGCAGCGGGATGCTGCAGCCGTGCAGGCAAGCAGCGCGACCGATCAATGGTGGCACCTGTACGCCGATGCCGTGCTGGACCAGCTGGAAGACGAAGCCCTGGCGCACAATGCGGACATTCAGGTGGCTGCGGCCCATGTGCTGGAAGTGCGCGCCCAGCTGGGCATCACCCAGGCGGACCAATTTCCTCAGGTGAGCGCCAACGCGAGCCAGAGCCGCACCAAGGCTTCCACCGTCGGCACGTTCCCGCTGCCGGCATACATTCCGCCCACGCAGAACTTCTCGCATGTCAGCCTCGATGCGAGCTACGAGCTGGATCTGTGGGGCAAGCTGCGCCGCGCCACCGAAGCGGCACGCGCGGATCTGCTGAGCGCCGAGTCGGCGAAGCAGACGGTGCGCCTGACGCTGACCACGCAAGTGGCACAGCAATATTTCACCCTGGTTTCGCTGGATGCACAGGAGGCGGCGGTCAAGCGCCTGCTGGCCAGCCGCCAGGAACGGCTGGAGCTGAACAAGCTGCAGCTCGGCGTCGGCATGCTTTCCGAGTACGACCTGCACCAGGCCGAAGCCGATGTGGCAGCCGTGCAATCGCAGCTCAGTTCTCTCGCCTTGCAGCGCAGCAAGCAGGAAACCGCGCTGACCCTGCTGCTGGGACGTTCGCCGCGCGACGTGATGGCGAGCGAGCTGCACCGCGGCAACCCGTCGCTGCCGGTGGTGACGGTACCGGAAGGATTGCCATCCGACCTGCTGTTGCGCAGGCCGGACCTGCAGGATGCCGAGCAGCGGCTGGTGGCGCTGAATGCGCGCATCGGCGTGGCCAGGGCGCAGTATTTTCCCTCGATTTCGCTGACCTCCTATCTCGGTAGCGAAAGCGTCGCCTTCTCCAACATGTTCACCAAACCGGCCAGCATCTTCCAGTTCGCCGGCAACGTCACCCAGCCGATCTTCGACGCCGGGCGCATCGGTTTCCAGGTGGATGCGGCGGAGGCTCGTCGCGACCAGGCGCTGATCCAGTACAAGCAGGCGGTCGCCAGCGCATTCGGCGATGTGCGCAACGCCTTGTCGGCGCAGGATTCGGCCAGGCAGGTGCTGAGCTACGAGACCACGCGCAGCGATGCCCTGCAGCAAGCCTACAAGCAGGCCGAACTGCGTTATCAGGCGGGTATCGCCAGCCGTCTGGAACTGCTGGATGTGGAGCGCAACTACCTGCAGGCGCAGTTGAATCGCCTCGATGCCGAACGTGCGCAACGCAGTGCCGTAGCCGATATGTTCAAGGCGCTGGGCGGCGGCTGGAAGAATCAGGACGTGGCCAGGGCGCCTTGATTTGCTCCGGCTTCTGATGCGCGGTGCAGCAGTTGCATGACGCGGGCAGTGAATGCCCAATGAAAAAGGCGACCCGAAGGTCGCCTTTTTCATTGGGGCCGGATCGCTTTACTCGATCTTGGCCTTGCTGCGCAGTTCTTCGATCGCCTTCTGGATGGCCTCCTGCTGTTTGCGTTTCTCCAGGTTGGGCTTGATTTCTTCGAAGGTCGGCACCTTCAGTTCGCGCGTGTCTTCCAGCTTGATGACGTGCCAGCCGAACTGGGTTTGCACCGGTGCGCTGACCTCGCCCTTGTTCAGCTTGAGCACGGCCTGGGCAAAGGGCTGCACGAAGTTGGAGGGAACCGCCCAGCCCAGGTCGCCGCCGTTGTTCTTGGAGCCCGGATCCTTGCTTTCGGCCTTGGCGATCTTGGCGAACTTGGCACCCTTCTTCAATGCCGCAACCACCTTCTTGGCTTCGTCTTCGGAGTCGACCAGGATGTGCGAGATCTTGTATTCCTTGTTGCCGACACGTGCCTTCAGCGCTTCATATTCCTGTTTCAGCACATCGTCTGCGATGGGATGGCTCTTGGTGTAATCCTGCACGAACGCGCCTGCCAGCACGGATTGCCGGGCCAGTTCGAGTTGCTGCGCGACTTCGGGCTGCTTGTCCAGGCCGTTCTTGGTGGCAGTCTGCGAAATGACTTCCAGATTGACGATGTCGTCGCGGATGGCCTTGCGCAATTCCGGGCTGTCGGGCTGGCCCTGCTGCATGGCGGCCTGGACGCGCATATCCACGCGTGCCTGCGGGATGGATACGCCGTTCACGATCGCTGCGGCTTTGTCGTCGGCCTGTGCCGTTGCGGCAATGGCCAGCAAAGCGGACAGCAGTGCGAATCTGGAAAATTTCAGCATGTTTTTTTCCTTATGAAAGTTGAAGTTTGGGTGGTTGGAAAACGGCTGGACGCGCAATATAGCACGCTTGGCGTTCAGCCCGGAAAGACCTTCTTGAAAGGCCTGACGGCGACCTGCGCATAGACTCCGGCGGCGATGTAGGGGTCGGCCGCAGCCCAGGTCTGCGCCGCTTCGAGCGAGGGGAATTCGGCGACGATGAGGCTGCCGGTGAAGCCCGCCATGCCGGGATCGACTGCATCGACGGCAGGGAAGGGACCGGCCAGCAGCAGGCGGCCTTCGTTTTGCAGCGCCTGCAGGCGTTCCAGATGAGCGGGGCGGGCCGCCGTGCGTTTCTGCAGGCTGTCCGGGACATCGTTTCCGAAGATGGCGTACAGCATCTCAAGGCTCCTTATTGTCTTCGTGCGTCTGAGTGGTTGCCGGGGGCTGCTGTTCAGCGCAGTCGGCCGGTACTTTGTGCTTGTCTGCCTCGACGTATTTGGCCAGCATCGCCGCCTGGCCAAGGATGAACATGAAGATTAGTCCGGTCACGCCAAACAGCTTGAAGTTGACCCAGGTGTCGGTCTGGAAATTGAATGCGACATACAGGTTGAGCGCGCCCAGTGCGCCAAAGAACAGTCCCCAGGCAAGGTTGAGATTGACCCAGGTGGAGTCGGGCAACGGCAGTTTGTCCTGCAGGAGGGTGCGCATCAGGTTTTTCTTGAACAGGATGGGCGAGAGCAGCAGGGCGGTGGAGAAGAACCAGTAAAGGACGGTCGGTTTCCACTTGATGTAGGTCTCGTTGTGCAACAGCAGCGTCGCGCCGCCGAACACGGTGATGATGCCGAGGCTGACCCACAGCATGGTATCCACTTTGCCATGGCGGCATTTCACCCAGGCGACCTGGGCGAACGTCGCCAGGATGGAGGCGGCGGTGGCCGTGAACACCCCCGCGAATTTGAAGGTGATAAAAAACAATATGACTGGAAACAGGTCAAAAAGTATTTTCATGGGTGGTGTCGCTGGTTCGAGCCCGCTGGGGCAGGCTATAGTTGTTATTTTCTATCCAATGCGAGTGCCGTCGAGTTGATGCAATAGCGCAAGCCGGTCGGGTCGGGGCCGTCTTCGAACACATGGCCGAGATGCGCATCGCATGCTGCACAGCAGACTTCGATGCGATCCATGCCGAGCGGATCCCCTTCGCGGTACACGATCGCATCTTCGTCTATCGGTTGCCAGAAGCTCGGCCAGCCCGTGCCCGATTCGTATTTCGTCTCCGAATCGAACAGCGGCGCACCGCAACAGATGCAACGGTAGATGCCGATGTCCTGGCAATCCCAGTATTCTCCGGTGAAGGCCGGTTCGGTACCGCATTCGCGACAGATATTATACTGCTCCGGCGTCAGCTCTTCGCGCCATTCATCGTCTGATTTGTCGAACTTGCTCATGATCTGGTCATTCTTTTAACGCAATTTTGACGCTGTCGCGTGCGGAGAGCCGTTCGAACCACGAGGCGAGGTTGGGATGCGCGCTGCGCCAATCGCGTTCGGGCTGCCGCAGGTCGAGATAGATCAGCGCGCTGGCCAGCGCCAGGTCGGCCAGCGTGAGGGCGTCTCCCTCGCACCATTCGCGCTGCCCCAGCTGTCCTGCGATATGCTGCAAGGCGCGCGTGATGGCATTCAGGTGCAGATCGAGCGTGGCCTGCTCCCGCTTTTCGGCCGGGCGCAGAGATTCGCCGCGCACGACGACGGCCGAATCCATGATGCCGTCCGCCAGCGCCTCGCCGCGCTTGACGCGCATCCTGGCCAGCGCATCGTGGCGCGGGATCAGGATGGGCGTGTCGTTCAACGTATCCACATATTCGGCGATCACGGGCGAATCGAACACGCAGGTGCCATCGCCGAGGATCAGCGCGGGGATGCGCCCGAGCGGATTGACGCGGTAGGCCTCGCTGTTCGGGTCGCTCGGCGGATCGACCACATAGGTGTGCGGAAGGTTCTTCTCCAGCAGCACCAGGCGCACCTTGCGCACGTACGGGCTGGTGTTCGATCCGATCAGCCTCATAGCACTTCCGCGGCGTGGTCGGCGAGGCGCGAACGTTCGCCGCGTTGCAGGGTGACGTGGCCGCTGTGCGCCCAGCCCTTGAAGCGGTCGACCACGTAGGTCAGGCCGGAGCTGCCTTCGGTCAGGTAGGGGGTGTCGATCTGCGCGATGTTGCCCATGCACACCACCTTGGTGCCGGGACCGGCACGCGTGATGAGCGTCTTCATCTGCTTGGGCGTCAGGTTCTGCGCCTCGTCGATGATCAGGTACTTGTTGAGGAAGGTGCGGCCGCGCATGAAGTTGAGCGACTTGATCTTGATGCGCGAGCGGATCAGGTCGCGCGTGGCGGCACGGCCCCATTCGCCGCCTTCATCGTCGGATTTGTTGAGTACGTCCAGGTTGTCGTCCAGCGCGCCCATCCAGGGCGACATCTTCTCTTCCTCGGTGCCCGGCAGGAAGCCGATGTCCTCGCCCACCGGCACGGTGACACGGGTCATGATGATCTCGGAATAGAGCTTGTGTTCCAGCGTCTGCATCAGGCCCGCCGCCAGCGTGAGCAGGGTCTTGCCGGTGCCGGCCTGGCCCAGCAGCGTGACGAAGTCGATCTCGGGGTTCATCAGCAAGTTGAGCACGAAGTTCTGTTCGCGATTGCGCGCGGTGATGCCCCAGATGGCGTTCTTGCTGTGCGTATAGTCGGTCAGGGTGCGCAGCGTTGCCGTGTTGTTGTCCTGGGCCGCCACCACGGCGAAGAACGGGTTGCTGGGATCGTCCTGGAACACGAACTCGTTCACCAGCAGGTCGCGGCAATCCGGCCCCTTGATGTTGTAGAAGGTATGCCCGCCCTGCGTGCCGGATACCATGTCCTTGCCGTTCTTCTCCCAGAAGTCCGGGTGCAGCTCGCGCACGCCGGTGTAGAGCAGGTCGGTGTCTTCCAGCACCTTGTCGTTGAAATAGTCCTGCGCCGACAGGCCGAGAGCACGCGCCTTGATGCGCATGTTGATGTCTTTGGACACCAGCGCGACCTGGCGCTTCGGGAACAGCTTGTGCAGGTAGGCGACCACGCCGAGGATCGCGTTGTCGGCTTTGCCGTTGGCCAGGTTCTCCGGCAACTGGCTGGAGATGAACTCGGTCTGCAGGAACAGGCGCCCGGTCGCGTTCATGTTGCCCAGGGCATCCAGGCGGACGCCTTCCTCGATGTGCGCTTCGCTTTCGCTGATCAGGTTGTCGATGAAGCGGCTGGCCTGGCGAGCGTTGCGGGCGACCTCGGTCATGCCCTTCTTGTTGTTGTCCAGTTCTTCCAGTACGAACATCGGCAGGTAGACATCGTGCTCCTCGAAGCGGAACAGGCTGGTCGGGTCGTGCATCAGCACGTTGGTGTCCAGCACGAAGAGTTTGGTGTCCCTGTCCGTAGTTGCTTTACGTGCGTTCATGTCGTCCTTTACAGAGTTTGAACAAAAGTGAGAACTTCCCGGGCGTGGCCGTCTGCCTTGAGTCCGCGCCATTCCTTGCGGATGCTGCCGTGCTGGTCGAGCACGAAGGTGCTGCGTTCGATGCCGCGCACTTGTTTGCCGTACATCATCTTCTGCTTCATCACGCCGAACAGATTGCATACCGTCTCGTCCGCATCGGAGAGCAGCGCGAACGGCAGGGTGAATTTTGCCTTGAAGTTCTCATGCGATTTGATGCTGTCGCGCGAGATACCGACGATTTCGCATCCCGCTTTCAGGTACTCTGGATACAGGTCGCGAAACTGCTGCGCCTCGGTGGTGCAACCGGGCGTGCTGTCCTTGGGGTAGAAATAGACCACCAGGGATCTGCTGCGTATCGGGTAGAGCTTGAAATCGACACCGCCGGTGGCGGGCAGGGTGAAATCGGCTACAGCTTGTTTTGGCATCAAAGACTCCGGTAACTGTCGCCATTGTTGTCAAAATCGCCCGCCAAGGCAAGCGCAAATTTCTGCGCTCAGGCCGCGTACCAGTACACCGCGAAATAATGGCAGGTGGTGCCCATAAGCACGAACAGATGCCAGATGAAGTGGCCGTAGCGCAGGCGCGCATCGGCGGCAAAGAATGCGGTGCCCGCGGTATAAGCCAGCCCCCCGGCGACCAGCCAGGCGATGCCGGATACGGGCAGGCGGGTAAACAGCGGGTCTGCCGCAATCAGGATGAGCCACCCCATCAGCAGATACAGCGCCGTGGACAGGACGGGATGGGAGATGCGGTTCAGCACCTTCAGTGCCACGCCGACCAGCGCCAGGCTCCAGATCAGGCTCAGCAGCGTCCAGCCCCATGGGCCGTAGAGTACCCCGAGCGTGAAAGGGGTATAGGTGCCGGCGATCAGCAGGTAGATTGCGGAATGCTCGATGATGCGGAAGGCATGCTTGAGTTTGCCGGGAGGCAGCGCGTGGTACAGGGTGGAGCCGAGATAGAGCAGGATCATGCTGGCGGCGAAGATGCTCACGCCGACCAGATACCTGGTTTCGTTGAGCGCTCTTGCATGCAGGATGATGAATGGGGTCGCCACGATTGCGGCGACCAGCCCGCCGCCGTGGCTCAAGCTGTTGGCGATCTCTTCACCCCGCGTCTGTTCGCGCTCGAACTTCCGGCGAGAGGGGCGTAGAGTATTTTTCCGGGCGAGCTGCATGTGGCGTTTCGGTGTTGGCGGCATGCCGATTCTCGGCCTCGCCGTATCGTTTGGCAATCCGGATTTTCTCCGTACAATGGCGACATGAATTTGCAGACCCCGACTCCAGCGCAGCCTGACGTTGTAACCGATGAAGCGGACAGGGGCTTTATGCGAGTAGCGCTCGATCTGGCACGGCATGCGGCACAGGCGGGCGAGGTGCCCGTCGGGGCGGTGGTGGTGAAGGACGGCGAGATCGTCGGACGGGGCAGCAATGCGCCCATCTCCCGGCATGATCCTTCCGCCCATGCCGAGATCGCCGCGCTGCGCGACGCGGCGCAACATCTCGGTAACTATCGGCTGGTAGGCTGCGAGCTTTTCGTCACGCTGGAACCCTGCGTGATGTGCGTGGGTGCCATGTTCCATGCCCGCATCGCGCGCGTGGTATTCGGTGCGCGTGATCCGAAGACCGGTGCGGCGGGCAGCGTGTTCAACCTGTTCGCCGAGACGCGCCTGAACCATCATGCGCGCATCCACGGTGGCGTGCTGGCAGAGGAATGCGGCAGCGTGCTGAGCGATTTCTTCGCGATGCGGCGCGCGCAGCAGAAGGCATCATGAGGATATCCATCAGCATCCAGAAGCAGGTGCTGGAGCTGTTCGACGACAACGGCAAGCTGTTGCGCCGCTACCCGGTCTCCACGGGGGCGAACGGCGCGGGCGAGGAGAACGGGAGTTTTTGCACGCCGCGCGGCAAGCATGTCATTCGCGCCAGGATAGGCGCTGGGCAGCCCGAGAACGCGGTGTTCGTCAAACGGCGCCCGACGGGCGAGGTCTATACGCCGGAACTGGGGGCGCGTTACCCCGGGCGCGACTGGATCCTGACGCGCATCCTGTGGCTGTCGGGATGCGAGAGCGGCTACAACCGCGGCGGATCGTGCGATACCATGCGCCGCTACGTCTATATCCACGGCACGCCCGACAGCACGGTGCTGGGCCTGCCGGGATCGCGCGGTTGCGTGCGCATGCGCAATGCGGAGCTGATGGAATTGTTCGAGCTGGTGCAGGCGGGAACGGGAGTCGAAATCACGGCATGAGATAGTCCAATAACAATAGCGCTTTTCCCCCGCTGTCCAGGCCGGCTGCAGGGGAGAGGACAGGAGCTGAGTCATGAGTGCACCTTTCACAGTCAGCCTGGTGTGCTGGCACGATGGCGAACCGTTGCTGCGTGCCATCCGCGAGGCGGTGTTCATCCGCGAGCAGAACGTGCCGGCAGAACTGGAGTGGGACGGCAAGGACGACGCCTGCCGCCACGCCCTGGCGCTGAGCCTGAACGGCGACGCCATCGGCTGCGGCCGAATGCAGCCGAACGGCCACATCGGCCGCGTGGCGGTGCTGCCGCAATGGCGCAAGCAGAAGGTGGGTACGGCGATCATCGAGGCCTTGCTCGACGAAGCGCGTTCGCGTGGTTACAAGCAGGTGGATGTCGACGCGCAGATCCACGCCATCCCTTTCTACCAGAATTTCGGTTTCGTCGAGCACGGCAAGGAGTTCCTGGATGCCGGGATGCCGCACAAGAAGATGAAGCTGAAGTTACTTCCCCGCTAGATATTCCTCATCGCTGAAATTCATCACCGCCTGCGGCTGGAACACCGTGAAGGCGGTGATCAGCATGCCTGTGGTAAACGCCTCCGTGATCATGATGATGGGGGTGGCGACGAGGTAATGGTACTGGATCTGCGCCCAGGTATAGCGGCTCAGCAGCAACAGCAGCAGGGTGGTGGCGAGCACATTCAGCACGATGGACAGGGCGCCGCAAAAGAAACCGTTCCACAGCACGAACAGGAACAGGTTTTTGGGCAGGTGGCGCTTGCTCAGGCGCAACAGCCAGTCGCCGAACAGCACGGGCAGGGCGATCATCAGCAGGCCATTGAGGCCGAACGAGAGGAACCCCAGGTCGGCGCGCAGCCAGGTGGCGAGCATCACCAGCGTGATGGCGACGCCGGCGATCGGCCAGCCGAACATCAGCATGAACAGGGTCGAGCCGAGGATGTGGAAATTGAAGCCGGGGCGGAAGCCGGCATTGAGCTGCCATAACATGAATGCGCCGAACAGCAGGGCGACCAGCGCGTTGACCATGACGCCGTTGTCGAGCAAGGTGCGCCAGGGGGCCTGGCGCACGGCGCGATAGAGGAAGAATCCGAACACGAAATTAGCCAACCACAACCAGTCGCCCGGAAAGAGTTGGGCGGGCAGGTTCACGGCAGCGGGTAGGGCAGCGGCTGGAACTGCAGTCGCGCGCCGGTGAGCGAGCCCAGATGGACCGGGAAGGCATCGTGGCTGGCGATCTGGATCACCGCCAGCAGGTCATGGCCGCCGCCGGGGGCGGCCTGCGCGTTCACGACCATGCCGCAGGACTGGCCTTCCATCTCCATGCTGAACAATTCATCGCCAGCCTGCGGGCTGGTTTCGCTGAAGACATGCGCCAGGTACATGCGGCGCTTGTTCTTGCCCAGATATTGCATGCGCGCCACGATCTCTTGGCCGGGGTAGCAGCCTTTCTTGAAATTCACCGCACCGATGAGGTCGAGGTTGGCCATCTGCGGCACAAACTGTTCCTGCGTCTGCGGCAGGATGACCGGAATGCCCGCGCGGATGTCGAGCCAGTCCCAGCATGGGGAGCCGGCCGGACGCGCTTTCGAGCTGAGCTGTTGCCACAATGCGGGCGCATGTTGGGGTGTCGTGTTGATCTGGAAGCGATCCGCGCCAAGGCGAATCAGGCTGGCGTCGTCATGCTGCACGATATCGAGCGGGCCTTCCGGCAGGGCGGGAAAAAGTTGCAGCAGCGGGGCGGCGGCATCGGCACCCGAGGCTCCAAGACAGACGATGCTGACGCTTGCATTCTCGATCTTCACCTTGGAACGCAAGACATACATCGAGAGTTTCTTCTGGATGGGGGCCAGCAATTCGCGCGGCAGTTGCAGGAAATACTCGGCGCCGCTTCGCCAGATCAGGAAAGTCGCCAGCGCGCGGCCTTTCGCCGTATTGAAGCTGCTGTACTGGGCCTGCTGCGGCGACAGCGCCTTCACGTCGCTGCTGAGCAGGTTGTGCAGGAAGCCTTGCGCTTCTTCGCCATAGACCTTGATGACCCCGAACTGCGACAGATCGCACAATACGGTGCCATCGCGTGTCGCCACGCGTTCCGCCGGGGCGTCGCCGAAATGCTGCACTACGCCATCGCGTATCTGCGCGCCTTGCGTCGTCAGGAATGTCTGCCATTCTTGGTTCATTGTGATTTCCGGAAGTTGACGTTGAATACCGGTGCAATCTTACCGCGAAGCGCCGCCTTTCGGCTAAACTCTTGCGCCATGAAATCCCTGTATTCCGCCTTGCTGTGTCTGCTGCTCGCCGCGTGCGATGGCGGCCTGTGGAACAACCCTTATCCGGCTGCGGACGACGGCAAATCCATCCTGTACACGGCATTCACCGAACGCCCCAAGCACCTCGACCCGGCGCAGGCCTACAGCGAGAACGAATACGAGTTCCTGGCGCTCATCTATGCGCCGCCGCTGCAATACCACTACCTGAAGCGCCCCTACCAGCTGGTGCCGCTCGCGGCCAGCGAGATGCCCGGGGTCACCTATCTGGACAGGATGCATCGCCGCCTGCCGGATAAGGCGGACGCAAGTCGTATCGCCTACAGCGTGTACGAGATACACATCAAGCCGAACATGCGCTACCAGCCGCACCCGGCTTTCGCGCCGGAGAATTTCGCTCTCAAGGCTGGCGACATGAGCGGTATCCGCACGCTGACCGACTTCGCCTGGACCGGCACGCGCACGGTGACGGCAGCAGACTATGCCTACCAGATCAAGCGTCTGGTGCATCCGCAATTGCACACGCCGATTGCCGGGGTGATGAGCGAATACATAGTCGGCCTCAAGGAATATGCCGCCACGCTGCAGGCCGCCGCCAAGGCGCATCCCGATGCGTTCCTCGACCTGAACCAGTATCCGCTGGCGGGCGTGGACGTGGTGAATGACACCACCTACCGCATCACCATCAACGGCAAATATCCGCAGTTCGCCTACTGGCTGGCGATGCCGTTCTTCGCGCCGATGCCGCAGGAAGTGGAGCGCTTCTATGCGCTGGACGGGATGCGCGAACGCAACCTGTCGCTGGACTGGTGGCCGGTGGGCAGCGGGCCGTATTACCTGTCGGAGAACGACCCGAACCGGCGCATGGTGCTGACGAAGAATCCGTATTACGACAGCGAGGCCTATCCGGCCGCAGGCGAGCCCGAGGATGCCCAGGCCGGGCTGCTGGCCGATGCGGGCAAGCCACTGCCGCTGATCGAGCGCATCGTATTCTCGCTGGAAAAGGAAACCATTCCGTACTGGAACAAGTTCCTGCAGGGCTATTACGATGCTTCCGGCATCAGTTCGGACAGTTTCGACCAGGCGGTGCAGGTCAGCGTCAGCGGCGAGACCAATGTCAGCGACGACATGAAGACGCAGGGCATCACGCTGGCCACGTCCGTTGCCACTTCCACCCTGTACATGGGCTTCAACTGGCTGGACCCGGTGGTGGGTGGCGGTTGCGACACGTTACCGGCGAAGCCGGCCGATTGCGGGAGCTGCCGCCTCCCTGTCACTGCGAAACATGAGGGAGACGAGCAAAGCTGCCGTGACAGGGCCGATAGAGCGCGCAAATTGCGCCAGGCGATTTCCATTGCCGTGGACTACGAAGAGTTCGTCTCCATTTTCGCCAACGGGCGCGGCATCGCCGCACAATCACCCATCCCGCCTGGCATCTTCGGCTACCGCGACGGCAAGGGGGGCATCAACTGCTACGTGTACGACTGGGTGGATGGCGCGCCGAAAAGGAAGCCCGTCGCCGAGGCGCAGCGCCTGCTGGCCGAGGCGGGCTATCCCGGCGGTGTCGATGCGGAGACCGGACAGCCGTTGGTGATCCACCTCGATACCACGCCCGGCGGCATCGGCAACAAGTCGCGCCTGGACTGGATGCGCAAGCAGTTCGACAAGATCGGCGTGCAGCTCGACGTGCGCAGCACCGATTACAACCGCTTCCAGGACAAGATCCGACGCGGCGATACGCAGATGTATTACTACGGCTGGAACGCGGACTATCCCGATCCGGAGAACTTCTTCTTCCTGCTGCACGGCCCGCAGGGCAAGGTGAAATTCGGCGGCGAGAACGCGAGCAACTATAGCAACCCGGAATTTGACCGCTTGTTCGAGCAGATGAAGAACATGGACAACGGTCCGGCGCGCCAGGCGATCATCGACCAGATGCAGGAAATATTGCGCCGCGATTCGCCCTGGCTGTGGGGCTATCACCCGAAGAACTACGTGTTGCAGCACGGCTGGCTGCATAACGTCAAATCCAACATCATGGCGCTCAACAAGCTCAAGTACTGGCGCGTGGACGCGGTACAGCGCGACCGCCTGCGTCGCGCATGGAACCAGCCGGTGCGCTGGCCGCTGTGGCTGGGCGCTGCGGCGCTGCTGCTGTTCGGCGGGTGGATGTGGCGGATGCTGCGCAAGCGCGAAGAGGCGCGGCAGACCGGGTGAGGCGTTAGCCCGCCTGCGACCAGGTCTGTTGCAGTGCCTGGGCAAATGCCTCCACCGGCTGCGCGCCCGAGATGCCGGTTTTCTCATCGAGCACGAAGAACGGCACCACGGTAATGCCGAATTTTGCCGCGCGTGCCTGGTCTGCCCGCACCTCGCCGGCATAGGCATCGCTTTCCAGCAGGGTCATTGCCTCGTTCTCGGTGATGCCGAATTCCGGTGCCAGGCGCGCCAATGCGGCGCGTTCGCCTACCGGCAGCGATTCGGAAAAGTAGGCATGCATGAGGCGTTCGGTGGCACGGTCGCCGAGTTGTTTTGACGCGGCGAAGTGCAGCAGGCGGTGGGCGTCGAAGGTGTTGCCGGGCCTTGCGTCGGCGAGGCGGTATTCCAGTCCCGCTTCCTTAGCGACCGAGGTGACGCGCTCGTTCATTGCAGCGGCTTCTTCCAGGCTGACGCGGTATTTCTTCGCCAGGTATTCCCGCAGCGTCCCCTCGCGCTGGCGCGGTGCGTCGGGATCGAGTTCGAAGCTGCGCCAGATCACGTTCACCTTGTCCTTGTGCGCGAAACCGGCGAGCGCACGCTCGAAGCGGCGTTTGCCGATATAGCACCAGGGGCAGATGACGTCAGACCAGATCTCGACTTGCATGATTTTCCTTTGCCTGTGCACGGCCGGGCGTGGCCGGGATGATGGCTGCATTCTACTACCGGCGCTTGCCCGCGGCTCAATGTTTGCCCTTACAATACCGGCACTCATGATCGCCTACCTCATCCGCCGCATCCTGTACGCAGTGCCCATCCTGGTCGGGGTGAACCTGCTCACCTTCGCGCTGTTCTTCGTGGTGAACACGCCGGACGACATGGCGCGCATGCAGCTCGGCATCAAGCGCGTGACGCCCGAGGCCATCGAAAAATGGAAGCAGCAGCACGGCTACGACAAGCCGCTGCTGGTCAATAGTTCGGCCAGCGGTGCCGGAAAGGTGACCGACACCATTTTCTGGCGGAAATCCGCCAGCATGTTCGTGTTCGACTTCGGTTTTGCCGACGACGGGCGCAACATCAGCCGCGAGATCGCCACGCGCATGGGGCCGAGCCTGGCCATCGCGCTGCCGACCTTCCTCATCGGACTGGTCGTGTATGTCAGCTTCGCCCTGCTGATGACCTTGTTCCGTGCCACTGCGCTGGATACGGCGGGGGTGGCGTTGTGCGTCCTGCTGATGTCGGTGTCCGGACTGTTCTACATCATCGGCGGACAATTCCTGGTCAGCAAGCTGTGGCACCTGGTGCCCATCTCGGGTTATGCGGGCGGGATGGATGGCATCAAGTTCGTGGTGCTGCCCATCGTCATCGGCGTGGCGGGCAGCATCGGTTCCAGCAGCCGCTGGTACCGCACCATCTTCCTCGAAGAGATCGGCAAGGACTACGTGCGCACGGCACGTGCCAAGGGTCTGTCGGAGTTGCGCGTGCTGTTCTCCCATGTGCTGAAGAACGCGATGATCCCGATCCTGACCGGTGTGGTGGTGGTCATCCCGTTGCTGTTCATGGGCAGCCTGCTGACCGAGTCCTTCTTCGGCATCCCCGGCCTGGGCAGCTATACCATCGATGCGATCAACGCGCAGGATTTCAGCATCGTGCGCGCGATGGTCTTTCTCGGTTCGGTGCTGTACATCGCCGGGCTGATCCTGACCGACGTTTCATACACCGTGGTCGATCCCAGGGTGCGGCTGCAATGACGGGGCGAGGCGTTTCGTGAGTTTCATGCCCGTCATCCTGTGGAGCGATGCGCTGGTGTTCCTGCTGCTGGCCGCAGGGGCCTTCAGCGCCTGGTACATCCGGCAGCGCGAGCACCTGTCGTTGCCGTGGCGGCGCGTGGCAAAGAGCCGCATGGCGATGGTGTCGTTGCTGGTGCTGTCGCTGTTTATGCTCGTGGGCTTGCTTGATACGCTGCACTTCCGCCCGGCATTGCCGTCCGCCAACGGCGGCGACAAGGTGTACTCGCCGGAGGTGTTGAGCGTGTTCGACAAGCTGGCCGGGCCGCTGCGCACGCATACCGAGAAGACCTATTCGGCGCCGTTCGCCCTCACGCTGTATGCCAAGGAAGGTGTGATGGATGCGCAGGGCCATATCGTGCGCGACTATCCCCGCCTGCAATACGGAGGAGCGCACCTGACGGACGCGTCGCAACGCGATGGCGATGTGGCCGCACGCGGGCTGGCCGGGGGAGCGGCGGGGTTGCTGGCGGGCATCCTGCTGGCGATGCTGGCCCGGCGCTGGACCAGCCAGCGCGCCTTGCTCGTTGCCGTGCTGCTGGCGGCCCCGCTGATCGGGGCGGTTGCCAATCTCGCCACGGCCTACCATGTGCTCGGCACCGACAAGGTGGGGCAGGACGTGCTGTATCTCTCGCTGAAAAGCATCCGCACCGGACTCATCATCGGTACTGTCACCACGCTGGTGACCTTGCCGCTGGCGCTGTTCCTCGGCGTGGCGGCCGGCTACTTCCGCGGCTGGGTGGACGACGTCATCCAGTACGTCTACACCGTGCTGAGTTCCATTCCCAGCGTGCTGCTGATCGCGGCGGCGGTACTGATGATGCAGGTGACCATCGACATGCATCCGCAATGGTTCGATACCACCGCCGCGCGCGCCGACCTCAGGCTGGTGTTCCTGTGCCTGATCCTCGGCGTGACCAGCTGGACCGGCCTGTGCCGCCTGCTGCGCGGCGAGACGCTGAAGCTGCGCGAGATGGAATACATCCAGGCGGCGCAATCGTTCGGCGTGTCCTCGCTGCGCATTCTGGCACGCCACATCATGCCCAACGTCATGCATATCGTGCTGATCTCGCTGGTGATGGATTTCTCCGCGCTGGTGCTGGCCGAGGCGGTGCTGTCCTATGTCGGTGTCGGGGTCGATCCCACCATGATCAGCTTCGGTACCATGATCAACGCCGCGCGCCTGGAGATGGGGCGCGAACCCATGGTGTGGTGGGCGCTGGCCTCGGCCTTCGGCTTCATGCTGGTGCTGGTGCTGGCGGCGAACCTGTTCGCCGATGCCGTGCGCGACGCGTTCGACCCGCGCCTGAACCGGACGGAGGGCGCAGCGTGACCCGGCGCACTCATGGCGACGCCCTGCTGGCGGTTGCGAAGGTATCCACGCGCTTGCGCGGCGGTGCGCATATCGTTGACGGCGTTTCGTTCGAGATCGCCGCAGGGGAGACCTTTGCCTTGCTGGGCGAATCCGGCTGCGGCAAGTCGATGACGGCGCTCACGCTGATGCGTCTGCTGCCCGACGGCGTGGTGAATGCGGGCGGCGTCGCCAGCATGGGTGGGGTGGATCTGTTCGGCCTGCACGAGCGCGAGATGCGCGAGGTGCGCGGCGGAAGGTTGGCGATGATCTTCCAGGAGCCGGGGCTGAGCCTGAATCCGGTGATGACCGTGGGGGGGCAGATCGCCGAGGTGCTGGCGCTGCATCAGCAGATGCGCGGCGCGAAGGCCGCTGCGCGTTGCATCGAACTGCTTGAGCAGGTCGGCATTCCGGATGCAGGGCGGCGAGTGCATGAATACCCGTTCCAGCTTTCCGGCGGCATGAAGCAGCGCGTGATGATCGCCATGGCGCTGGCCGGCGACCCCAAGCTGCTCATCGCCGACGAACCGACCACAGCCCTGGATGTGACGATACAGGCGCAGGTGCTGCAGCTGTTGCGCGACACGCAGGAGCGCACCGGCATGGCGATGCTGCTGATCACGCATGACCTCGGCGTGGTGGTGGAGACGGCGCATCGCGTCGGCGTGATGTATGCCGGGCAGATCGTCGAACTGGCCAGCCGCGAACAGTTGTTCTCCAGGCCCCTGCATCCCTATACCCGGAAGCTGTTTGCCGCGCTGCCGGGCGCTGCGCGTGCCGGGCAGATGCTGAGCGCGATTCCCGGCAGCGTGCCGCCGCTGGGCAGCATGGCCGAGGGGTGCCGGTTTGCGCCGCGCTGCGAACATGCCTGGACGCTGTGCCGCGAACAAACGCCCGAGCTGACCACGACAGGAGAAGGGCGCGTGGTGAGGTGTCATTTATATACCAGTACCGAGTCGCGAGTGCTGGGGGCCGAGCCAGGTTTCGCTCCCGAACCCACTCTCGGGACTCAGCACTCAGCACTTGGCACCCGGACCCCGGCGCTCTTGCAGGTTGAAAATCTGCAAGTCCATTTCCCCATCCGCAAGGGGCTGCTGCAGCAGGTGGCAGGACAGGTGAGGGCGGTGGATGGCGTGTCGCTGTCCATTCCGCAAGGCCGTACGCTGGCGCTGGTGGGGGAGTCCGGCTGCGGCAAGACCACGCTGGGCAAGGCGCTGCTGCAATTGATCCCGCTCACCGCCGGCAGTCTGCAGTTCGGCGGGCAGGTGCTGACCGGTGCGCGCACCGCGCGGGCAGCGATGCAGATGGTGTTCCAGGATCCTTATGCATCGCTCAACCCCAAGATGCGTGTGGCGGAGATACTGGAAGAAGGCATGAGTGCGCTGAACATCGGCGGCGACAGTGCGGCGCGGCAGCGGCATATCGACGACCTGCTGGACCGGTGCGGCCTGGCGCGCGATGCGAAATGGCGTTACCCGCACGAATTTTCGGGCGGACAGCGGCAGCGCATCGCCATCGCACGGGCATTGGCCGTGGCGCCGCAGTTGCTGATCTGCGACGAGCCGACCAGTGCGCTGGATGTGTCGGTGCAGGCGCAGATACTGAACCTGCTCAAATCGCTGCAGCAGGAACTGGGGCTCAGCTATCTCTTCATCACCCATAACCTGGCGGTGGTGGAGTACCTGGCGCATGAGGTGTGCGTGATGTATCTCGGCCGTATCGTCGAGCAGGGCACGACGACAGAGGTGATGCATGCCCCACGGCATCCTTATACGCAGGCATTGCTTTCTGCGATGCCCCGCATCGATGGCCGCGACAGGGTTGTCGTCAAGCTGGAAGGCGACCTGCCGTCGCCGGCGAACCCGCCGGCGGGCTGTCATTTTGCGCCGCGATGCCGGCATGCGATGCCGGTATGCGCACGGTATCCGGACGTAACGAAGATCAGCGCGACGCATGGCGTGCGCTGCCATCTGTATGGTTAGGGACTAGCGGCTGTAAGCGACCTTCATGTTGGCCGTCTTGCGTTTGGAGCGCTTGGCCTTGGCTGCCACGATATTGCGTTTGCGGTAGCTGCGATGGTGGTCTGCCAGCACGATATTGAAGTGCTGGCCCACGCGCAGGTGCGCGCTGCCGTGATTCGATTCGCGCAACTGTGCCTGGCTGACATGGAAACGGCGGGCGATGGTGGAGATGGTGTCGCCCTTGCGCACGGTATAGCGTACCGAGCCGTACATCTCGGCAATGGCGGAAGGCTGCATGTTGAAAGCGGCGAACTGTGCGGCCGGTTCCTCGTCCACTATGGGGACCAGCAGGGTCTGGCCGTTGCTCTCCTGCGCATATTTGGACAGGCCGTTGGCTGTGCGCAATTCCGCCAGCGTCAGGCCGAAGTGGGCGGCGATATTCTCGAAGCTCTCGCCCTTCTTGCTTTCGTAGGGTTGCCACGAGACCAGCCGCTGGTTGGTCTTCGCCAGATTGGTGCGGAAGGTGTCGACCTTGTCCACCGGCAGCAGCAGCACGTTGTCGCCATCCTTTTCCTGCAGGATCACCGGACGATTGTGGCCGGGATTGAGCGCCATGAATTCGTCCATCGAAACGTCGGCCAGTTCGGCGGCGACCTTCACGTCGATGTGCTGCGAGGTGGCTACGGTGGCGAAATAGGGTTCATCGGGGATCTTGGCCAGCTGAAGGCCGAAATGCGCCGGGTCGGCCACGATGTTCTTCACGGCCAGCAGTTTGGGCACGTAGTTGCGCGTTTCGCGCGGCATTCTGAGATGTGCGTAATCGGTCGGTTTGTGGTGCTTGCGGTTGTAGGCCTGCGCGCGGGTGACGCCGTTCTCGCCCCAGTTGTAGGCGGCCAGCGCGAGTTCCCAGTCGCCGAACTGGTCGTGCAGCTTCTGCAGGTAATCCAGCGCACCGTTGGTCGCGCCGATGATGTCGCGGCGGCCGTCGTGCCACCAGTTCTGCTCCATGCCGAAGTGCTTGCCGGTGGACGGGATGAACTGCCAGATGCCGGAGGCGCTGGCGATCGAATTGGCACTCGGATTGAACGCGCTTTCGATGATCGGCAACAAGGCAATCTCGGACGGCATGCCGCGGCGATCGACTTCTTCCATGATATAGAACAGGTAGCGTTGCGCACGCTCGCTCATGCGCAGGACGTAATCCGGATGGTTGGCATACCATTTTTCATGGCGCTTGATCAGCGGGCTATTCAGGTCCTTCATGGCAAAGCCGCTGCGGATACGCTGCCACAGGTCGCCATTGGGCGACTCTGGTGCGACGATCATGGCTTCGCGTATCGGTGCGGGGGCTTGCGTCTCCGGTTCGTCACTTCCTGTGGCAGCAATGGAGCGGCTGTCAGGCGCAGCGGGAATGGCGGGTGCCGCAACGGCAGGCGCGTTTTGCGGCGCAGACAGAGTGGAGGCTTGGGGGACGGCCGACTGGGCGGATTGAACCGGGGTTGCGGATGCCGCGTTTGATTGGGGGGGCGTTGCGTCGGTGGTACCGGGCTGGGCGGGATGCGCAGACAATTCTGGGCTATTCATCGCCAGGGCGGTATCCGCGCTGGATGCCAAGGTAACGGTGCAGCCGAGCACGGCGCTGAGGGCCAGTATTAACGCTTTGTTAAAAGACACTATGCGCGACCGAGTGGTTGAAAAGTGCCGCGATGGTAGCGGAGAGGGCTGGATGAGTCAATACAATTAAGGGGTTGCGTCAAGCAGTTAGGGAACTGCCTGACGCGATTCCGATATGTATTTGGCCCATCTCCGCCGGGAATCGGAATGATGACTGGTTCGGGTTCCGGCCACCGGGCTTGGCATGGGGCAGAAGCGCCATGCCAGCCTGCGCCGAAATCCGGCCGTGTCTCACTTGATGACTTCCTTCAATTGTTCAAGGATGGCCGGATTTTGGCTTCGGCCGCTACGCTTAACATGGCGCGGGAGCGCCATGTTAGCCTGCACCGAACCCTGGCTGATTTAACGAATAACCTCTTTCAGTTGTTCCAGAATGGCCGGATTTTCCAGTGTGGAGACATCCTGGGTAATCTCTTCGCCTTTGGCGACCGCGCGCAACAAACGACGCATGATCTTGCCGGAACGGGTCTTGGGCAGGTTTTCGCCGAAGCGGATTTCGTCCGGTTTGGCGATGGGGCCGATCTCCTTGCCGACCCAGTTGCGCAACTCTTCGGCCAGTTTCTTGGCGGTGGCCGCATCTGTCGGGCGCGCGCCCTTCAGTACCACGAATGCAACCACGGCCTCGCCCTTGATTTCGTGCGGCTTGCCCACCACGGCCGCTTCGGCCACGAGGGGGTTGGCGACCAGCGCAGATTCGATCTCCATGGTACCCAGGCGGTGTCCCGAAACGTTGAGCACATCGTCGATACGGCCCATGATCCAGAAGTATCCGTCTTCGTCGCGGTGAGCGGAGTCGCCGGCCAGGTAGGCTCCCTTCATTTCTTCGGGGAAATAGCCTTTCTTGTAGCGCTCCGGGTCGCCCCAGATGGTGCGGATCTGCGATGGGAACGGTTTCTTGATGACGAGGAAGCCGCCGTGCTGGTCGAACACTTCGTCGCCGGCTTCGTTCACGATGGTGGCCATGATGCCGGGCAGCGGCAGGGTGCAGGTGCCCGGTTTGATCGGCATCGCGCCGGGCAGCGGCGCGATCATGTGGCAGCCGGTTTCGGTTTGCCACCAGGTGTCGACGATGGGGCAGCGCGACTGGCCAACCACCGTGTAGTACCACATCCAGGCTTCCGGATTGATCGGCTCGCCCACGCTGCCGAGCAGGCGCAAGCTGGAGAGGTCGTATTGCTTGGGCAGGTCGCCGCCCAGCTTGATCAGCGAACGGATGGCGGTCGGGGCGGTGTAGAAGGTGGTGACCTTGTGATCCTGGATCATCTTCCAGAAGCGTCCAGCATCCGGATAGGTCGGCACGCCTTCGAATACGACCTGGGTTGCGCCCATGGCCAGCGGGCCATAGGCGACATAGCTGTGACCGGTGATCCAGCCCACGTCGGCGGTGCACCAGAAGATGTCGGAAGGTTTGTAGTCGAATACCCATTTCATGGACAGCATCGCGCCGAGCAGGTAGCCGCCGGTGGAGTGCTGCACGCCTTTGGGTTTGCCGGTGGAGCCGGAGGTGTAGAGGATGAACAGCGGATGTTCGGCGCTCACCCATTCCGGTTCGCAGCTGCTGCCTTGTCCGGCGACCAGATCGTGCCACCAGATATTGTTTTTGCTGTTCCATTGCACTTCGCCGCCGGTGCGGCGATAGACGACGACGGTATGCACCGCATCGCAGCCGCCCAGGCCGAGCGCCTCGTCCACGGCGGGTTTGAGCGCCATCGCCTTGCCGCCGCGGAACTGGCCGTCCGCGGTGATCACGGCCACAGCCTGTGCATCGGTGATGCGCTCATGCAGGCTCTTGGATGAGAAACCGCCGAACACCACGGAATGGATCGCTCCGATACGGGCGCAGGCTTGCATGGCAACTACGGCTTCCACGCTCATCGGCATGTAGACGATCACGCGATCGCCTTTCTTGATGCCGCGCGATTTCAGGCCGTTGGCGAACTGGCACACGCGGGTGTGCAATTCGCGATAGCTGACTTTGGTGACTTTGCCGTCGTCCGCTTCGAAGATGATCGCGGTTTTTTCCGGCTGGGTACCCAGGTGTTTGTCGAGGCAGTTGTAGGATACGTTCAGTTCGCCGTCCTCGAACCATTTGTAGAACGGGGCCTTGCTTTCGTCCAGGCTCCTGGTGAATGGCTTGTGCCAGAGCACGGTCTCGCGTGCGAGGCCGGCCCAGAAGCCGGCATAGTCCTTGGCCGCCGCATCGCACATCGCCCGGTAGCCGGCCATGCCGGATACGTTGGCTTGCTTGACGAAATCGTCTGAAGGATTGAATACGCGTGTTTCGTGCAGGACGGACTGGATATTGGACATTGTTGACTCCCCAAGTAATGTTGGTTGCTAAAAACCTGCGATCTGCTTCAGGTCGAAGCCCCATTGGGCTGGGTCTTCGGCGCTGGCGATGCTTTCCCGCGACCTGCTCAAGTCTATCATTTCCGGCATGATCGGCTCATTGGACTTGGTCGAGAAGAAGGCTTTGACGATAGGCATCAGCAGGCTTTTTTCGGTTTGCTCGATGACTATAGCCAATCTTCCTGACTTGAGCCTTACTAAGGTCCCCGAGGGATAGATGCCGATGGTTTTGACGAAGGCCTGGAATACGCGCTCGTCGAAATGCCCGTTACGCCACTCTGCCATCTTGCGGATCGTTTCGGCCGGCTCCCATCCGTTCTTGTAGCAGCGATTGGAGGTGAGCGCGTCATATACGTCGCACACTGCCCCCATGCGGGCGAACAGGGTAAGCTGCTCGCCGGAGATGCGCTCCGGGTAGCCGGTGCCGTCCACGCGTTCGTGGTGGTGCAGGCAGACATCCAGTGCGATTGCGTTCGCGCCTTCGGCGACATTCAGTATCTCCCAGCCCCTGCGCGGATGGGTCTTGATGATCTCGAACTCTTCGTCGGTCAGCTTGCCGGGTTTGTTGAGCACTTCGTTCGGGATCAGCGCCTTGCCGACGTCATGCATCAATCCGGCGATACCGGCATCCTTCAGGTCGCGTCCGCTGAGGCCCAGCTGTTTGCCCAGTGCGATCATCAGGCCGCAGACGGCGACCGAGTGCAAATAGGTGTAATCGTCGACGTTCTTGAGCCGCGCCAGGTTGAGGAAGGCTTCCGGATTGCGTTCGATGGAGCTGCTGATCTCGTCCACCAGCGGTTCGGCATCGCTGACGCTGATGGCATTGCCCATGCGCGCTTCGTTGAACATCGAGGTGACGGCCGCCTTGCCTTTGGACAGGATGGCCCGTGCGCGCTGCACTTCGTTCTGGACCGGGACGCGTTGCACCACCCGGTTCGCCGTGGCGACTTTCTTCAGTTCGGCTTCGACCTTTTTTTCTTCTTCCTCCTTCGAGGGGGAGATCACCTTGCCTTCGACATCCAGTCCCTTCCCGGTGTCTATCCAGGCCTCCTGGATGCCGCAGGTCTGCAGGGTTTTGAGATCTTCAGGTGTGGAGAGCAGGAAGGATTTTTTCCAGAACGGGTGCTCCATCCAGCTGCCGCATATCTCGTTGATGAACATGCCTGAGCGGATATCGCGCACATGTATTTTTTTCAGCATAGCAAGAGAAATGGTATCCGGAATCGATGCGGGAATTGTAACCCAGCAAAATGACGATTCAACCGAATCGTAACTTTAATACCAGCACTGTCCCTGCCAGGATCAAGGTGATGCCATTGGCGAGCATGATCGGCCAGGAACCAAGCAGGATGCCGTATGCCAGCCAGAGCGCAACGCCGATGGTGAAGAAGGCATACATGAGCAACGAGATATCCTTGGTGTGCCGGGTCTGCCATACCCGCCACACCTGCGGGATGAACGAGCAGGTGGTGAGGGTGGCGGCGATCCCGCCTATCAGATCCTGGGCTGACATCAGTGCACCTTGTGCGGGTCGTTGTCCTGGCTCCACAGCTGATGGGCATCGAGCAGCAGACGGTAGCGGGCTTCGTTGGCATCCAGCCGCGACAGGTTCTCGGACAGCGTGGACTCGAGCGCCAGACGACGCGCGGCCAGCGTTTCGGTCAGGCTGCTCTCGCCCAGGCTGTAGGCGCGCGACACCAGATCGGCATTCTGGCGAATGCTGGCGGCAGCCTCGCTCGCCTGCTGCCAGATCTGGTAGCTGTTGATCGCTTGCGTATATGCGGCATAGACGTCCCCATCCAGGCGTCGCCGCACCGCGTTCTCGCGGTCGCCGGCGATCTGCGCCTGGTATTCTGCATTTTCGGCATTGGCACTGCGCAATCCGAACGACAGCGGGATGGAAAGGAACACCCCGGACACTTTCTCGTTGCCGCCCATTTCGCTCGAGAAGCGCAGGCCGACGGTGGGGTCGGGGACGCGATCGGCGCGGCTGCGTTTCGCGAGCATCTGCTGGATGCGCCGCTCGGAACGGACCATCTCCAGCTCGTGATTGTCGTTGGTGATGGTCTGCTTCCAGTAATCGAAATCTTCCGTGATCGGTTGCGGTTCCGCGCTGGCGAGGCGCTGCGGCAGGATGATCGAAGGGAACTGGCGCGACAATTCGTTACCGGCCAGTTCTGCACGCATCCTGGCTTGCTGCAGCGCGACCGCCGCCTGCGCGACGGCAGCGTTGGCCTGGCTGAGTTCCATGCGCGGCGCATCGCCGGATTTCAGGCGTTTGTCGGTGGTTTGCGCCTGCTGCGTGAGGTTCTCTACCTGTTGCTGCCACTGGGTTGCCTGCATCTGCTCGCGCTGCCAGTTGAACCACAGGTGCAGCAGCGTGCGTCCCGCCTCATGCCGTGCGTCGCCCAGGGCAAAATTGGCGCGCGTCACGACTTCCTGGCCGATGTCGCTGTCGATCAGCACCTTGTTGATCAACCGCACCGGGCGTTCCAGGGTGACATCCCATTCCTTCAGGCGCTGGTTGGGAACGCCGATCTGCCGCTGGTATGAGCCGGTGCGCAGGCTGAATTCGTAGCTGCCGCTTTCCCATTTGCGCTGATTGACCTGTTCGATCTTGACGCCGGTCTCGGCAGTCATGACGCTGATATGGCTTTCCAGCGCGGCGTCCACCTGGTCGTGCGGCGGCAGATCGGGATAGGTCGAATCGGCCGCCTGCACCGGAATGGCAAGCAGGGAGAACGCGATCAGGATTGCGACTCTCATTCCATTCTCCCGAATTCGATGACGGGGGTGATCCAGTAGGCGATCTCGGGGTTGCTCTCGATCTGCTTGAGATGGGCGACCAGTGCGCGCGCATCAGCCAGGTCCATTACGGCCTGGAACACGACGCGTTGCGAACGGCCGCGCACTTGTTCGATCATGCTGGGCAGCTTTTCCTTCTGGCTGCCGCCTTCGGCCTGTTGCATGACGAAACCGTGCACCCATTCGGGATGTTCCAGCAAGTGGCTGACGAGGCGTTCTTCCAGCGTGCGATGGCTGACCAGAGTCAAACAGCAATTCATTTCTTTCATAGTGCTTTCCTCGGAGATTCAAGGCCGAAACGACGGTACAGGATGGGCAGCATGAACAGCGTCAGGGTGGTGGAGCTGATCAGCCCGCCCATCACGACGATGGCCAGTGGTTTCTGGATCTCGGAACCGGGGCCGTGGGCAAACAGCACCGGCAGCAGACTGTAGGCAGTGATATTGGCGGTCATCAGCACCGGGCGCAGACGGCGCTTGGCGCCTTCCAGGATCACCTGCGTGATGTCCATGCCTTCGGCGTGCAACTGGTTGAAGTAGGACACCATCACCACGCCGTTCAGCACCGCGATGCCGAGCAGCGCGATGAATCCGACCGAGGCCGGGACGGACAGGTATTCGCCGCTGATCCACAGGGCGAAGACCCCGCCCATGAGCGCGAACGGGATATTGGTGAGCACCAGTACCGACTGGCGCACCGAGCCGAAAGTGGCGAACAGCAGCATGAAGATCAGGCCGAGTGCGACCGGTATCACGATCGCCAGCCTGGCAGCTGCGCGCTGCTGGTTCTCGAACTGGCCGCCCCAGGTGATACGGTAGCCTTCGGGCAGCTGTATCTGTGCGGCGATGGACGCTTTGGCCTCGTCGACGAAACCGACCAGATCGCGATCGCGTACGTTGGTTTGTATCACCACCATGCGTTTGCCGTTTTCCCGGTCGACTTTGACGGGGCCGTCGGTGCGCTCCAGCCTGGCGACGACGGAAAGCGGGACGCTCTGGCCATTGGTCAACGGCAGCGTCAGTGCGGAAAAGAGCGCCGGTGATTGCTGGACATCCGCTTCGCCGCGCACCAGCAAGGGGGTACGGCGCCCGTCTTCGATCACGGTGCCGAGCTGCTGCCCTTCCACCTGGGTGCGCAGTGTGTTGCTGACATCATCGACGCTTAGGCCCAGGCGGCCTGCGGCAAGGCGGTCGATGACCACGCGATAGTACTGCACGCCGTTGTTCTTCACCGTGTAGGCGTCTTCGCTGCCTTTGATGCCGCCGACCACCTTGACGATCTTTTCGGCGAGTTCGTTGAGCTTGAGGATGTCGGAACCGAACACCTTGATGGCGACGTCGCCGCGCGTGCCAGTGAGCATTTCAGAGACGCGCATGGAGATGGGCTGGGTGAAGCTGTATTCCAGTCCAGGGAAGTTGGCCATGACTTTGCGGATATCGTCGATGATGGCGTTCTTGTCCTGCGAGCGCCATTCCGCCTGCGGTTTCAGCACCAGGAAGTTGTCGGTCTCGTTCAGTCCCATCGGGTCGAGGCCCAGCTCATCTGCGCCGGCGCGCGAGACGATGCCTTTAACTTCGGGAACACCCTTGAGGATCGCGCTTTGTACGCGCTGATCGATATCCGCGGTCTGTGCCAGGTTGATGGAGGGCAGTTTGGTGGTCTGCATGATGATGTCCCCTTCGTCCATCTCCGGCATGAAGGTCTTGCCGATAAAGGTGTAGACGACACCAGTCAGCAGCAGGGAGACAACCGCGGCGGTGAGTATCCTGCGTTCGTGACGCAGTGCCAGGTTGAGCAGCGGCGTATAGACTTGCAGCGACTTGCGTACCAGCCACGGATCCTCATGATGGGCGCTCTTCAGCAGGAAAGACGCCAGCATCGGGATGACAGTCAGCGACATCAGCAGCGAAGCAGTCAGGGCGAATACGATGGTCAGCGCCACCGGGATGAACAGCTTGCCCTCCAGCCCTTGCAGCGTCATCAAGGGCAGAAACACGATGATGATGATGGCGACACCGGCGGCAACCGGCGGGATGACCTCTTTCACCGCGCTGAAGATGACGTGCAGGTGCGGGATGTGCTGCCGCTTCCTGCCCAGGTGGCTGATGATGTTTTCCACGACCACGACTGCCGCATCGACCAGCATGCCGATGGCGATGGCAAGGCCGCCCAGCGACATCAGGTTGGCGGACATGCCGAACTGTTGCATGAGGATGAAGGTGACCAGTACCGCCAATGGCAGCGTCAATGCGACCACCAGTGCGGCACGCAGGTTGCCGAGGAACAGTACCAGCAGGATGACCACCAGCACGATGGCCTCGGTGAGCGCCTTGGAGACCGTGCCGATTGCGCGCTGCACCAGGCTCCCGCGATCATAGAACACTTTGGTGGTTACGCCCTGAGGCAGGCTGGGTGCAAGTTCGGCGAGCTTGGCGCTGACCCCTTCCACCACTTTCTGGGCGTTTGCCCCGCGCAAACCCAGCACCAGGCCTTCTACCGCTTCGCTTTTGCCGTCCTGGGTCACCACGCCGTAGCGCGTCAGGCTGCCGATGCGCACCTGGGCGATATCGCTGACGCGGATGGGATTGTTGCCGGGGCTGGCGATCACGATGTTGCGCACATCCTGCAGATTCCTGATGCTGCCCTCGGCACGTACCAGCAGCGCTTCGTCCCCATCGCTCAGCCGCCCGGCACCGTCATTGCGGTTGTTCGCTTCCAATGCCTGCTGCAACTGGAGCATGGAAAGTCCGCGCGCGGCGAGTGCGGTGTGGTCCGGCACGACTTCAAAGCTGCGCACCAGGCCGCCCAGCGAGTTGACATCGGCGACGCCGGGCAGGGTGCGCAAGGCCGGACGTATCGTCCAGTCCAGTATGGTGCGCCGCTGTTCCAGCGAAATACCTTCACCCTCCACGGTAAACATGAACATCTCGCCCAGCGGAGTGGTGATCGGCGCAAGCCCACCGCTTGCCCCGTCGGGCAGGTCGCGCAGGGCGTTGTTCAGGCGTTCTGCTACCTGCTGGCGCGCCCAGTAGATGTCTGTGCCATCATTGAAATCGATGGTGATGTCGGCGATGGCGTATTTTGAGATGGAACGCAAGATGCGCTGGTTGGGTATCCCCAGCATCTCCAGTTCGATCGGGGTGACGATGCGGGCCTCGACCTCTTCCGGCGTCATGCCGGGAGCCTTCATGATGATCTTCACCTGCGTGGATGAGACGTCGGGGAAGGCGTCGATAGGCAGGTCGCGGAACGACGAGATGCCGGCACCGATGATCAATAGCGTGAGCACCGCGACCAGCAAACGCTGGGTCAGCGCAAATTCGACCAGTTTTGACAGCATCATTGCCCCCCGATGCCCATCAGGCTGGCTTTAAGTGCCGAAACGCCGCGTATGGCGATCCTCTCGTTCCCGTTCAGCTTGCTGGTGATGACACTGTTATTGGCTCCTTCATGCAGGATGGTCACTTCTTGGCTGCGGTAGCCATTGGCAGTCTCTATGAAGATCACCACCTTGTTGCCGACGCGTGCGAGGGCCCCGTTGGGAAGACTCCATTGGTTCTGCGCGCTGCCGGAGGTGCCGATCGTGGCCTCCACGAACTGGCCGGGCCGCAAGTTGCTGGCACCGTCCGCAATCAGTGCGCGCAACAGGATGGTCTGGTTGCCTCCGCTCAGGCTGCGGCCAATGGCGGTGAGCTTTCCTTTTGCGCCATATGCCGGGACGGTGACGCTGGCGCCGACTTTCAGTTCTCGCGTGCTGGCGAGCGGGGCCTGGATTTCGAGTGCCAGCGGTTCCAGTTTTGCCACTTTGAAAAGCGGGATGGCTGCATCCAGGCGCTGTCCGGCGCTGGCGGTCTTTTCGAGCACGACGCCGTCGATGGGCGAGGTCAGTGTGAGCTGGCTGCTCAACATGTTGTCTGTCTGTAATCGCACGATATCGGCGTCGGACATGCCGGATAATCTGAGCATCTGTTTACGCTCTGCAAATGCTGCGCTGGCCTCGCGGTAAAGGCTTTGCGTGGTGCGATAGCGGCTTTCGGAGATGATGCCGTCTTTCCAGAGTTGTTCGTCGCGGGCCAGATTCTCTTTGGCGAGCTGTGCCTGGGTGGATGACTGCAGCAGCCCGCGCTGGGCTTCTGCCAAGGCCGGACTTTGCAGCGTGGCCAGAGCCTGGCCTTTCCTTACCGGATCGCCGACACCGACCAGCGTCTGTTCGACCATGGCGGCGAGCGGAGTGCTGATCGTGAACAACTGGTTGCCCGGGATGACGACTTGCGCCGGCATGCCGGCGAGTTCGCCTTGTTGTTTGGCTGGCAGGGGGGCGCTGACGATACCGAGCGTCTTGGACTGGCTGGCATTCAGCGTGAGTTCATCGGCCAGCGACAGTTGTGCCAGCAATATGCCCAATAAGAACCAATGAGACCTTTTCATTGCTACGTCCTCCGGAATGGTACGTATACCACTTTATTATTCAATTCTTAACCAAGCCTTAACATTAATATAACGTTGGCCGTTAGGGAACAGAAAATTACACCGGGTATGGCGGGGCTTGCGTGTGGGGTCTCCGGTATGGCGATATGCGGGAACGAGGAGTGTCGTATGGTTCGACTATGCTGATCGTTATGTGCGGAGGATATGGATGGGTGGAGGCGGGAAAGAGGTGTGCAACGAATGGGGCGTTATCGCGCGGATGTTCATGGGGAATGCTGATCGCCTGTGACTCATACGATTCCAGGTGATATTGGGAGAGTTCGATGATTGCACTGTGCCGTGTCGCGATGTGGCGCGGGATATCGTGCGCATGAAAGGATGGAGCGGCGGCCTGGATTCCGTCCACGTGGGCATGCACGAGCGGGGCGAAGCACTGGATCAGTGCGAACAGCAGCAAGGCAAGTATGTGCAGCGACTTTTTCATGGAATCCGAGATTCTAGCATAGTCGATTTGCCGTATTTGCCTTGTTGGACAAGGGGGGTAATGCCAGTTCGGGTGGGGCGGGATAAAAAGATTGGTAATCTTCTGTTGACGCGATGCGCATACTTCTGTAGAGTTCGCCCCCTTCTCAGACGCGGGGTGGAGCAGTCTGGCAGCTCGTCGGGCTCATAACCCGAAGGTCGTAGGTTCAAATCCTGCCCCCGCAACCAAGCACTGAGAAGCAAAATGATGTCGTGTGATTAAAAATGAGTTGACGAAAGCAGTTCGCTCTATATAATGCGCACCTCTTCGCCGCTGAGGCAGCGAAAAAAGCAGCAGTAAAGTTCTTTAAAAGATAGAAGAAACAACCGATTAGTGTGGGTACATGTGCTTAGGCAGAAGAGTTCGCTCAGGCG